>Ga0180437_10011638_pt1 | contig 10521 bp, 8 predicted proteins | sample SS_ome_4_FD_132410 | JGI IMG/M metagenome (GOLD analysis project Ga0180437, IMG submission 132410) | Hypersaline lake sediment archaeal communities from the Salton Sea, California, USA - SS_3_D_1 metaG | ecosystem: Environmental > Aquatic > Non-marine Saline and Alkaline > Hypersaline > Sediment... | reverse complement strand
TTATCAGACATATTTCTCATCCTTATAATTTTTTTCATCCTTATTAACTCCACATTCCAATGCTTGTATTATCCTGTCAGATGATATTATGTATTATAGATCTTTTTCTCTCTTGTAAAGGTTGTAATTACAGAAAGAATAAACCGACTCCAAAATTCCTCAATAATTTCTGATCAAAAATCTACAAACCGCAATAACTAAAACCTTATCAGCTCTATTTTTGCTTGACAATTCACAAAACAATATATTATGAGGCAAGGAGGATAATGGTCCAATCACATTCATGGGTCAACTTTGCCTTGAGGGATTATTGCCTCTACTAGAGTAACGACCTGGAGTTTGGAACCATCAGAGAAAATTTTTTTAAAATGGAGGTTAAGGCTTTGTCAGAAGGAACAGTAAAGTGGTTTAGTGAAAAAAAGGGTTATGGTTTTATCGAGCAGGAAGACGGTCAGGACTTATTTGTCCACTACTCCTCAATCAACTCAGCCGGATTCAAAACACTCACTGAAGGTGAGCGAGTGAGTTTTGATATTGAAGAAAGTGACCGGGGACCTGTTGCAAAGAACGTGAATAAACTTTAATATTTTGTAACCGGCCTATAAAGGCATCTTATCATGGTGAAATGAGATGCCATTTCAATAAGGCTCTAAGGAATTGTAAATCCAAAATCTATCCTAAACATCTGAATAACTTCTCTTAGACCTTTAAACACAAAGCGCTCGCTCGCAAGTCCTTGTGCAACCGGATAATTGTGAACTACCGCGTACAGAAAGGCTCATGTGATTGACACTCAAGCCTCTTACCTTGCTACTCCTTAAAAAAAGCGCATTCTTATCTATTTATCCGTGGAAATATTCAACTCCTTAAACCTTAATAATTTATACACCAAGCTGGCTCGGTGACCTTTTGCAATGGAGATGAAAATGGCAGAAAAAAAGGCCCTTGAAACAGATAAAGCAGCGATTCCAGGTGGCCCTTATTCCCAAGCCATAATCTATAATGGTATGATCTACCTGTCTGGCCAGGGTCCAATAGATCCTCAAACAAATCAAGTAGTGCATGGGACGATTGAGCAGGAAACAGAATTATCCATTGAGAATATCCGCATCATCCTTGAGGAAGCTGGCTCCTCATTGAGTAAGGTTCTACATATAACTGCATACCTGCTTAATATGAGGGAATATGGCCGATTCAATGATGTATACAGAAGGTATTTCCCAAAAGCACCCCCTGCGAGAACCTGCATTCAGGCGGCAAAACTTCCTTTTGATATCCGTGTTGAGATCAATGCCATTGCCTGTATCTAATGCTGATACACTGCTCCCGTATCATTTATTAAAATATCATAGCGCAATTCAGGGGGGCGAACCTATGAGGCTTCAGTTTTTGATCTGATGCTATAAAAGGTAATTACCATTCTCAGCTCATTTCCCGCGCATATCATTTCACAAATGCATATCGAAAATTATTTATAATTTATTATTTATTTACCGGTAGGTATAATTTTCTTGAACCTCACATTAACCTATGGTAATAGGGGATTTTTAAAACGAAAATAGTGAGTATCTTCAGAGGTGAAATCAGAAAACAACAGAAAGTACATTGAACAAAGTGCGCGGACAAGGCTTTTAGAGGCTGGTGTAAAGCTTTTCTCCGAAAAAGGTTATGCCAGTACCTCAGTCAGGGAAATTGTAGAGCTTGCCGGTGTATCCAAACCGATCCTGTACTATTATTTTAAAAGTAAAGAAGGGATGTTTCACTCCATTATGGACTATGCATTAAGGCAACAGGAACACATGTTGGCAGAAGTCCTTAAAAAACCTGGTTCAGTGCTGGATAGACTGATTTACCTCTATCGGATAATGTATCGAGCCTTAATGGAGAATAGGAATCTATTTAAGCTTATTCATAATCTCATTTTTGGGCCACATCAAGGGGCAGACCGTGAAGGCCTCGAGCAATATCATAGACGCATAGCCAATGCTATAAAGACCATCTATCTTGAGGGACTGGCCAAGGGTGAAGTAAAAGGAGCATCGCCAGACGAGGTAGCATTTCTTGTCCTAGGAGTTCTGGACTTCTGCATTCACCTGGATTACGTGCACCCAGAATTGTTAGATAAAAAACGGCCTGAACGTTTACTTCGCCTCGCCTTTTTTGGCCTGAACGGGATACTTCATCCCCACCCAGAAGAGGTTTAAAATCGCATGAAAAGAACAAAAGTAAAGATCAAACTCCTTCGATTTATATGGAGTGCAATCCCTTGGCTCATTGTTGTCCTTATAGTTGCCTTCGTTATTGCCATGGGAAGCCGAATCAAGGAGAAAAAAGCACATTTAGAAGAGGAAAAAAAGGCTGCCATAAAACAAGAGGTGTCCGCCGTGAGAATTATCACCCTTACCCTTACTCCTCATCGTCTTGTTGACAAGATTAATCTTCCAGCACAAATCGATCCCTACGAGGAGGTATGGGTCAAGGCTGAGGTTCCTGGCCAGGTGATCGAGGTCCTTGTGAAAGAGGGGCAGATGGTCCAAAAAGGCCAAGTCCTTATGAAGCTTGACGACCGGGACTACCATACACGCTTGGCTCGCATAGAAGCCAACTATAAACTGGCCAAACTGAATCACGAGCGAACCAAGACGCTGGTCAAAAAGAAGATTGCCGCCCCTACCAAACTTGATGAGATTGAGGCTCAGCTTAAGGACTTGACTGCCCAGCGCAGTGAAGCCACAGTAGCGCTGAGCCGTACCAGTATCACCACTCCCCTCTCCTCCCTCCTCAATGAGATCAGTGCCAAAATGGGAGACTACATCGGTGTAGGAGATCCGGTAGCCCAGATCCTTGAGATAGACACCGTCAAGGTTACCGTAGGGGTGCCTGAAAGCGATGTAGCAGCTATCTTTGACTTGAATGAAGCTGATATAATCATCGAGGCCCTAGACAAACGGAGAGTCAAAGGCAAAAAGATTTTCCTCTCCCGTAAGCCCCGAACCCTGTCCCGACTCTTCGACCTTGAGCTCAGTGTCCCCAACCCAGATGGCCGCATCCTCCCTGGCATGTTTGCTAGAGTGGAGTTGGTCAAGCATGTCTATGAAGATGCAGTCGCCCTTCCACTTTACGCCATCATCACACAAGAAGACGAGCGCTTTGTTTTTATCGAGAAGGAGGGTCGTGTTAAAAAGAGGCGCGTCACGCTCGGCACACTCATTGGTTGGCAGGCTCATATCACCTCTGGCCTTAAGGCCGGGGAGAGGGTCGTTGTAGTTGGTCATCGTCTTTTGGATGATGGACAAGCAGTAGAGGTCATCAAGAACGTCAGCAACCCAAATGAGATCCTGAAATCATGAAAATCCCCACTACAGCTGTCAGAAAAAGGACAAGCGTTGTAGTTCTGGCTATAATCATTATCATTTTTGGCTTCATGTCCTACAACTCGCTGCCCCGAGAGTCCGCTCCGGATATTACTATACCCTACATTTTTATTATGACCAACTACCCAGGTGTGGCACCTGAGGATATAGAGCAATCTATCACAATCCCCATAGAAAAAAAGCTCAAAGGCCTCGAGGCGGTCAAGCAAATTAAGTCTTCCAGCACTGAAGGTACAAGTTCGATCATCATAGAGTTCGTAGCCGGGACCGATATTGAGGATGTCCTCTCTAAGACGAAAGATAAGGTCGACATGGCCAAAAAAGAGCTTCCGGCCGATCTGGAGGAGGATCCAGAGGTAATTGAAATCAACATCTCAGAGTTGCCTATCATTGTTCTTTCCCTATCCAGCACAGTGGGCCTTGTCAGGCTCAAAGAGATCGCCGAGGATCTTCAGGATGATATCGAATCAATTCCTGGAGTTCTCGAGGCAGAGGTGACTGGCGGACTTGAGCGGGAGATCCGAGTAGAGCCCGACCCAGATAAGCTCGCCTACTATGGTCTTTCCATACTGAGTCTCCAGAGCGTCATTGAAAAGGAAAACCAGAATGTATCAGGCGGAGCCATCCGAATGGGTGATGGTCGCTTTCAGCTCCGTGTTCCTGGAGAGTTTCAGAGCCCGGAGGAAATCTACGAACTTATTGTAGGCCTTCAAAGTGGCGAGCCAATCTACTTGAAAGACGTGGCACGAGTGTCTGATGGTTTCAAGGACGAGGAAGGTCGCTCTCGATTAAATGGCCGCGAAGCAATTAACATCGCGGTCAAAAAGCGTGCAGGGGAAAACATCATACGCATCTCGGAGCAAATCGATACATTAATCGAGGAGCAAAAACCTACCTGGCCCGCAGGGACCAGAGTGACAAAACTTATGGATCAAGCCAAGGACATACGCATAATGGTAGCGGACCTGGAGAATAATATTGCTACCGGGTTGATTTTGGTCATTATCGTGCTATTCTTCGTCATGGGTGTTCGCAATGCAGTGCTCGTGAGCCTGGCCATCCCCTTTTCCATGTTTATATCCTTCATGGTGCTCAATTTCCTGGGCATTACCCTGAATATGGTCGTTCTTTTCTCCCTGACACTGTCTTTGGGCATGCTTGTTGATAACGCCATTGTGATTGTAGAAAATATCTTTCGATATATGGAGCAGGGGGTGCCTCGCATTCAGGCTGCTATAAGAGCAACGAGCGAGGTCGCACAGCCGGTTGCTGCCTCAACGCTCACCACGGTTGCTGCCTTCTTCCCACTTATTTTCTGGCCGGGGATCATGGGAGAATTCATGTCATATCTTCCAAAAGCAGTTATTATCACCCTTTCCTCCTCGCTATTCGTCGCAATGGTTATCAACCCGGCCCTCGCTGCCATCTTCCTGCGATTGCCGCCTACTCACCGCTTCGCAAAGATCAAGGTCAGCGTAGAAGAGATAGAACAGGCTGGTGAGGCTCCTATCACTGTTCGAGGCCCTTTACTCAAGGGTTATCGCCGCCTCCTCGATGGAGCACTCAACCACCGAATACCCGTTCTTATCACAGCCTTCTTGTCGGTGGTAGCCATGGCAATGATATGGTATTACGAGATCGGGCTTGAAAAGCCAATCGAGTTTTTCCCTAATATTGATCCTCATAGCATCTACCTCAACCTGGACACACCAGAAGGTGCAGATCTGGAATACTCAGATCGAATTGCCCGTCAGGTGGAGATGGCCCTCTGCAATGGACCTGGGTGGAACTTGGCCTCTCCAGACGCTGAGCCATCCAAATGTTACTATACCAACACTGAGAAAAAAATCCACACCTTGCGCCAAGGCCAGCAGGTTGTTGGCATAACAGATATGGCAAACGTCAAGCACATTTACTCCCGTACTGTAGCGGTCACCGGCGGCACCTCTGCCTTTGAGAATAACTCGCCAAATCATATCGGTATTCAGTTCTATGACATCGAGGATCGAGTGGAACCATCCATCCAGACAGTGGGGGAGATTCGAAAGAGAATTAGTGACATCCCCGGAGCCCAAATTACCATCGCCGAGCAGGAAGAAGGGCCCCCTACAGGAGCCCCAATCAACATTGAGATCTCAGGAGATAGCTTTCCAGTTTTGGGCCGTATTGCTCAACAGGTGAAGAGTACGCTTGAGAAAATTCCCTTTGTTCAGGATATCCGTGACGATTATATCCCTGGCTCCCCCACAGTAGGGGTCAAGGTAGACCGACAAAAGGCTGCCATGTTAGGGCTTTCTACCAATATCATTGGCTTTGCACTTAAGGTTGCCTTTAACGGTATAAAAGTTTCTACCTTCCGCGAGGGTGACGAGGACTACGACATCACTGTTCAGCTTCCTGTGTCAGACCGCAAGGTCACCGACATACTCCGCGAACTGCTTATTCCTACGCCACAGGGCCTTGTTCCCCTAAGCACCGTCACCAGATTTGAGATCACCAGTGGTCTGGGCCAGGTGAACCGAATCGATCACGAGCGAGTAGTCACAGTAAAGGCAAATGTTGATGAGAAAAAAGTTCCAGGTCCAGTGGTCCGAGCTCAAGCAGAGAAATTTCTGGCTAATTTTATTCTCCCACCTGGTTACAAGATTCGGTTCACAGGCGAGTTCGAGTTTCAGCAAGAAGCACAGACCTTCCTATCCAAGGCATTTGCTGCGGCGGTCTTTCTTATCATCCTTATCCTGGTCACCCAGTTCAACTCGGTTTCCCAGCCACTCATTATCATGACATCAGTCATCCTCTCCCTGGGAGGGGTATTCTTTGGGCTTTCCGTTATGAAGTTGCCCTTTGGCATTATTATGACTGGTGTGGGGGTCATTTCTCTTGCCGGGGTGGTAGTCAACAACGCCATTGTCCTTATTGACTACACCAACCGCCTTCATCAAAGAGGCATGCAATTCCGTGAAGCCATTATTGCTGCTGGATGTACCCGTTTGCGGCCCGTTTTGCTAACCGCAATAACAACCATTCTTGGACTATTACCCATGGTGACCGGCGTTGCCTACAATTTCCATGAAATGGAAATCGCCTGGGTCAGTGAGTCAAGCCAGTGGTGGAGTTCCATGGCCAGCGCTGTGATTTTCGGTCTCGCCCTCGCTACAGTACTCACCCTTGTCGTTGTCCCAACACTCTATGCCCTTATCTACACCACAAGTCATAAAGCCAGTCGTTTGTTTAAGCGTATCTATCACGCCTACTGGGCTCCACTCTATCGTATAACAGGTGTCTCCTCTGAGGAAAAGAAGGAAGTTTAAAAGCTGACAGCAGCAAGGAACAATAACGTACCCTCAAGTTGTATGTCGAAGCAAAATCCTGCTCACAATAACGGTGGCTAATTATATACCCCCTGTTATTATGATACAATGATGTGACCAAGAAAATTAAACCTGGGCTCGCTCAGTAATTTACTATTTGACGGTTTAAATATAGAATGCTAATTTTCTTAGTGAACATTAATGATTTATATAGAGCCCACCTACAGAAAGGATACTGTGTATGATAGATAAAGTACCAACTACAAAAGAAGGATTGGAAAAATTACGACAGGAATTGCATACTATTATCACTATTGATCGGCCAAAGAATATCAAAGCCATTGAAGAAGCGAGATCTCATGGGGATTTGAATGAAAATGCTGAATATCACGCAGCCAAGGAAAGGCAGTCCTTTTTGGAGGCCAAAATAAATGAGCTGGAGATGGCAATTAGCAGATCAGAGGTTATTGAAATTAGTAATGAACCACCAGAAAATATTATCTTTGGCTCAACCGTTGAGCTAAAAAATCTTGGTAATAATCAAACAGTTACCTATCAACTCGTTGGACCATATGAATCAAATCCTGAAGATGGAAAAATCTCAATCACCTCTCCTTTGGGAAAGGCCCTTATTGGTAACGAGGAAGGTGATTATATAAAGTTAAAAACTCCTGGTGGTGTCCAGGAATTCGAAATTTTAGAAATAAAATGAATTCTGTGTATTGAAATTCCCAACCCATCATTTTGACATTCCACTCTTCCCTGGCCCAGACCTGGATCATAAATCCGTATTTGCACGAACTCAGTTTTTAAAATATTGCGGTGACAAAAGCATATTCCAGAAAAGTCGCAACAGGGCGGTTCAATATTCTAATCCACTTGCCAAAGCCTGTGCATAGAGAGGCGAATAGGTTATGCGCGAAGCTCCTAAAATCTTACTCGCTGAGCAATAATTCCTTTTTCTGTTACACTTTCTGCCTTTACCTTTACCATTTTATTTCTAATCAGGCTTTCAGAGGGAATGTAAAATCTCACATAATTATCACTTAAACCCCAAATGAGGTTTTTTTCTCTGGGTGCCCATCCCTCAGCGAGAACTGAAAAGGTTTGGCCCACTAAACTATCACGGAAAATTCTTCTCTTTTCCTTGTCAAGAGATCTTAAAAAAAATGCCCTTTCTTTGATCACTTTGTGATCGAGGTGGTCAGAAAATTGTGCTGCAGCAGTCCCCTCTCTTATTGAGTAAGGGAACACATGCAGATAGCTTACAGGAAGATCTTTTAAGAGCTCAAAAGTATTATTGAATGACCTCTCACTCTCTCCAGGAAAACCAACCAAGACATCTACACCTATAGAAACCTCAGGAACAAGGCGATATATATCATCTATTAACTTGATAAACATTCTGGCAGTATAGTGCCGATTCATCCTTTTTAACACAGAATCATCCCCGCTCTGTAAAGAGATATGAAAGTGACGGCAAAGCCAATTATTGCTGGCCATCAATTCAATCAGCTCCGTTGTTATCTCTGTTGGTTTAAGAGAACTAAGTCTTATCCTTAGCCCGGTGACAATTTTCCCAATCTCAATTAGTAGCTGGATTAAATTTATGTTGCTGTTAAGGTCTGAGCCATATTTGCCAAGGTGAGTTCCTATGAGTACAATCTCTCTATAATCATTTTTTTTAAAGTCTCTAAGTATAGCAATAACAGTATCAGGCTCAAGACTTCTCACGGGGCCCCGAGCCATAGGCACAATACAGTAAGTACAAAAGGATTGGCATCCATCCTGTATTTTCAAAAAAGCCCTTGTCCTTTTTGAAAAACTTTTGACAGGAATTTGTTCGAAGGTCTCAGATGCTACGAAGTCCTCCATTAAAATAAGGGGTGGATTATGGTGAATTGCATTGACCAAGAGCCCAGGAACAGAGCTCTTTCCTTTATTTCCAACGATCAAATCTACCCCATTAATTTTAGATAATTCATCAGGAAAGACCTGTCCATAACACCCGACAACAGCAATAATAGCCTGAGGATTCTCCCTTACAGCCCTTCTAATGGCTTGCCGTGACTGATAGCTTGCCGTAGCTGTTACTATGCAGCCATTTATTATTGCTAAATCCGCTTTTTTATCCTGCTCGGCCATTTGGCAACCCTTATTGACCAATGATTCTTCTATAAAGGCCGATTCGTGCTGGTTTACCTTACAGCCGAGTGTGATAATCTTAAACAATTTTGTCATTTTACAAAGGCACTTGAACTAAGAGTAAACGTTAAAATTCTATCAAATTGTAGATCTTGGAGTCACTTTTTCAACAAACCTCCTTATCCATCCTCCCCCGAGGACCTTTTCTCCTTCATAGCACACAAAGGCCTGGCCAGGAGTTATTGCCCATTGCGGTGTATCAAATTCAAAATGGACAATATCAGGGGAGATAATGGTGAGTGTACCATTAGCAGGCTTATGCCTGTACCGTATCTGGGCTTGCACTCTAAGCGTTTTTTCTCCTCGTCGAATTCCTATCCAATTAAAATCCACAGCCGTGAGGGTTGAAGTAAACAATGCTTCCTTCGGGCCTACGATAATCGCATTCGTTTCTGGCCTGATCTGACATACATAAAGAGGCTCTTTCGCGCCTATCCCAAGTCCCTGTCTTTGCCCAATAGTATAGGCATAGGTACCTGAGTGAGTACCCAATACATTACCCTCAAGATCAATGATATTTCCCCGCGACAGCGTGCTTGTATCAATTCGACTCTTCAAAAATGACCGGTAATTATTGTTAGGTATAAAGCAAATCTCCTGGCTTTCAGGGTGAACTGATGCTGATAGCCCCCTTTCTTCTGCCTCTTTGTATATTTCTGCCTTTGTCATATCTCCCAAAGGAAACAGTGTTTTCGACAGGTGAGACTGGCCCAACCTGTGTAAAAAATAAGATTGATCCTTTTGTTTATCCGTTCCCCTGAGAAGATCAATATATCTTTTATTAGAACTCCTTCTTACCCTTGCGTAATGGCCAGTAGCTATACAATCAATCCCCTTTCCATTCATCCAGGAGATAATCCGTTCAAATTTAACCATATTATTGCAAACAACACAGGGATTAGGGGTGAGACCCAAATAGTAAGCCCTTATAAAATAATCAATAACCCTCTTCTGGAAAAAATTTCCTACATCAAAAGGATATAAAGCAATATTTAGCTCCCCTGAAACGAGCAAAGCTTTCCTCAACTTCTCTTCCCTCTGCTTAAGCGGGAGAGGGAGAACAAGATGAATGCCCACTACCTCCCACCCTTCTTCCTTTAATATAGCTGCAGCACAAGCGCTATCAATCCCACCACTCATAGCTACCGCAATCGCTTTTTTTCTCAAAATCATTTAACCTTTAGTAGCTTTACCCGGATTAGTTTTTCTGGATCAGTCGATCCGAGTTTAGCAGATATCGTATTGGTTTATCAAAGAAATATATATCATGGAGTTGAACAGGAAATATTTACGCAGAGAGATAAAGGGGTACTATCCTTAAGGCAGACCTCAACGGATCTCTATCTCAGAAAAGCTATGGTTTATTTTACACGGAGAATCTGGGTGATGAAATATCTTGCTCCACTGGACACAAATAACCCCCTAAAGAAGATATAATATGACTCAGTATTTAAGAATTAATCGAGGAGGCCTTTGTCGAAATTGACCTCCATCGCCTTGGCAGGACAGGCTATTACGCAAAGCTCGCAGGCACTGCATTTATCTTTATCAAATGCTACTGTCATCTCTGGTCTTTCAATATAAAGGGCCCCGGTAGGACAAACTGCCGTGCAAGCACCACAATGAAAACA
>Ga0180437_10011637_pt1 | contig 10521 bp, 15 predicted proteins | sample SS_ome_4_FD_132410 | JGI IMG/M metagenome (GOLD analysis project Ga0180437, IMG submission 132410) | Hypersaline lake sediment archaeal communities from the Salton Sea, California, USA - SS_3_D_1 metaG | ecosystem: Environmental > Aquatic > Non-marine Saline and Alkaline > Hypersaline >... | reverse complement strand
TACTGTGTGGTTTCCTGCGGAGGAGCCCCTCTCGACATAATCAGGAAGTACATCGAGGGCCAGCCCGGCCCCGTTTCCTCCCCGGCCTAAAGGCCGGGGTTTCCACGGGGAGATCCCGATGAAGCTGGGCCTCGTCACGGCAGTCTGGCAGCGGCCGCATCTCACGAAGGCCTGGCTTTCCTACTATCGTCGTGCCGCGACCATGCTGGAGGGCGTCGGGGTCGAGCTCGTTTGCGCAGCCGCGGGCTCCGAGGAAAAACGCTCCAGGTCTCTTTGCGAGAACGCCGGATTTCTCTATCTCGAGACCGCAAATCGTCCTCTCGGTGCCAAGGTGAACGGATCTCTCGGTCTTTTGCGAGGGCTCCGCATCGATGCGGCTCTTCTCGTGGGATCCGACGACTGGCTCTCACACGATCTTCTTCGCACCTACGTGGAGCTCATCGCGGACGGATTCGACTACATTCGTCTGCGAGATCTGTTCGTGCTCGATGCCGACACCAGACGTTGCGTGAGACTTCAGGGCAGAAACGGCGTCGGCCGCGTCGTGGCAGCTCACATTCTGGACGCTCTTCGGTGGGAGCTTTGGCCGCCCGGATCCTCTCGCGGCCTGGACTCACAGATGGCGATGCGAGCACGGGCACACGCGAGAAGGACCTGGGGGAAGAAACACGCCAGCCTCGGAGAAAAGGCGGTGGCCGTCGACATAAAGACCCACACCAACCTGCGCTCCTTCTCGTACGTGGCCGGGCACAGCACCGAACGCGTCGACCCGGAGCGGGTTCTCGGGTGCTTTGTCGGCGTGGACCGGCGCGAGCTCGAAGAGGCCATGGAGCTCGAGGCCGAGCTACGGTAGCCGTGGATACGGGCGAGACCGAAGCCCGACCGAAACCCGGCCAAGGTCAAATCGCGCCTTCTCAGCATGGATCCGCGCTGGTCGTGACAAGCAGACGCTGGCCGCGCTAGAATGACGGCAGATGTACTGCTGCGACCTCCCTGAACCGGCGAGAAATCCTACCTCTCCTGCCGCAGCCGCACTGGGGGGAGCGGCTGCGGCGCTCGCCCTCACCGGGTTTTCGGCGTGGCTCATCGCCAAGTACTTGGCGGAGTCTGCTCGCCGCAAGCGGGCATCCCGGTTCAAGGTGAGCGAGGAAACAGACAGCGAAGGCCAGCCGGTGGTGGTGCTCGCCTACGACAGCGACGACGGTTTCTTGCGGATCTCCGAGTTCTACGACATGCCGGAGGCCGACGTCCCCGACCCACACGCGCGCGCCAACGAGTGGATCCGTCGCATGACGGTGTAAAGACCATCGTCCCATAGCTCCATGTTCGCAAACCCGCGATACGGACCGGCACGGGCCGGAAGGATCCCCACCTGGGTGAAGCCGCCGGCAGCCGCGAAGAAGATCGCGAAGGCCGCTCTCGCCCGTCAGAAGGACCTCCCGAAGTCCAAGCGTGGTGGGCTCACGAATTCGGAGGCGAGCGCGCAGGGGATCACGAGCGGCGTCGAGCGAGCGAAGTCCATCGCACGTGGCGACCTGCAGCCGGCGGAGGACATCGTCGCCTTCTTCAACCGGTTCAAGGGGATCCACGCAGACGCAACGAGCATGGGCAAGGCCTGGGAGGACTCCAAGGTTCAGCAGGCGTGGGACCTATGGGGCGGAAACCCCATGTGGGAGGCCGCCGTCGAGGCAGTCTCCCGCAACACGAATCCTGCCGGCTTCACGCTGCTTCATGGTGTCGTGACAGCAGGCCTCACGATGCTTGGCATCGCTGGCTTCGTGCTCGGCTCACGAGAATGAGAGAGGGTGATACCTAGCAGGCGTAGTAGCCGCTGGACTTCGGCTTCGAAACGTACGGGGAGCCGAGGTACTTCTGGCGGCTCTCGTACCCGTCAAAGCCTCGCGACTGGACCTCGTTGACTTTCTCTACAGCATCCACGTACTTGTAGAATGGCTCGGCGCCAAAAGACACTCCCTCGGGGTGTCTCATCGCCCAGATCGCAAAAGCCTTCCACGTCGGGTCTTTCGGTCGCTCGTAGATCTCCCACTCGAGACTGAATCCGTCCTCCGGCCCTGTCACCGACCATCCGCGGGCCCATCCTTTTCTATAGCAGTCGCCGCCGGGGTAGTTTTCCTCCATCCATTCCCGCTTCTCGGCGAGCTCGGTTTCGACCGGTGGGACAGTCGGCTCTGGCGTGGGCTCTTGCGGTGTGTACCCCGTCTTGCTCATGTCTTTGAGAAGGCTCTCGCGCCATCCCATGACGAGGCCCGTGAAGCCGACCAGAGACAGCAGTGCAGATACTCCGATCTCGAACAGTGGGATGGGGTTCGCTCGCCGGTCCATGGGGCCATGCTCCCGCACCTTGCGCACCTGCTCCACTGCCCGGTATGCTTGCCCCATGCCGAACGGATACGCTCCTGCAGCTGCCTACCAGCCTCCGACCATCCTGCCTCCGTGGCTGAAGGGAGCGCTCATCATCGGTGGAGGGCTCACGGCCGGGGCCCTCATCTCGCGCACGGCCATGGCAACCATGAAGCAGGAGGCGCTACCGTCGCCGACACCATCCAAGGAGCCGCTCCGCTTGGGCGTGCAGCGCACGGTCAACCAACAGGGTCAACCGTACGCCACGTTCGTGTCGACCGATCCCCGCGTCGTCATGATCGAGGAGGGTCAGGGGGCCTTCGTCAAGGGACCTCTTCCCATGCGTATCATGGTCAGTGCCGCCGAGGACCTCGAGGTCACCGAAGCCATCGGCGCCATGGGAGGCAAGCTGATCGCCGGTGAAGTCGGCAAGTCCAAGGACTTCATCTTCGACATCACCGAGTACTCGGCTCAGCAGGCCCTTCTGGATCTCGCAGGCTCGGAGAACTACAACGCCCTCGTCACCGTGCAGTACCCGGTTCCAGAGCAAAACATCACCGCCACGATCCCGATGCCGATCTACACGGCTCCGGCGTAGCCCTCACATTGCCAGCATTCTCAGCTTGGTCTCGAGCCAGGGGTTGAGGGCGCGGATCCGTTTGGCCTCGGCGGCGATGTCCTCGGGCTTCCAGCCGCGGGCAGATGGGTCGAGGGGCGGCATTCCAAGCAGGCGTCTGTGCTCGTTGATCATGTCGAGGTCGGAGGCCATGGAGCCCGGCACCGGCGCCTGTTTCAGCCACTCTTCGCGTTTAGGGCTCTGGTACCAATCGTACCTGTCCCCAACTTCCCTGAGCTCGTCGATGATGTAGAGCTCGAAGTATGCGCTTCCGACCTCATCCGGAACCTTGACGAGCGAATACCCTGCCTCGATTGCCCACGGCCATGCGTCGCTGTCCGGGCCGCCGGCGATCTTCTTCCCGTGGAAGATGAGGATCTCGTCGCGCAAGTCATCGTTGGTACTGATGATGCTGTCTGGCACCTCGTCCTTCCCACACAGGCCGGCAGCTCTCAGCACCTCGAGCACATCTTCGTCGTAGGAGACCTCATCGCGGCTGCTCGCAAACCACACCATCTCTCCGCCACCGTCTGTCTCCTCGCCATGCGGGAGCTTGCCGGTCGCGTCCTTCACCTTGACCGGAGACGGAAACAGCGTGAACGGGGGCGCCTTGTAGGAGATCTCCTCGGGGGTCGGAATACCACCGTGCCAAACGTAGAACCAGTAGCCCTTGCCGCCAGAGCGAATCTCCTTCCATTTCAGCGCATGGCCGACCATTGCGGGTTCCACTCCAGTAGTCGGGCCTTGGTCTCGTCAACATCCGGATTGCGGGCGATCCTCTTCGCCTCGTCCAGGATGTCCTGGGGTTTCCATCCCGCGGCGGCGGGATCCAGGGCCTTCTGGCCGATCCTGGCTCGATGCAGATTGATCTTCGCGAGCGCAGCCTGTACGGCCGTGCTGCCCGCGCCACCTGGTGCCGGCACGCTGAACAGCTTGTCGCAGAACTTGTCATCGAGCCAGTAGGCGTTGACGATGCCGTCGGGCGTGAGCTCGACGGCGGACAGGAGCTCGATCCCGGTCTTGGCGCCGGGATAGACGCTCTCGTAGTACTTCTCCACCGTGGCGACGGCGGCCTGGCAGCTCTTGTCGTTCAGGTTCTGGGTGAAGCGTAGGTCGTCGTCGGTGATCGTGCCGGTAATGACGTACTGATTGAGCTTGCCCTTTGGTGTCGTCTTCCGCCAAAGGCCGGCCGCGGCCTCGTCCTCGTCGTCGGCATCGACGGCGTAGGTGGGATCGCTGCCGGCCTCGAAGTAGACGTTCACTGCCTGAGTCTCGAGCCCTTCAGGCATGACCTCCACCGCCGAAATCACCTCGTACTCGGCCGGCAATCTGGTGAAGCCCGCGGCCTTCTGAAGCTTCTTCAGGGCGTCCTCCCAGTTGTCGGCGTCGAAAAGGAGGAGTTGGTGGGTCTCGAGCTCGCCCCACCACATGGTGAACACCCATGGACAGGTAGTCACTGCCATCAGCTCCACCTCAGCATTCTGGCCTTGGTTGCGTGGATGTCGCCTGGATTCTCGCGCCCGAACCTGATCGTTTTCGCCCAGCGCTCTCCCGACTTCATGCGCCACTTGCTCACGCCCTTGATCTTCCTGATCTTCTCGAAGTCGGCACTGGGCACGAAGAAGAATGAGGTTCCGGCCGAGCTACGGCGCTGGAGCGAATAGTACCCCTGCGGTCTGTATCCGAGCGCGCGTACCACCTTGTCCCATGCACGATGCGAGCCGGCCTTGGCGGCCACCTCGCCCGGCAACAGGCGCACGATTTCTCCCATCTCGTGCTCCGGGTTGGGGACCGAGTGGCTGCACAGTTGCCAGCCGCGGTGCATCGCGTACGCGAACGCCGGCGCCACGTTTCCCTGCTCGGGGCCGACTTGGCGCCCGTCCACGTCGTAGAAGCGCACGCGCTGCCGCTTGCGATACATCCTGACGATGCTGCCGTCCGGACGCCTGAAGGGCATGCCGTAGAGCTTTCCCCACGACACGCCCGGGTTCAGGCGACGGATCCTGCGCGCCTCGGCCTCGACGTCCTCCGGCATCCAGCCTCGCGCCTCCGGGTCCAGAGGTGGCATCCCGAGCAAGCGTCTGTGCCGGTTGATCACGTCCAGGTCCGTGCCGGAGACCTCCGCTTTCGGCTCGTCCCAGTGAGCACTGCGCGCGACCTGATCCTCGATGATCTTGGCGATCCTCGGGACGTGGTCCTCCGGTGGCTCGATTTCGGAGAGGCTCGTCGCGTAGGATCTCGCGATTCCTATCGCGGCCGCCCGGGCAGCCGGACGCGCACCAGAGGACCCGGCCAGGTCGAGAAGCTCGTCCATGGTGAGCTTCGTCGTCACGCAGGCGCCACGCCATGGCCGCTCGACTACCTGCGCACCAGGGTCCTTATCGAACCTGTCGAGCTCGGCCTCGATGACGTTGGCGATGTAGTCGGAATCGATGAGACCGCGGATCTTGTACCGCGAGATGATCCGCGCTGCGGCGCGGTCGGAAGCTACCCGGCGGATCGGCACGGCTTCCTCAGGGGCCGGCGGGAAGCGCCTTCCTTTCGGAGATTCGCGCCTCGATGGCGGTCCGGATCATCCTCTGGATCATCTCGATCCCCTTCTGGCCGGCGTGGCCGAAGGCCCCTTGCAGGTCGGTAACTCCTTCCATGCCGAGGTGTTCCATCACACGCTTGACGACTTCGTCGCGGATTCGGATTGCGTCGTCCTTCGTGAGCTTGCCGTCGGCGGTCGCCGCCTTGGCCTCCTTGACCAGCGTCTGCTCCGCCTCGTCGACGAGGCCCGCGGCGAGGGCGAAGATCTTGTCCGAGGCCGCGTGAAAGACGGCGTAGTTCGCCTTGGCGGTCAGCCACTTCTTGACGGCGGCGCTGGCCCAGGCGATCAGGCCGGTCAGGATCGCGAAGAAGAGGGAGATCACTCCCATGAGCACGGCATTCAGCTGACTCTGGATCTGAGGGTCATCGAGGAGCTGCATGGTTTCCTCCTACTCGTAGGCTAGCATCCTGGCCTTGATTCTGGCGATATGTTCCGGATTCAGGTGAATGCTCCGGAGCTTCCGGTAATACTCCTTGTCCTCTACGAGGTGATCCATCGCGATTTCGGTCGCCAGGGCCGTGTTGTCGCCCGCGTGCTCGCGTTCGACCTCGATCCCTTCGGCCAGGGCGACGGGGTCGAAATCGGCCGGCGTGTACCGGTCGGCCAGTCCTCCCGGGATCTGATCTACCCACGGGTTTTGGAGCGCCCGGATCCGCTGGGCCTCGGTGTGGACGTCCTCTGGGCTCCAGCCCTTCTTCTCCGGATCGAGCGGTGACATGCCGAGCCTCTTTCGGTGGCGGTTGATGAGCTCGAGGTCACCTGCGGGCGCCTGGGTTTTCTGGATCTCCCACATCGCCCCGTGACCCACCGGGGTCGCGCTACCCTGCGCATCCATCTGCAACAGAGGAATCTCGTACGCGGACGACAGAACGCGACCGGCATTCAGCGCAATGGCTCCGTCCTCGGCCTCCTCGGTGACGACACCCACGACCACGGGACCCGTGAGGCCGCTGCGTTTCCTTTGCTCTTTCGTCTGCTTGAGCTCGGCGAGAGCCGTGTTCCTGAACGGGATCTGATCAATCTCGTCCAGAAACAGGATGCCTTCGGCCGCGAGCTGGATCTCCTTCACCATCCCTTGCCTCGACACGGTGTGATGCGGAGCCCGCAGCGGCAACTCTTGGCTGCGCGCATACCTCAGAAGAAGGGGAGTCACCTTGCTGACGCTCCTCTTCGGTCCCACGATGATGGCCCCGCCTGTCTGCGCCATGCGAGGCACGAGATCGGCAAACCGCTGGGGGTTCCTCAGCACGCGCATTGCGCAGACCATCATAGCCCGGCGTCACGTCCGCGAGCAAACGAGCCCGTTCTCGCCACCCTGGAGCCGACGCTGGTTTTGGGGTGACACCGACGTGCAGAAGTGTTACCTTGGCCGGCGCCCAAGCTCCGGGCGTGTGGTGCGCGCCGGTGCCCCGACATGACTCTCGACAGGATCGTCACCCTATGCGAGAAACTGCGCTTTCAGGGGAACAACGAGCGCGATCTCCAAAACGCTCTCGAAACCGTGCTCAGCTCGTCCTTTTCCCAAGTGCAGAGGGAGGTGAGCCTGGGAGCCCGGGACCGGGTGGACTTCCTCGTGGAGAGGATCGGGATCGAGGTGAAGATAGACGGCTCGCCGATGGTGGTGGCGCGACAGTTACGCCGCTACGTCGAAAGCGCAGAGCTCGACGCCCTCGTTCTGGTGACGACCAGAGCGAAGCACAGGGCCCTGCCGAGGACGCTCGGCGGGAAGCCGCTTCTGGTCGTCTGGCTCCATCCGTTCTGACGACCTACGGCAAGGTCACCCGCACCAGGGGCGAGAGGCGCTACTTCCGGGTCGAGTGCGAGCCACACGTCCGGATCCGTCTCAAGAACTGGTTCGGAGGGGTCGCCAAGGCGAGAAGCGCCGCCATCCTGATCTCTCCCACCGACGAAAACTGTCGCGAGCTGGCGTGGTTTCTCTCCCGCTACCCGATGGAGATGGCCGACGCGACGAGGCGCGCCATCGAGGAGGGGAGCGTACGCCAGGTAGCGCGTGTCGACTCGGTGACGAAGATCCTGGACGGTGACTTCCAGCTTCCGCTCATCGAGCCGGCGATCCCGTTTCGGCCCTACCAGGAGCAGGCCGCTGCCGCCCTCTTCAACACGGGCAGCCTCCTTTTGACGGACGAGTTCGGCCTCGGGAAGACCGGAAGTGCAATCCGGGTCATGTTCGACGAGCGGGCGTTGCCGGCGCTCGCTGTGGTGCCGGCCCCCTTGACCGAGCAGTGGGCCGAGGAGATCCACAAGTTCGCGCCGGGTCTGCGGACACATATCCTGCGCTCGTCGTCGCCATACGACCTCGCCGACGAGGACGGCAACGAGCCACACGTCATCATCACGAGCTACCACAAGCTCGCCGCCTGGGCGGATCACCTGGTCGGAAAGGTGCGCTACGTCGTCTTCGACGAGTGTCAGGAGCTTCGCACCGGCACCCGCGGCCCAAATCCCTCCAAGAAGAACCTCGCGGCCGAGATCGTCGCCTCCGAGGCTACCTATCGCGGAGGGCTGACCGCGACCCCCGTCTACAACTACGGCGGCGAGATCTTCAACATCATCGACGTGCTCACCCCCGGCTTTCTCGGCAGCGCCGAGGAGTTCGAGCGCGAGTGGTGCTACGACACCGGGCGCCACGCCGCGGTCACCGACCCCCGCGCCTTCGCCCAGCACCTGATCCGCTCGGGCATGATGATGCGCCGTACGCGCGACGACGTCGGCGAGCACCTTCCGGCACTGTCGGTCATGGTCCACGAGGTCCCCTCCGGCACCGACAACGCCTTCACGGACGTGGAGAGCGCGGCCGCGGAAATGGCGCGGCTGGTCCTCGACAGCTCGAAGGCAGCCTTCGAGCGTGGGCGCGCTGGGAGGCACCTGGACACGCTTCTTCGCCAGGCGACCGGCATAGCCAAGGCCCCCGGAGTCGCCGCTCTGGTGCGTCTCGTCGCGTCCGAGGGCGAGAAAGTGGTCCTCTTCGGCTGGCATCGGGCCGTCTACGACCTGTGGGCCGAGCTTCTCGAGGATCTGGAGCCCGCCTGGTACACGGGCACCGAGAGCGTCAAGAAGAAGCGGGAGGGCGTCAAGCGCTTCGTCGACGGCGACTGCCAGCTCCTCATCATGAGCCTGCGCAGCGGCCTGGGCCTGAATCGGCTGCAGGAGGTGTGCGCGACCGCCGTACATGGCGAGCTCGACTGGAGCCCGGGCGTCCACGAGCAGTGCAACTGCCGCCTTCACCGCCCGGGCCAGAAAAGGCCGGTGTTTGCGCACTACGCGATCACCGACAGCGGCAGCGACCCCGTCGTGTCCGACGTGCTCGGGATCAAGCGCGGCCAGGTCGAGGGGATCCGCGATCCGGACGGCGCCAAAGTCGTCGAAAACAAGCTCGACCCGGAGCACATCAAGCGTCTCGCGCGCGACTATCTCGCGCGCTTCAAGCAAAAGTAGGAGAAAACCATGTCCAGATCCACGACACGTACCATCCATCAGGCCTACAGCTGGCGACTCGCAGAAACGCCTATCCGAGTGAGACTGAGACTACTCTCGGACAGGTCCACCAGGCTCGTGCTTTCCGCCACGACCGGCGTCGGCGCCGGGTTTCGCGGTGGCTTGCCTCTTCCCAACATGTACACCGGCCTCCACCTCAACAAGGTGCAGGGGGATGCCTTCTTCATCGCCCTCGGCAAGGCCCTCGGCTACGAGATGCCGAAATCGAGCGCAAAGCTCGAAAACATCGAGATCATGATCCGGGACCGCGGCCGAGGACATGGCATCCGCGGGCGCAAGAGGAAGCGCGGGATCCTGATCCGGGTCTACTTCGGAGGCTGGCCAGGACGCTTAGGGACTGCGAGCGGCAGGATCCAGGCCACGCTCACGAAGAGAAAGGCGCACGCGATCTTCAAGGAGATGGCTAAGCCTCTCGGCTGGGAGCTCTACGAGAAGGAAGTCTAGTGCCCCACCCGTCCTACACAGACAAGCTCGAGGCGCTGGTGATGGCGCTCGCACACGGCGTGGACGCCTTCCAGGTGGGTTACTCGACTCCGTGGGAGGTCGAGCACGACGAAGACGACCAAGTCTGGAAGATCCGGTCGGACGACTGCGACATGGTGTGGGAGGTCCGCGAAGGCGACTTCACGGATCCGGCTCCCGAAGTCGTGCGCGCAATCTGCGACCGCGTGAACGTGGCCGAGAAGCTACACCAAGCGCTGCGAACATACGCCGGCCCCATCGAGATCTGCGAGGACACCGTGGCAGCAGCCTACGACCTTTTGCCCGACGACCAGAAGAAGTGGAGATAGCGAAGATGCCGATCATTGCACAAGTTCTGCCCAACACCGACTTCTGCTTTCGTGCCTGCTCACACGAGCATGCCGAGCACGAGATCCTGGCCATGCGCAAGGAGGGCTGGATAGCTCACTCCTGGGAAGCGACCCGCGGTGGCGTCGTCGTCTGTTTCACGAAGTCGGAAGAGAAGCAGCTCGTGGCCGATGTCTCCGTGTTTCGCGAGGACATCGAGAAAGCGTTGGAAACGGCGCTGCAAAACCAGCGCGAGGCCCGGGACGGGGACGCGCACACGAGCGAGGCCTTCCTGGCCGGCGCGGTCGAGGCCTATCGCTACGCGCTCAGGCTCCTGGACAAAGCTCTCTTGTGACTCACACTTTGGCGACGAGGTGACACCATGCCACGAGGGAAGATACACGACCTGAACGCCCAGAACGTGACCGAGGTCCTCCGCTTCTTCGCGCTCCACTACTTCAAGGCGATGGCCGAACAGGACCGCGAAGATCCGTTCGAGGGCATCGCGGTCACGCTGATGGCGAAAAAGATCGGCTACGAGTTTCTGCAAAAACGTGTCTCCGGCGCCTTCGCCGAGATCCGAAAAGGTCGACTCTCGCTTCGCGACCTCTACGCTCTCGAGCATGACGACGTATGGCCCGAGGAC
>Ga0180437_10011636_pt1 | contig 10522 bp, 12 predicted proteins | sample SS_ome_4_FD_132410 | JGI IMG/M metagenome (GOLD analysis project Ga0180437, IMG submission 132410) | Hypersaline lake sediment archaeal communities from the Salton Sea, California, USA - SS_3_D_1 metaG | ecosystem: Environmental > Aquatic > Non-marine Saline and Alkaline > Hypersaline >... | reverse complement strand
CCATCATATTTCTCCGAATATGCATGAAGAGATGCTGAGACAATTCCCTGGACAGTAAATGGTTCTGATTCAAATGAACTTTCAGATTCTTCGGATTCAGACTCCACAGACTCTAGTACCTGAAAAGAACACCCTGATGGATATAAAAGCGTTGTAATTCCCTGAAACACAGGGTGAGATGGAAAATCTGTCAGTGAAATCCATGCAGTGTGCTGATAATAATTCTGATCGTCATAGATCCTATCTGAATTGAACATGATATGAAATTTTTGTGCAATCTGATTCAGCACCAGGGTGGTACCCTCCAGATTATTTTCTTCTGCCAGTAACATGATACCGCCTCCTTCTCTCACAAAGGAATGTAATTTCTCAATGGTCTCCTCTTTCAGAAGGGTGGAGGGAGTAGAAATGACCACCACATCATAGGACGCCAGATCATCTGGAATACCTGTGGCTATCTGGATCGTGGCATCATGCAGAATGGTGGTAACCTGCAGGTCTTCAGTAAAAAGAATGGATCCCTGAGCCAGCAAGAGCATCAGCATGAACAGCAATGATTTCATACTGAAGAAAACTGGTAAATCCTTAAATAGTTATCCGGAGATTATCTTTACAACAGCAGGGTAATGAATACCCATATTCCCTCACACCATACCACTCTTTGCAGAGAAGTGTGCCCCACATTCTCCAATCCATAAAAACACCTGATTTTCAATAGCATACCCTCTTCACACATTAAAAGCAAGGTTTTTATATGTAGACTCCCTTCCATGTCCATGGAAGACCAAAAAAACCGAAAACGGGTTGAAACAGGAGGGATACTCTTTGCACTCTTTATCATTATGCTGGGAGGATTTTCACTCTTCTATGATGTATCGCCCTTGACCGCCCTGCTCAATCTCTTTGATCTCTGGCCTCTGTTCCTGATAGGACTGGGAATCTGGATAATCCTCAAGAATGTCAATCAAGAACGAATCAGTGTGGTAATTCTGTCTGTAATTCTCATTGTAGCGGTGTACAGTGCCTTCCCCAAAGAACAACCCCTTTACGAATATGCAGATTCACGGGAAATTCCATCCGGGGTAACTGAGATGGATGTGGTCCTGAATTTAATGTTTGGAGATTACACGGTGGGTGCAACATCTCAGGCACTGTATCAGATAGAAGGATTTCAATCACCGGCTAATGTCGGAGTCCAAACAGTGGGATCGACAGCACATATCAATCTATCTCTGGAAAAATCCTTCCAGATTGCTGAACGTTCTCATAATGAATATATGATTCTGCTCAATAATCGCCTTCCCATGACACTCACCGGGGAAATGGCTCTCTCTACCTGCACCCTGGACCTCTCGGACCTCAATTTGGAGAGATTTGTATTGGATTCTGGACTGGGAACCTTCAAAATTACCTTTGGAGAAACGAACACGGATGCAGTACTGGATATGGGATTGTGCACGGGAACTATCTATATTCCAAAATCAGTTGGGGTAAAACTGGTATATTCCAAGGGAGTTGCATCACTTTCAGTGCCTTCTGATTGGGTTAAATCCGGTAATGAATATACAAGCCCCAATTATAACACTGCCACCTATAGAATCAATATTTCCATGGATCTGGGCATAGGTACTATTACTTTTTCATATATATAGGTGCATCAGTTCTCATAAGCTCTATCACAGATCAAGTATTGGATTCATTCATCATCTGCACTGCAGTACATACTAGTGAGATGCAGTAATATGAGCTTTGTGGCCCTCGAGACCTTGGTCATGATGGTTAATCGACTGTCAGACTTTCAACCAAATTCAACCGCTCATCTTCTTCAAGAATCATCAAATTCCCACAGTGAGAACAACGAATTGCTTTCCTTTTCTTTCCATCGATCATAACTTCTTCCACTTTTCCCATTATATACCTCCTGGAAATTTAAACTCTGAACATGTCCCATGCTCATGAATTAATATATATAGCTTTCGGTATATCTGTAAGAATTGTGCTCTATTTTTATATGTTCTTTCACTATGCCTGAAAATCCCATGAAAAAGAGTAATTTTTATAATCCCTGCTCTGTTATCACATACATGAAAGTAGTACGATCGCCTGAAATTGCACTCTACCCCAACAGCGTGGTTCTCTTAACCTGTTCTCATGAGGGAACTGATAATATCATCACCCTGGCCTGGGTATCTACAGTCTGTTTTGACCCTCCCATGATAGCCTGTGCCGTCAGAGACAGCCGATATTCTCATGATCTCATTGAAAACAGTAAAGAATTTGTGATCAATATTCCTACCGAAAAAATTGTAAAAGAAACTGATCTGTGTGGACAAGTTTCCGGACGGGATACAGATAAATTTTCTGCCTGTAAGTTCACCAAAGAAAAGGCCTCCCGGGTGAATGCACCCCTGATTGGAGAATGTCCTGTCAATATCGAATGTATGGTCACCAACATGATCCACCTGGGAAGTCATGATCTGTTCATCGGCGAGGTGGTGGCGGTCCAGGTGGATGAAACACTCATTCGTGAAGGGAAAATTGATTATCAGAAAGCATCTCCTATTGCCTATGCCCGGGGAGACTACTGGACCCTGGGTGAGATGAAGGGGACATATGGATTTTCAACATCCTCCTGAGCCAGGTCATAGAGACATTAATGTCATCTGTTGACTCATGGGGAGCTTCCACCGTGAAGGTCCCTGTATACCCTGACTGGATAATGCGGGGGATAATATCATCAAAATCCAGGGTTCCATCCAGTGGTTTGAGATATTTTCGCCTCCCATTGACCACCCATTCCCCATCATAATCCCTCACATGTACATTGTTCAATCGAGACCTGTACTGCAATACCTCATCCAGGCAGCCACATTTACTGGTATATTCTATATCCATGGTGAAGTAAAAGGGAGAATCGAGATGGGTGTGGAGATGAGAAGCCAGATCTGGAATAGAAATGGAAATATGGGGAATTAACTCCACGCTGAGGGCCACTCCACGATCCTGGGCAAAGGAATTGATCTCCTGTAACGTGGTGACCACGCGCTCCAGGTTGGGAGTCTTATTGAGAGAATTATATACGTGGAGCACCAGGGTGTGTGCTGATACCTCATGAGCCAGCCGGATATCTGCTTTGAGGAGTTCTCTTCCCTTTTTCCTGTCTTCTTCCAGTACAAAACACAGCTGTTTGGATCCGTGTACCGAATAGAAGGGATACTCTGTGAAGATGCGAGCCGTTTCTTTTTTATCCCAGTGACTGAACACAAAGAGTTCGAATCCATCTGTATCAATACTGGAAAGATGTGGTTCCACTGTCTGAGGGTTCCGGTGAGGTATACAACTGGTTGAACAGCTGATCATAATCAGGGTATGGATGAAGATTATAAAAACTCTTTTCATACCCTCTATTTTTCTGTGCATCTGCAGGAGGCAGGAGGGAAGAATCTATTTAAGGTCATAATGGAAGAAAGCTTCATGCGAGGACTGATCATCCACCCCACCTACCGGACACACAACGGTAAATCTTTTGTTCATCTCTATGGAAGACTGGAAAATGGGGAGAGTTTTCTCACCATCAATACATTCCGACCCTACTTCTACATCAAAAAGGAAGATGTATCCCGTGCATTACAGGAAGAATCACTGGAGTTTTCCGATCCCGGTATGGTGACCTTTGCAGGAGACCCAGTGGTTCAGGTCTTCACCCAGTACCCTGCCGATGTGGGCCAGTTACGCAAGATCCTTCATGAAAAAGACATTGCCTGTTATGAAGCCGATATCCGATTTGCCTATCGATTCTTGATGGATCACGATATCCGGGGGTATCTGGATATCCAGGGTGAATACACCAGGGGAACCCGGGTGGACCGCATCTATGAAGACCCACAACTCACGCCTGCAGATCCCTCCCCTATTCAGCTTACCACCGTATCGCTTGATATTGAGGTGGATGAGAACACGGGAGAGATTGTCTGTCTCACTTTATATGATGGAACATACCATACCTTTCTGCTCAAGCACACTGCTCCTGGAGCCTGTACCTGTACATCCGAACTGGAACTGCTCTCCCAGTGTAAAGAACGATTACTTGCATTGAACCCCGATATTATCACCGGATGGAATGTGGTGGATTTTGATCTCACCTATTTACAGAAACGATTCAAACGGTATTCCCTTCCCTTCGACCTGGGACGATCGGAAGCGCAGTCCAAATTCAGAACAGAATCATCCTTTATCAGGGCCTCCCGGGCAAAAATTGATGGAAGAATGGTTTTAGATGCCATGCATTTGCTACGGGATTTTTTCATCAAACTGGATGATTACAAACTGGGAACAGCAGGGAAAACCCTGTTAGGAGAGGGAAAGATAGACATTGACAAGGATATCGGGAAGGTGTGGAAGGAGGATCCAGAACTGCTGGTGAAATATAACCAGAAAGATACCAAACTGGTCACAGACATCATCGAAAAGAAACATCTCATAGAACTCTCCAAGAGAATGACCAGTATTACTGGGCTCCAGCTGGACAGGGTGAAAGCAGCCATTGCCTCTCTGGATTCACTGTATATCCGGGAGTCCCGTAAAAGAGGGATCGTGTGCCCTTCTGTTTCCAGGGCCAGCCGGAAGCGGGTAACAGGTGGCCTGGTCCAGGAACCCACCTTTGGAGTTTTTGAATATGTATTGCTCTTTGATTTTCACAGCCTGTATCCTTCTATCATGGCGACCTTCAACATTGACCCCTTAACCTATACAGAAGAACCAACAGGAATTCAGGCGCCAAATGGAGCATATTTTAAAGAAACTGCTGGAATTCTGCCTGAAATCATTCTTCGCCTCTTAAAGCGGAGGAGTGAAGCCAAAATCTACGAGGAACAGTATGCTATAAAAATCATCATGAATTCTCTCTTTGGGGTGCTGGGAAATCCCAATTGCAGATTCTATAATTCCAGAATTGCCAATGCTATCACCTCTTTTGGCCGGTATTTCCTGGAGGAAACGACCTCACGGGTGAGGGAAATGGGATACGACGTTATCTATGGAGATACTGACTCCCTCTTCGTGGTGTCCAGGGCCCATACATTAGAAGAGGCCACCACCATGGGAGAGACTATTGAACACGCCATCAATGAATTCTATGATGGGTACGTACAGGACCATTACAACAGGAAAAATCATCTGAAACTGGAATTCGAGAGACTCTATGAAAAATTTTTGCTCCCGAAACAGCGCCATGTGAAAAAGGGTGCCAAAAAACGGTATGCAGGATTTCACGATTCGGAAATAGACATCGTGGGTCTGGAATATGTGCGCAGGGACTGGACCGAATTAGCAAGAGAATTCCAGTATACATTGCTGGAGAAACTCTTTTCTGATCAGAATATCGATACATATATTCGAGACACAGTAAAAAAATTGAAAGCAGGAGAACTGGATGATCTCCTGGTGTACAAAAAGGGAGTGAGGAAAGACCTGAATAAATATACCAAGACTACCCCTCCTCATGTGAAGGCTGCCCGGAAAATGGATAATTTTTCTGATCGTGTCATTTCCTATGTGATGACCAAACGGGGTCCTGAACCAGTAGATGGAACTCCCAAACGCATGGATTATGATCATTACATTGAAAAGCAATTGAAACCCATTGCCAACTCGATTCTGCACTTCTATAATAAGAGTTTTGTTGATGTAGTGACCGGACAGAAACAGATGAATCTCGAGCACTTTTTCTGAATGATCTATATTAGTACCTCAATTGTACATTCAAATTGTGTACTTCCTTCTACAATAGGCTTCATTACGATCTGTAATATATATGCCCTGATTTTATTTCAGAGTAGAGAGGAATCAGGTGGTCCCTCCTTCACTATGACCGAGAGTATCCCAACTTACATATTCGTAGGAATCATGTGGGATAAGCGTCCCTCCTTCACTATGACCGAGAGTATCCTAGAGCCAAGTGACCACAGTATCTCCAACCAGTGAATCCACGAACCCACCATAATCCACGGCAGGCAATGAAGGATCAATGCCTCTGGCCTGAGCATCTTCCCAGTTGCCAGAGAGCTGGGTGTGAAATTTTTGGCATGTGAGATGTCCATGCGAGTCATGGGAGTGAGAAAAGAAGACCTCATAGAGGTAGATGATATCGTAGGTGTGGCTACCTATATCCAGACTGCTTCAGACCCGGAACTAACCCTTTTATCGAATTCCATTCAGTGCTTTTTCCTGTACATGAATTGGGCAACTGAAATCTGTGACAGATTTAAAACCAGGTATTACACTCATTCCACAGTGAATTTCTCTCCCTCATCCAATTCTACCACCCGGGTAGAAGAATGAGATTCCACCTTTTTCTTGAATTCATCAGTTGCATTGCCCCAGGTGTGCATGGGAATGGTAACTGAAGGGTTAATGGCCAGGGCAGCATCGGCTGCTTCTGAATTGTCCATAGTGTAGGTATCACCGGTAGGTAAGAGGGCTACATCCACTCCGGAAAGTGCTTCCATCTCAGGAATGAAATCTGTGTCTCCCGCGTGATATATTGTCTTTCCTCCCACCGTGATGAGATACCCCACTCCAAATCCCTTGGGATGATAGGGATTCCCTGGAGATCTGAATCGCTTGACATTGTAAGCCTGAACTGCCTCAATGGTCACACTATCAATTGTTTTTTTCTCTCCCGGCTGTAATGAAGTAATTTTTTCTCCGATTTTCTTTTCACAATCCTGAGGAGCTATAATAACTGTTCCCTTCTTGAGCACGTTTTTAATGTTGCCTGGATCACAGTGATCTGTGTGTGAATGGGTTATCAGCACCACATCTGCTGGATCAGGGGGACGAGTGTGTTCTTCTAAATCCACATAGAGAATTTTCCCATCTGCTTCAATGTGGAAAGCAGCATGAGCAAGGTGTGTTATAGTAACTGACATGTATTCACCACAGTTTTATGACAACGTGGATTTATGTATCTTACGGCTAAAATTACATACCACTTTTCGTGTAACAGGATTGTAATATAGAGAGAATTTCCAGGGCTTTTTCGCCCAAAAAAAGATCGAAAATGAGATCTTCACTCCTTTTTTTGAGATCTAAAACATCTGGGGAATGCGCCATCACCATGCGTATATGAGAACATGCATCGGGATTTCTGGCTATCCTCACCACACAATAGGAGAGAATATGCTGCCGTTCTTCTATTTCCACTGCGTGTAAGGAGGTGCATATCTCATTGAGGTATCTCATGGTATCCTCAGTGGAAAGGGAGGAATGTATGAGCATGGTACATATCATGGAATAGAAATTTTCTTTTTGACCGCTTCTCTTCATAGAGGATAGTGCCTGTTCCTGTAGATAGGTGGACCAGTATTTTTTGTGAGCATCTGAAAGGGAACTGCTCCACACCCGCACCATGCACATGGCATAAAAATTTTCTTTTCCTCCCTCCTGGTCCAGGAAGGGAAGGGTCTTTGATTCAATATGCACAATCCATTTTCTTTTTTCAGGAAGGGATATTGTTGAACACATGATGGTGCTCACTGCTAAGGAGAAAAAATTGAGCTGTTCTATTCCTTTTTTGAGGATAGTGTTCGCCACCGAATACATCCTCTGTATCCAGGCTTCTTTTTCCTCTTCACTGATTTCAGATTCAATGACCAGACGCACACATTCAGCATAAAATCCTTCCACCTGTTGTGCTGATTCCAGGAGGTTAATATCACAGGTGAGAGTTTCACAGTTCATGTACATTCCTCTCTTTTTTGTAGAAATCCTCCTGAACCTTCTTAAAATTTCCCTCCTATGAGAGTCAATGCCTCCTGATATATATGATATACTCAATTATCCTCACAGAGAAAGACGAGAAGAATTGATACATGTATTTGACGATCTGGGAGTGAACCTCGAACCCCGGGGAGAAAAGAAAATCTTCGGTATCCCTGTGTTGGGAAAGGGCTGGTCCTCCCTGGTCATCTATGGTACATATCATGGTACAGATGTTGCTGTGAAAATCCAGAGAACTGATTCACATAGAATATCTCTTTCCAGAGAAGCACAATTTCTCCGCACTGTCAATGCACAGGGAATAGGACCCATTCTCTATCATGAGGGTCCCTCCTTTTTAATTCTGGAATATATCCGGGGAGACACCATTCATGAGGTTCCCATACGAAAAGAACATATCTTCTCCTTTTTTCATCAGTGCCATCAGCTGGATAGACTGGGTATAGATCACGGGCAGATTCAGGGGGGAAAACATCTTATCATCGGAGAAAAGTGCTGGATCATCGATTTTGAAAAAGCAGGATGGAGAACACCCCGCAATGTCACCTCTCTGGGATCGGAATTACTTCTCAAAAATACGGGGACGGCCAAATCCATGCGTGATTTCTTCCGGGTTGATCGCACATCCTTAGTTGCTGCTTTTAGCCAGTACAAGAGAGATTACAATATGGAAAGCATCTATGATGTGCTTGGATTATGACCAGTCCAACATTCATATGAGGGAGATGTTGTACTCCCTGGCAATTTCCAGGGCTCTTTTCTTTTCTTCACCGGTGAGAAATCGATCGATGCGTGGAGTCTCCAGTGCCCTGTATTCTGGCCTGTACTGGAACATCACATTGACTGCTGGATCATCCAGATTACTGGCTATCCATTCCAGTATCGGCTGTGTACAGCATCCTACATGATCTGGGAGTACCAGGTGCCTGATGATGAGATCCGCATTTTCTTGAGCCAGCAGATGATTTCGGGTGATGATGTCCCAGTACCGGGGAACCTGGGAAAGCTCTGCTGCACACTGGTTATTCCCGTATTTAAAATCGGTGAGATAGACATCTACCACTCCCTCCAGCAGGTTCATGCTCTCTTCTGTCAGATACATGTTGGAATTCCATACCACGGGAACAGAGCTATTACATGTTCTCAAAACTTCCAATATGTAATGAAGATTGGGAGTGGGATCTCCTCCCACAAAATTCATGTTGCGTAAATTCCTGGCTTCTATGATGCGGGCCAGCTGCTCTGGAGGAATCCACCTGCCTGAAGGCACCTGTGAGATATCCCAATTCTGGCAGTATGCACAGTGAAAATTACATCCACTGAAAAACATGGTATGTGAAGGAACGAGTACTGATTCTTCCCCATAATGAGCGCCTTCTGAAGCAATTTTTGATTTCTGAACTCCGCACTGTCCCTGTTCCTTTCTCCGATCAACACCACATCGCCTCTCACAGAATTCGCAATGAAGAGCCATGCGCTGTGCAATTGCTCTTTTCACATCCAGCAGGGAGGTGTCCCCCGGTATTCGTGTGTTATGGGCTCTCCATAAATTTTTTAATGAATCCGTTATGTCTGCTTCAATGTAGGTTTCCCTGGTGATCATATACTGAGGACATTCTCTATGGCGATCTATTGCTTCATACTGTTCCAGCATCATATCCTGATAGTACTGTAATCATAAATATATTCTCTTGAATGTAAAAAAATGTAATAATAAAAAGCAGGGAGTATACAGTTACCCAAAGAGGATGATCACGCTTCCCACAGTTCTCTCTAGATCCAGGGGGACCTTCAGAGAGTCTCTCATGGTCTTTCCCACATCTCTGAAAATGTCCTGATATTCTGTTCCCCCATAGCTCCTCAAAAAGAGGAGCATGTGCAGGTATTTCTTCCGCTTGATCTGTATTCTGGTTTCCACCTTGGAGAGGATCAGGTTAGCCTCCTTAAAAAACGTGAGAATTCGCTTGTTGAAGGCCAGAATCTTCACATTGAATACCAGAGAAATTGCCAGAATCTTTGCAATGATGACAGCAGTCATCTCCGGGAGAAATTCCACGAAAGAATTGTAGAGACTCCGCCAGGTTTTGGTGAAAATTTCCATCTCCTCATGGCGAACTCCTTCTTCAAGCTCCTTGTATCCGTATTCCACTTCTTTTTTAATGATGTACTCTGAGACTGTGCGAATTTTTAAATTTTCCTGGAGGAGTTCTTCGAAAAATCCCCTGATTTCTTCATCCCTGGGGACGGGTCCTCGAGACCAGTAGGATAGAACCCTCACTTCTTCTCCTGTGAGTTCTTCTTCCCGATACACCTTTAAGAGAATATCCACCAGTTCCTTGGGCATCAATACCTCTGCAATACCCAGATCTTCGATAGTATTCTTTACATCGGAGAATTTACTCTTTGATACAAATACAGAAACATCGCAGATGCCCACATTTTTTTCCATAGTCACCCTCAGAATTGAACAACTATTGCTGTGGTTGTGTCTATGACACCTTCTATGTAATGGATTTTCTGTACAATGGTCTTTGTCAGCTGGCTGAGATCTTCTGCTTCAATGAGTGCAATAGCATCATAGGGTCCTGTCACCACGTCTGCTTTTACCACACCCTGCATACCATTTAATTCTTCAAGCACTTCTTTAACCTTACCTATTGCTATTGTTATTAAGACATACGCAGATACCATGTATACACCAACCCCCCATTTTTATATGCCTATTTAAACTTTTGCTTTAATT
>Ga0180437_10011635_pt1 | contig 10522 bp, 8 predicted proteins | sample SS_ome_4_FD_132410 | JGI IMG/M metagenome (GOLD analysis project Ga0180437, IMG submission 132410) | Hypersaline lake sediment archaeal communities from the Salton Sea, California, USA - SS_3_D_1 metaG | ecosystem: Environmental > Aquatic > Non-marine Saline and Alkaline > Hypersaline > Sediment... | reverse complement strand
CCTATCTTACTATAATAATATTTTATAATAATATTAATTTGTAATTTAAAATAATATATTGAAAACTTTTTTTTGTAATTTAAAATAATATATTAAAATTTATAAGTATAATTAGAATTAAAAAAAATGTAAAAAGGTGGGAAAATGGAAAAAAATGCAAAGAAATACCTATCTTATTATAATAATATTATATACGTAAATGAAATGCTTCTATATTTAATTTAGAAATTTGAATCAATTAATATTAATACATAACAATGAAGATATTTAAATATTTACATAAAAAAAAGAGTGTTTATAGTAATAAATCAGTATTTGATTTAAATTATAAACCAGAAGAACAACTCAAAAAATTTATAATTCAAAATCAAAAAAATATGAAATATTATGTATTTGATACAATTAAACAAGGTTTAGATTATATCGAAAGTTTAAATAATAAAGATAAAAATTTTATTGAAATAATTTTTGGTAATAAAAAACAAAAGTTAAAATTTGATATAGATATTTCTAATAATAATTTAGATTATTTTAATAATAATTTTACTAACGAATCTTTTGAAAAATTTATGATTAATAAAATAATTTTAACTTTTAATAAATTATATGTTAATAAAGGTATCAAATTATTAACTAAAAATGATATCATTATTTGTAGTTCTCATAGTAATAACAAAATTTCTTATCATTTTATTATTAATAATTATTTTGTTAATAATAATTTAGAATCTAAATATTTTAAAGATCAACTTAAAATTATTATTAATAATAATTCTATTAATAAATTTATTGATGATAGTGTTTATAAAAGCACTCAAGGTTTTCGTATTATTAATAATACTAAACCTAATCAAAATCGTTTTAAAGTTTTATTAAATGAAAATGAAGTTCAAGATATTAATACAATTATTCAATATATTAATAATTGTTGTGAACTTCCTAATCTTAATGAAAATGTAAATAAATCGTGTAAACAAATAATAACAGATATTGATGTTAAAAAAGCATTAGATATTTCTAAAAATTATATTAAAGGTTTTGATTTTCGTGAAGTTCATAATAATTCTGGTTTATTATTATTTGATAGAATTAAATCAACTTATTGTCAAATATGTAAAAGAGTTCATGAAAATGATAATTCATTAGTAATACAAATAATAAAGCCATCAGTAATAATGTATTGTTTTAGAGATGATCTTAAAACTGGAATAAAAATAGGTGAATATGAAATTACTGAAGAAGAACGAGAAATAGCTAAAGAAAAATATAAGATTAATAAGTTAAAAAAAATATTAGATGATGTTAATGTTAATCGTGATGAAAATTTATTTGATAAACTTCCTAAATTACAAAAAAATGTTTATTGTAATGATAAAATGAAATCATTTGCTAAACATCCTCTATTATGTATAAGAGCTCAAATGAAAATGGGTAAAACTAAAGAATTAAAAAAATATATAGAAAATAATTTTAAAGATACAGCATCTTATACAAATAATATAGTAATCATATCATTTAGACAAACTTTTACAAATGAAATTAAAAATAAATTTAATAATTTTAATAGTTATTTAGATATTAAAGGTGATATAGATTTAAATAAATATAATAAATTAATAATACAAACTGAAAGTCTTCATAGAATATCAATGGGACCTAATTGTAAAAAACCAGACCTTGTAATATTAGATGAATCAGAAAGTATATTTGAACAATTTACTTCTGGTAATTTTCAACAATTCTCCGAATCTTTTGCAATATTTAGTTGGCTTCTAAAATATTCAGAACATATAATTTGTATGGATGCTAATCTTTCTAATCGAACTTATAATATTTTAAAATCAGTTAGAAATACTCCAATACATTATCATGAAAATACATTTAGTAGAGCACAAAATGATAAATATTATTTTGCACATAATGAACATATGATTTATAATAAAATATTTAATGTTTTAAAAAATAATAAAAAAATTGTTTATATTACAAATAGTATTAAAAAATCTGATATCATTCATGATATGCTTAAAGATGATTTTCCTGATAAAAAAATATTAGTTTATAATAGTAAAACTCCCGTTAGTATTAAAAATAAACATTTTAGTGATGTTAATAAATATTGGAGTAAATGTGATATACTTATTTATACTCCAACAGTATCTGCTGGTATATCATTCGAACTTCAACATTTTGATTATGGCTTCGGATACTTTACTAATATGTCATGCAATGTTGAAGTATGTAGACAAATGTTAGCAAGAGTTAGAACTCTAGATACATTTTATTTATATTTAGAAGGTTGTTATAATAATTATCCAGAAAAAGCAGAAGATATTGAAGAAATATTAAGAATAGGACAAAAAAATATATTATCCGATATAAATTCAGACTTTTTACCTGTAAAATATAATGCAAATGGTTTTAAAGAAATTGAAAAAACACCTTATTATTATTTATGGCTGGAAAATAAAATTATAAATAATAAATCAAAAAATAAATTTATAAAAAGATTTATAAATCAAATAGCACAAACAGGCGCTCAAGTTTTAGAAATGGATTTAGAAAATAATGGAGATAATATAACAAATTTAAAAGATAAATATAAATTATGTAAAGATAAATTAGAAAATAAATTATATAATAATATTGCAAATGCAAGTTTAATTGATGAAGAAGAAAAAGAAAATATTGAAAAAGAATTACAAGATGGAAAAAATGATATTGATGAACAAAAAATAATTGAACTTAAAAAATATAATTTATGTAATTTATATAATTGGTATGAAGAAAACTTATCACCAGAATTTGTAAAATTATATTCTAAAAAAAATATTAAATATAATTATAGAAACTTAAGAATGATTACAAGATATGATACAATAATTGAAAGTTTGAAAGAAATTAAAAGACAAGAATCAGAAAGATTAAAATTTACAAGTAATGGTAGTGATTGTGATATAATTTATTTAAATTCTAATTTTAAATATGAAAAACATAGAGTATGTAATCAATTATTAAGATTATTAGGTTATGAAGATATTACAGATAAAACTCCAATATTAAAAAAAGACATAGAAAAAAATATTGAGAAAAATAAAATGCAAATAGAAAAGGCAATAAAATATTCATGTAATATATTAGATATATCAAAACCAAGCTATAAATATATAAGTAATAATATGATACTAAAATATATTAATAAAATATTAAAAAATTATTATGGTATTTACTTATCTAATAAAAAAAATGATGATTATAGAAAAATAATATGGCCGTATTATTTTACATATAATAATATGACAAATGATAAACCAAATATAAATATAAAATCATGGTTAGCACCAAAGAAAAATATTGAAGATCAAATAAAAAATAATGAAGAAATTGAAAATGTTAAAAATGTTAAAAATAAATATGCAGATATAGATGAATTATTAGAATAAATTTATTTTAAAACTATATTTAATTTTTAAATTTTATTTTTTTGTATATAGTATAGGTAGTGATCAAATCACTTTTGCATTTATTGAAAATACTCTTTATAATTTTTTATATTTTTGAAAATGGATTTTTCATTTTTTATAATTTATATTTTTTAAAATACTTTTTATAATTTATATTTTTTTTAATACTTTTTATATTTTTAAAAAATACTTTTTTTTATTTTATAATTTTTAAAATACTTTTTTCATTTTTTAAAAACTAATTTCGAAAAAAAATTAATTTATATTTTTAAAATATATTTTTTCATTTTAAAATTTATTATTATATTGTAATAACCGATTTGAACTTTGAGTTAATAATACCATTATATCTATTACTGTAAATCTATCTTCCATATAATTTATTATACTATTCACTATTAAAAATACACTTGAGTATTCTAAAAATGGAATAAATGCTCGATATTTATATTTATATTCATATAGTGATCCAAGTGTTGATAATAATTGAATAATTGCTAAAGTTCTTTTTTTATTTTCCCATAAGTATGAAATTAATATTGGATTATAAATAATATTTGAAATATGCAAAGTATATTTTATAAACTTTAATAACTTTAATTTTATTTTTAATAATATAAAATTATGATTGATATTATTTTTTTTGTTTTCCATTTTATAAAAAAAAATTAAATTCAATTTTGAAATATTAGATAATAATAAAATCTTATTCTATTTTTTTATAATATTTTAGAACACTATAAGTATTACAAGTATATAAATTAATTATAAAAGTTATAATATTAATAAATTGATGATATAAATTTGTATCAAGAAATAATTGAAATAAAATAGAAATATCAATATAATATTTACAATAGAAAAATATATCAAATAATTTTATAGTGAAAAATAATAATGATGATATTGAAAATAAAAATAATATAATAAATTTATACCATTTTAAGATTAAAAATTTATTTAAAAATTTTATTTTAAAAATTTTAAACTGATATTTTTCATGAAGTAATTTTATAAAAATAAAAATACTTGTTAGTAAATTTGTAATTATAGAAAAGAATGAAAATAACAAAGTAGTTAAAATTAATAAAATAATATTATATTCATCTGATGTTTTTGCATTTATTATTGATTGATATTTAGAAACTAATTTATTATGAATAAAATAAAATAAAATTATATTTGTAAAAAATAATATATTTGGAATTATGAAAAATGATATTAATAATTTTTTTGAGTTCATCTTTTGTTATAATTATTTTATAAATTCAAATTAAAAAAATTATTTTATAAATTCAAATTAAAAAATTACATAATTTACATATAACCAAAAAAGCAACCATTTTCGGTCATAATATTATTAATACATGATCCATCTAATTGGCAGTATTTAAAAGCTTCAGCTAAACGTGGATTACAATATTGTTTATTATAAGTAGGAACACCTTTAACTCTATAAGTTTGATCAATAGCCATATTAAATATTTTTCTAAGATCATGTTCTCTTAAGTCATCATGAAAAGTAACATTATGTCCTTGATAATTACCATTAGGTCCGAAAAATCTCATACAACCTCTACGTGGTGAAACATAATCAGTTCCATAATGAAGTCCTTTCATATTTCCTAATAAGAAATTACCAACACCTTGTAATTTTTGACTATAAGATGGATTTCTAAAAGTAAGAAAATTTTCTTGTTTATTATTACAAGTCCCACAACATTTTTCATATAGGCGCATTGGCGAAGTTTGCTTTTGCAAACTTTTCCCTAAGGAACCTGAATTATAGTGTATTGATCCACAAATATAAATTATAAAAACAATAACAATTGCAATTATAATATATAATATTAATTTTTTAGTATTTTCACAAACAGTCATCCCAATATTTTCTTATATATAAGTTATAAAATTTATTTCTTGATAGGCATTATTTTAAAAATTAATATAAATATTATTTTAAAATGATAGATAAATTAAGTGATAAAGTAGGTGTTGGTTTATTTATCATTTTATAATAATATTAGTAGTATGGGATTTTTATGGTTCTAATTATGCAATAGGTGTATTTATTATAATATTATTTGCATCTTTTCCAATATTATTTGCATCTTTTCCAATATTAAAACTGCTTGAAAGTATGACTATATAAGTTTTATTACTTATATATACAAAAATGATAAAACGAATAATATTATTTATAATATTATTTATAATATTATATTTAGCAACCTTTTATATTATTGATAAAATTGATAGAGGTAATTATTTAACTGATGATCCAAAAATACGTAGCAATATTAATAATATATTATCAACAATATTAGCATTTATAATAACGGTTGGTATAAATAATTATTTCTTTGAAAAAAGAGTAGAAGAAAAAATAGAAGAAAAGTTAGAAGAAAAGTTAGAAGATATAAAATAATAATTTTAATTAAGGAAAAAAACTTATTAATAATAATATTGGATTTTTTTCGAATAATTTGCATCTCACCACATTCTTTGTGTAAATACACAATTATTATATAACTCTGGTTGAGTCTTATGATTCCACCTTTTTCCACAATATATTCTTGAAAGTATTTGATCATCATTAAAATTTCTATAATAATCATACATCTGATATGGTCTATTCCATATTCTACGATTTATAAAATATGGTGGATATATAAATTCATATCCAGCTCCATCTAAAAATTTAAAATTTGTTGGGTCATTTATATATGAATATGGTGGTGTTGCATTTGAATATTTATTAAATGGTGTTTTTTTATCTATATTCATTCTTAAGTATCTACTCATACCTGGTTTATATGCTGGATTATATCCAAAGAAATGTTTATTATTTTTTCTAAAATAATCTTGATTCTTAAACCAATTAGCAACTTCATCTCCTTCAATATTATAATAATACATTGTATTCATTAAATCTCCATATGATTTTGGATAGTTCTTAAAATTATCTACAAATTTATCAGAATAATTATTCATACAACCACAATTATTTATAAAAAATATACATATTATTGCAACTACTACAATTGTTATTAATATTACTGCACATTTATTCATTTTATATTTAAACTAATAAAAAACAATTACTACTTTTTATTATAGATAAAACTATAATTTTAGAATTATTAAAAATTTTATAATAATTTTAAGAATTTGTTAAAATTGAATTTGAGATAAATAAAAATATTAAAATATTAAAACAATCAAATAATTAAATATTAAAAAATGTCTGATAAAACTAAAGCTACAAATACATTTCAAAATGAATTAAGAAAACAAATAGAAATTATGTCATCATTAAGAACATTAGATACTGAAAAACAAGATAGATATATTAATAATAAAAAGTTTAAAACTAGTAAAATGTTTAATTATGATGAAATTATTGCAAATAAAACTGTAAAAGGAAAAACAAAAAGAATTAATTTAGATCCAAATATAAAATTATACTTGTATAATATTGTAATAGAATTTGGAAAAGAATTAAAAACAATTAGTGTTGATGAAGTTTGTGATATGGAAGAAGCAATTAATAATAAATTAGAAGAATTAAAAAATAACAAAAAAAATACAAATGAACATAGACATATTTGTAATATTATTAATAATTATATACAAAATTCTACATTGTTCCCTTTATTAATTGCATTAAAACCACAGCAAAAATATTTTGGAAATAAATTAACAGAAAATTCAGGCAATCTAATACATGATAAAGTATTTACAGTATTTAGAGAAAGCTTAGATTTTCTATTCATTCCAAATGAAAATGAAGATGGACCTGAATGTGATAATGAACAAGAAAAATATAATGAAGTATGGTTAGATTATGTCGTCGAACAAATCTCATTATTATTTATCGTAATATCATATCATATAGGTAATGCATCTTATCATTGCTCTAAAATATCTCCTGCCACTTTTAGAATGAAATTTGAACAAATATTAGAAGAACATAAATTTGTTAATTTTGATATTGTTGATAATCTTTGCCCATTACCTGAACCAAAATCAAGATCTAATAATAATAATGTTAAGGCAAAAACAAAACCTAAAAAAGAAGTAGTTGCACTATTTTAATATTATTAAAAATTTGTAAATTATATTATAATTTATTTCATTGTTAAAAAATAATTATATTTTTTTTATATTCATGTGTATAACATTTTCTGCTTTATTTTTAAAAAGATCATTTTTGTATTAAAAAAAAACTATTTTTATTTTCTGCTTTATTTTTAAAAATAATTTATTTAAAATGTAGGTCTTTCTACTTGTATAATTCCATCTAGTATTGATAATTTTTCTGCTTGTGTTCTAAACTCAGATTTATTTTTAAAATCTAATCCAGATGATAAACTATTATACATAATTACTTGTGGTTTTTCTAATAATTCAACTCCATTTTGTTTTAGCATATGATATCTTTCAGTTGTATACATTTGTGGGACTCGTATTTTTAAATTTTCTTTAGTATAATAATAACTATCTTCTTTATTATAATATGCTAAATTATTTTTAAAACCTTCATAAACGCATCTTTTCATTTTTATTAGATATGGATTAAATTCTTTTTTTTCAAATTTATCAATAATAAAACTTTGAGTTTCAATTATAAATCCTAATGAAACTAATTTATGTAAAAGATCATCACGTATTTTTAATAATTCTAAAATACCACCAAAATTAATTCTCATTTTAGAGCACCATTCTTTTAATTTTGGGATAGTCATATAATCTTCCATTAATTTTTTCTTAAATGCATTTAATAAAAATAATGATTCAATAAAATTGCTTCCGATTATAATTCTAAACATATATGTGGATATGCCATCTAAAAATATTCTTGGAACTAAATAATCAATTATAGCGTCAATACAAAATTTATGATCTTTAATATCTGGTAATACATATTTACTTTTTTTTATAGTAGCAACAATTGCTAATTCTATTGCATCACTTGTTGATATTCCATAAATATATGATGATAAAATTATTTTACTCGCTTCTACTGATATTTGACATTTACATAATTCGCTTGCTATTCTTCCTAGATCTGATTTATAATATCCAAGTGATTTAAATAATTGCAAAGATTTATTAACACTATCAGTAGGTAAATAAGATAATAATGCAGGTATTTCCATTGATACATTAGTTTTAATAAACATTAATTTTAATAAAGTAGTAGAAATATTAGAATCATAAATACTAGGATATGTAATTTTTATTAATTTATTAAAATCACTTTCAGTAAACATAGGATAATATATTCCGTCAAATTTTCTTCCAATTCTTCCTTTACGTTGTAATAATCCACTTTGTGTATTTGGTCCTCTATAAATTAATGTTGTATTTTTTATTGGATCATAATTTACATTTTGTATTAATCCACAATCTATACAATATTTTAATGTTCCAATTGTTAATCCTGTTTCTGCTACAACATTCGCTACATATATTCTTCTTATTATTTTTGGTTTCTTTAAATATACTCTCACTTTTTCTATTGGCCATTCTATAAACATAAAACCTGGACCTTCTTTTCCTACTACATCTCCATATAGCGCTAATGGTAATATACCTTCATCTTTTAAATTATTTAATTCTCTTATTGCTTTATTTATATCTGATGGACCTGTCATAAATATTAAAATATCATTAAAATTTAATGGATCATCTTTATTTTCTTTATGTATTTTATATGCTAATTGTATTGATTCTTTAATATAATCTCGAGTAGTAAATTTTGGCCATATTGTTTTTCTATCATACGCAATCCCACCAACTTCAATAACATTTTCTAAAGTTAAATCAAAATACTTCATGTGATCTGTATAATCAAATGTCGCACTCATTAAAAATACAAAAGGCAAATCTTTATTTTTAATATTTCTTAATAAAAATTCTTTCAATAAATAAATTGCAACATCTAATTCTTCAGATCTTTCATGAACTTCATCTATTAATATAAATGAATACTCTTCTATTATATCTTTGTCTTCCCAATTTTCTAATTGTGCTGATAATGTTCCAACTGTTGAAAATAATACTCCACGCCTTGGTTTCCACTTTGACTTCCCTGTTATATATCCTATATCTTCACCCCTCTTTAATTTCTTATTCCAATCTAATATTGAATCAACATTTGATTGCGCTGTTAATACTTTTGGTTGCGTGCAAATTACATATTTATTCGGATATTCTTTTGAAGATATTTCATCATATACACTTACAACAAATCCAGTCGATTTTCCTGAACCTGTCTCCGCTTTTAAAATAAATACCCTATCTGATAAATTATTTGGCGGTTGCTTTTTTTTATCTTTTATTAAATTTATAATATGATCTACTGGTTTAATACTATCTAAATACTCTTGAGTATATTTTAAATCAGTTTGTTTTAAATTTCCCTTCAACATCATTGTTGGTAAACCACCATATATACACTCTCCATATCCACCTTTTATAATATTATAATTTTTACTTTCTTCATTATAATTTTCATTTTTATTTATACTGTTTCTAGATAATTCAGTGTGCTCATTATTATTGTTGTTATCATTACTACCAACAATATTATTAGTATTAGGTTTATTAATATTGGCATTACTATTATCAATAATATTCCAAATATTATTAGCACCAATATATTTTCCATTGTATAAAGACATTATTTATATTTAGCATACTATATTTCCCAAAATAATTTATTAAAAATATTTTTCCTCTACGCTTATTCAAATCGAAGATTGAATTGTGTGGATACCCACACATATTTCTCTCAAAATAATCTCATCTGATTTTCAAAATAATAATTTAGTTTTTCAAAAATAATAAAAATAATAATTTAATTTTTTCAAAATAATAAAAATAATAATTTGATTTTTCAAAAATAATAATTTAGTTTTCAAAATAATAAAAATAATAAAAATAATAATTTGGTTTTTCAAAAATAAAAAAATAATTTTAGAATAAAAAATAAAAAAATAATTTTAGAATAAAAAATTTCATAGTGAAATGAAAAATAAAATATATAATAT
>Ga0180437_10011632_pt1 | contig 10524 bp, 6 predicted proteins | sample SS_ome_4_FD_132410 | JGI IMG/M metagenome (GOLD analysis project Ga0180437, IMG submission 132410) | Hypersaline lake sediment archaeal communities from the Salton Sea, California, USA - SS_3_D_1 metaG | ecosystem: Environmental > Aquatic > Non-marine Saline and Alkaline > Hypersaline > Sediment... | reverse complement strand
CTGGGTCGATCTCACGAGGCGCGACATGCGTACGAATGGGCCCTGGCGCAGCGGCTCCCGCTCGAAACGCAGCGTCAAGCCCTGTGCAGGCTTTCCCTCCTGCACAAGCGGGCAGGTCAAATGGAGCGTGCCGCGCACATCTGGCATAGGCTGCGCGAAGATGGCAGTGCCTTTGCCTTGGTCGAACTGGCAAAGTACTATGAACATGAGCAGCGTGACTACTTGCAGGCAGCCGAGCTGGTACGCGAAGCGCTGACGTCGGGCAGCCTGCCGCGAACCGGGCAGTGCGCTGCCGTCGAACTCGAGCACAGGCTGGCCAGGCTGATGCGCAAGCTGGGAGATGGAGGTTTGCCCATGCCGAAGATCGAATCCTATTCGTTCGGCCGCATCACGGTCGATGGCAAGACTTACACTAACGATCTCATCATTCTGCCCTCTGGCGTGCGGCCTGGCTGGTGGCGCAAGCAAGGCCACAACTTGCACCAGGATGACCTGGGCGTCATAGTGCGGACCAAACCCAGCATCCTCGTCATTGGCACCGGTAATGTCGGACGTATGAAAGTCTCTGGAGACGTCTTGGCACACCTGGAAGCACACGGCATCAGCGCAGTTGTGGAACGAACGGCTGAAGCTTGCCAGCGCTACAACGAGCTTGCTGCACAGGATCGCTCTGTCGCTGCTGCATTGCACCTTACTTGCTGACGATGGTCATCCGTGAAATCGCGTGCAAATCAATCCTGACCAAGTCAGGCATTCCAGCCGTCGACTATGCTGTGAATCCCTACGTCGGGTGCGAACATGGGTGTGTCTACTGCTATGCGGTGTTCATGAAGCGCTTCACCGGACATCGTGAGGAGTGGGGGCAGTTCGTGGACGTGCGCGTCAACGCACCGCAGGTGCTAGCGCGCCAGCTCAGACGGGCCCGGCCGGGCAGCGTCACACTGGGCACTGTGACCGACGCCTACCAGCCACTGGAGCGCCAGTATGAGTTGACGAGGAGCTGCCTCCAGGCCCTGCAGCCATACGACGACTTCCCGACAACCGTTCTCACCAAGAGTGCGCTTGTCTTGCGCGACGTGGATGTGCTGCGCCAAATGCCAGAGGTCGAAGTTGCCTTCACCATCACCACGTGTGATGAAAGGGTGCGCGAGCGCCTAGAGCCGCGAGCCTCACCCATCCAGGAGCGATTGGAGGCGCTGTCCAGGCTGCATGAGGCCGGCATACGCACATGGGTGTTCTTCGGTCCGGCATTGCCAGTTCTTTCGGACAGCATAGCGGAGGTGGACCGACTGTTTGCAGTCTGTGCAAGGGCCGGCGTGGCGCGGATTCTTGTAGACAGCATCAACCTCACGGGTGCATCCTGGAAGCGTCTGTCCTTGATTCTACAAGAGCACTACCCGCATTTGGTCGAGGAATACCGACAGATACTGCGCGATCCAACCAAGCATATCCACGCCCTGACCCATGCGGTCACCTGCGCAGCAAACAAGCACCGTATTGCGTACGATCTTGCCTACCAATAACGAAAGGAAGGAACCATGAGCAGAGTGCAGATTCCTCGTGAAGAGAGAAAGTATGTGAACCGTGGCGTCGAGATCGACCTACCAGCCGCCTATGACGATCTGGAGGAGAACTCGGTGACCGCCATTGAGCGGCGACTGAGCAGCTACCCAAAGGCCCTGCAGATGTTCGAGGCATTGGTTGCCGACCCAGAAGTCCGGGCCAACTGGGACATGGGTGACTATATCGCCGTCACCAAGCTTCAGTACAACGATCACGGAGAAATCCACGCCAAGATTGTCGCGGCCAGTGCTGTGGAGATGCTCAACCTGCTCTTGGAGGCCGGAGTTCAGCCAGACATAGTCACCTCAGGAGCAGGCGACGAGGACGACACTTTCATGGCAGTGATGGCGGGCTCGCTACTGCACGACATCGGCAACCAGGTGCATAGAGATCACCATGCGGCCAGCAGTGCCTACCTCGCCGTCCCCATTCTGGACCGACTCATGCCACAGGCGTACACCGACATCGAGCAGCGCATCGAGTTGCGGGGCTTTATTTTGCATGCGATTCACTGCCACGGCACGGAACCCGAACCGCTCACCATCGAGGCCGGCCTTGTCGCCGTCTCTGACGCGACTGACATGACCAAAGGGCGCGGCAGAATGGCTTTTGACCTTGGCAACATCAACATTCATTCCGTGTCGGCGCTGTCCATCGAGCAAGTGGCTATCGGGAAGGGTCAGGATATGCCCATTGACATCACCATCGTGATGTCCAACTCAGCGGGCATCTTCCAGGTGCAGGAAGGTCTCCTGCACAAGGTCCTGCACAGTCCAATGAATGGGTTGGTCAACATCACCGTGACCACCACGCCAGAGGACGTGCCGACAGATCAGCGCATCGTGCACAGCCTTAGGATGACCGGAAGCCAGCTGGTGCCTGCATAGCGAGCGCGACCCTGCCATTCGGCACGGCGGGGCGCAGGCACATTTCTCGCTGCCAACTCTGGGCTAGCTCGCTACGCGGTCTTTGACATGGCGGGCCAGACATGCTAGAATAGTGCACATACAGGCTGTGACGGAGACAGTAGGTGCTGCAGTAGCTCCACAGAGAGTCGCGGGGGGTGGGAGGCGACGGGCTCGCAGCGCTGAAATCCACTCCTAAGCTGCGGGCGAACACCGGTCTGCCGGAGTAGACCGGCAAAAGCCGTGCCGGATTGCTCCCGTTAGCGAGCACAGAGGCCCTGGCGGAACACTCCAGTGGCAAAGAAAGGTGGCACCACGAACGCCCCCTCGTCCTTTCGACGCAGGGGGCGTTTTCCATTTTCACTTTGGGAGGTGCAAGCAAATGATAGACCTGAAACTGATCCGTGAACGCCCAGACGTCGTGCGCGAGGCCATCGCGACGCTGCAGCTCAGCGCACCGATTGACGAGATTCTGGCGCTTGATGAACAGCGCCGCGAGGTCCTATACCAGGTCGAGACGCTGCGGGCGCGGCGAAACCAGCTCTCCAAGGAGATCGGCCGCTTGCGCGGAGCGCCTGAGACCGAACCGATGAAGAGCGAGGTGCGCGAGATTGCCGAACGCATCAAAGTGCTGGATGAGCGGCTTAAGGCAATCGAAGAACGGCTGACAGCGGCACTCTACGAAGTGCCCAACCTGCCTCACGTGAGCGTGCCCATTGGCGCGGACGAGAGCGACAACGTGATTGTGCGCACCGAAGGAGAGATATCGGAGTTTGGATTTGAGCCGCTGCCGCACTGGGACCTGGGTCCGACTCTCGACATCATCGACTTTGAGCGCGGTGTCAAGATGTCAGGGACTCGATTCTACGTGCTAAAGGGGCTGGGAGCCCGGCTGCAACGTGCCCTCATCACATGGATGCTGGACGTGCACGTCCAACAGCACGGATACACTGAGATCTACCCTCCTTACATGGTGCGCGAGGATTGCCTGTGGGTTGACGGAAAACTCCCCAAGTTCCGCGACAACATCTATCACGATGCAGAGGACGATTTCTGGTGGATCGGCACAGCCGAAACACCGTTGACCTACCTGCACCGCGACGAAATCCTGGACGCCAACCAACTGCCACTCAAATATGTTGCCTACACCGCCTGCTTCAGGCGTGAGAAGATGAGTGCAGGGCGTGACGTCCGAGGTATCAAGCGGGGCCACCAGTTTGACAAGGTCGAGATGTACAAGTTCACGGCGCCCGAGACCAGCTACGACGAGCTGGAGAGCTTGGTCGACAATGCTGAAGACATCGCCCGGCTGCTGGGCATCCCTCATCGCGTGGTGATGATGTGCACTGGCGATCTCGGCTTTGTGGCAGCCAAAAAGTATGACGTGGAGATGTGGGCCCCCGGCTGCCAGGAGTGGTTGGAGCTTTCAAGCGCATCTAACTGCGAGGCCTTTCAGGCACGACGCGGCAACATCCGTTTCCGCTCCGAACTGGGCGCCAAGCCTGAGTATGTGCACACGCTGAACGGATCAGGCCTCGCTTTGCCGCGCACCATGATCGCCGTGATGGAGAACTACCAGCAGGCCGATGGCAGTATCGTCGTGCCCGAAGTGTTGCGCCCCTACATGGGCGGTATCAAGGTCATACGCTAGCACTGCCGCGACAGAACGAGGTGTGCAAGCCACGCCAGTCCCTGGCGTGGCTTGCTTGCCCTGCAGCCCGGTTCCGTGTCGACCGAGAGTTGACATTGTTTGGGGCCTGGGGTATACTGGCGCCAACAGAATAGATTACTACCTTGCCGGAGGGATGGCAGAGTGGACGATTGCGGCGGTCTTGAAAACCGTTGTGGGTTAATCCCACCGGGGGTTCGAATCCCTCTCCCTCCGCAGACCGCGCGCTGGGTCTTGTGTCTTGGGGAGATGCCAGAGTGGTTGATCGGAGCCGCCTGCTAAGCGGTTGAGGGGGCTTAAAACCTCCTCCCAGGGTTCGAATCCCTGTCTCCCCGTCTTGCAGGGCTTTCTGCATGGCAGCGTGCCCCCGTAGCTCAGTGGATAGAGCGTTGCGCTGCGGACGCAAAGGTCACAGGTTCAAGTCCTGCCGGGGGTACCAAAGGCCCCGCCTCATGCTGAGGCGGGGCCTTTCTTTGCTCGCGGTGTGCCCCCAAAGGGACGGCCGTCGTACGATGCTCGGCCGCAAGTGTTGATTGGGCGCCTCTGCTAGCGCTCCAGCAGGCCTGTCAATCCTTTGATGACAGACCCCTCATCCATTGGCTTGCCGCCCGCCCTGGGCGCGTTCTGTAGGATGCGATCTGCGAGACGCGAGAAAGGCAGAGACTGCAGCCAGACACGGCCCGTGCCCTGCAGCGTCGCCAAGAACAACCCCTCGCCGCCAAACAGCATCGACCTGAGATTGCCGGACTGCTGGATGTCATAGTCAATCGTATTCTCAAAGGCGACAACGCAGCCCGTGTCCACAATCAGCTTCTCGTTGTTAAGCCGCTTCTCCACGATCGTGCCGCCCGCATGGATGAACACCATCCCATCGCCACGAAGCAGCTGCAGCACAAAGCCCTCGCCGCCAAACAGCCCCGCACCAAGACGCTTGTTGAAGACGATGCTGACCTCCGTGCCCAATGCAGCGCACAGAAATGCATCCTTCTGGCAGATCAGTTCCCCTTTGGCTTCGTCCAGGTCAATGGCGATAATCTTGCCGGGATAGGGCGCGCCAAAGGCTACATGCCTCTTGCCTTCAGCAGCCGAGTTGGTGAAGTGGGTGATGAACAGTCCCTCGCCAGTGAACACGCGCTTGCCCACGGCCACCAACTTGTCGAGCCACCCGGCCTCCGGCTTCGAGCCATCGCCCATCTTGGCATCAAAAGAGACGTCACGCTCCATGTACATCATCGTGCCTGCTTCAGCGATGATCGTCTCCCCTGGATCCAGCTCCACCTGAACGAACTGCAGATCATCACCAATCACCTCGTAGTCGACCACATGGCTCTTCATCGCATCCTCCTTGGTATTTGGTTTGTTCCCCGATCCATGAATGCCCAGCCAACGCTGAACATTCTACCACAGAAGCAGGCAGAGGCCAAGCTCAGTCTAGGCCACAGCCTGTGCCTCTGGTTGGCACTTGCGTTGAGGTTCGTGCTCTTGATCAAGTGCTCAACACCTGGCTTCTGTGGTACAATGTGCACAGCAAGAACAGCCTGGAGGTACTGCATGATAACCCGACTCTCGCCGTCGCGCCGCAGCACATCGCTGCTGGCCGCAACGACGCTCGTGATTTCCGTGTTTCTACACACGGCGGTGGGCGCCAGCCTACCACCAGCGGTTGGCGAGGATTTATCCCCCGACAACCAGGAGCAGGCGATCCTTCTCGCCATAGCGGACACCTATCTTGACAGCGAGCTGCCCCACCAGCTCAACTGCAGCGCATCAGTCCTGGCGGTTGGACCGCGGGAAGGACGCCGTGTGCTGCTGCAATTCGATCTCAGTTCACTGCCCTCTGAGGCCGACATCAGCGAGGCCACACTGCGGCTGCACAAGGTCAAGTTGGGCCCTTCCTTCTACGGAATGGTTGAAGCCTACGCCGTGCTGCGCGAATGGGACTGTTCCCAGGCGAACTGGCTACAAGCCACAGATGCTGTGAAATGGTCAGGCGCCGGAGCTGACGGCACGCCATCCGATCGACGCGCGAGCCCCGAAGACCGTTTCAGCACTGGCTATGTCGGCCCCTGGTATGAGGCCGACCTGACGCAACTGGTGAGTGAATGGGTAGATGGAACGGTGCCTAACCACGGCATTGTGCTCCTGACTCGGGACAAAGGCTCGTGGCTTGGCTTCACAGTGCACAGCAGCGAGAGTGGCGAGGAGTACCAGCCGCGCTTGGTCATCAGCTATCAGCGCTCTAGCGAGGGTGTCATGCCCACCCGCACATCCTCTCCCACGGCTACCACGCTGGCCGCCGCAACGTCCTCTCCTACGCGCACCACACTACCCACGGCAACCTCCACAGCCACAGCGACGAGAACGGCGACGACGGTGTTCAGCGCCAACGGATCGCCGCTGGACTTTACCAATACTTCGCTTCCGGCAGAGCCGATCCCGGCTACATGGGACATTCACTACACGTTTCTGATCACTAATCTCACCGACAGCGTGTTGACAAACGTAGTCGTGACCGACGTCAAGGACCCCAATACCTACTACCACGAGTCGCTGCCGCGCTATAGCAACCGCGTCGATGAGAACACATTCGTCTGGCATGTGGGCACTTTGCAGCCCCGTGAGCGTTACACCATCCTGTTCATCGTCAGCACCGGCCCGTCGGTTGCCGGCAAGGTCATGCAGAATACAGCCACCGTTGACAGTGACCAGAGCGGTCCCATCACCAAGATATGCCACACATTGATGGGCCCTATTCCACAGACACCTTATCCGGGCGTGACGTACACGCCGACGCAGGTGCAGACGTCGACTCCAACGACGACGCCTACGCTGACACCTACACGTACTGAGATACCAGGAGGCGGCGCGACCATCCGACTGACACCGGGAGAGCGAACTATCCTTGCTGGCCAGTCCTTCGACGAGCAAATCCTCGTCGAAGCAGGCGCTCTCCAGGTGGCCGCCGCAGATGTCTTCCTGAATGTGGATCCACAGCGCCTTGAGATTGTGAGCATCTCAGACGGCAGCGAGCTTGAGATTCTGTTCAAGAATTTCGACCCCCAGAGCGGGCAGGTCGACATCGGTGCCGGGAACCTCGGTCCCCCTGTCAGCGGAACATTCGAGCTGGCAACACTGCACCTGCGGGCCAAGGAGACAGTGCAAGTCGGCACCACGAACATCACCTTCTCGCTTGCTGGCGGCCGCCGCACCGTGCTGAAGGACGAGCTTGATCACAACCTACTAAGTGAGGCACAGAATGCGGCTGTGCATGTCGCGGCTGGCGCCCTCTTCCGCGTCTTCCTGCCAGTCATGGTGCGCTGATATAGCAGGCAGCATCGCACCCATTCCTGTAACAGCCCAGCTACCAGTCACCCTCTTCCGCGTGAGTCAGACATGGAGCTGAGCTGCTCGGTCCTTCGGGCAAGGCGGCCTCCGGCACCCGCAGCCCAGCAGGCGCTGTCGTTGCGTAACATGTAAATCTATCTTGATGCCTCTGGCAGGTGTGATAGAATCGGGCCTAGCGAGGCACCACACCTGCTGAGCGCATGGCAGCCAGCTTCAAACAGTTTCACTGCGTCCTGTTGAGCGAGGACTAACAGGAGGGTTGCTGCATATGGTGCTCCCACTGCAAGACGATGTGCTGTACGGCCCCATCCACTCCAGACGGCTGGGCCGGTCGCTAGGCATCAATCTTCTGCCCGGAACGTACAAGCTCTGTTCGTTCAACTGTCTGTACTGCCATTATGGCTGGACCAAGGTTCACACGCTCGACGCCGGACCACACACCCTTGATCTGCCCCAGCCCGAGCGAGTCGTGGAGCGGATACGGATTGCCCTGCGCTCCGCGCTCGAGTTTGACTACCTTACCTTCTCAGGAAATGGTGAGCCAACGCTACATCCACAGTTTGCCGAAATCGTGGACCAGGTGGTGAGGCTACGCGATCAGTACCGACCAGCGGTGCGACTGGCTTTGCTCTCCAACTCCACAGGGCTGCACCGCTCCGAGGTTCGAGATTGTATCACCCAGATCGACCTACCTGTCTTCAAGCTTGACGCCGGGACGCCCCAGCTCTTCGGCAGGATCAACCGGCCGGTCAGAGGTCTGGAGTTCTCGACCATCCTTGACGGCCTTGCCTCGCTTGACCGCCCCTACATACAGACGCTGCTCGTCGACGGCAGCCCCTCGAATGTGACTCCGGACCACTTGGATGCCTACATGCGACAGATTTGCCGGATCAAGCCTGCTGAGGTCCACATCTACTCCATCGACCGTCCTGTACCCGATCGGCATCTGCTGCGTGTCTCGCCACAACGTTTAATGGAAATCGCTCGGCTGGGAGAGGCTCAGACCGGAGCGCCCTTCAAAGCCTTCTGGATGTAGCAGAGGGTGCCGCAGCTGTCTACCTCGGTGGTTTCGGGGCAGTCGGGCTGGCTGGGAGGCAAGATCAGGCCAGGCTGCACTCTCATCGGTAGGCTGATCACGCGGGTCGCAGCACGAGACCGAGGCAGCGCGGTGACTGCTACATGCCTGTTTCGCCACGGCCGCGTTGAACCAAGGCATAGGCGGGGACGGCCTTCGTCAGAACCGACCTGAGCTACCAGGGACTGGGGCAGCGCCTGCCGAGGTTAATGCTGACCAGCACCAGATCGCGGATATCTGCAGCGCCATCCCCGCTGATATCAGCGGAAGGGTCTCCGGGCGGGCTTCCCAGGTTCGCGGCCACGGTGACCAGGTCCAGGAGATTCACAGTGCAATCGCCGTTGACGTCCCCACCGCGAAGAGTCAGGTCCGGCAGGTCTATGACCGCCCCCCCCGACACGCCAATCCCCTCTCGGCTTGCTTCGAGGTAGCCGGGCATCCTAACCTGCACCGTGTACGAGTCTGGTGGCAGGCCATCCAGTACATAGCTGCCATCCGCCGTCGTCGTAACGCTGGACCCACCCACAATGCTGACCGAGGCGCCCTCGTGCTGCGCGCGGCCCTGCAGACGCAGTCGACCACGGATTGCTCCTGTGTGAGGCTCGGTGGTGGGCGTGGGTGTGGGTACCGCAGTCTTGGTTGGCGTTGGTGTGGGACTGGGGATTTCATAGGCCGGGCTTTCGCCTGTATTACCCGCGCGGTCAGCGATGCGGAACCGCAAGTGCGTGGCCCCGTCATGCGGAGCCCCGATCCTGATTGTCTCCGTAGTGCCCTGTGAGGCGCCGAGCTCAGCCACTGCCCATTCGCCCCAGCTCTGGCCGCCGTCCGTCGAAGCACGGAAGCGCGCACTACCCACATCCAGGCCCGACAGGGCGTCCCGCACCCGAGCCTGCGCGCCATCCCAGCCCAGCCACTCTGGCGCCGCTGTGTCCAGGGTGATCGTTGTAGAGTAGACATCTGAGGGGTTGCCGGCCGCATCGACGTAGCGCACTGAGACTTCTTTGGGTCCATCACCCTCGCCAAGCACCCATTCAGCACTGCTGGCATAGGCGCGCGGCGCGCGGAATAGGTATAGACGATCCAGGTACAAGTCTCCCGCCGCGGCGTACAGCGTCCGGAATTCCAAACCGTACGTGTCAGCTCGCAGGTAGGCGAAATCTAGATATGGTTCCATGTAGGTCAGTGGCTGGGGAAAATCCAGCCCGGTCAGCGTTTGCCTTGCGTACGTGTTGTCCCCAAAACCATCGCTGACATCGATGTCTGCCAGAACAGTCGGGCTGTCCACCGCTGGCGTCTTGAGCCTGAAGTAGACGCGATAGTTGCGACCGGTCGGCAGCCCCTGTAGGTAGGGGCCATACCACCACCCCTCGCCATCAACGCCTGCCGTTCCCATCCAAGACTGTCCGTTCCAAGCCCCATCATCCGCAACTGAGCGCCCGCTTTGATGCCGCAGCTGCTCACCCTCCCAATGCCAACCGTTGCTGAGCAGCATCTGCTGTGCATCCTGCGCCGGCGTGCTCAGGGTCACTGCAGTGCCACTGGCATACACCGGCCCTGATAGCCCGCCCGTCGGAGCCGTGTTATCCACCACAATGTTCATGGTGTATTTCGCATCCAGACCCACAGCGGTCCGTGCCGTCACACGAAGTTCATGGGTAATTTCGTCAACGGTCGTCGAGTTCCACTTCCAGGCAAAAGGCTCAGTCGCATCGTGATCCCATAGCATCCCATCGACGTACAGGTCCACATCTGAGACAGCGGGACTGGCACTGGCCTGTACATTGACGACCCCACCCACTGAGGCATTGGCAGCTGGCACGTCAATGCGCACGTTCGGCGGCAGGTCGGCCATGCGCTGCAGCACGCGGTCGCGCACGATTGGCAGCCGGGCATGGGCAAACTGCCCGGGACAGGCGGTCGCAGCCAAGTCACGATGTCCAACGATGTTCGGCGCATATCGATCGATG
>Ga0180437_10011631_pt1 | contig 10525 bp, 7 predicted proteins | sample SS_ome_4_FD_132410 | JGI IMG/M metagenome (GOLD analysis project Ga0180437, IMG submission 132410) | Hypersaline lake sediment archaeal communities from the Salton Sea, California, USA - SS_3_D_1 metaG | ecosystem: Environmental > Aquatic > Non-marine Saline and Alkaline > Hypersaline > Sediment... | reverse complement strand
GCGGAAAGGTGCAACGCACTTTGGGGCTCGCAAAACGTTCCAAAACACCGGAAAATGCTTCCTTTTGGCATCCAAGCAAGTGCGTTGCACCTCAAGCCAACTCATTTGAAACACACCCAAATGGTTCTCCCCGATTTGCATCTTCAACTCGGGAAATTCCTGAAACACGCGTCGTGCCGAGACACCTTTTAGAACGTTTAGCATATAGCTGAGGTCTTCCCCATAGCCCACATAAATTAGCAAGTGCGCGTGATCCAGCCAGGTGTTGCGCTCCTCAAGCTGAATATTGTACTCGGCAGCGATTCTCTCGAACCAGTAGTGAACACGGTCGCGGATCTCACCTGCGATGATCTTTTTGCGTCGCGTGGTAGCAAACGTGACGTGATGATAGGCCAGAGGACGGTACTTCAGCAGCCTGAAATCGCCCATTGATTCCCCCAGAACTCGGACCGTAGACCGGCAAGAGCATTGAGCCTCGTTTACAAGACCATTTGGTCAAGCGATCCACACCCTCAACGGTGTGGCCCACCACTCGCCCTTCTGAACAGAGGAAAACCGCTACAGCGTTCAGGCTGTAGAGCCACAAACTCAAGGACAATCGGTCAAGCAACCCACAGCCCACACCCTGAACGGTGCGGCCCACCACTCGCCCTTGCTGGACAGAGCGAAACCGCTACAGCGTTCAGGCTGTAGAGCCACAAACTCAAGGACAATCGGTCAAGCAACCCACAGCCCACACCCTGAACGGTGTGGCCCATCACTCGCCCTTGCTGGACAGAGCGAAACCGCTACAGCGTTCAGGCTGTAGACCTGAAAAGCATTGAGCCTCACCCCGCCTCTCTCCTGACGAAACGGATATTCCTCACCCGTCCCGCCTGCACCGTAAAACCAGACACCCGGCCCTGCCCGTCACGGGCGAAATGAATCGCCAGCCGGCCAACCCGAAACACATCGTCGAGCAACGGCTTCAAGGGATCCCGGGGAGCGTTCCTGTGCCGCAAGAACAACTCGCCGTCCTGCAGCACAAACCTGTAGGTGACCCGCAATTCGTCGCTGTCGTACGCTCCCTCGTACGCAGCCAACTGGTCCGCCGTGGGAGCGACGACCTCGACTGCCTGCAAGGCCTCGGGCTTTCCGTCGTCCACGCGCACGTGCGCCAGCCAGGGCTCACCCTGGCCTTGCCTGTCAAACTTGAACGTCACGTCAAACAGCGCGTCGGCTGAGACAAAATCCGTCGCACTGACAGGCGCGAGCCGGATGCACTCGCCGAACACCTCGGCCCTCAACTGGCCATCCTGCAGACACAGCGCCACAACCATTCCGCTGTCCGCGCTCCAGTGGACGCCGCTTTTGTCCTCGAGCGCTCCCTCAACCAGTTTGATGAATCGAGTCTCTGCAGCCTCCTCCTCCGCGTCAAACGCATCGGCCAGATAGATGTCGGCCACCTGCCGGGCGAGGCGGCTGGGGTTGATGCTGCTCAGGTTGGCCAGGCAGATAACCGACAATGACTGCTCGGGAAAGCGGATCATCTCTGCCCGAAAACCCACAAAGGTCCCCCCGTGGCTGATCGTTGGGACACCCTTGTAGTCACTGACCATCAGGCCGAAGGCATAGTCCAACGGCTCGCCGCTGTTGAGCCTCCCAGGCGTGAGCAACCGAGCGATCAACCCTTTCCCGCCCAACCTGTCCTCGTAAAAGTTCTGATCCCACAGAAACAGGTCCTCCACGGTGGTGAACACGCCACCGTCGCCAACCACGTCCAACGTCGTCATATCTATCCGGTAACCGCCCTCTTCCCTGGGAGAGTAGCCAGCCGCGCGATGCTTCACCACCATCGTATGGTCGTCGTGAAAATGCGTGTTCTCCATGCCCAGCGGATTCAAGATCTGCTCCTCGGCGAACTCGCGCAGGGACTGCCGGCTGACCCTCTTGACGATGGCCGCCAGCAAAAAATACCCCGAGTTGCTGTACAGGTACTCATCCCCCGGCGCAAAGTTTAACGCCTTCTGCCGGGCCAACATGGCGATCACTTCCTCGTCCGTGTAATAATCGTCGTCGCGCACGCCGGCCAGGTCCATCAACGTCAAATAGTCCCTCAAGCCGCTGGTGTGATGAATGAGGTGGCGGATCGTGATCGGGCGCTCATATTCCGGCATTTCCGGTAGATATTTTCGGATGTCGTCGTCCAACGATAATTTTCCCTGTTCCGCCAGCAGGGCGATGCACGCTGCCGTGAACTGTTTGGACGTGGATCCGATGCGGAAAACGGTCCTGGAGGAGATGGGAATCGCGTGTTCCAGGTTGGCCATGCCATAGCCGCGCTTGTAGACGAGCCGGCCGTCCTGGACGATCCCCAAAGCACAGCCCGGCGAGTCCGGCCTATCCCACTCGGCGAACAACCCGTCTACCCTGTCCGTCAAAGCCGTCATCACTGACTGTCCTGTTTGGAGAAAACGAACAAATCAGGCGGGCGGTACGTTCAACTGTATCAACCACGCCCCCCTGGGCTAGTCGCCATCATCGTCATCGTCGCGATCGTCGTGATCATCATCATGACCAGAGCAAGGGCCAAGAGTATCACCGTGCTCCAGGTGGGACTGCACAGAAGACCGCGAAACTGTGATCGTGTGGGCGTTTTTCGAGTTTGGCTTGTGACAGATCGTCACCTTGTCGTCATCATCCCCCGCTGGCGGAGCGGGCGTTGGATGGATCATCGGAGGTGGTTGGTAAATGACGACAATAGCTACAACGGTGATCGTGCCATCGGCATCGACACAGATAAAGACGACGATGATGCTGCCAACCGTGACCTTGCCCTCAATGGAAACGTCCTCGCCGAGGTAGACGGTTTTCCCGTTAGGCAATACCAACACATCGCCATCGATACCCACCACAATGGCGCTGAAACTCAGACAACCCAGCCCGGGCCACATGCCGATTCGCCTGATCCTCTTGGCCAACCACGTGCCGTCAGACAGGATCCTGGCCCTGACCCTGACCAAATCGCCAGCGCTGATATCACCCTCAATGATGGTTTCCTCGTTCACGACGAGAGGGATGTTACCTACCGCCCACGGGTCCTTGCTGGTCACCCGTCCCACAAACACGACGTCTGATGCCATGTTGTCATCGTCAAACCGCTCGATCTCAGAGGCAACCCAGGTGCCATCTTCCAGGATCCGGCCTTTGACCCTGACCCGGTCGCCCGGGTCAATACCGCTTTCGATCTCTGTCCACTCTCGCGTTTCGAAAGCGATGCCCGACACAACCCACGGGGCGATACTCTCCACGTCACCGGTGAACGCAAACTCGCCTTCATCCTCTTCGACCCGCTCGATGGATCGCACCAGCCAGGTTCCGTCGTCCAGAATCCATCCCCGAACCTCGACAATGTCGCCGATGAGGAGGCCCGCATCGACTTCCGTATCGGTGTCGACGGCGATCGTGACCCCGGATATCTTCCATGCCTCGGCGGCGACCTCCTGCACAACGCCGGCAAAGTGAAAGGGCAGGCCAGGTTCTTCCTCGATGCGGCGAATGCGCTCGGCCAGAAGCGACCCACCTTCCAGGATGACGCCCTCAACCCTCACCACATCGCCGCTTTCGATGTCGTCTTCAATGCCGGTTTCATCGTTCACCCGGATGGTCTGGCCGGCAACCGTCCAGGTCGTGCTCACCATGGCGCCCACCCTGCCCGTGATGGCGAACCGATTCTGCGGTGAACGGCGCAGCAGCACGATGCGGTCGGCGAGGCGAGTGCCATCTGGCAGAAGACGCCCCTCGACGGAAACCCGGTCGCCGACCTGGGGATGGCCAATGATGACCGTACCCTCGTCGGTCTCAAAGGTCTGCCCGGCAATGATCCACCTCGTTCCGGTCTGCGTGACCTCACCCTCGCCCGTGATGTGAAAGGCAAGCGGGCTCGGTGGCCCTCCGGCGGCGATCGTCGTTGACTGCCCGGCAAGCACAACGACCGTGACATCCAGGCCCGTAACGGCGACAGAGCCTTCGTCCACGCTAAAGCGACTGAGTTGAATGGACGCGACAACCACGTGAAACGACGTGCCTTTGGCCTCCCCGGTGGCGGACGGGGTCCGAACCTCGTAGCGGGAATCGTCGTCATCTGCGGGAACCACGTCGTGGTCCGCCTCCCCAATCCATTGGGTCAACACCACAATCCGTGGCCCATCGGAGGGCCGCGCGTCGAGTGCGTCTACCGAGATTTCTGTGTTTGGCCCCAAACATACCTGGCTGCCATCGTAGAAGGCAAGCCTGGCGCTGGACAGTGCACCCGTGCGAATACGCTGTCCGGCGGTCATGACGCGCCTTACATCTACCGTTGTCCAGGTGCCGTCGCCAGCCTGAACTTGCACGAGACCTTGTACGTCTTTCAGCGCGGCACTCTGTGGATCCCGGATTTCAGGCTCAGAGATCAATGGGATATATACTTTGTGCGCTGCTTCTTCAGTGGCCTCTGGAGGCGGGGTCTGGACCGGACTCGCTTCTGAGGCTGAGGTGGGTGATGGCAAAGGGTCTTGAGCCACGATGACCGGGGTAGGGCTGGGCGAAGGGGTCTGGGCCACGACGACCGGGGTGGGGCTGGGTGAAGGGTTTCGAGCCACGACGACCGGGGTCGGACTGGGCAAAGGATTTTGGGCGACATCGGTACCCTGGCGTGACCGCCAGGCAAACCCGGCGCCGATGACGGCGACGCATACACAGATGAATAGGAGCGTCACCGCACCGGAAAGCGCTGCGAGCGGTATGAGTCGCTTCAGCCGAGGGCGCATCGAGGATTTCTCAGCGCTGTGAGATGATCTGCTTGTCATGCTTTTCTCCCTGGCTGCCAGTTTAAGCAGATTGGCGCGCTGAGCAGCCACAACGCTTCTGTCTCGCGCGGGATACTGAACCTCACGAAGCATGACCGCGGTCTCGAGCAATTCTGCCTCATCCTCAGGCAAATCTGCCAGGCATCCACCCAGCGGCTCGCCAGCCTCCAGTTGCTCCAGTCGCTCTTGTAGTCGCCTCGCCGAATCTCTCATCGCTCTACCCTCTGCCTATGCCTGTTCTAACGCCACGCGAAGAGCCTTCAGACCCCGGTGCTGCAACGACTTGACAGCAGACACTGTCTTACCCACAGCCAGCGCCACCTCTCGTAGCGACAATCCAAGCAAAAACCTCAGCACCACAACTTCCTGTTGGGACGGATCCAGGCTGTCCAGGGCGCGCCGAACCCGTTCCAACGTGAGTTTGTGGTCGATGATGGAAGCCGGATTGCTCTCCGTCTCACCCATACTTTCTGCGTGACAGAGTGGGACTGATGGGCATCCGCTTTCCTTGCGGTAATGATCCACCACGCGATTGTGCGCGATACGATACAGCCAGGCCCGAAAAGGGATCCCCCTCAGCCGGTAATCGGGCAAGCTGACCAGCATGCGGGTGAATATCTCGCCGGTCAGATCCTCGGCCAGGCTCTGATCGCCCACGCGTGAACGGACGTATCGAAAGATAGACTCATGGTGGCGGTCGTACAGTTCGCCGACTGCGTTCACCTCGCCTCCTTGGGCGCGTTTTACCAGGTCTGCATCACTCGAGTTAAGCACGTGCTTCCCTCTGAAGTTTGAGCATGCCCTCTCACAAGGTATAACGAAAACCTGTGCAAAAGGATTCACATCGCTGTTGTGACAGCGTTGGCCTCGGACTTGGTACTTGTCCATTATTAACTTCGAACTTTGGGTCTGAAATCAGGCGTAAAACGCACTCAAACATGCGGTGTTATTTCTGGACAAGTGCTTGACAGTTGCAGGAAAAGAAACTGCCGCCGCCCAGACGTTCAGGGCAGGCGGCAGTCAACCTTGCGGAAACCCTCGATGAAAACTGGGCGTTGTTCAGGCAAGCCGACCGGCCTGCACCTGTTCGATCAACTGGAGCACGAACCGGTCGGTCTCCACCATGCCCGGGTTGTTCAAGCGGCCCAGGTTCTCAAAGGTCTCCTCGATGGTGTTGCCGACGATGCCGCCTCCGGCGGGGATATGCGCTCCCTCCAGGGCCAGGTAGGCAGACTGGATCGCCGTCGCCGTCGCAGCGCTCAGCTTGTAGGCACACGATTCTTTGGCCCCATCGCACAACAGGCCAGCCAACGTGCCGACGACGGACTGCATGGCGTGAACGGCGTCGTCGTAACTCCCCCCCAACAGGTAGGCCGTGCCCGCCGCCACGCCCGGCGCAGCCGCGACCGTGCAGCCGCAAAAGGCCGTCATCCGTTTGACGAAACCCTTGATATAGACGGTGATAGCACAGCCAAGCGCCAGGGCCCTGGCCAGGTCCTCCCTGGAACTGCCCAGTTCCTCCGCCACAGCCAAAAGGCCTAGAAAATTGGTGATGCCGTGGTTGCCGCTGCCGACGATGGCCATGATGGGCACCTTCAGACCAACCATCCTGGCCTCCCCGGCGGCAGCCGTCAAGACTTGCGCACGATGCATCGCCGCAAATGGCGGCGGCAGATCGGACCGTTGCTTTGCCAAAGCCGGACCCAACCGCATCGCCGGGTGGGTCAGGCCCACCTGAGCGGCCTCCCTGTTCAACTCGGCGGCTTCCAGCAGAAAAGCCAGTTCCTCCACAGTCATCGTTTCGACGAGGTCAAAGAGCTCCCTGACCCGGCACCCCTCGAGCGCGTGCTGCACCTCTTCTGCTCTTTCTACCGGCGCGGAAAAGGTGACCTGGCCATTGCGCGACACCCGCACAACGTTCGAATAGTCGTTGGCGATGACGACGCACGCTCGATCGGGGCCGGCAAAAACCTCGGCCTTGATGTAGAGTGGATCGGGCGTCTCCTCGTAGCCGACTTGGACGGCTCTCCCGGACAAAAGCTCGGTCGCCTCCGCCAGCTTGACGTCGGTCACGTGGTCCAGCACTGCCAGGCCTGCTTCACTGCGATCCAGAACCGCCCCCAGCGCCGCGGCCATGCGCAACCCCCGCTGACCCGTGCCGGGGATGCCGACGCTGACGCCGTTCTTGTAGACGTTGGCGCTCACCGTGACACGGATCTGCTCGGGCTGTGTGCCAAGTTCTCTCACCGCCCGCGACACAGCCAGACAGACAGCGCCCGGATCGGTACAGCCCGTCGAGCGCGCCATCTCACACTTCACCGCCTGGAGCAACTGGTTTTTATTCACCGTCATTCCCCGTCACTCGTTGTTCTCTTTCAGGTAGCGGTCGAACCAGCGCCGGATGTGATTCAATCGCTCGATGCGCCGGTCGGTGCGCCCCACGCGCGACAGGCCGTGGGGCTCGTCGGGAAAGACGACGAACTCGGTCTCCACGCCCAGCCTTTTGAGCGCCACAAAGATCTGCTCGCCCTGCTCGATGGGGCAGCGCTGGTCCTGCTGGCTGTGAATGACGAGTGTGGGCGTCTTGGCGTTGCCGATATACTTCATCGGCGAAACGTCCCAGTACCTGTCCACGGCCTCCCAGGGCGGCTGATCGTCAAACATCTCCTGATACTTCCAGTTAAAATCCTTGGACCCCCACCCACTGATCCGGTTGCTGATGCTCCGCTGCGTGACGGCCGCTGTGAACCGATCGGTGTGGCCGATGATCCAGTTGGTCATGTAACCGCCATAACTGCCGCCGGTGACGCCCATGCGGTCGGGGTCAATGTACGGCTGCCCGGCCACGACATCCGTCCACGCCATCAGGTCCGCGTAATCGGCCGTGCCGTGCGCCCCCCAGATGGCCCCGGCGTGCGTCTCGCCGTACCCCCGTCCGCCGCGCGGGTTCGAGAAAAAGACGACGTAGCCCTGCGCTGCCAGATAGTAGAACTCGTGCATGAAAAAGCTGCCGTATTGCGTCAACGGGCCACCGTGGATCTCCAGGATGGAAGGGTATTTCTCAGACGGGTCAAAGCCGGGCGGTTTAAGGATCCAGCCCTGCAGATTGTTGCCCGCCGGGCCTTTGAACCACACCTCCTCGATCTCGCCCAGGTCTATCCCGCGCAGCAGGTTCTCGTTGACCCGCGTCAGCTTGCGCGCGCCCCCCGTGGCCATATCGCGCACCCACACCTGGCCGGGGTCCTGCATCTCGCCGTAGAAATAGGCCACCTTTGCCCCTTCCTGGTCAAAGGTGAACGCGCCTACCACCCCCTCGCCGCCGATGACGGTCTGCAGATCGTCGCCTTCCAGCGAGATCGATTTCAGCAGCGTATTCCCGTGCTGTACGGTCTGGAAATAGAGTGTCTGCCCATCCTTCGACCAGGTGGGCGGTATCATGGCCGGAGCACCCATATCGTTGATCGTCGAACTCGACACGTGCAGGTCATATGGCGCCGTCAGGTTGCGGGCTCGACCCTGGCCGCCGGCTGGCACGACCCACAGGTTATCGTTCTTCCACCAATTGCTCCGTCCCTCGCGCCCCACATAAACGATCCAGCGGCCATCAGGTGAAAAACTGGGCAACCCCTTCTCACCGTAGGGCGTTTCAACCTTGCGCATCTCACCGCCTGCAGCCGGGATGAGGTACAGGTCTATCGCGTCGGGATAGAGATCGGGGTCCTCACTCCGGTTGGAACAAAAGACGATATCCCGGCCGTCCGGCGACCAACGCGGCTCCACCTCGTCGTAAACGTCGCTATCCGTCAACTGCCTGGCCCTACCGTTGCGGGTGTCAACCGTCCAGATGTGCCACCGTTCCTTGGGCAGGTAACCGGTGCCGTCCAACTTGTAGAACACGCGGGTGATGTGGCGTGCCACGATCCCCAATTCCTCCTTCTGCGCGTCCTCCTCCCGCTCGACGGCTTCCTGGTCCTTCTTGCGAAACTGGCACACGATCTGCCGACCATCGGGCGACCACTCAAAAGCACCGAACGTGCCCTTCAAATCGGTCAGCGGTCGCGCCTCCCCGCCGTAAAAGGGAATGACGCACATCTGCGGCTGCTTCCCGTCGCCCCGGTTGGACAGAAAGACGATCTCGCGGCCATCGGGCGACCACCGGGGCTGGCTGTCTACCTGGTCGCCGTAGGTGAATTGGCGGGGTTGCCCCCCGCCTGTCGGCACGACCCAAAGGTTCGAGTACTTTTTCTCAGCCTTTTTGTCCACCCGCTGGACGCAGTAGACGACGTGCTGGCCGTCCGGCGAGATCCGGCAATCGGTCAGCAATTGAAAGCGATATAGATCCTCTGCTGTGATGAGACGTTTCTTCCGCGGTGACATGACTTCTCCTTTCACTTTTTCTACAGCCGGTCGAGTTTCTTCTTTAGCGTCTCCTTCACGTCAATTTCTGTCAGGACGCCAAAGCCCTCTTTTTTCAGTTCCTCCGTCACGCGGTCAACCGCTTCGGCGAAAGAGGTTGCCAGCATTTTGCTAAAGTAGTAACTCATCGGTTTTCCTCCCCTACGCTTTGTGGCTATCCTGTCCCTTGAGGATCATATGTCGCCCTCGCAGGCCTTCGATCCGTACGCCTCGCTCGATCTCCCCGGCGGCCTCCAAGTTAGCGGCTGCCCGCTCTGTGTCTTCCGCCGTCCAGCCGAACAGGCGCGCTGCCTGCGCCCCCGTCGCCGCCACGACGACCGCCAGGTAACGCAGCAACAGATGCTCTCTCGCCTCCCCCCGCCCGATGGCCCTCGCCTGCTCCGGGACATCCGGCAGCCAGCGAGGCAACAACTCGTAGACAAAGGCGTAACGCCACGCCCCCGCCTCCGCGACCCCCACCGGCAGCACCTTGAGCCCCATCTGCAACTCGACCAACGCCCGCTCGAAGCGGCTCTTGACACTCTGGGCGCTCATCCGCGCCTCCCGGCGTAGCCGCAACGTGTCCAACGGCCCGTGCTTCAGCAGCGCCTCGTAGACCGCTTTGGCCTCGGCGGTCAGGCGGCCCTCCTCGTACTCCAGCAGATAGTCATCCAGGTCACCATAGTTCTCTGATAATGCGTAAAAACAGGGCAGTTCCGCCAGGGAGACGAGCGTCGCCCGCCGCTTGAGCAGCTTGCCATAGTACCACCATTTCTTGTCCAGCGCGCCGTCCTTCCACCGCCAGCTCGTGCTGACATCGGGATCGTCGTGCGCCATCGGCACGGCCCGGACGCGCCCCGCGATGGCGTGGAACAGATTGGGCAGCTCCACGCCCTTGACAGGCCAAAAGTGGCAGAAGCCGATCTCCTCAACAAAAGCGCGCGCCTCTTCCAGGGTCCGGACACGGCGGTCCGGCGTGCAACGATAGTTGTGCACTCTCCGCTCGGCAATCCATTCCGGAGCAGCCGTGTCACCCATTCCTCCCCCACTGCTCCTTTGTCCGAACGTAGGTGCGCTGCGCCTCTTCCGGCTCGTCCATGCCGTCCGCCATATAGATATACGTACTGCCCACGGCGTTGCTAAAGCCAGCGTGGCGACCATCCCGGTCCACGGCGATAAAGCTCATGCGGCTCAGGTAACGGCCGCCCAGGTCGTTCAGATCTATCATCGCCTGTCGGCCAGCTTCCGCCAACGACAGGCCGGTCTTGAGATAGATCACCACACTGCGGGCCGTGCCGGCT
>Ga0180437_10011630_pt1 | contig 10525 bp, 8 predicted proteins | sample SS_ome_4_FD_132410 | JGI IMG/M metagenome (GOLD analysis project Ga0180437, IMG submission 132410) | Hypersaline lake sediment archaeal communities from the Salton Sea, California, USA - SS_3_D_1 metaG | ecosystem: Environmental > Aquatic > Non-marine Saline and Alkaline > Hypersaline > Sediment... | reverse complement strand
GCGTTCAGCCTGCTCAAACTCGTCGAGGTTGTGCTGAAACTTGATGTATTGGACCTCGACCTTGGGGTAGACTTGACCATACTCGCGCCTGAAGCGACAAACTCGCTTCAAGTTCGATAGCACCCTATCAATGCGGCCACCGACGCGAGTGAGCTGGTACTTTTCCTGGCTTAGTCCATCCACACAGACGGTCAAGTGGGTCAGGCCGCTCTTTACCATCCGCCTTACCCGATCGTCGGTGAGGGAGAAGCTAAAGTGCGTGTTGATATGCACGTTGAGCCCCGCGTCATGAGCAATGTGACACATCTCATCTAAATCGGGATGCATCAGCGGATCCCCCAGCCAATATAAGGAGACTGCGGTGGACTTGCCTTTGATCTCATCAATGATGCGCCGATATTGGCTCACCGTCATCCTTTGGCCTTTGTGGAACGCTTGCCTTTCCAGTGCTTCATTCCCGTTGGGATGGGCATGTACGCACACTGTGCATTTGAGATTGCATAGGGGAGAAATGTCAATTTTCAATGCCACAGGCCAAGCGAATAGCTTTTCGCTCTTGCCCGCGGACTGAGTGACAGCAACCATCATATTGATCAGCTTCCGAAAGCTGATGTGCTCGAGGAACCAACCGCGTCGCCGAATTGTTGCTCCGAAAGGACTTTTCACATTCATTCAAATTCCCCTTCAGGAAAGTCAACTCATTGTCGACTCGCCTTTTCATATCCTTGGTCGAGTAGTAGCATGCGCCCTTCTGGGCTGCAGGCCATGTCCAGTTGAGGAGACCACCTTTGGGAGTACGTCGGCCATTATAACTTAGGTGGAGTTACCAATAGGCTGCAAGGTCCGCATTAGCATCTCAACCCGTGGCCGGAAACGAGCACTCTCGCAGAGCAGGGGTCAGACTCTCATCGTTTGTCTCCTTGTAAGCCGCTCAGCCCAGACCTCAAAACGCCTGGCAAGCGCAACCTCTACCGACAGGTTGTCCCGCGCATACTCACTTGCCCGGCGGGCAAATTCACCGCGCTCATCAGGTGTTAAGGACAACCAGCGGTCGAACTCGGCTGCTATGGCCTCCAGATCCATTGCTTGGGCAATTGATCCAAGATTTTCAGTGGTCAGAAAATCGTTACTACCTGGACTGGCCACGACTGGCTTGCCACAGGCAAGATATTGGCGTACTTTCAGCTCAGCAGCGGCATAGCGATCAGGTCGCAGGTTGATTGAGACGCCCACATCCAGAGCGTTGCAATACGTCGGAACTTGATCGAAGGGACTGTAACCGGTAAACAGGCAATGACTCTCGATCTGAAGTTCAGCAGCCCGCTTCTTCAGATCGCTGAGCCCTGGTCCATCTCCAACGATTACCAGGCCAAGATTCGGATACTTCGACAATAGCTGAGGAGCTGTTTCTATCAATTGCCTCGCACCTCGCTCCGACGGGCGAGTTCCAACATAGCCTACAATTGGGTCAAAGTTTGCGAGCCCCAGTTTTCTCCGCGCCTCTGTAGGGGAAGACGAGAAAAACCGAGCGGTATCAACTGCATTGTCTATCCACACGATCTTCTGGTGATCAACTCCGAAAGCGTGTTGAAAGTATTTCACTTGTGCTACACTGCAGGTATCAGCAACTAGTGCCTTCACCACCATTTGCTTGATAGCCCAAAGGTTGATACCTTGTAGCGATCGGCCGACCCATCCTTGCCATCCTGCCCTCGCACTGAGAGCCCACATCGTCTCGTGCGAGAGGGTCTTAACGGCATATGGTATTTGATGTTTTCTTGTGATGTAGAATGGAGCAAAGGGCAAAACACCTAGTCGAGTTACTATTAGGTCAAATTCACGGTGAGACAGCAGTTGATCAGCAAGTCGAATTTGTGACACAACATAACCTGGAAAGAATCTTGGATTATAGCGCCTATGAGGAAGCGAGAATGTACAAGCGCCCACCGGCAAATCAGGGACTTTGTCCACAGGTTGTGGAATCAAAAAGTGCGCTCGATCCCCAATCGCCTGATGCAATGCCAGGATGAATTGCCGCTCGTTTACACCGGGACCATCACCGACAGATACATCAACGTAGGAGACATAGAGTATTTGACCGGATTCACGCAAGCTGATCATTACTATTGTCCTTGAAAAGAAGTAAGACCACCACCGATATTGTTATTAGCAACGGGCTCGTGACAACTGGGAAAACAATTGACAAACCTATGAGGATTGAAGTGCACCCAGTCGTGACAACAGTCCTTACCAATAGCAGCGGGATAGAGCTCGTATTTGCATCATAACTCCATTTTTGCTCCAAAGCTACGAATAAGAGCAGCGTAGCCAAAGCGGACTGTGACTTGCAAAATACGCCGGTATAGGGGCTGGCTCATCAGACAAGCTACGTACGCGACTCCACCCGCCAAGACAGACAACGCAGCTACCACTATCGGTTCTTCTACGCTCATTTGCGTCAAGGCTAGACTTGAAAACCCCATAGTGGCCGCCATTGCCAATGCAGCGATGATACCTGGCCATAAGGCTTGACTCACCTGAGCCATTGTAGTGCCGACAGTAAGATTAACCAATGTCTGCCCGGCGAAAAAAGAAACCAACACATGGCCGGTCACGGCCCACGCCACTCCTCGCATGCCACCTGTAAGAGCTCCGATCAATACCGCCAAGCCCAACATCGTCGTGCGAGCCATGTTCAGGTATAGGAGCCAGGCGGCACGACCGTTGCCCAGCAGCACCGACCCTCTCAAAGGCTCTAGTGAGGCCAGCGTTGCTGTGATCGCCAGGATGCGCAGCAACTGAGCGGTTTCTATCCATCCCGGCCCATAGATCAACCCCACCAACTGATCGGGAAATGCCAGCAACACCAGGGAGAAGGGCAGGATGGCTGTGCTCATCAGAGTGAGTTGTAACAAGTAGGTCTTTTGTCCCAGATCTTGGTCCGCTTGGATGCGAGCAAAAGCGGGAAAAGCCACCTGGTCAACGATCCTGGCCAGCAGTTTAGGTGGGATGCGGGACAGGTTAAAGGCCAAGGTATAGAAGCCCAGGGCGTCGGTCGAGACCAACTTGCCCACAATGACAAAGTCCAGGTTGCGAGCAACGGTGCTAGATAGCCGCGTCAGCGCATAGTAGGCGCCAAACGACCAAAACTCGGACAACGCTTCTATGTGGAAAACCCTTTGCGGACACCAACCAGAAAGCCAGAAACTCAGCAGCGCCCGTAACGCCATCTGGATCAGTGTCCACGCCACCAGGCTCCAGAGGCCATAACCGGCCCAGGCCAGGGCTACAGTCACGAAGCTAGCCACCAGGCTGGCCACCATTTCCTGGATGGCCACCTTGCGGAATTCCATGGCCCGCATCAGCAGCGATCTGGGGACTACGCCGATCACTTCAAACAGGACGCCAATGCTCAACCAACGCATGACCGGGACCACGGCCTCGTTGTGGGTGAATGTCGCCCAGACTCCAGCCCCCCCCTGGAGCAGGCCGAACTGCAACAAGGCCAGTCCCCACCCTAGCCAAAACAGCGTTGACAGAGCGTGGACCGGAAGGCGCTCCCGCTGAATTATCCCACCCCCCAGGCCAACCTCGTTGACAACCATCAGGATGTTGATGACTACCAGCGTCAGGCCAACGGTACCAATTTCCTCAGGTCGCAGAGACCGCGCCAGCAGGGCCATGACGACAAACTGGCTAACGCTCCGGGCCGCGTGTGTGACTATCGACCAGGCGTAACCAGACACAGTTGCCCGACGCCAGCTCTGACGAGACGGAGTTCTGACAACTGAAGATTCAGCAGTTGGACCAATGCTAGAGGTATCCAAGGTCTTCCAGCCTCTTGGTGACCACCTCGTCCATATCATCCAACACCCCCTGACCAGCCTCAACCTGGTCTGCCTGTCCACAGGCCAGTTGGCTGCGCCATTCTAACAATCGGTTGCGCATGCGAGCTGCGATTTCAGGGTGATCGATCACCAGGTTGTGAGTTTCCCTCGGGTCTGTTGAAACGTCGTAGAGTTCACTGGGGTTGCCTACTACTTCAACGTAAATATATTTGTAGCGCTTCGTGCGCAGCGCCACCAGTTCACGGTCGAGATGGCTCACGGACGAGGCATCTTTGGTGTAGCGCAGCAAAGTCTGAATAGACATTACCGGACGGGCATACTCGGCCATTATTTCCTCGCGCTCGGGATACTCCCCATCGTCTCGCAAGAGATCGAACTCGGAGCGCACACCCAGTCCAGTGTTATCAACACCAACTACCGATAGGATGGTGTGATAGAGATCGGTCAATTGCACCAGTCTGTCGGAGCTACCGGCCGGAATCACGCCTGGCCAATAGAGGATCAGCGGCACGTGGATGAGTGTGTCGTAGAGGCAGAACTGGTGTCCCATGAGATTGTGTTCACCCAAATTCTCGCCATGATCTGCCGTGATAACCAACAGAACCCGGCCGGATAACTGAGGGCTGCATAAGGCAGCAAAGAGGTCACCCAGCGCAAGATCCAGGTCGAAAAGCGCGGCGTCATACAAGTCCGAAAGCACCTGAAGATCCCCGGCACTCAATTCACGTTGGCCTAACACATAGGCGCGCTCTATGGCAGGAATGCCTATCTCTTTGGCTCGCGTCCAACGCTCGGCCTCCAAGAATTGTTGGAGGGCTTGCGGAGAGGGTCGCAGAGGCAAGTGAGCATCCATGAAATTGGCAAACAGAAAGTGCGGTTTCGTGCCCGTGTGAGCCTCCTCAAGCGCACGTATCATATCCGCCACCTGGCGGCGGGTGAGGGACATGTTTCGCCCAGGGGGCAACCATGATCTGATCCTCTTCCGGAGTTTGAACACCCGCCACCTAATCTTACGAGTCTTGCGGACTGGACCGCCATAGACCCGCTCAAATCCCCGCGTCAGACCGGTCTGGGGGTCGAACCAACTGTTCGTGGCGAACATGCAGGTGCGGTATCCAACTCGATCACGCAGGGCCTCAGCCAGCACTGGGAGATCCTTCCCTAACCGTAACGTCGCCTGGGTGGCCCCGTGTTCGCTGGGATATCGCCCGGTGAACATCGAGGCTTGGGAAGGTATGGTCCAGGGAGCCGTGCTAAAGGCCTGGCTGAAGTACTGTCCGTTCAGCGACAACTTTTCCAGGCCTGGCATCGTTGTCCTGGCGTAACCATTCATCGCCAGCCGATCATAACGAACAGCGTCTAAGACCAAAAAGACAATGTGAGGAAGTCTCATGACATTTTTCCCTCCACTTCACACTCTGTTAGGGTGCTGCCGTACCACAGCTACGTCACCATGACCCAGGCTACATCAATACTGTGCAGGAAGTGCTTGAGGTCGCCATTGTGAGTGAGTTGATCTGTTCAGTTTGTCAACACAACGTGCGCAAGAACGCAAGAATACGCCTGGCGCGGTCGGTCAGGCGAAAGGACTGCGACCGATGCAGCGCCGCCTTGCTCATAGCTGCCCTGCGCTCAGGATCGTCAACCAGCGAGGAGATCGCCAGTCCCAGCGCCCCCACATCGCGGGGGTCAACCAGAACAGCGACCTGTTCATCAAGTATGCTATGGTTAAAAGGAAGGTCCGACGAGACAACAGGCAAGCCACAGAAAATCGCTTCCAAAATAGCGTTGCTGCATCCTTCATCCAAGGTCGGTAATACAAAGATATCTGCGGCATTAAGCCACACAGGCACCTCTTCGTGTGGCACCTCTCCTTGGTAGAGCACCTGAGGGCCCTTTGGTACCTGCGGTCCATAACCCAAGAAGATAGCACCGATCCCAGGCCGTGAACTGATTGCTTCGAGAACTCTCAATGGACCCTTGCGCTCAATAAACTGACCAACAAAAATGATAATAGGGCGATCAAGTGGCAACTGACAGTGTTGGCGCACGGACTTGCGATCGCGGGGGTGAAAGTATTCTTCATTCACTCCGTTTGGAAAGACACGGACTTGAGCCTCGGAGAGGTCATAACGCTGAACACAGCGCTCCTTAATAATAGATGAATTAGCGATAACTCCCGAGAATCGCTCCAAGAGTCGACCGACTTCGTTCAGATCATAAGTGGTTTCATAACGGTTAAAACTGGATTCGCCCAGGGAAACCACCGCCGGGATACCCAGGGTGGTCCCAACTCGAGCGGCCGCGAGCCCATGGGGATATAGAAAGTGTCCTAGACACAGGTCAAATGGACCGGCCAGTTTCCCCACCTCACATAACACCGTTCTAACGTGGGCGTTGACGGTCCACCTGAACGTCGCGCCGCCAAGGGGCAAGGAAATACTCGAATAGCTCAGATAGCGTGGTCTGTAAATGGGTATACCATCTCGCATCTCAAAGCGCGGGGCCAGCCGGAAGCCAGTCCTCGCTTTAGCCAAGCCCCCCAGAGACTCCGGGGCTAGCACGCTGATGTCCGCACCTAGAGACGCCATCTCTCGCAAGAGAGCACGAACAAACACCTCTTCCGCTGGCCTCGTATCACAAGGATAATTGCAGACTGCAAGTAGGCGAAGACGATTACTCATATACTCTCCTGGAAGCTCTGGCTCGGATAGGGACCTCGGTCGAGGTCTTGTAGGTCATCAATGTGCCCCAAGATTCCGACCAGAAACTTGATCACTTTCGATTGAGGAGTATGCTTCGGTCCCTCCCGTTGCTAGCACTCCAATTCTCTCCTTTTCCAGCCTGGCCTTGATTGTCCTGGCGCGCGGGAGCCTTGAGCGCAGTCTGGTCCATCACGCCGAACGACTGAGAATTCGGTGATCCAATCGATTTGACTGGAAACTCTGAGCGCAGTATGGGTTCATCACGCCGCATGGGTAGACCTCCACCCACAACCACCAGACCTAGAAACAGCCAAGTTGGCTTTTTTTGTTCCCAGGTATGGACGGAAAGACCTAGAGCCCAGACCATGAGAACGGCAAGCCAGAATGCAGCGTCCCATCTCGATTGACGCATGGCCTGATAAACAGCAATCGCCAGGATGATGGCAAACAAGGCAAATCCAATCATGCCAAGCTCCACCAAAATGGATATAAAGGAGTTGTGGGCTACCCTACCCAATCCGACGACCGTGCGGAACGCGGCACTACCAACGCCTAAAAGCGGGTGTTCTGAAAAGACGAAGAGGCCTTCACGCCATATGTATACACGGTGACCGATATCACCTTCGGCCACTGAGCTGCCAGCGGTTGCCAATCTCTGGACAGACGATTGCGGTACCAGCGGTTGCAACGCGAACAGGGCCACTATTAGAGCCGCCAGGATCAAGACTCGTATCAAGGGTTTGAGACGGGTAAGCGACCCAAGAACAAATACGAGGGCAGGCAAAGCGGCCACAAGGGATCCTCGAGAGGCGCTCAGCAAAATGGCTAGAATAGCTGCCGGGACATAGGCATAGTTTACCAACCTTAGCCGACGGAGCATCTTGCTATTAGTCTCAGAAACGGCCAGGTGCCAGGCCACAGGCAGGCCTAGAGCCAGTACGAGCCCGAGGTTGTTAGGGTTGAAGCCGGTTGCACTGATGCGGCCAGAACTATATGTTGTACCTGTAAGGTAGTTGACGACCGTGCTGCCGATGGCCACATATGCGCCCAGGACATAGGCTTGCATCCCAGCTTGTAGGGCCGCTGGCGATACATATAGATCCCAGAGGATAAAAACCAAGCCGGCCAGTTGAAAGTAGGTTAGGGTGCGGTGTACTGTCATTTCGACATCGAAGCTCCAAAAGGCACTCACAGCGTTCCATAGCACAAAAAGATAAACCGCTGCGTGGAACGGGTGGGGCTTTCTAAATCTGCCCGTGACGACGACAGTGACGACCCAAAATGCCGCAAGCAAGAGACCTGTTATCTTGGGCCCCCTCGTCCCCAAGTCACCTATGCTGATCATATATTCCCAGGAGATCATAAAGATCAGGATAAGCGATAGCCAAAACGCGATAGTGCGTATTATTGACTTGCCAAAAGCATATTGATGTTTATTCACAACAGCCCCCATCTCGAAGGGATGCCAACTTTCACGGGGCGCGTGTAGCGTTTTACCTTCAAGACTCGCTCCAATGGTCTGGACCAGGGCGGTCGCATCTCCGACCGGCGCCAGTGAAAAGTCTGCTGTGTCACCGGATCATTTCGCGCGCCACTTGCGATCTGATGACCTCTTGCCTGGGCCTGCCCATCCCCCTAAGCCGTTCCCACTCCCATTCAAGGATCAATGCCCGCGCGGCCAGGTTGTTCGTCGCCACAACTCACCGGCGAAGGTTCCGAACACGCCTTGGGCCCGGCCGCCCCCCCAGCGCGGCGGATAGATCTCCAACTTCTGAAAGGACAGCAAAGCAAGCCGCACTAACCGCCCTCTCTGCAACCGAACTACAACGGTGGCAGATGGGGGTCGCGTGTTAGTCAGGGTCCGCAGCAGGCAGCTACATCTCCCGCCCCGTTTCTTCAAGGCCGCCGTGAACTTGGCCAGGCGAAGCGCAAAGCAGCGATCCTGCCCCGCCACATCAATTGGCCTTTCGCCTTCTCCCGAACAGCCGCTGCACGGCCGCCAGGGGTCCCTTCCATCGGCGCAGGCGGTGCTTTCGTCTCCCGCTTTCATCCTCATGGTACCCCTGGTGGTAATAATAGTAACTGCTCTTGTGGGTGGGCACGGCGTTGAGAACCACCCCAACCAGGTTGGCCCCCACTTGGCGTAGGCTCTCCACCGCGTGCCGCGCGGTTTCGCGCCGCGTGTGGCCCGCATATAGCATCAGCAGGACGCCGTCCACCGCCTGGGCCAGCACCGCCGCGTCGGCCACGGGCAACACCGGCGGGCCATCTATCAGTACTACGTCCACCTGCTGCGCCAACTCGTGCAGCAGTTCCTGCATGCGCTGGGACCCGAGCAACTCCGCCGGATTGGGCGGCAGTTCCCCGCTCGGCAGGACCCTCAGGCGCTTCAGCCGGAGAAGTGGGGGGTGTAGCCGGCCGTTGAGGCTCCCCTCTAGCAGTGCTCTCGTTAACCCCTCGCGGCTCGGGTCAAGGTCGAACAACTGGTGCAGCCGCGGACGGCGCAGATCCGCGTCCAGGGCCACCACGCTGAGTCCCGCCTGGGCCATGGTCACCGCTAGGTTGGCTACCGCGATGGATTTGCCCTCGGCGGCGCCAGGGCTGGTCACCAGGAGGGTCCGGAGGGGCCTGTCCACGCTGGAGAAGCGGATATTGGTGCGCAGCACGCGAAAGGCCTCCGTGACAGGTGAGAAGGGCTGGGCGACCACGACCAACTCCTCCTCCTTCTTCGCCAGCCGGCCGATAGTGCCAAGGGTGCCCTGGCCCAACGTCTGGCTGACGTCGTCGGGCGTCTTGATCGTATCGTCCAGGTACTCCAGCAGAAAGGCCACCCCCACCGCCACCATCGCGCCGACTACCGCAGCCAGGGCCGTGTACAGCGTGCGGCGCTGAACCGGCCTCTTCGGCACCTGAGCTGTTTCGACGACGACCAGGCTGTCCGTTGACTGGGCCGCGGTCAGGCGCATCTGCTCGTAGTTCTGCTGGAGCGTGGCGTAGGTGTTGCGATACCCGGCCAGGATGGTCTCCAGGTGCGCCAACTCTGTCTGCTCCTGGGTCGTCCTCGGCGTGCTCAGGGCGTCAATCGCCGCCTGGGTCTCCTCTATCAGCGTTGACAACTCGACGATCTGCTCCTGCATACTGGTTATGGAGTCAGCGTATCGCTCCACCTGTAGCGTCTGGATCTGGGCGATGAAGGCCTCGGCGATGGCGTTGGCGATGAGCGCCGCCCGGGTAGGGTCGGTGTGCTCCACGCTCAACCGGATCAGTTGGGTATCGGGGACCAACTTGACCTCGACCCTCTCCGCCAATGCACCCGGGGTCTCCTCCAGTTCCAGTCCTGCGATCACTGCCTCCAGCACCGGCCGCCCTGTCAGCATCTGGCTGTAGGTGCCCGCCAGCAGTTCGCTGGCGCGGATAGCGCTATAGTCGCTCGCGCCGGTGCCCGGAGCCACCTGAACCAGCAGGGTCACGGAGGCGCTGTAGACGGGGGGCATCCGGGAACTGATTGCGAATGCGCTGGTCGTTGTCAGCAGGACACAGCCGACGATAAGCCACAGCCAGCGGCGAATCACGCGGAACACCCATACAAGTTCTACTACGTCTTCCTCAAATGTCAATAGTCTCTCCGGAACGCTCAGGCGTTCAATATTGGATTACGAGAACTCGGAAGGCCCAAGCATGCTGTCGCTCTCCACCTTTTGTATGAAGCGCAGCTTGCCCCGGTTCTTGACCAGCCTGACCTCGGCAAAGGGTCCTGATCTGACTAGCGCATCGTCAATCTTTTGGATTTGCCGGGACGTCAAGACTTTCAGCGGCTTGTCCAGGGCCAATGTAAAGGGAGCATCGCTCTTCGTGGCTTGCTTTCCCTGCCCCATTCTGCGGTTCCTTTCGACCAGGGGGTTATCCATCGCTCTCTAAAACAAGAAGCCGACCCCCACACCTGATCAGGCGTGTGAATCGGCCTCCGGGTAT
>Ga0180437_10011628_pt1 | contig 10526 bp, 3 predicted proteins | sample SS_ome_4_FD_132410 | JGI IMG/M metagenome (GOLD analysis project Ga0180437, IMG submission 132410) | Hypersaline lake sediment archaeal communities from the Salton Sea, California, USA - SS_3_D_1 metaG | ecosystem: Environmental > Aquatic > Non-marine Saline and Alkaline > Hypersaline > Sediment... | reverse complement strand
GGTGTCTGTGCCATAAGGCAGTGGCGTGTGACGGGGGTACTCGCGCACGTTGGGGTTGCGGATCACCTGTGCCACCCCGGGCCAGTCTGCGAAACGCCGCATCAGTCCACGATGGCTGTCCACTCGGATCATGTTGACGACGTAGTAAGGGCGATAATGTACGCCCAACCGGTCCAACTCTGCACGGAGCGGAGACTGTGTGCGCTGGGCCGTCTCGACCAACGCGTCGTAGACGTACTGCCGCCGCGCCTCCAGATCGGGGATGTCGTAAGCAGCGCCCAGGTCTGCCTGCTCCTCCAGGATGATGAGGAAGCCATCGTTGGCAAAGCCAGGCTCACCAGCGAAGACGTATACCCCAGCCCATGCCCCCCACATCACCAGCGCCGCCATCATGGCCGCGACCTGCCGCGCCCAGGGCGGTACCTCCACGCGGTCCCGCAACGCCAGTAGCAGGAGCCGCCCACCCCACAGCGCCAGGGCAGCCACGACCACTACCACCCCGGCAAAGGCGTGACTGACCACGTGTTGCAGTTCAGGGATACCGTTGGCGATGACGTCACGGGGGTCCACGAAGAGGAGCGGCGCGACGCGATAGCAGAACGTCACCACCAGCAACGGATAGACGCCGCTCTCACGAGTGCGCAACTCCGCCAGCAGGAAGGCCAAAGGCAGCAACAGGACACCCGCCCCCAACGCATCCCAATCGGTGGCGGGGAGCAGGTAGCCGAACGTGGACATGCCATAAAGCAGGATTGTCGTCATCGCCGCTGCCCACCGCCGGGTCGTACACGTCAACAGGCGGAACACCAGTCCCCACAAGATCAGCACCTGAGGAATCGCCCACGCCAGCGTCTGGCACGCGATGTTCAAACTGGTAAGGCTATCTCCGAGGGCGCCTGTCACAGGCCAGAGGACGGTCACCAGAGCCGCGACTGCCAACGCGAGCAACACGGTAGGTCCATCGAAGCGGGTCAGTCCTAACCACTCCCACACTGTGTACCGGGACATCCCTGCCAGACGAGGGGCCAGCCAGGCAGCGAGCGCTGTGTACGGGACGAAAACTCCCAGCCGCAAGGCACACACCCCTAGGATAGAAAGAGATGAGGTGAGAGTGGAATCCTCCGGTAGCACAGCGCGCATCGCCGCATCCAGCACGAGGTAGCCTGCGGTGGCCACCAGCCCTGACGCCACCGAGGCGATCACCTCCCAGCCAGGACGGCGGCGCGTGAGCAAGGCCACTACGACGAACGGAAGCAATAGCACCACAGCGGTGATACTCACAGCAACTGCGGACAGCACACCAGGCGCAACATCTTCGCCCAGGGCTCGCCTCGCCAGGAAAGCCACCCCGGGTGGCATTGCGCCCAGCCATACAAGCATCAATAAGATCACTACCGCATGGCTACAGCCAGCGCGTTTACCTTTTTTCTCTTCGCTCATAGAGGTCCTCACCCCAGCCCACCCTCCCGCAGGTTACAAAGACGTCAAGACCTGCGGGAGGGTGCACAGTCACACATTATAGGTCAGCAGGACCAGATTGACAAACACATCATGCACTGGACAGACTGGCGACTAGCACCAAAACGGTGTACAATAGCACGGCCCAATCGAGAAGATATACTCTCGCTTACCCGGAGATGTCAACGTGAAGGATTCAACCAATCACCCACCTGACCAACGACCCGAGCGGAGCATTTTAACGGATCGCAAGCAGTACGCGATGTCACCCTTTGGAAGCTACAGCCTGCGTACCAAGTTGGTCGCCGCGTTCCTGGTAATGACACTCATCCCGCTGGGCCTGCTGGCCTTCTTGAACAACCGGGGCACGCGAGCAGCGTTGATCAACAGCGTCAATCAGGCACTCCTCGCGGGGGCCTGCCAGACCGCTGCCAGACTGGACGCGTTCATCAATGCCAATCTGAACGCCATCGGCGCGGAAACGTTTCTACCAGGCGTGAAAGAATACCTGCTCCTGCCACGCAGCCAGCGGACGGGCAGCGATGAGGAACAGCTCCTTTCGGAGACTCTGGGAATACTGGAGAACAAAGACGATAACATCCTGTCTTATGCTTTGCTGAACACCAAAGGCCAAAACGTGATGGATACGGTCAGGGCTGACGTGGGTAGGGTCGAGTCCAATCGCGACTACTTCCGCGAGGCCATACGAACCAACCGGCCTTACGTCTCGCCCGTCGAGTTCGACCCAGAGACCGGGCAGGCCATCCTGGTCTTCAGCAGTCCTGTGCACACCTCCGATCAGCGAATCATCGGGGTGTTGCGCGCACGCTACAGCGCCACCGTCCTGCAACAACTCATCGCTCAGAGTAACGGCCTTGCCGGAGAGCAATCGTTCGCCGTCTTGCTGGATGAAAACCATCTTCGCCTGGCCCACAGCTCCTCGCCGAACCTCGCTTATACCTTCGTCACCCCACCCGATCCGGTCCAACTCGCAGAACTACAAGCAGCCAGGCGTGCGCCGGACGTGCCAGTCGAAGCAATGTCTACAGACAACCCAACCCTCAAGGCCGGGCTGGCCAGGGCAGGCACTGCCGAACCATGTTTCACGGCCAGGTTGGCTGCCACCGACGACAGGCTGGCCTCGGTGGCAGTCACGGAAATGGAAATCCTGCCATGGCTGGTACTCTTCGGGCAGCCGCAGGAGGCGTTTCTCGCCCCCGTTGAAGGGCAAAATCGCACCATACTGTTGTTGCTGGCGCTGGTGATCGCCGGACTGGTCGTCGCCGTGGCCATCATCATGGCCCAACTGCTATCCAGCCCCATCACCCGTCTCACCGCCGTGGCCGCAAGAATCGCCGAAGGAGACCTCAACGCACAGGCCCAGGTGATGTCTGACGACGAAATCGGCACGCTGGCGGCCACCTTCAACAATATGACCACCCGGCTCAGGCAAACGATGGGAGGGCTGGAGCAGCGCGTGGTCGATGTTAAGCAAGCGGAGGCCAAGGTTCGACAACGGACGGCCCAGTTGGAGGCGCTGCGCCAGGTGGGACTCGAACTCACCGCCCAATTGGACCGGGACGGGCTGCTTCACTCCATCGTCTCCCAGGCCATGGAACTACTGGAAGGAACTGCTGGCGGGCTGGCGCTGTACCGGCCGGAGAGAAACGTGCTGGAAGCGATCGCGGCCGCTGGCAACTCCAGCGTGCCGATCGGCAGCACCTTCAGGCGCGGGGAGGGACTCTCCGGCAAAATCTGGGAGACAGGCAAACCACTGGTGGTGGATGACTACCGCCACTGGGACGGAAGGGCCTCCACGTACGAGGAGCTTCCGATCGCAGCCGTCGTGGGCGTGCCCGTACACTGGGGACCAGCAGAAACTGGGGAAGGGTTCCTGGGGACACTGATCGTCCAGGCCGATGCGTCCCGCACCTTCTCCCCGGCCGACGTCGATTTGCTGAGCCTGTTTGCCACGCAGGCCGCCATCGCCATCCGCAACGCCCAATTGTACGAGGAGGCACAGCGCCGGAGCGAGAGGCTGGCGGTCGTCAACCGCGTCGCCCAGGCCGCTGGCACCACCCTGCACCTGGACGACCTGCTGGAGACTGTGTACCGGGAGATCAGCACTGTTTTCCACGCTGACGCTTTCTTCATCGCCCTGTACGACGAGAAGACGGACGAGCTGGACTTCCGCCTTCAGATCGACACAGGGAATCGAGAACCTCCACACCGGGAGCCTCGTGGAACTGGGCTAACCTCCCTCGTCGTCACGGAAAAGCGGCCTTTGCTCATTCAAGACTTGGAACAGGAAAGTGACCCCCTGCCTGCGCCGGAGCCATGGGGTACGATGAAACTGCCCGCGTCCTGGCTGGGGGTGCCGATGCAAATCGGCGAACGCGTGACCGGAGTCATCAGCTTACAGAACTACCACCCGCACGCATACGGTATGGAAGAACAACTCCTGCTCTCGACCATCGCCGACCAGGTGGCCATAGCGCTGGAGAACGCCCGTCTCTTTCAGGCAGAGCGAGAACAGCGAGAGCTGGCCGAGGCACTGGAGCGGGCGGCGGTCGCTGTCAGCAGCACGCTGCACATAGACCAGGTATTGGATCGCATCCTGGAGCAGGTCGAGCGGGTCGTTGACGGGGATGCCTTCAACATCATGCTGATCGAAGACGACCATGCCCGAGTGGTTCGCTGGCGAGGATACGAGCTCTTTGCTGCAGAAGCACTCATGGCCGAAATCGACTTCCGAATACCCGAGATGATCAGCCTAAAGCAGATGCTCCAGACCGGGGAGCCAATCATCGTCCAGGATATCGCAGCCTATCCTGGCTGGATCAAGATGCCTGAAATGGACTGGCTGCGCGCCTACGTCGCCGCCCCCATCCAGGTGGGGGACACGACAGTGGGTTTTCTAAACGTGGACGGTACCCGAGCAGGCCAGTTCAGCCCGGCCGACGCCCGGCGGCTTCAAGCCTTCGCCAATCACGCCGCTGCCGCCATCGAGAACGCCCGACTGTTCGGGGAGACGCAGCAACGCGTGGCGGAGCTGGAGGCGCTGCAGCGCACCAGCCTGCAGCTCACCTCCTCGCTGGACCCCTCCGCTGTACTGGATAGCGTCGCCGCGAGCGCCCTGGCCCTGGTGGGGGGCAACGACTGTCACATCTACCTCTACGACGAGGAAACCGAGGCCTTCTCGTTCGGTACCGCGCTGTGGAAAGACGGACGGCGAGAGGCCGCGGTATACGCACCGCGCCGCGACGGCATCACGGCCACCGTGGCCCAGGGGAGGCATCCCATCGTCATCAACGACGCCCCGCACCACCCCTTCTACACCACCCCCGAAGCGCAGAATTGGCATATGGAGGCCATCGCTGGCTTTCCCCTCAAGCAAGCGGGTCACGTCCTGGGAGTATTCACCATCGCCTTCCTCGAACCGCACGCGTTTAGCCGGGACGAACTGCGAGTGCTCGGATTACTGGCTGACCAGGCAGCCATCGCCATCGAAAACGCGCAATTGTACCGGCAACTGCGCGACTACGCCGAACAGTTGGAACAGCGCGTGCAGGAACGCACCGCCCAGCTTCAGGCCCAATACGCCCGCCTGGAGGCGATCCTGCACAGCGTCTCTGATGGCATCGTCGTGGCCGATGCCGAAGGCGAAATCATCCAGACCAACCCCGTCTCCCACTCCTGGCTGGCCCAGACGCTCTCGCCGGAAGATGCTGCCCGGCTGCGCCAGGAGATCCAGCACCTGGCACGGCAGGCGGGGACCGCCTCAACGCCAGGTGAGCGGCCCAAGGCAGTCATGGAATTGACGGGGCTGGATCTGGAGCTCGCGGCCGCTCCCATCTCGCAGCCAGGAGGAGAGGAAACCTTTCGACCGGACGCTGGCGAGTTTGGCGACGCCGCTCAGAAGAACCCGTCATCCGTCGTCGCGGTCCACGACATCAGCCACCTCAAGGCGTTGGAGCGCGTGAAGTCCCGTTTCGTCTCCAACGTCTCCCACGAACTGCGCACCCCCGTCACGACGATCAAGCTGTACGCGGCGTTGATGCACCGGAATCCGAGTAAGTGGCGGGACTACCTGGAGCCACTGGCCCAGGAGGCAGACCGGCAGGCAGAGTTGGTCGCAGACATCCTGCAGCTATCGCATATCGATACCGGACGATTGGAGTTGAAGCCCCATCCGACGTCGCTCAGCCGGCTGGCCGAGGAGGTTATCACCAGCCACCTGGTACTGGCCCAGCAACAGGGGCTGGCGCTAGAGTATCGTCCCCCAGCGCAGTTGACGTCGGTGGACCACCCCTCACCCCAACCCTCTCCCCTCCGGGGAGAGGGAGTGGTGGCGCTGGTGGACCCGGAGCGGATGAGGCAGGTGCTGAACAACCTGGTGGTCAACGCAATCCGCTACACACCGGAGGGGGGCAAGATCGTGCTCTCCACCGGGGAGCAGGAGGCGGACGGACGCACCTGGGCCGTGGCGACGGTCACGGACACAGGGATGGGGATCCCAGAGGAGGAGCTGCCGCATATATTCGAGCGGTTCTTCCGGGGGGAGAAGCCACAGGTGATGCAGATATCGGGGACCGGTCTGGGGCTGGCCATCGCCAGGGAAATCGTGGAACTGCACGGTGGGCGCATGACGGTGGAGAGCAAGGTGGACGTCGGCACCACCTTTACCACGTGGCTGCCCCTTGCCGACGATGCGGATCAGAATCCGGCTGCGGATCAGAATCCGGCTGCGAAATAGCGGTTTGATCCGATGCGGACGTCATATCCATTGGGAAAGCTGCCCGCCGAGCACCTGGCCCGGCTGTTGTCGCGCTATGCGCCTTCTGACGAACGCATCGTGCTGGGGCCGGGCGTGGGGCGTGATGCCACCGTCATCTCCTTCGGCGACCGCTACCTGGTCGCCAAGACCGACCCCATCACTTTCGCCAGCGACGAAATCGGCTGGTACGCCGTCCACGTCAACGCCAACGACATCGCCTGCATGGGCGCGACGCCGTGCTGGTTCCTCGCCACGCTGCTGCTGCCCGAAGCCCGCACCGACGCAGTACTGGTAGACACGATCTTCGGCCAAATCTCCGACGCTTGCCGTGAGCTGGGCATGGTGTTGGTCGGTGGCCACACCGAGATCACTCACGGGATCGACCACCCGATCGTCGTCGGTTGCACGCTGGGCGAAGTGGCCCCCGAACGACTCGTGCGACCCAATGGGGCCCGGCCTGGTGACGCCCTGCTCCTCACCAAGGGCGTCGCCGTGGAGGGCACAGCCATCATCGCGCGGGAGAAGGCCGGCGCACTGACCGGGGTAGAGGAATCCGTGCTGGAACGATGCCGGGGATTCCTATACGATCCCGGGATCAGCGTCGTGCGCGACGCAGCGGTGGCGACGGCCGCGGGCGCGGTGCACGCCATGCACGATCCCACCGAGGGTGGACTGGCGACCGGGCTGTGGGAACTGGCCGAGGCAGCGGGAGTGGGACTGGCGGTGGACGAGGCGGCCATCCCTATCCTGCCTGAGACGCATAAGCTGTGCCGGCGGCTGGGGCTCGACCCGCTGGGGCTGATCGGCTCCGGTGCGCTGTTGCTGGTAGTCGCCCCAGGCGACGCGGCCGCGATACTGGCCGCGCTGGAGGGCGCCGGCATCGCGGCGACACGCATCGGCCGCGTGGTAGAGCGGAAACAGGGCCTCGTGCTGCGAAGCGCGACGGGCGAGCGGCCCCTGCCGCAGTTCGAGCGAGACGAGATCGCGAAGTTGTTCGAATAGACGAGGTGTGGAGGCAGCGGTGAAGAAATGGTGGCGGCTGATCGCGCTGATAGGATTCTGGGCGCTGGTGATCAGCACAATCGTGCGGCATTGCCAGGCGGTCCGTTCGAGCACACTCAGCGACACGGTTCAGGCAGCTCCCTCTACAGCCTTCGAGCTGCGGCGCGAGCGGCTATCCGGTCCATCGAACTCCCCAGCGGACCGGGACTCCGGCACATTATCTGCACAATTCTACACCACCACACTGGCCATCCCCACCTACCCCTATACAGCCTATCTCACGTCCGTGTATACATCGACCTACAACATGACCTACTCCAAGCTGGACTGGGATGATTACAACGCCTCTCACCCCACACCCGTCCCTCGCGACTACGAACTACTGGTGCTGGAGAACGAGTATCTGCAGGTGACGCTGCTGCCCGAGCTGGGGGGGCGGATCTACCAGATGATCTTCAAGCCCACCGGCCACAACGAGCTATATCAGAACCCGGTGATCAAGCCAACCCGGTGGGGACCACCGGAGCAGGGCTGGTGGTTGGCCGTGGGCGGCATCGAGTGGGGCCTGCCGGTGGAGGAGCACGGATACGAGTGGGGTGAGCCATGGGACACCCAGGTGGTCACATCGACAACAGGTGTCACCGTGACCCTGCGCGACACGACGGCCACCGATCGCATCCGCGCCGTCGTCACGGTGCACCTGCCCGCCGACCGGGGCATAGTAGCGATTACCCCGCGCATTGAGAACCCCACCGACCACGCCATTGACTATAAATACTGGACTAACGGGATGCTGTCCCCCGGCGCGTCCAACACGGTCGGTGCAGACCTGCGCTTCGCCTTCAACGCCGACGAGATGACAGTGCATTCCAGCGGCGACTTCAGCGCTTATGATGTGCTGGATTGGCCGGTGCACAACGGGATCGATTACTCCCGCCTGGGCAACTGGCACCGCTGGCTGGGCATCTTCGAACGGCCCACCGCCCAGGGGGACTTCGCCGGCGTGTACGACACCGGGGTGGACGAAGGGATGGTGCGGGTCTTCCCCTCGGACGTGGCCCGGGGCAGCAAGGGGTTCGGCTTTGGCTGGTCCGACCCGATCCCCGCCGCATCCTGGACCGACGATGGCTCCACCTACGTTGAGTTGCACGGCGGCGTCGCGCCGACGTTCTGGGACACGGCGACCATCTCGGTCGGCCCCCACCTGGAGTGGACGGAGTACTGGTATCCAGCCAATGGCATCGGCCAGCTCAGCGCCGCGACGGCCGAGGCCGCGCTTGGCGTCTCCGAGAGCGGCGGGATGATCCACATCGGCGTGCACTCGACCGCGCCCCGCGCCGCAGGCTCAAGCACACTCATCGCCTGGGAGCGGGACACCTGCACCGAATTGGGTCATTGGGCGTTGCCAGCCATCGAACCGGGGAGTCCGTTCATGACGTCGCTCGCGCTCCCCCCCTCTATCCCCCCCGGTGGGGGGGAGGCCCTCGCCCAATCCCCCCCGGTGGGAGATACCCTCGCCCAATCCCCCCCGGTGGGGGATACCCGCCCTCAACCCCCCCCGCTGGGGAATACCCTCCCTCAATCCCCCCCGGTGGGGAATACCCTCCCTCAATCCCCCCCGGTGGGGGGGAAGAAGGGGGGGCTGGACGCCGTCACTTTCGCCTACGTGGACGACGGGGGGAACCTGCTGGTGGCGTTCAACCCCAGGGACTGCCTGCCGCCCACGGCCTGGGTCGAGCCGCTGCTGCCCTGGATGACGACGACCGACTTCACCGTAAGCTGGGCCGGGCAGGACACATGGTCAGGCATCGCCACGTACGACGTACAGGTGCGGGACGGCTACGAGGGAGATTGGCAGGACTGGCGAACCGAGACGACCGCCACCTCGGACACGTTCAGTGGCACCCACGGCCACACCTACTTCTTCCGCGCCCGCGCCCGCGACCTGGCGGGCAACCGCGGATCAGAATCCGAGGGAATCTACAGCGACGCGGAATGGGGCCAAACGTTCACGACGGTCCTGACCGAGCCTGCCCCCGTACTGGTCACCTCGCGCAAGTATGCCACGCCCCGGCAACTTGACCCCGGCCAGACGGTCACGTACACGGTCGTCGTCAGCAACACCGGCAACCTGGCGGCCAGCGCCGCACTGACCGACACCCCCCCGGTGGGCATGGTCCCATTGACAGAGACGCTAGCAGCCACCGCCGGCCTCACGCCCACCTACGCAGGGGGGCAGATCCGCTGGGATGGGACGGTAGAGACGGGCACTGAAGTACGCGTGACCTACACGCTGTCCCCCACAGCAGAGACACTCCCCGGTATACTGCTGACGAACACGGCCGAGATCGCGGGGAGCGTGCTCGGCCCCTTCACGCGCTACGAGACAGTGGTGCAAGCCAGGCGACTATGGCTGCCGCTGGTTTTGCGGGGGTGGTGGCCGTAGAGGTCAGTCGATGGCGATCAACCTTCGCCCATCAACCTCCACCACGTAGGCCACCGATTCAGCCGCGTTCAGTTGCACATCGTGCGGGCCGCACAGCCCGGTGAGCAACCGCGTGACTGTCCCGTAGGTGGGTGAGCCGGGATCTACGTCCACCGTGCTCAGCGCTCCGCCACACTTCCCTTCCGGCCCGAATTCAGTCACGTAGGCCAGCGTCTCGTCCGCGTTGAGACACAGACCTGCCGGGCTCACCAGCCCGGTGGCAACCGTGACCACCTGGCTGGTGACCAGGTTGACCCTGAGGAGTTCCCCGGGCGGCGGGGACGAGGGGTGGAACTCGCTGGTGGTCACGTAGGCCAGCGTCTCCGCCTGGTTGACTGCCAGGGCAAAGGTATTGGCCAGCCCCGTGACAACCGGGGTGATAGCTCCCGTGGACAGGTTCACCCGGTACAATCCCTCCTGCTGACGGTCTGCCACGTAGCCCTCCGTCTCATCCTGACTGAGGGAAATGTTGGTGGGCTGGCCCAACTGATCGGTCACTGTGACCGGCGCACCCGTGACCAGGTCCACGCGGGTGACCACGTTCTGTCCGGCCGGGGGAGATCCCGGCCCTGCTTCCCGGGTCACGTAGGCCAGCGTCTCGGCCTGGTTGATAGTGACGTTGTTCAGGATGAACAGATCACCGGCGACGGTCGCCACCGCACCAAAAGTCAGCGACGTCGGGTCAATATCCACCCGGCTCAGCCTGCCGGAGAACTCGGCGACCACGTAGGCGATGGTATCGCCCCCCCCCACCGCCAGGCCACGGGCACCATCCAGCGTCCCTGCGCCATTCAGAACGCTCCC
>Ga0180437_10011623_pt1 | contig 10528 bp, 3 predicted proteins | sample SS_ome_4_FD_132410 | JGI IMG/M metagenome (GOLD analysis project Ga0180437, IMG submission 132410) | Hypersaline lake sediment archaeal communities from the Salton Sea, California, USA - SS_3_D_1 metaG | ecosystem: Environmental > Aquatic > Non-marine Saline and Alkaline > Hypersaline > Sediment... | reverse complement strand
GGTCCATCTTGCCTTCGTGGCATTTGAGGCAGCAGGGGTTGATCTTGTCCGGGGGATACATGATCTCCGGCGCCGTGCCGTTGCCGCCCGAAGCCCAGGACTCGTCGGCGATGTGCTCGTCGCATTTCCCGTGGCACTTGGCGCAGCCGATGTTGGCCCGGGCGTGAACCACCGCGATCTTCTCGTCGATGTAGTTCAGATGGCAAACGTGGCAGCGGCTGTTGTCGGCCATCGGCTTCTTGGGCTTGTTGGGGTCCTCCCCCTCGTCAAGCAGCAACAGGGGCTCGTCGTCCAGCAGCAGCAGCGGCTCGTCGGGCTTGGCTTTGTCGCCGGTCTTGGCGTCGGGCTTATCGCCCTTGTTCGCATCGCCGCACGGCTCGCCTTTGGGATCGGCTTTGGCCTTCTGCTTCGGGCTGCAGGCCTTTGGATTCGTTTTCTTTCCGCCGGCCTTCTTGTCGGCCTTGCCGCCGTCTTGCTTGGCCGGTTTGGCCTTGTCGCAGGGTTGCGACTTGGCGTCTGCCTTGGCATCGGCCTTGGGCTTCGCCTTCTGGCTGGCCGGGCACTTCGAGCACGCCGAACACGTCGAGCAGGCCGAGGCCGATTTCGCCTTCTCGGGGGCTTCTTTCTGCTGGTAAGCGAATGCCACTGCCGCAGTCAGCGCGCAGAGCGTCAGAAAAGCTGTGTACTTCATGGTGTCTCCTCACGATGCGGTTTAGACGTATTCCCAGTTCTTCAACCACTGGTAGTTCCGAGGCAGATTGGCCCACATCTGCTTGCCGGCCCCTTCCAACTCGGCCTGCTCCTTCAGATCCAACTCGCGGCGCTCGATGACGGCCTTGGCCACGTTGTCGACGAAGGCGATGTCGTTCATGCCGGGGATCGGAATCACGGTGTTGGTCATCAGGATGTATCGCAGGGCCAGCCGGGCGCGGCGCATGTTCTCTTCCCGGTCGCCCCGGAACAGCGAACCGGCCCCGAACGGCTTGATGCCGAAGGCGCCCACGTCGCACTTCTTGAAGGCTTCGAAGACGCTGTCGGTCGGGGCCCGCTTGCTCATGGTGGTGAAGGGGAAGCAGACCACGTCGATCTGCGGGAAGTACTCGATCATGAACTGGATCCAGCGGCGGTCGTGGGTGGAGAAGCCGATGTAGCGAGCCTTGCCCTGCTTCTTGGCCGTCTCCAGGGCCTCGACCGTTTCGCAGGCCGTGTTGAAGGTGTGCCGTCCGCCCGGCTCGTAGCAGGTGATCCGCCAGAGGTCGGTGTATTCCTGGTTCGAGTCTTGCAGCGTCTTGTCGAGCACTTCGAGCAGCTTCTTGGCGTCGCGGAAGTTCTCGTTGCGGATTTCGTTTCCGCAATGGGACAGGGCCAGGTACATCTTGTCGCGGCGGCCCTTCAGCGCCTCGGAATCGCGGCAGACCTCGCCGTAGGTGCAGGCGTCGATGTAATTGATGCCCACGTCGATGCAGCGGCTGACGATCTCGGTGCGATCTTTCAGGTTGCTGCGTGAATGGCCGCCTAAGCAGACGGCCGAGATCATCAGGTCGGTGGAGCCCTGGCGGCGGTACTCCATGTTCTGGTTGTAGTTGAGGATCTTGGACGTGTCGACGGACGCCGCTTCACCAGCCCGTACGATCTGGTTGCCCGCGGCGCCGAGTCCTGTCGCTACCCCCGCGGCGACCTTGGCGCTGTCGCCCATGAATTCCCGCCGCGTCACTCGCCTGTTATCCATCGTCTATCTCCCTTGATTATGGTTGGGCCATGGCCGGCCCGGATGCTTGTGTTGAAGAGGACTATTTGCCTTCGAAGAGGGCCTTCATTTCGTCTTCCGAGAGGGCCCGATCGTAGATCCGCACGTCGTCCATCAGGCCGTCGAACCGTCGGCCGATGCGGACGTCGAGTTCGTCGCCGGTGTCGACCGGCCAGAGGTCCAGCAGACCGATGTCGTGAATCTCGGCCAGGGCGCCGTCGAGGTAGAGCTTCACGCTATCGTGCAGGTTGGGCGGATCGCCCTTGACGACCACGGCGGCCACGTGGTGCCATTGGTCGTCGTGGATCTGGTCGTTGACGTAGAGGTATCCGCCGCCGGGCGTGATGCCGACGCGCCCGCGGATGTGCGTGAAGATGAACATCTGGCCGAAATCGTCGGTGCCCCAAGCGATCAGCTCGCCGCGGGTGGTCTTGGTCTTGATCCAGGCGGCCACGGTGCGAGGCTTGGTGCCGGCGATGCCCTTGTATCCGGTGATCTCCAGGACGCCGTCTTGGCCGTCGAACTTCAGCGCCTTGCCGAGGCGGCCCGGGGCGCCGTCGTCCTCGAACGTCAGGCCGCCCTTAAGCGCGCCCTTCTTGCCGCCCTTGCAGGCGGAGGCGGCCGTCGTGCCGGAGGCGTCGTCCAGCTTCCACCAACCGACCAGATGCGGATCGGTGTCCAGCGCGGGCGGTTTTTCCTTGTCGGCCGGAGCGCGACTCGCGGCCGCCTGGGCCCAAACCTCAGCAGCCGACCCCAATAGCAATACGGCTGCGATTCCACAAAGCAGGTTTCTCCACATTGATCTCCTCCCAGTCTGAAGATTTCCCGTCTGAGCGTCTCCCTCGGACTTCACGGCAACGATCTCCCTCAATCCTGTCACTGTACCAAACTTACCCGGGCAAAACAAGCTTTCGCGGGGCCGGTCGGGCCGTATTTCCTAGCCCGTTGAGGGCATGGGCCCGTTTTGCCCAAGCCGTTTTCTTCCCCGCGTGCAGCTACTCCGCTTCGCCGATCAGCAATCGGTCCGGATCTTCGCCCGTCGCGCCGTCCCGGCCGGAAGATCTGCTCTGCGCACCGACCTGCTCCCATTCATATAGCCACGCCGACAACGTCACCCCGCGCGTTTCGTCACTGGTCATTCGTGCTTTGTCATTTCCCCCCGGCACGGTAATCAACTTCAACGCATCGGGCCAAATCGTCTGGTTAGCCTGGGCAATCAGCATATCGGTGGCGTTGACGCGCCCGTCGCGGTTGTAGTCGTAGGGGAAGTCGATCGGCGCCGGGTCGATGAGCGTCCGCAGGTTGTTGCGGGCCAACAGGGCGTCTGCCGCGTTGACTCTGGCGTCGGTGGCCGAGTTGCCCGACTCGCCGATGGCACTGCCGAAGTAGAACACGTCGGGCTGGACCAAGCCGGTGTGAGCGTTGGCCAAGACTGTCACTTGGATCCATTGCCTCTCGATAGCGTTGTCGTCCCAGGCGATCGTCACTCGATCCGAATCGCCAACGCCTTCATCTAACCGAACGCTTGCATTGCTCGGAGTTGGCGCGTCAACCCAGTGGTCCGGAGTATCGCCATTGCCGACTCTGAACTGGAAATAGTCGTCGGGATTGATCGGGCCATCCGCTGATGGCAATCCCGCGATGTCCACCATGATGCCGTTAATTCCACGAGTGTAGCTGGTGTAGTTCGCGAAAGCGGCAGCTTGAGCCGTGAGAAGGGCCTGCTTGTCGGCAGCAATGGCATTGTCGTCTTGCCGGTTGAGAGCCGCATCGTCGCCGTCGAAGCTCGAATCGTTGTAGAACACGTGTCGGCCGGTCACTTGTGCCGACCGCGGCAACGCAACTTGCACGAAATTGACGGAGTCGATTGAGTCAATCGGCTGACCCGCTGACGCGACTCCGGCTGCAATGATTTCGTCAAACAGTGAATTCGACGTTCCCTGTTCTCCAGAAATCTCGACCCTTATGCTGTAGGGGCCGGAACCGGTGCCCACACCGGTTATTGAATAATCGCCGGAAATCACGTCGCCCAGCGGGAGAAAGACAATCTGGGGTTGGCTACCTGCGCCGGAGTACTCTGCAAACCCTCCAATCTCGTTCACGGCTGCACCTGTCAGAGGGTCGAATCCTATTCTCCTTCCCCACGCATCTTCCACCAGAATATTGATTGGCGAGCTTCCTGTAATTGCCCCTTGTAGATCGACCTGTGCGTTCTCTCCAAGCTGGTAGTGTGTGTGGTCGCCGGGATGAAGTGGATCCCCCGTGTAGTAGGGCCGCGACAGTCCGGCTGCTTCCGCCAAGTCGGTGCGCCTTTGCTGTGATAAGCCCGTGATTTCGATGTCAACTGCTTCGGCAGGGTTCCGCGTGTGCAAAGAGACTTGGGGAGGATTAACGGCCGGGCGTCCAGTAGTGCGATTGGGAGTCAATAGGTGGTAAAGAACCTCGCTATTGACTTGTTCCACCACCGGTCCGCACGTCAAAGCAGATTGAGAAGGGGGTGGGGACTGACGCAATCGCAGTAGCGGCCGATTCGCATCGACGTATCCTTCGATTCCGTCGACCTCGGTCAAGGCCTTGAATTTCCGATTTATCTCCCAGAAGTGCTGCTGACGTTCCCAGGACCGATATCCTTGCTTGACGTTGAATGTGCCACCTTCATTGATCACGCTGGTTCTGAACGCAGCTACACGGGATGCCAACAGTGGAATGATATTCGCCGGATCATCCGGTGGCAGATTGTCATGGCTGGTGGTGAGAGGACCGACGGGGCACGGGCCCAGAAGCACGCCCAACGTATTATTGGCCTCATTGGACTCAGCAATGGTGCCGTCAGGATCGACGACGAGAAGAAGGTGCGTCGTACCCAGCGGGGCAAACCCAAGTGTTGAGTTCGAAACAAGAAACGGGCCGTAGGACCCGACGGCCGTCTGGGGCGATATCGGGGGGTAGATCGGGGCGTTGGGGTCAATCGCATCAGCGAAAGTCGTGCCTGAAGCCCAGTACAGCGCAACGGTAGGATCGTCAGGCAAAGCCGCGCCGGTGATCTCGAAACTGACGTCCACGCCGCCCTGCGTGGGATTCCATTCCAGCGACGTTACTGCAATGTCCGGCGGCAGTGCCAACGGGAACACGTTGTTCTCTTCGTCCGATTCGACAATCGTGTTGTTAGGATCAAGGACCAGCAGTAGATGCGTGGCGCCTTCCGGGGGAGTGCCCAACGTGGACTGCGGAACCTGAATCGGTCCGTACCAACCCAGGTCTTTCTCCGCCGGCACGCTATAAACGGCGCCGCCGATTCGATTCTCGAAGTCCTCGCCGGCGGCCCAGAAAAGCCCGACCGTCGTGTCCACGAACAGCGGCATGTCGAGCACGTCGTATTCGAACTCCACCCCGCTCTCGCTCCAATCGAAAGACCAGGTCGCCAGGTCCGGCACCGAAGCGAACACGTTGTTATCTTCGTTCGATTCGACGACGCTGTCGTCAGGGTCGACAACCGACAACAGGTGGGTAGCGCCCGGCGGCGGCGTCTCCAACCAGGCGTGGATCGGTCCGTAGGCTCCGACTGCGGTTTGGGTGGGCATGCTGAAGACGGCGTCGCCGATTCGATCATCGAAAGTCGACCCATTGGCCCAGTAGATCTCAATCGTCGTGCTGGCGGGAAGATCCTCGCCAGTGACCGAGTAATGCAGATAGACCCCGTCGTCCAGGCTCCAATCCCACCGGAGAGGATCCGCCACCAGGTCCGGCCTTGGTATGTCGATGGCCAGCACGTTGTTCTCTTCGTCCGATTCGACCACCGTGTCGTTAGGGTCGAGGGCCAGCAGCAGATGCGTGGCGCCCTCAGGGCGAGTTCCCAACGTGGACAGCGGAACCTGAATCGGTCCGTAGGCCCCCGTTTCTTTCTCCGCCGGCACGCTATAAACGGCGTTGCCGATTCGCTCCTGCAGCGTCGGACCCGCGGCCCAGAAAAGCTCAACCGTCGTGTCCGCGAAAAGGAACATGTCATGCACGTCGTAACCGAACTCCACCCCACCCGCTGGGCTCTCGCTCCAATCGAGAAACCAGGGCGCCAGGTCCGGCCTTGGCACTGTCAAAACGAACAGGTTGCTCAGTTCGTTCCCTTCGACCACGTTGTCGTTAGGGTCAACGACCAGCAGTAGATGCGTGGCGCCTGCCGGGCGAGTACCCAACGTGGACTGCGGAACGTGGATCGGTCCGTAGAACCCCGTTTCTTTCTCCGCCGGCACGCTATAAACGGCCCCGCCGATTCGCTCCTGCAACGTTGGACCCTCGGCCCAGAAAAGCTCGACCGTCGTGTCCGCGAAGGGGTACATGCTGAGCACGTCGTACTCAAACTCCACCCCACCCGCTGGGCTCTCGCTCCATCCGAGAAACCCGGGCGCGAGGTCCGGCCTTGGTAGTTCCGCAGCAAACAGGTTATTGTCCTCGTCGCCTTCGATCACGGTGTTCTCGGGATCGATCATCATCAGCAAATGGGTCGCGTCATCCGGTGGGGCCCCCAGGATATCGGCGTCGAAGCTTGCCTCGTGAAATCCCTGAGTGATCTCCGGGAGTACCTCCTCGTGGGCAGCCTCACCGAGCCGATCCTCCCACTGCGGGCCGGCAGCCCAGCAGAACGCGATCGCGGTTTCCTCGGGATAATCTTCGGTGCTGTTGTACCCATAGTACAGGTGCCGGTGCTCGATGTCCCAACTCAGTGATTCCGCTTGAAAGTCGCGGGCCACAGAACTCACGGATAAATGTGACTTCACATACGCGCCAAATCGGGTAAAGTGATCATCAGACGGTCGACTGACACGGCCTGTCGCAGACCCACTGATCTGAATCGTGCCACCGATCCTAGCGTAAAGCTGCTTACGGGCAGAGTCACCAAACTCGGCGCCTGTAATTGTGCCTGTAATTGTACACGCTCCCCTCAGCAAATCGGCGGCTTCCCCCTCGTAATCGTACGAGACGAAGTAGTCTCCTTGTAACGAGGAAGGCTCCAAAACCCGTTGGTATACGACAGATGCATCCAAACTGATTTGAACCCAGTCGCCGATCAAGTCACCCTCCTCTGGCTCAATCATAAAGCTCAAGGGTGTACCGACGCTGAGACTTCCGGTATTCGCTAGAGTCCCAACCGAGAATTCGTAAACGCTAACTCCGCAACCTTCCGACGCACACCAGGTGAAGTGGTCAGCCCAAAACTCTGTGTGGTTCGAACCGAAGTTGTACTCTGCAGGGACCGCGTTCTGGTTGGTATGAATGGCCCCGGTGTCACGAATGGTTGCGCTATATCGCCATCCCGTACCGCCGGGGCTGAGAGCCCACAACTCGGCGAGCAGTCGGCGATCTTCCAGCGGTTCGATGCGGAGCGGGCGGCCCAAGGGGCGGTGCCAATGACGGCCCGACTCGCGCCGTTTCGTGCGGGGCTTTCCCAGGCGCTGCAACGTGGGCAAGAGTTTCATCTTCCGCTCCTTTTCAACCAACGGGCGTCAAGTTCAGCGGTCTTCTTACGCTGGCACGGCCGACTTCGCTCTAGCCGGCCGGTCGTGGCACCTCCGTTATCGCATTATTGCCCCGGCTTTCCCTGTCCCAACCCCCGCCGCGAGATTAGCTATCCAGTTTAATGAGCCTCCGCTTGCCGAGTCAACCTTTTTCGGTCTATTCCGCAAAACGGCCCGGGGGGCTTGCAGAGCCCTGCGGGCGCATATAGACTGTGAAGATGCGGGGCGGGCTCGACGGGACGTTCGGATGGGAGTCGCATCTGGTGATGATACGCGCTGTGAGAATGCTCTGCTGGGCGGCTGCCGTCGGGGGGACGCTGGAGTTTTGCCCACAAGGAGCCCGCGCCGACTTCACCGTCTATTCCCAGACGGAAACGCCCCCGTTCTCTACCAACGAATCGGCCGACGACGTGGCGATCTGGCTGCATCCGACCGATCCTAACCTGAGCGTCGTGATCGGCACCAACACCAACGCGTCGGATGCCGCCGCCGGCCTGCACGTCTACGACCTCGACGGCACGCTGCTCAGCTCGGTGATCGGCGACGCCCAGAACAACGTCGATCTGCGATACGGCTTCTTGCTCGATGGCATTCCCCAGGACATCGTCGCCTCGACCAATCACGAGGCCAACACGATCGATTTCTTCACGATCGACGCGGCCACGCGGACGCTCAGCTCCGCCGGCTCGATCGCCACGGGGTTCGGCGATCCGTACGGCATGGCGCTTTGGAACGACCGGGAGAACGACAAGTTCTACGCGTTTGTCTCCAACAACGACGGCAGCGGGTCGATTCGCCAGTTCGAGCTGTTCGACAACGGGGGCTCGGTGGGCGGCTCCCTGAAGCGATCGTTCAGCGTCGGGTCGATTACCGAAGGCCTGGTGGTCGACGATCTCCGCGGCGCCCTGTTCGTGGGAGAACAGTCGGTGGGAATCTGGCGGTACGACGCCGATCCGGCCGCCGGCGCCGGCACGGGCGACCGCATTGCCATCGGGCAGCAATCGGGCCAGGTCCGCGCCGGCGACGTCGAAGGCTTGGCCGTGATGAACATCTACGATCCCAGCAACGAGCAGGGATACCTGCTGGCTTCGGAACAGGGCAACAACAGCTATGCGATTCTGGAGCGATACGACCAGGACGGTGACGGGCAGTTGTACGAGTATCTGGGCCGTTTCCGCCTCGGCAGCGGCGGCGGTATCGACGCCGCGAGCGACACCGACGGCATCGACGTGATCAGCACCGCCCTGGGGCCCGATTATCCCGGCGGGCTGTTCGTCGCCCAGGACGGCAGCGACGACGCCGGCGTGCAGAACTACAAATTCGCGTCCTGGAGCGACGTGATGACGGCCGCCGCGAGTGACAATCCCAGCTTGACGCTCTACGGCGATCCGGACTTCGATCCCCGCGACGACGTGGTGTGGGTGTCCACCCTGACCAGCGCGGCCGACGGCAACTGGCACGCCGCGAGCACGTGGGACAACGGCGAACTGACGCCCACGGCCGGCCTGGGGGCGATCGTCGGCGGTCATGCGGTCACGGTGAACGCGGACGGCGCCGCCGCGTCGCTCTCGATTCAAAGCGGCAGCGGCCGGCTGACGGTCGACGCCGCCGCCGAACTGAGGGTCGTCCGCCACGTGGACGTCGGCGACGGTACGCTGGACCTCCGCGGCACGCTCAGCGCCGCCTCGGTCGACGTCGGCGCCGGCGCGCTCCAGATCCAAGGCCAACTCAGCACGGCGTCGGTCCAAGTCGACGGTGGCGCGCTGGAGGTGGGCGGCACGCTGAGCACGGGATCGGTCCAGGTGGGCGCCGGCACGCTGCAGGTCGGCGGCACGCTCGCCACGGAGGCCGTGCAAGTAGGCTCCGGCACGCTGGACGTTCTCGGGATCCTCGAGGCGGAATCGCTGCAACTCGGCTCCGGCACGCTGCGAGTGGCTTCTGCCGGCACGTTGCTTGTCGACACGATGGAGGTCTCCAGCCGCAGCACGGTCGACACCGGAGCAGGACGACTCGCCGTCGGCAACTGCCTCACGCTGGGCGCCACGGAGATGACTGTCACGGGCGGCACGTTCGAGGCCTGCGGCTCGGACCTGGTCGAGGACGTCGAACACCTGACGCTCTCCGGCGGCAAGCTGACGCTGTTTCGCCCTGGCTCGGGGTCGCGAAAGATCCTGCTGGTCAGCGACTTACCGCTGGGCGACAGCGACGATCCGTTGGTGGCCCTGCTCGAATCGTTCGGCCATACGGTCGACACCCGGGGCATGGCGGGGGCGTACCAGGACGTTCACTCCCCGTTCAGCGATTCGGACAAGGTGGATGCGCTGAACGACGCCGACCTGGTGTTGGTGAGCCGCAATTCGAGCAGCCCCCGTTATCTGGCCGGCCGTCAACAGTGGAACGGACTCCAGACGCCGTTGGTGCTGATGACCGGCTACATGACCCGCGGCGGCGTAAGCCCGCGGTGGGGTTGGGTGGCGGACGATTCCGAAGAAGCGAACCGGGCCGAAGAGGAGATGGTGGTCGAAGCCGGCCAGGAATCGCATCCGTTTTTGGCCGGGCTGAGCGGCGCCGTGTCGTTGTTCGACTGGTCCGATGCTCCGGGCCAAGAGGCGCCCAGCCATATGATGCTGCCGAAACCCAATGCGGCGCGCGACCCGGCCCACGTGGTCGCCCGACTCGACGGCAGGCCGTACCTGCTCGATATTCCGGCGGGGTTCGATCTGGATCAAGGCGGGCCGCTCGACTGCGGCGTCACCGGCCAGCGGCGCGCCTACCTGGGACACTGGAGCTACAACACGGGCGATTATGCCTTTGACGACTTCATCACCGACGACTTTGAAACGCTGTTGGCCAACGTGCTGGACGAGATGTTCTCCCGGGCCCCGCCGGGGCCGCTGGATATGCCCGACACCCATATTGCCCTGACTGCCGATTCGACGCTCCACTTGAACACCAACGACGAGGCCGTCTTCGGCAATCTTTCGCTGCCGGGCGGCACGGTGCTGACGGTTACCGGGGCTGCGATTCGTTTGGGGGACGTGTCGGCCGGCCACCTCGCCTCGATCCGGGGCGACCTCGCGGTTCGGGGCGACCTGTCGCCGGGCGAGGGACCGGGCACGCTCCGCGTCGAAGGGCGTTTGCAGGTTGAAGACGGCTTCGAGTACTTCTGCCAACTGGGACCCTCGGGCGGCGACCGCGTCGAGGTGACCGAAGATATCGTCTTGGGCGACGGCACGTTGACGCTCGAGGTGATCGACCGGCTGCCCGCCGT
>Ga0180437_10011622_pt1 | contig 10528 bp, 8 predicted proteins | sample SS_ome_4_FD_132410 | JGI IMG/M metagenome (GOLD analysis project Ga0180437, IMG submission 132410) | Hypersaline lake sediment archaeal communities from the Salton Sea, California, USA - SS_3_D_1 metaG | ecosystem: Environmental > Aquatic > Non-marine Saline and Alkaline > Hypersaline > Sediment... | reverse complement strand
GAGGAACAATTGCGCGGATGGCTCAAAGCCATCAGTGGAAGGCATCCTCGTTACACGTAATCGGCGCGACTTTGAACGGGTACCTGACTTGGTGCTTCAAGACTGGACGGTACCCTAGCCTTCTAAGTATGAACCGCTGAGGGCACCGAAGTGTCCCCTCAGTGTCCTCGTGTTCCTGGCTCCTCAGTAGTCACGATCTCCCTCATCCGCCTACCCGCTATCCATCCGTTGAAAGTTCCCCAGCTTGTCACCCTCGTTGTTGGTGTAGAGCATCTGTTGGCGGCCAGCCAAGGTGAGCGCCTCGGCGTCGAGGCGGACGGCGAGGCGGTAGCGGGGGATCTCTCCCAGAGAGGCGACGTCATCCTGGAAGGCGGGGAGGAGAGATTGCTTATAGGGGGCGAGGCGGTCTTCTGCGACCTGCTCCGGCTCGATACAGCTCGTCAGCAACGGCAGCAGGATGAGTGTCAGAGCCAGGGTTGCTCTTTTCATCCTACTCCGTTTTGGTCTCCAGGCGCAGCACTGCTCCCGACGGTGGCGCAGCTTGCATGATGAATTCATCGAACGCCGCCTCGTGTTCGGGTGAGACGGTGGTGTAGCGGTTGAGGTGAGAAGTGAAGGAGTTGACCATATGAATTGTTTCCCTTATAATGGGATACAGCACTATTAGCCGTTTCCCAGAACATATGGTATTATTGACGACAAACAGAGCGCCTATCTAATACGTAAAAGGGTATCGATTATGGTCAATGAACTCATAGACGCACTTCGGATTCTTGGATCTACAAATACACAAACGCGACGCCTAGGGTATGTTGTACAAATCTGCAAATTATTGGCAGACAATTATGCTCCAGTGACTGTCTTACAGAAACGCATTGAAGGCTGGGCAGAGGATAATAATTCAGCGTTAGAAAACCATGTCAGTGATAAGGGACGGCTTAGTCGGTCCTCGCGCTCATATGGATCTAGGAGATACATTCAACTTGCTCAAGATCTCAATCTCATAACCAACGTTTCAGGCTATTTGAGACCTACGATAACTGGGCATGTTCTCTTAGAACTTGACGACGAGTCTCATGAGGATAACCCTTTCAAGCTGGGACATGGAACAGCTCTACTGCTTTTCTATCAGCTGCTTCTTTTGGACGCAGACTATCTGCTCCCAACCCTTCAATTGACTCGTTTCCACCACAGGCAGGATCAACTATTGGAGACCTACCGAGATATGTTGTCTAACAGGTTTGGGATAATGGAGACACAAGTTCGGTCTCTGTTATTGCGTTCTGAAGTTCACGAACGTCTTCAAGCCATCGCACAGTGGACCAAACCCCTCAAGTACTTGGAGCATATTGTCCTACCGCGTCTACACTGGTTGCTGGATCTGGAGCTCTTGGATTGGAACTCTTTTCAGGCGCTTCGAGAATTTGAGCCGAGTTCATCCGGAGTGTATTTCCTTGATCAAGTTCCTGTTACTGAAGGACATCTCTTTATCGACCGGATGTGGTGTCAAGATGCCCTTTTCTCTGTATGGGCACAAGGTTTCGGCTTCGACTACACTCTATGGCATTCGCTGTCTGAAGACTCACAGGCGTTGCTGATTGAAGAGTATGTAGACGTAGGATTCCGATTATTCCATACCGAGATCCATTATCGAATCTCAGCTTACCAACTCGTATTATTTATCATTCTAAAACTCCTTTTTGAAAGGAAGGTCTTAGCCGGATTTGAAGACATAAAGAAAGCTCTCAATAAGTTTTCAAAATCTGGGCATATCCGATGGAGTTTCTTTTGGTCTGCTATTGATGATGATGGTTACCTAATCCTGCTAGACAGATGATCGTTACTTGTACTTAAGAAGGTCCTTAAGTTGTTGAGACATTGCACGGACAAAATCAAGGTCAATTCCTGCACCCGGTTCATCCAAAACGCCTGCCGCAAGTGCTTGCTCAATCACTAAAGAGCATACCTCATTGATGTATCGGGGAACTGTACGATCTGTTAATTCCTCCTGGAGAAACTGAACCACATCTTTGTTGAAGGGGAAAAGGGGATCAGGACACTTAGCCTTGAGCACCTCAGGGCGGAATTTGGAAGCATTTAATAGGTCTAGGATATACTTCTCTACGTTTTCTCCGTCTAACCCGAAGAACATAATGCGCTCCCTAAACCTACTCCAAACTGCTTGCGTAAGATAGGAACTTACTTCCTCGATTTTTCCTCCAGGCCTTGGAGTGAAGTTTACGAAAACAGTAAGATTCCCAGGCACGAAATCGGCCAAATCTCTGATTAGACTATTTAGGGTAGTTTGTTCCTTCCCTGGTAAGGAGGCAATCTCTTCCATCTCGTCAAACCATAGGAATATTTCCGAGTATTCTGGAGCAACGTCCGTTGTGGAGTAGAGCAAAAGGTTGAATATAGCTGATAGAATTCCGATCATGTCACTGCCACTTTCGATGTCCCTACTCAAACGTAGCTCTTTGAGGTCGCTTGAGGTTGCGGATGCTAGAAAGTATCTTTTCAGAGTGGGAGATATCAGTTCCTCGGTGACAAAAGGCATTTTCAGCTGGTCAGATTCTTGTATCTGACCGGCGAGCATCAACAGCGCTGAAACAAATTCTTCACTTCTTACAAATCCATATGCCACTTGAGAGAACTGGTTTGCTCCTAAGGCATTTATTACTCTAGACAGAGACTGACTGACTTGCCAGAGCCCAATGGCGTCGAGAATGTTCAAGTAAAGAGCTCTTATCACACTCTTGGCCCCTCTAGGAATGTTGACAATTATTGACAGAGGAGGTACTACACCCACTTCATCGCTTAGGGCTTTGAGGACAGCCTCTTGACTGAAGTATCTGGCGGCGTGTGTCTTTCCACCTCCCCAAGTCCCATAGTTTAAGACTAGAGAGGATGGACTAGTTAGAAGTGCTGAGCGCAGTCGATTTTCAAGCTTCCCCTTCTGCTCCGACATATCCGCCCAAATTATCTCTTCCCCTGGCATAGGGGGTGTGCTGATAAAGGGGTTGTCCCGGAGCAGCGCTTTCTTCCAATTCATGGCTTGCATCTGCTTGCCTCCTCTACATTCATTACTGTTAGTCGGGTATGCCAGACAAACTAATATGATCGTGCCTCAGATATGGTCAATCATCTGGCAGCGCTGGGGATAGTTGATTCTGGTTAAGTATCTCTATGTATTGATCTCGCAGCTCGTCGGGTTCTTGACGGATACGCGCAGGCTTGGAATTGTCTCTTGACAGGTGGGCTAGCTCTCTTAGAGCCGCCTCAATTTCTTCGATTGGCAATTCATCAGGATGACGACTTCTCAAGAATAGCAGCAAATCGTATGCGTTCCTGGTAATACCGATTTGGTCTGTGCTGCAAATCTGTCTGAGTAAAGGCTCCGCTTTATAGTCGTCTGTAACAAGCATTACATATTGCTTGTAGAAGCGGCTAAGCTCCAGTGCAAGTGCAGTTGCTATCTTTTCTCCTTCATCGACACATGGCCTTTTGTCAGGTGGGAGGCGCCTGACATGTTGGCTCATGCACTCTTCGAAGAAATCGTCAGCTTTCCCTACAACACGCGGTAACACTGCATTGAAGAACACAGTCCGCTCATCGTCATCAGCGGAGAGATTGCGTTTCCCATCATCGAATACCTTTTTCGGAATCCAGACAGCAAAATCCTCCAAAAGCCACTCAATAGCCCGTTTCGGTCCCAGCTCTAACTGGCAAAGCTTAACAAGAGACATAGTGTCAATTATGCAGCACTGTTTACCCACACCCTCGTTGAGCACCTGACGCCTCTCAAACCCAAGTGTCATATAGACCACAGAAAGCCAATAGCTGTCTCTATATCGTCTGCCGAGTTCAAATAACCCAAACTTGCTCTGATAGTTCCCCCTCTTTCCATCGTCCCCATCCACCGATGCACCCATGGGGCACAATGCAATCCCCCTCTTACGGCAATTCCCCTCGCCCCCAATGCCGCCTCAATCGCCTGGGGTCGCACGCCTTCAACGTTGAAAGAGACGATGCCACACCATGATTCTCTCCCCGGTGGTGCGTATACCTGCACCCCAGGCAGTCTCTCCAGTTCGTCCCGCAGTTGCTTAGCAAGCTCTAGCGTGTGCGCTACTATTGCTTCACGTCCCGTCTCGCGCAGCCACTCCAGGACCGCCTTCAGGCCGGCGATGGCCCAGACATTGTGACTACCTGGCTCGTAGGCAGAAGGGAGCTCCGTGGGCATTTGCACGCTTTCAGAAAGGGTGCCCGTGCCACCAAAGAGGATAGTTGCTGGCCGCCATTCAGACGTCAGCACCAGCCCTGCCGCACCATACGGCCCGTACAGTGACTTGTGACCAGAGAAAACGTAGGTGTCTATTAGCCCATTATCCAGTGGCAACGGATATAACCCGGCTACCTGTGCACCGTCCACCACCACAACGACGTTGGGGTTAGACTCTCTAGCGAATCGGGCAATCTCGATCACCGGTGGCATGATCCCACAGACGTTGCTGGCCTGGGTTGCACACACTAGTGCCGGCGGATTAGCACGGAATTGCGCTGTCAGCCGGTCGAGCTGGCAAGCCATCGTACGGCGGTCAAAGGGCATCTCTCGCACCATGACACCCACTGTCTGGCGCAGGTGTTCCAAAGGGCGCAGCACCGAGTTGTGCTCAAAGGGTGTGACGTAGACTGTGTCACCGGGCCGCGGCTTTATGCCCAGAATAGCCAGGTTCAGAGCAATGGTCGCTGAAGGGGTGAAAATGACCCGTTCTGGCGACGGCGCGCCCAGCCAATTGGCCAACATAACTCGTGTGTCAACGATTAACTCCTCGCTCTTGCGGGCTAGGGGATTGGCCCCACGTCCGGCGTTGCCGCCGTAGCGCCGGTAGAACTCATCGGCGGCCTGGTAGACACACTCTGGCTTGGGGTAAGTGGTGGCGGCATTGTCCAGATAGATCAGCCTCTCTGTCTCACGCATCCTCTTCCCCCAATACGTGATGTAACAAAGCCAGGACAACCTGTCGCCGCTCGTCCGGCGAGAGAGGCCGACCGGCGATCTCCAGCGTGGACTTGAAGTTTTGCAAAATGCGCTGACCCTGCGGCGAGAGGTCCGACGGATGGAAGCGATAGGTACGCTCGCCTGCTTCTGGCAGGTGAATTTGGAGATGGATCACCTCGCCCTCTTCGCCTAACCCCAGTGCTTCGCGCTCCAACTGCTCCTTGGTTGCCAAAAGCTGTGCCTTGAAGGTCTCTTCGCTGGCATCGTTCCAATCTCGTAACGAGACCCCGATGAGGCAATGCGCAGGTCGGTCCCAGAAAAGCTCTTGCCCATCGCTGTCTGATCGAAGGACTTGCACCAATCTCTCGGCTCGCTCATCGTTGAAACGTAGAGCTTCCAACTGTACCCCGATCTGTTGTTCCACGCCGGTCAGCCAGTAGCTCAGGGCCGAGCGCCCGTCCCACCGAGGAGTTGGTGAATCGGCGGCGAAGTACTCGACGGCAAACTGGTCAAGACGGCGTTGTAGTTCACTGGGAGCGGCGGCAATCTCATCAAGCAGACTGCCCAGGCGACGATTCAGCATGTCTCGATAGTTACCGTCATCTTCCGTCGCTCTGCCATCATCCAGCAACGCAGGCAGGTCCTCGAACAAGGTCCTGGCCGGGTCGGACATGGCCTGGCTAATGAGCGAGCGCAACTGAATGGCCTTTTCCGATAGGCAGGTTGTGTCCCGAGCATAACGTGGCTGGCCCTGGAGCCAACGCAACATGCCCAGGCTCAAGTAGCTCAAAGGTTGGTGCCGCCGTTCCTCGGCTAGCACCCGCCCGCCAAACCGCTCCTCCAATGCCTGCCACATGGCTTCTTGGCGTTCGTCCCAGGCTCCTACCTCGACGGTGTACTGATCCGGACGACGGCATAGGTCGGTGAAGGTCGTGCCCTTCAAGGGGATGATGGCCTTCTCGCCTTTGCGTACTGTGGCCACCCGCAGGTAGCTGCGCATTGCCGCGGCGATGAGCAGCGGTAATATGCCCAATCGCAGACCGAAAGGGGGCGATTGCAGCGTGGATAGAAGTTCTGCGGAAGATTTCGTCTCTGTTTGGGCCTGACGCAAAAAATCATCAATAGCATCCCACGCCTGAGCCAAGGCGTCGTCGGCAGGACGGCCAATTTCCCACTCTTCATCTTCGGCTGAGCGCAAGATGCCAGGAGTTCTGAGGATGGTCTTGACCGCCATCACGTCGGGGCCATTGCCGGACAGGTTCAGATCACCCGTCAGCCTGTCAACGAAGAGGGCGTCAATCACCTTGTTTACCGCCCGCATCTGCACCGCCGACGGCTCGCGTTTGTTGAGCAGTTCGTTGAAGAGGTTCGGTGTGTGGGGAAACACATCGTCGCAGATTCTGGACAGCAGATGGCTTACCCGCGCGTCGCTGTCAGGTGGGCGAGAGAGCAATTGCCCATGGTAGTACCAGTCAGCACTACCTGCCGAGGGCTGAACCAATGGGGCTAGAGCCCGTTCCAGCCGGGCCGTTGTTTCGGCTAGGTAAAAATCCAGTTCCCGCTGGAGTCGCACCGGATCCTGATCCTTGAATACCGCGTCGTTGCCCAGTTCGTCCAGTACCAGCCAATCGGTGAGAAGTGGCTCGATGAGCAGGGGGCGACGTGGCACAACGATCAGCACCTGGACGTGGCGAACCGCTTGGGCCAGTTCGCGAGCCTGGTTGAGTTCTGCTTCGTCGGTAGGCAGCGCGTAGACGATGAACCCATCGGCATACTCCCACCGCTGGCCGTTAACCCGCACCTCACGCAGGGTCAGATCCCAGTCGGTGTGGGCCAACTCCTGGGGGGCACGGTACAGACTCCAGAAGAAGCGGGTCATGCCATGTTCCTGGTTGAAACGCCGGGCACGATAGTGATGCGGGGGCAAGACGCGTTCCAGCAGTTGACGGCGCTGCACTGGTTGGAGTTGCCGGGTCTCCCGCGCTTCGGCCAGTTTGGCTTCCAGGTCCACCCTGCTGCCGGAGAAGAACTCCCAGGCGTTTTCGATCTGGTTGAAGATGAGCACCTTGCGCCGGGCCAGATGATTTAATCGTTCTTCAGCAGCCTGTCGCCCTTCACGCCCCTCCATGCTTGTGGCAAAGCACAGCATCTCGGTGCTGGGGCGGACTCCATCGGCGTCGCCCACAACGGTCAACACGCCCAGCGCCTTGACCAGGTGAGCGGCCAGGGAGTCTTCAGGCGCGACCTTACGCAGCGCTGTCTCCACACCCGCCCACACGGGATGTGCACCGCCAGTGCCAGCGTCGGCGCGGATGGCATGGGCGAAATAGTCCCATAACCGGTCAAGATAAACCCACGCTTCTGATGTGCCAGGCACAGCCCTGGCTAGGTGGGGTCCCAGGGCATCCGGCTCCTCCGAGGCCAGGAAGGTGAACAGAGTGCGCTCATTCTGGGCCACGCGGTTGGAAAGATGGGGCAGGCAATAGGTGGCCAGAGGGTGAAGAGGATAAGCTCCCTCCAGCACCTGTTCACGGATACGCTCCGGGCTCATTAGACGAAAGAGGCCCAGTTCAAAGATTCGCTCTAGCAAGCGGTCCATTGTGGCCTGTTGCGTTTCGAGGAAAGCGGCCCAAGCCACAGGATCGGTCACGCTCAGGGCCTCGGCAATGAGGCGATAGCTGACTTCGGGGTCCCCCGAACTGTCCAGTGAGCTGAAGCGGCCAGCAATGCGTTCCCATTCCCGTTGGTACTCAGGTGGCAGATGACTGGCGTACTGGCCCAGTTCTTTGTGAGCGATAAGGATCAGGTGGAGTTGATCTGCTCCACTACGATTGCAGGTCTCAGCAAAGTCCTGAAGCAGCGCCGCGTCAGCGCCCCATGGCTCGCCGGCCCGTGCCTCCAGGAAGCGCCCAAACTCGTCCCACAGGATGACGATGCCGTCATAGCCGCAGGCACGGAGTTCGTCTATGGTATGGCCGTAAGCTTCAACAATAGGTTGGCCGTTGTGCCGGTCGAAGGTAGCGCCAGCCGTCAGATGGGGGTAAGCATCCAGGAAGAGTTGATAGGCCCAGGGCTGGTACTGTTCCAGGGCCTTCACCAGCCTTTCCCGCGTCTCCTCTCGTGCTTCCAGCCAATCGGTCAGCCGGTCGTAGGTAGCCGGATAGTCGTCACGCCACTGGCGAATGGTCTCTAGCGCGGCGCGATAGACAGTATAAGGGCGGATGTCGCTCAAGCCCATGCCGGCCAGGGTGCGATCCAGGGCACGACCCAGCGCCAACGACAACTCTCCCTCGTCGCCGGAGAGGACAACAGGCAGCAGACGGGGGCCAGCGGTCAACTGGACTGCCACGGCTTCGGCAGCATCGGGAAAGTCGCGCCGCAGCCGGTCGAGGACAGGAGCCAGGGCGGGATGCACCGTTTCGTCGCGGGAAAGGATAGCTGCCAGCACGGTGGCAAACAAAGACTTACCCGAGCCATAGGCTCCGTGGAGCAGGCAGGCGCGTTGGCCAGCATCGGGGCGAGTAGCGGTTAGAAGGGCCACCAGCGCCTCGGCCGCCTTAGGCGTAGGCACGTAGCCAGCGATATAGTCCGCATCCCCCAGGTCGTACTTGAGGTTAATGGCGCGTTGGAAGTGGGGGGAGGGACGACGTAGGGTGGATAGTGTTATCACTCTCTCGATAGTTACCTCTGCACTCACAAGACTCATCCGCCTCCTACTAGAGCGTTTCATAGTAACGGATCAAGACTTCTTCTGCCGTGGCCACTGGCAGAGTCAACTCATCCAGACCAGCTGTGCGGGTCAGGCGTACTGTCAGATCAGGATACTCGTCGCTCAGGCGGGTGAGACCGTCGCTCAGGCTGGCCATGCTCAGGTTGAAAACCCGACCGGCATTGGCTGGCTCGCGCAGTACCTGGGCCAGTCCCATTTGTCGAGAGCCGGGCTTCTTGTCCTCTTGCCACCGCAACAACACGTAGAGTAAGGCGAGAGGATCAATACGGGCTGGCTCAGGACGCAGCAGACGATAGCGTCGTACCCGCCCGCTGTCAGCTTCGGCCAGCAAGCCCAACTGAGCCAACGGGCACTCCATCAGGTCTTCCGGCGAGCGGGCTTGGCGATCCGGCAAGTAGGTATGGACCAGGCAATCGAAATCCCGCTTCAGCGAGTTCTTCGAGATGGCTCTCCCTTCGGCGCCGATCACCCAACTCTGCAGCGCGCTCACGAAGCTAGCTTGGTCAAAAACTGTCTGGGAGAAGTGGTTGAAGAACCAATGCCAAGCCGTCGCACCGCCCTGATCGCGCACCAGATGATAATGGATCAGCCACAATGTTCCTTCTTCTTCCAAGTAGCGATCGTGCTCCCATACCAGTTGACCAAAAGGGTCGGTCAGATGCTGGACAGTAAGCTGGTCCTCCTGATACTCCTCGGTCAACCCAGTTGCCGTCATCCAGAACCGCAACGCCCGCACCATGTTCCTGCCCAGGCCCAGGCGTTCCGAAGCATCCCGTTCCATAAAGACTCTCGGGTCACGGCGAACGGCGTCCATTCCTTTGAACAGCCATCCTTCGCGGATGTGGAAGGTCTCGTGTTTAGCGTAGGGCATCAGATGCTGTCTCCGTATACGCTTAGGCTCTTGGCCACCAAACAACCTGGCGAGCCAAAATGAGTCACGCACTCCAGGCAGCCGGTGCAGCGATTCTGGTCAATTTCGTAGGTAGGTGGATCTGGACAAACCGTGATGGCACCTTGCGGGCAGACGGCGGCACAGGCCGTGCAATGCCTACATTGCTCAAACTTGCTGGCCTGGCACCGGACGTAGTTCGTCAAGCGATTGAAGTCCTTGGGTGCCAGTGCCGTCACTCTGATGGTGTCAGTCCCTTCAATGGCTTGAACTATCAAACCGGCCCAGTCATTGCTGCGCCGCCCTTCTAGATAGGTTTCGCCCAGTTTTGGCCGGCTGCGATCCCGATTGATGCGTCCAAGGGGTTTAAGGTACTCCGACAGTTGACCGTTGACCGGCCGCTCGACGGTAAGCTGAATGGCGTGGTCTACCTCCCCGCATGGTTTGACTTCCAGCCCTGTGAAGCGATTTTCAAGCCCTGCACCGCCAAACCGCTTGGTCCAGGCTCGACTGTCCACATACTCTTCTGGGTCTGGCTTGCCGATACGCCGTGCAAAGTCCAACAGCTTACCTCGCCATAGTGCCGCATCCTCGGGGAAGAAGAGCTGTGTCAATATCTCTGACCAGCGGGAGTTCATTGGGCATGGCCAGCAGCCCACACGGCTGAATCCCAGACGATACGATTTATTGAAAGGCAGGTTGTGAGAGAGAATATAGAGCCACACATCGAACTCGGACCAATCCAGGATGGGAGATGCAGTCACCTGTTGTCCCATCTTGGCTCTCGTTGTCACGCCGTGCAGGTCGTCCTCTGTTGCCGATACGGATGAACCCCTTCGACGACGAGTTGTGATTCGAGCGTATTCTCCACGGCGCTGCGATTCCGTCGCTCGGATGCCGTAGAAGG
>Ga0180437_10011620_pt1 | contig 10531 bp, 8 predicted proteins | sample SS_ome_4_FD_132410 | JGI IMG/M metagenome (GOLD analysis project Ga0180437, IMG submission 132410) | Hypersaline lake sediment archaeal communities from the Salton Sea, California, USA - SS_3_D_1 metaG | ecosystem: Environmental > Aquatic > Non-marine Saline and Alkaline > Hypersaline > Sediment... | reverse complement strand
TACCGTACTTCGGGAGGCTCCAGGCTGGGCCAGGCTGTGGGCAATCTCGGCCGACCCGATGCACCCACTGTGCGGCTGGCCGCCCGAACAGAACGGCATGTTCACGCGGCAGCTAAATCGCGGGGGGGCGATGGCGGTACTTATGGGCCATGGCAGGCGCGACGGGTTCTTCTCTATGAACTTCGAGGGCAAAGCCATCTGGTACGGCACCGCTGATGCGCGAGAGTGCCTCAGCGGGGACGGTGCGGGCCCTGCCACTGTGATTATAGCGTGCAGTTGCGGTGACTTCGGTGGGCCCAACAATTGCCTTGCCGAATCACTGTTGTTCGCTCCGGGCGGCCCCGTGGCCGCTGCAGGAGCAACCACCGAGTCGCACCCTCTGACGAATTACTTTTCCGGGCTTTGTTTGATTCGGCACTTTTTGCAGAGCGACAAACGTTTCGGCAGTATATGGCTCGCGGCCCAGCGAAAAGCCATGGAGACACGAGACCTCTTTATGGAGCGCCTGCTCGTGAACATTGAGGGCAAACTTGAAGACAAGATGGATATGTTCAAACTTCGGCGCGACCAGATGCTGATGTACGCTCTGTTTGGAGACCCTGCAACACGACTGCCGCTGCCGAACAAGCTCAACGGCGGGGTGGAACGCCTTGATGAGGGCTGGCGGTGGCAGGTTGACAAACCCAAAGATACGGACCGGCTGCATGTGGATTTTCGTTCGGCGGGATTCGAATTCCCAGCCGTTGAGTTCCCCTGGAGAAAGACACTTGCCGCGAACGCTTCAAAGGTGCCAACGCCGTGTTTGGATTTGAAACTATCGGCGAGTTGTCCGGCGACAAGCCCTGGAAGGGTACAGTCAAAACCGAAGGCACACTGCGCCTGGTCGCGACGGGACCGGGGTGTATCTATGCCGTCGCCTTTGAACTGAAGTCCAGCGACAGATAGCCGGCCTTCAGGAAACTCCAAATCGGCAGCGTGACGGAATATGCGCGGGCAATCTTGGCCGGGGGTTATGAATCGAGGCTATCAGAAGTTGTTGAAGTATTCGGGCCTGCCGTCGTCGCTGTCGTAGTTCTTTGAGTCTTCGGTGTCGGCATCAATTCTGATGCGCTCGATTCGTTCGGCCTTTTTGCTGCTGCTGTCAACGGTGACGAGAATCGCGTTGATCCTGACGTCGCCGGTGGCTATCTCGAAGGGAAAGGGCATCTGGGTTCTGAAGGACTTGAGGACACTCTGGGCGCCGCGGCCGAGAACCGAATCGTGGGCCCCCGTCATTCCGATATCGGTAATATAGGCGGTGCCCCTGGGAAGGATGCTTTCGTCGGCGGTGGCAACGTGGGTATGAGTGCCGAAGCAGCAGGAGACCCTGCCGTCGAGGTGATAGCCCATGGCAACCTTTTCGCTGGTCGCCTCGGCGTGGAAATCAACGAAAATGATGTCGGTCTTGTGCTCCAGCTGCGGCAGGATTCTGTCGGCGGCGGTATATGGGCAATCGGCCGGCTTCATAAACATCCGCCCTATCAGTGAGAGCACCGCGACGACGGGCCCTTTGCTCGTCTTGTAAACGCCAAAGTCCTTGCCCGCGGCACTTTCGGAGAAGTTTGCGGGGCGGGCAATATTGTCGGTAGTCTCGAGCGTTTCGATTATGGCTCTCTTACGGTAGGCGTGGTCGCCGAGGGTAACAAGGTTGACGCCGTAGCGCAGCAGCTTGTTGTAGATTTGAGGGGTCAGACCGGAGCCGCCCGCGGCGTTCTCGGCATTGGCAATGACGCAGCCGACGTCGAGCTTATTGACAGCGTTCTTTAGCTTTTCGGACACAATGCGTCGGCCCGGCCGGCCGACTATGTCGCCGATACAAAGAATGTTCAATTTCATAATCCCGTCCTCACCGCCACGCCCTGCATCGGGCGCAGCTTACGTGGCGCGGCTGCTTCTATCTGGCATACTCGATACAGCGGACCTCCCGCAGCAGCGTTACCTGTATTTCGCCGGGGTAGGTCATTTCGGCCTCCACCTTATTGGCGATGTCGCGGGCGACTTTCATCGCGGACTCATCGTCAATCTTTTCGGCATCGACGATAACGCGGATTTCACGTCCTGCCTGTATGGCGTATGCGGTCTCGACGCCGGTAAACCCGCTGGCGATCTCCTCGAGCTTCTCCAGCCGCTTGATATATCTTTCGAGTGTTTCGCGCCTGGCCCCGGGTCGGGATGCGCTGATCGCATCGGCAGCGGCAACCAGCGGTGTGTATGGATTGTCCGGCGGAACATCACCGTGATGGCCGGCAACCGCGTTGAGGATAATAGGGGCCTCACTAAAACGCTTTAGATAGTTGGAGCCGATGGCTGGATGGCTGCCCTCGACCTCGTGGTCGATTGCCTTGCCTATATCGTGCAGCAGGCCGGCACGTCGGCCGATAGAGCCGTCCAGTCCAAGCTCGTCGGCCATAACCTGAGTGAGAAAAGCCACTTCAATACTGTGTCTCAGGACGTTTTGGCCGTAGCTTGTTCTGAAGTTCAAGGCACCGATGAGGCTGAGCACCTTATTGCTCAGTCCCCTGACATTTGTCTCAACGGCGGCGTCCTTGCCGAGCTGGAGGACCTTCTGGTTGACCTCCTTCTTGGTTTGAGCGACTATTTCTTCGATTCTTGAAGGGTGAATGCGCCCGTCCTGGATGAGTTTTTCCATTGAAATCCGGGCCACCTCGCGTCTTACGGGATTGAAGCCGCTCACGACAATCATGCCCGGCGTGTCGTCGACAATGACGTCGACGCCGGTTGCCTTTTCGAACGCCCGGATATTTCGGCCTTCCCGGCCGATGACGCGGCCCTTCATATCATCGTTGGGAATATCGACGGTCGAGACAGACACCTCACAGGTCTGCTCAGTCGCGTAACGCTGAATCGCCGCATTGATTATCTCGCGGCTCTTGCCGTCGGCGACCTCGGTCGCCTCATCGACCTTGCGCTGAATCAATGACGACATCTCATGCTCGCACTCGTCCTCGAGACGCTTTAGCAGCAGGTCCTTGGCCTCTTCAATACCCATCGCCGTAATCTTGAGAAGCTGGTTTTTCTGCTGCGCCATCAGCACCGAGAGCTGCTTTTCCTTGGAGCCTATGTTGTGCACACGGTTTTCGAGGTCCTGCTGCTGCTGTTTTAGCGTCTTTTCCCGCTGTGCGAGCAGCTCTCCCTGGCGGTCCAGCACATCTTCACGCTTTGTCAGTCTCAGTTCGGTTTCGCGCTGCTCTGCGCGGACGCGGTTTGACTCTGCGGTGAACTCCTCTTTTTTCTTGATGGCCTCGGCGGCGGCGTCAATCTGGGCGGACTTGATTATGTTTTCGGCCTCTCTTTTTGCCCCTTCAATCTGGCGCTCCAAATCCTGCTCAAAAGTCTTGGCCTTTGCCCGGGAAATAATCTGGTAGACGACAACGGTCAGGCAGATTCCCAGAACAAAGCCCACAATTGTGGCTATGTACCCTTGCAGGGGCACCTGCATCATTAGGTTTTCCATGGTTCCTACCTTTCGTTTGCGGTTACAAACAGTTCGTCAACAACCGCTCAATGAAGGCAGATTGCGGGATATTCGGCAGGAAAGTTCCAAAGAGATGTTTGTGAACAGCGAAAAACCTGCTGCCGGAAGGTAAAATCAGTTGTTTAGGGTCAGAATCCTGGTTCCCTGCGGCAATCTTAGAATCAGCCGCTTCTCTCTCACCACCTTGTTAACTGATTTGACGTTCAATACCGGCGACTCCTTTGCTGGTAAGCAAACGCTTTGTTTTCGCTCTAAATTCACATTTCCGGCGCCCGGCCGCCGAGTGTCTTGTATCGGCGCTGCTAACCGGCAGGGCGCCAAAATGTCTTTGCAACCTAACTACCGTTGAAAATCAGGCTCACAGGCCTAAGCATCCCTTCGCATTGCTGAAAATCCGACAACCGAAGCCTCGGGATAGCCCACAATCCGGTTTCATTATCGGTATACTAAAGCCTATGATAGAGCAATTTTTGCTGCGCGTCAAGGAGAAAGGCTGCGGAAAATGCGTCGCGACGAAAAATTCTGCGCCGGTCCGGATATGGCGGGGGCCGAAGGGCATTTTATTGGGCCAGACGGCGGCTTTCCTGACAATAATTGCGTCTGGTGCGGCCCAAAACAAGCAGGAACAAAGGCCCTTTGCTCTTGCCGGGGGCACGGCAGGGTCTTTACGCATTTTCCAGCAGTTGGGTTAGCGGGGCCCTGCCCGCGCCAAGTGCAGTTTTTTCGGACGTTTCTTGATTCATGGCATGATGGGTCTATAATAAGTACGGTCGGTATGAGGACCGACAAACGCCGGAGAGGCAGGTGGTAAACAAGTCTTTCAGACCTGTTGGGGGTGTAAACGAGCGCAGAAGGTACGTGCAGCGATGTTGGAGGCCAATTGTCCGGCGGAGCTATCAAAATGAGTTATTGTTCGAAGGGAGATTGAAAAATGGAAAGGGCAAGAAAAATCCTTGTGGCGGGTGTGTTGAGCGTGTCGATCTTGTGCAGCTCGGCGCGGCTGGCGGCGACGGCGGCTGAGGATAATATGTACGGTGGGGGCAGCGGTACGGCGGCAGATCCTTATTTGATTTATACATCGCAGCAAATGAATGCCATAGGGGAAAACCCGTATGACTGGGATAAGGACTTCAAGCTGATGGCGGATATTGACTTGGGCGACTTTGGAGGTTCAGATTTCAACATTATTGGGTCTCCGGGAAAGCCTTTCACAGGGACGTTTGACGGCAATGGCAAGATCATTTCGAACCTTTGCTTAACCAATAGAGACCGCTTAATGGGGCTGTTCTCGTGGATTTGTGGAGGAGAAATCAAGAACTTGGGGTTGATAAATCCGCATATCGAACGAGGATGGCGTCATACAGCCGGCGCGCTGGTTGGGCTGATAAATGGTGGAAGCGTCAGAAGGTGCTACGTTAGTGGGGGGAGCGTTACCGCCTGTTGTGATTCTGATTCTATTGGCGGGCTGGTGGGGTATATTATGGATGGAACAGTCTCCGAGTGTTACTCGAGTGCCACGGTTTCCGGTGCGATGGCGTTTGTCGGGGGGCTGGTCGGCTATCTTCAGGACGGTGCAATCTCAAACTGCTGTTCTATCGGAAGTGCCTCCGGGGGGCAGCAGGTAGGCGGATTGATAGGAAGCATCAAGTACGGTACGGTTATTAACTGCTATTCTGCAGGAAGGGTGGAGGCTGGTGTCTATGCGGGGGGATTAGCAGGATACAACCATGAGGGCACGGTCAGGGATTGTTTCTGGGACCGAGCTACAAGCGGACAGACCGGCAGCGCCAGCGGGTCGCCGAAGACTACTGCCGAGATGATGCGGCAGGCCACTTTCGTAAACTGGGACTTTGTTGACGTGTGGGACATCATTGAAGATGAAAGCTATCCTTTTCTTAGGGCCTTTGTGCCGGTTGTGGAGGTGGCGGTGGACATCAAGCCGGGCAGTTGCCCGAATCCTCTGAATCCGGCGAGCCGAGGCGTGCTGGCCCTTGCTATCCTGGGCACGGAAGAGTTCGACGTAAGCGCGATAGACGCAACTTCTGTCGAGCTGGAGGGTGTCGGGGCGGTTCGCAGCAGCTTCGAGGACATCTCGGCACCGGCATCGGGTTCGGAGGAATGTGACTGCGGCGAACAAGGCCCCGACGGGTACATGGATTTGACGCTGAAGTTCAAGGTTCAGGATTTGACGCAGGCGCTGGCAGTGACCGCCGCCGACCTGGTCGAAGACGAGGTGCTGACGTTGAATGTCACGGGTGTATTGACGGACGAAACCGGGATAGAGGGCGCGGACTGCGTGATAGTTGTGGGGCAGGTTCCGAGGTCAACGGTGGCCCGGAGGTGGGACGCCAATGGAGACGGCATAGTGGACATGTTTGATTTCGGGCTGATGGCGCAGAACTGGTTGGAAACGACCATAGTCGAGTAGGGACACGGCGTGTTGCACGTAGATTGGCCCTGTTTTCGAGCCGAAGTGCGTCCTCCACGCACACACCGTTTCGGAACGGGCTTTGTTTTTCGGATTCGCATCTCAGCCAGATTGTTTTGTTCATTTCGGCAGCGTATTGAACAGCGGCGCCAAGCGCGCACTTGACTTGCGGGGCGCGAGTTTGTAGCCTTTTGTATAAGCAAAGTAAGCCGTTCGAGAGCGGTTAAGCTGCGAAGTCTCGAAAGGCCGGGGCAGGATAAAACAGGAGCCGGCGATGCCATACAACATCCGGATAGTCAGCACGTATCCGCCGCGAAGGTGCGGGATAGGGACATTTTCGCGTGATTTGGCCGATGCGCTTGAGCACTTCACCGGAGAGGTCGGCAATATCCGGGTGGCCGCGATTGACAGCGACAATCTGCCGTACAGCATTCCGGTGGACCTGGTTATCGACCAATATAATCCGGAATCGTGGCGGCACGCAATCAAGGACATAACAGCACGGGCAAAGGAGACGCCTAACCCGACGATAGTGCTGCTGCAGCACGAATACGGACTGGACCCGGATGCAACCGGCGAACGGGGTGAAGGGACAAATTTCGTCGATATGGCGCGGGCGTTTGGGCAGCAGGGGCTGACGACCCTTGTTTATCTTCACACGGTTCTTGATGAGCCCAACGAGCATCAGAAGAAGACGCTGCAGGATTTGGCGCGCTACAGTGACAGTCTTATTGTGACCACCGAAAGCGCAACAAACATACTGGCGTCGAACACGTATGGAATAGACTCTTCGAAGCTCAAGCATATCGACCACGGCATCCGGATGCAGCATCCGTCGCAATACGACCGATTGACGATCAAGGAACAGTACGGGCTGGAAAACAGATTTCTGGTCACGACTCTTGGGCTTTTGTCGCCGAGCAAGGGGGTTCAGTACAGCATTCGGGCGTACGGCAATTTTCTGCAGGAATCGTGCACCGAGAGCCAAAGGAGCAAAATTGTTTATTTGATTGCAGGCCAGTGCCATCCTGAATTCGTGAGGGCGGACGGCGGAGAGGATTACAGGGCCTACCAGGCAATGCTGGCAGAGTCGCTGGCGGCCTCCGGGGTCAGGTGGTGCAAGGTGAAGGAGCTGACCGGCACTGATTTCGGACAGTACGACATTGTTTTTCTGGACACTTTTCTGGAAGAGAGTTCTCTGCTGAAGCTGTACGGTGCAACAAATGTGATGATACTGCCTTATCTTGGTATGGAGCAGATATCGAGCGGTATATTGGCAGATACGTTAGGTTCGGGAAGGGCGGCGATAGCGACGAAGTTCCGGTACGCGGTGGAGCTGATTCATTCGAACAAGCCCTGTCCTTCGGGGCTGGTCATCGGCCGGCACGCCAGAGGAATTCTGGTGGACCCCGGCGAAGCATCGGTCGAGCAGATAGCTCAGGGTCTTGACTACGTCGTTTTCAATAAGAGCAAGCGTCTTCGGATGGAGAAGCAGGCCCACCAGCGAGGCTACCAGATGAGGTGGAACAATACGGCATGGGCGCTGCTGCAGCACGCCGAATTCATCAGAGAAGAAAAAGAGATAGTGACCGGCAGAGGAGTTAAGTTCGTCCGGGAAAAACACTCGGCTCTTCAGAAGAGGCGTGCGGCCGCCGATTAGGGTCTGTTCTTACGGGCTGCCGGACGTGCCCGGCGGCAGCCGCATCACAATCCCGGCCATCCGGCAAAGAATCAAGAGCGAGGGCCGGACCTGTTCGTGGTGCGGGTGCGGCAAGGGCGTGAAAAACCGCCTTTTTCGGCAGGTCCGCCTGCCGGGACGCCGGGGCCTCGGCGGCCTGTAACCGGTTTGGCGGGTGCTGAGCGCATAACAGGGGTTCAAAGCAAGCCTTGAAATGAAGAAACTTCGCAGGGCGAGGCCGGATAATGGAAAGTTTTTCAGACTCGTATATCAACATCGGCGGGTTTTGGAACGCTAATACTATGAGCAAAGAGAATTGTTCCGACAAGGGTTTTTGATGCTTAACTACACATTCAAAGCCAAAAACAGCGAAGGGGTGCTGGTTTCCGGGGATATGCAGGCCGACCGCCGCGAGACGGTCGTAAATGCCTTAAAACAAAAGGGTTACTATCTACTGAGCGTCGAGCGGGAATTGCGGTTATTGACTGTTCTGCGTGCAAACGCCGGGCTGGGAAGGCGGGTGAGCCTGCGCGACAGGGCAATATTCACGCACCAACTGGCGACACTAATCAAAGCGGGCATGCGGCTGAGCATCGCGCTGAAAACTCTGTCAAAGCAGACAGAGAACAAATATCTGGCGTCGGTTATCGGGCAGGTGCAGGCGGACGTCGAGCAGTCCAGCTCGCTGTCTGCGGCGATGTCGAGGCATCCGCGTGTGTTTTCTGCGGTTTACACGGCGGTTATCGAGGCGGCTGAGGAATCGGGGAGTCTGGCGGAAACGCTTTCTCTGCTGAGCAGACAGTTGAAGACACGGGCGTCGGTTGCGGCCCGCATAAGAGGCGCTCTTGTGTATCCGATTTTCCTGCTGGTGGTAAGCGCGGCGGTTGTGGGTGTACTGACTACGCTGGTGATACCGAAATTCATCGAATTATTTGTGAACGTGAACCAGCGACTGCCACTGCCGACCAAGATTCTTGTGGGCGTGACCAATTCGGTGAGGGAGTTCTGGTGGGTGCTTCTCGTGGCGGCGGCTGCGCTGATATGTCTGGCAGCTGCCGCGGCAAGAGAAGCGCGTATCAGGCTCTTTGTTGACCAGCTCCTGCTCAGACTGCCGGTAGTAGGGAATCTGAATCGCAAGTTACAACTGGCTCGGTTCACGCGGACGTTAGGGTCACTTCTTAACGGCGGGGTCAGGATAACCTCGGCCGTTCGGACCACAAGAGGCACGACCACAAACCGCGCTTTCGCACGAGAGATAGGCAACATTGAAGAGGCGATTCTGAGGGGCTCGGCGCTGGCCAAGGTGGTTGGCGAGCAGCAGTACTTCAGTGAAATTGCGACCAATATGATAGCGGTGGGGGAGGATACGGGGATGCTGCCTGAGATGCTGCTGGAGGTGGCGGACATGTACGACCAGGAGTGTGAGTCGGCCGTAAGCTCAATGACGAATTTGCTGGGGCCGGTTATGATTGTCGCACTGGGCGCGATAATAGGATTCGTGGTAATGGCTATACTGTTGCCCATTTTCGAGACCAGCACAATGGTCGGATAGGAAAGGAGCAATCGATATGAAGGGACGCGGCAGGAAAACAAGAATGGCCAAAGGCTTCACCCTTATAGAACTGTTACTGGTTATCACGATAATCAGCGTCCTGGCGGCGGTGATAATGCCGCGCTTTTTTGGGCGCTCGCAGGAGGCCAGAATAGTGGCCGCCAAACAACAAATTGTGGGGACATTCGGTACGGCCCTGGACCTGTTCGAGCAGGACACGGGGGCATATCCGAGTACCGAAGAAGGTCTTCAGGCATTAATTGTCAATCCTCAGAGAAAGAATTGGCGTGGACCGTATCTTCAGAGTGCATCGGTGCCGTTGGACCCCTGGGGCAGCCCTTATCGGTACACGTGGCCCAGTCAAATGACCGGCATGGAGACATTGTTCGATATTGTCTCGGCGGGTCCCGACGGGGCGTACGGAAACGAAGATGATGTCACGAACCATCAAGACTTCAGAGACACGCTGGCACGATAGGACGGCGGGACCAGGCGCGTTTACGCTGCTGGAGCTTGTTATCGTTCTGGTAATCATCTCGGCGATGATGACGGTCATACTGCCGTATGCGACGAGGAGCAATGCGGGCCTGAGGATGGAGCAGGAGTGTCTGAGCATCGCGCAGGCTGCGAAGTATGCAATGAGCTTGTCGGCGGATACTCGAAGGCCGACGAGACTGATTCTTAACGTCAGGGAGGGCAGCTACTTCGTGGAGATAGCCGGGAGGGTCGACAGCCGGCAGTTTCTGCCGACCGAGGACGTATGCGGCATAGTGCGTTACCTCGGGCGTGACGTTGAGGTTATTGACGTGGACGGTTTTGACATAGAAAGCAAGGGGTACTTTTTGCTATTTGACCCTTCAGGAGTCCGGCCGGAGGCTTTCATTTCTCTCGGCGCCGGTAACGAGCTTAGAACAATAAGAATCAGCGGCAAGAGGGTGGAAATTGAGGACTCAACCATCTGACTTTAGATTCATCGGGTCCGGGCGAGGGGCCCGCAGCACCTGCGCAGGATTTACAATGGTGGAGGTGGTAGTGGCGCTTGCAATCTTGGGGGTGACCATTATTGCCATATTCGGAGCAATGCGCAGCTGTTCACGAGCTGCGCATCACACGAGAATGCTCACCAAATCGGTGCTGCTTGCCGAGAGTCTTCTGGCCGAGGCCAGGACATCGCAGCGTGCTGTTTTCGAAACGAGGGAGGGGCAAAAAGATCCCTACACGTGGACGGTCCGGATAGCGCCCACGCCGGTTGAGAATCTGGGCGCCGTCCGAGTCGAAGTCAAATGGCTGGAACAACAACGCGAGCAGCAATACGAGCTGTTATCGTTGATCTACATG
>Ga0180437_10011617_pt1 | contig 10532 bp, 10 predicted proteins | sample SS_ome_4_FD_132410 | JGI IMG/M metagenome (GOLD analysis project Ga0180437, IMG submission 132410) | Hypersaline lake sediment archaeal communities from the Salton Sea, California, USA - SS_3_D_1 metaG | ecosystem: Environmental > Aquatic > Non-marine Saline and Alkaline > Hypersaline >... | reverse complement strand
TGAACATCAATGCCTTCTCTGTAACGCTTGGTGATGTCTTCGATACGGATATCATTATCATCTGCTACGAACATGAAGACATCTTCAAGTTCCTCTTCACCGTGCTTGGTCTTCAGGATGATCTGCCAGGATATATAAAGATCGTACATGAAGAAGCCTTCAAGACCTGGAAGCTCAGAAAGATCGGCAGAAACTTGAACAAATTCTCCCAACTCAGAAAGCTGTAACAGAAGCAGAAGGGGGTCCTGCCCAGAATAGAAAAGGTCCTTTCGGAACGCCAGATCGACCTTAAAAAAGCTAAATTCTTCCGTCCCTTCTTGGGACTCTTTGGCCTGCGCCGAGGCAACCTTCTCTTCAGGAGCGGTGACAGCCTCTACGCCCAAATAGCGCCTGACCTGCCCTTTTCGCTCTGTGAGCGTCTCGGGTGCTGCTTCGCTCTCACCTCGAGCCACCCGGTCAACCATGGAGCGGATGAAATCAATGGCGTCGAGCAGCGCGGTAATGAGGTTCTTGGTAACCGTCAACTTTCTGGTCCTAAGACGCTCCAGCAGGCTTTCAAGAAGGTGGGCGTAGTCTGAAATGCCCATGAACCCAACCATGGCCGCTCCGCTTTTCATAGTATGAACAGATCTGAAAATCTTCTCTACATCTGATTCAGACTCTGGCGCAGACTCAAGGGCAAGAAGGCTTTCTTCTGCCGATTTGAGCAAATCGTCTGTCTCAGAGAAGAATATCTGTAGAGTCTCTTCTCTTTCGCTCATTTTGGCCACAAAACCTTTTTCACGGCCCACAGGAGGTTCTCAGGTTGAAAGGGCTTCATCAGCCACCCTGATGCGCCTGCGGCACGTCCCTTTTTTATCACCGACTCCTCCGCCTCGGTGGTCAAGACCAATATGGGGACAAACTTGAACGCACCTTCCCGAACTTTGCCTATGAAGGTGATCCCGTCCATTTGAGGCATATTGACATCGGTGATAATTAGGTTGAGGCTTTGACCCTTCTCTATGAGGGACTTGATTTTTTGCAGGCCGTCTACGCCATCTACGGCCTCGATCACTCCATATCCTGCATTACGCAGGCAAAAAGAAACCGACGACCTCATGGTAGGTGAATCATCTACAAAGAGAATGCGCTTTTTCATCATTGTATCTCTGTTACAGCAATGCGCTTTTGAGCCCACATAGGGACAAGATGTGATGTACCTCGGCAGAGACAGCCGAAATCCGAAGTCTCACGTCAGGTGCCACGCCCTTTTTGAATGCAATAAGCAACTGCAGCGCCGCAGTGTCAATGAACCGCACCTGGGCAAGGGAAATAGAGATTTCCTGCCGACCCTGCCGAGACTCTTCCAGAAAATCCTTCAGCGCGCCCAAGTCGTTGATAGAAAGCTCTCCCTTTAGGAAATACGTACCGTGCTCGTCTTGACTAGTACTGAAATGTTTCGATCCCATATGAAGACAGTCTCAACCTTTGGTATGTCCCAGCAGTTTCACCGCTCCAAGCGCAAGGGCCTTGGTCCAGGAGCGCTTTGAAACCCTCAAAGACTACAATAATCCCTTTTCTTTTAGAAAGGACATGGCCCTATTGCTCACCGTCGTCGTATGGCTGATGGCCCGGGACAGATTGTCAATGGCTCCGTGCGACACGTTGGAATCCACCATCGTCAAACCGCTGTCCAGTTCTTTGCGAATTTCCCCCCATTCTTCTTGGGGTGAGATCTTGTGGGCCAGCCCAATATCCCTGTACAAGGACCTCAAAAGAATGGAGAAGACCCTATTTGCCCCCTCCTTTTCATGGTCCAAAAACCCCTCAATGGCCATGGCCAGTTGGGTCCCCACGATGAGGCTTGACTTCACCCTTTCGCCCATCATGAAGGCAAGGATAGCCTCCTTCTCAGTCATTGGTCACCCCTTGCTAGTAGGTCTGCGTGAAGGCCAGAGAGGTTTTTTTCCGCCCTGCGTGCTTCCGCCACAAAGGCCTTCACTTTTTCAAGGTCTTTTCTGAACCGAACGGCGTTGCCTTTCCTGTCCCCGGCATTGGTCCTGGTGCAACTATCTACTCCGGAAGCTTTTGTGGCCATTACGCCTTCATAGACGTTCTCTGGTGAGAGACCGCCGGCCAAAATCACAGGGATTCTACTGGACGCAACAAGGGCTTCGGCTACGGTCCAGTCGCAAGTCTGTCCGGTGATCCCAATGTACCCCTTAACAGGTTCTTTCCTCACCCACGTATCCGTCAGGAAACAGTCACTCGCCTTCTCAAAGTGCTTGGCAATTTGTAAAGTCGGAATAGCCACCTGGCTCTTTGGGGTGTGAACGGGCACAGACCGCATCACTTCGACCTCTGGAAATTGCTCCCTCGCCCACATTTGAAGTTCCACCTGCACCTCAAGGGGCGCAAGACGACCATCGTCATCCGTCAAAGACTGGCAAAAATGTAGAATGTCTGGCCTGTAATAGTCTATCACCCTGAATAAGGCCTCCTTTGTATCGAAAAGCGGGATCAGGCTATGTTTTACGCCCGCCTTTTGGGACGCTAGAATGGCCTCCCTGATTGCCGGCACCTTCCAGGTCTGTGCACTGAGAACAACGCTTCCAATGCGGTCCACACCCAGCTCAATAACGGCTTCTGCCTCCCAGGGGTCCTGTATCTCATAAATCTGAATAGCGATTCTCGCCATAGCAGTCCATTAACGTAACCCTAAACTCCGTCCATGGCCCGAACAAAGAGGGGCCTATCTGGAAACGGGATCTCCCCTTTAGGTACGTTTCCGCGTTCTCTCCAGGGAAGGGTGAAACTTCCCTCGAACCCCGCCGATCTTCTTGTCCGCCTTCCTGTGTTTGTCAATATCGGTGTCCTTCAACAGCTTCCGTTCTGCTTCCCTGATCTTAGATCTCTGAAGCTGTTCCAGGACCTTCTCTTCCCTGGGGCCCCCTCCGCTTATAAATTTTTCACTGTCTTTTTTTGCCAGCTTTCCCCTGTCCAGCCCTCCCGAGATCTCTGACCTCAAGGAGGGTTCTGCCTTCTTCTTCTTCGACATGGCATTCCTCTACACTGCGGCCTTGTAGCGCCCTGTCCTATCGACCCAGTCTCGAAACATGGCGCCGAAAGCCGTTGCCCTGGGTTCTGAGCCAAGTTGTTCGACCGTGTATGCTGCCTTGACGGACCAGTTTGGGTATTCCACAGTAGTCCCAGGAAGATTCTGCTGGTCCCTCACCTTGAACAGGTCTTCCTGACTTAAAATGAATAGCTTGGCAGGCGTACGGGCTAAAAATCCAACGACTGCGTTGTGAAGTTGCCCTGAAACCTCCGGATAGGCCTCAAGTCCTCCTTCTTGAGGAAGAAGGCCAAGGTCTTGTAAGAGGGCCACTAGGTTCTCCTTGTCTGTTTCTCTTTCCTGTGCCGTGCTGATTAGAGCCTGTTGCTCCTGGAAGAGACCGGCCTCCTTTCGTACCTCAATGTCCCTGTGCGTCCAGAAGCCCGCCAGGGTAGGCAGATCGTGGGTGCCCACCGTTACAACGGCCAGCTCAGGATAGTCTTGGGGCAATATAGGCCTCCCCTGGTCGTCTTTTTCGAAGTACAGTAGCCTGTATGAGAAGATATCCCTCTTCCTGAGTGTATGGCGAATATGTTCAGGCACTGTGCCGAGATCCTCCCCAACAATAATGACTTGGTTTCGAACACTTTCCAATGCGACGATGTTCAGAAGATCTTCAAAAGGTTGCGAAAGATAGGCCCCTTTCCCAGGTGGCTCCCCCTCAGGTATGCAATAGAGGTGAAAGAACCTCATCACATGATCAATCCGCAATGCCCCGGCAAAAGCGCAGTTTTTCTGAAGTTCTTTGATAAATAGGCCATAGCCGGTTTGCCGGAGTCTCTCCATCTTCATGGGGGGAAACCCCCAGTCTTGCCCGTGGAGTGAAAACGCATCTGGAGGGGCCCCCACCCGGAGCCCGGGGAGGAAAAAATCTTGGTAGGCCCAGCAATCGGCACTGAAACGGTCAACGGCCAAAGCCAAATCGTGGTATAGTCCTACAGAGGTCCCCAAGGTATTTGCATAATCCTGGACTTCCTTGAGCTGCCTTTCCACTTGCCATTGAAGGTATTTGTGGAAAAGGATCTCATGGCACTCTTCTTTCCGAAAGTTCCGGACTGCTTCACTGTCAGGATCACGATATTGCCGTGGCCACTGTGACCAAGTCCACATCTGCGGGTCCTTAGCGCGCATGGTTGCGTCGAGAGCGCAGTAAGTGGCGAAGTTGTCCAGCAAAAAGCCTTCCTGTTCAATGTACCTTTTGAGCCCCCCCTGCCCCTTGCTTTGGCCGGACCCTCCAATCCACTGATTCTTGAGAAAAGCCCCAAAGACGTGCCTCAAGACCTCGAGTTTGAGTCCAACCACCCGCTCATACTGGACCGTATCGGATGCCCTCAGTTCAGCCAGCAGCCCCTGTGCCTCCCAGGTCCGGACCAGGTCCTGTGCCTGTCGTGACTCCCGATAATCCTCCATAGCGGGAATATCAAGATAGATGGGGTTTCGATAGAATCGGCTCATAGGGAGATAGGGGCTGATGTTAAAAGGCTTCCGATTGTAAAGGGCGTGAAGCGGATTCAGCCCAATGACATTTCCGTGCAAGTCCTCAGCCACCCAGCGCACGATTCTCTTAAGATCACCGAAATCTCCCACCCCCCAATTCTTGTGGGATCGCATACCGTATAGGCTTATGGCGATACCTGCGGCCCGGCCGTCACCGTGTAAGGCTGGCGGGATATAGGCCTTGTCAGGGCATATGACAACAAATACGCTTTCTGCCCACCTCTGCCCCTCCCGGTGGACAGAGAGGTGAAACCGGTAATACCCCAACCCCTTGAGCTCGGGGAAGGGCACCTCCCAGCGCTGGTATACCCCCCCGATCTCCTCACAGAAGGAAAAGTCCTTTGAAGTGTAATCAAACCGTTTGACCGTTGCCCCTTCATCCGCCACATCCAGAGTTCCCTCAAGATCCTGACTTATGGGGCCCACTGAACCCCCTGGATTTTCAACGGGTATCTGAAAGACCAGTGCCTTGGGAAGGTTCGAGAGCCTAGCCACAATTGTGGGTTCTACCATGTGTGCCAGTTGGGCCTCTTCCCTGCGGCGCCATGCTTCCCTTGCCTGCACCTTAGAATCGACGTTCAGGCCCATGGAAGTGAGCATAGCCCGTTTTGTCTGAAGCGAGGCTTCTTGGATGCAGCCCCAGTTGTCCCTGTACTCTGGCTCGATGCCACAGGACGCAGCCAATCGGTCTATGATATCTTTGTAAGAAATTTGGGACAAGTTGTTCCCTGAACTGGAACAGACACCATGTTTTGAGGAGCTCTTCTTCAACGGCTTTGAGTCATTTTGTAGAACAGCTCTTGACATCTTGACCGAGGACACCTCACCAAGCCACCGAGAAGTGAGACTCCAATGGTAGCTGGTCTTGAATGACTAACTATTTATATCAATTATATCAATTATGCGTTCCACCGTCAATGATGAAACGACCATCTTCGCCTTGACACAAGACAGGGCGCATCGGTGAACACCTGTGGAATCCTCTGCTGGTGAGGAGTTACTGGAAATGCTGCCAAAGCTTATTGTGGCCTTCAGGGTCATTCCATTTGTCGAAATCTACCTTCTCATGAAGGTAGGATATTATGTCGGAGCCCTTAACGCATTGGCCATCGTCATCGTGACTGGCCTTCTAGGGGCTTGGTTGGCAAGGATGGAGGGCGTTAGAACGGCCATAAAGGTGAGAGGAAGTCTCCGTCGCGGAGAGATTCCAGCAGAGGAGATGCTGGATGTGGTGTTGATCTTCATGGCTGGGGTGGTCTTGCTCACCCCAGGGTTTGTGACTGATTTGGCGGGCGTGGCCATCTTGCTGCCAAAGACAAGGTATATCTTCAAGCGCTGGCTTCGGAAAAAGTTCGATGGATGGATTGCCACCAACAAAGCTAATATCGTGACCTTTTAGCCCCTATCCCATACCGTAAAATGGACTACACATTGAACTTAAGCTATTGGCTTGAACCCTTTTTAAAACCAGCCTTTTTTCACTATGATTGGAGTCCGTGGCTAAGTCCTTTTCTCTGTTCCGTCTTTTTCCCAGATGGCTGCCATTTCGTCAGGGGAAATGGACTTGAGGCAATGACCTTTTCGACTCAGGGTCTCTTCAATGGCCTTAAGACGGTTGACAAACCTGGAAATCGTCCTATTCAAGGCTGTTTCAGGGTGAACCCCTATGAACCGGCTCAGATTCACTACTTTGAATAGGAGATCACCAAAGGCTTCGGCTGCCCCTTGGGAATCGTCTCTTTGCGCGACCGCCTTGAATTTTTCCAGGTCCTCTTCGACTCTCATGACGGCGCTGGGCGCATCCTGTTGCCCTATCCCCAGCCTAGAAGCCCGTTCCCCCAAACGATAGGCCCATATCAGGGCTGGGAGTCCTTGTGGGACTGAATCAAGAAAGGATGTGGGTGAGAGGTCCTTGTTTTTGGCCTCCGTCTTCTTGATCTCGTGCCACACGTCCCTGACCTCTTCCGGCGTTGACGCCTGGGCCTTGCCGAAGACATGGGGATGACGTCGGATCATTTTAGCAACTATCTTCCCTATCACATCGCCTATCTCGAATTCCCCTTTTTCTTGAAAGATGCCTGCCAGAAAAACGATGTGAAAAAGGAGGTCTCCCAATTCACCACACACACTTTGAGCGTCACCCAAATCAAGGGCCTGAAGAAGCTCATAGGCCTCTTCAATCAGGTAAACTCTTATGGTCTCAGGTGTTTGAACCCGATCCCATGGGCAACCATGGGGGCCACGAAGTCTCTCCACCAGGGAAACAAGGCGCTCAAAATTCCTGTTACACGAGTCTACGTCTTTTTCCATGATGACTTCAGGACTTTTACGTTTTTTCCAAACCGCTCCTTCATGGCCTTTGGAACAAAGGCCACGATTGTCTCCGAGGCGATGGTAACATAAGGCGCAAGGATGGAATCCTTAATGAGGGAGTGGTTTTGGGGAAGAAAGGTCATGATGGGAATTAAGAGGACCGATACCACAAGAGCAGCCTTTAGGGTGCCTAAGAGGCCCCCAAGAATCCGGTCTGACCAGCCCAATGAAGCCCCTTTTAACAGGTGTTTGAGGATGACTCCCACCAACCCGACAGCGAGAAAGACGATGGCAAAAGCCAGCAGAAAGCTTACAATGTTAAGATACGGTTGGTTCACAATGAACTGGGAAAGCCACTTGCCCAATAGAGGGTAATAGGTGTAAGCTGCATAAAAACCGACAAAAACACCAACAATTGATGTTATTTCCTTGATGCTTCCTCTGAAGATGCCACGAACAAGGCAGAACCCTCCTATAAGAGAAATAACGATGTCAAGCGCGTTCATAACTGTTGGCCCTCACGAGAAAATCTGAGTATTGAGCGTCTAACAAATGGGTCCATTCAAGTCAAGCCATTTCAGGGGGCCTTTAAGGATGCGGCGTGCCCGTTCTTGTGGTTTGCAAAAGCGTATGAACATATGATATGTCTAGCTTTCCAAATGGAAACAGAGGAAACACAGGACAGGGCAGAGCCTCTTGATCCTCCTGGCATCAAGATAACCTTTGAGGGCAATCTCTTGGCAAAGGCCCTCTTTGGCGAGCACAATGACCATCTTCGACGAATTGCGCGTGCCTTAGGGGTTGAGACCTATGCCCGGGGCAACACGGTGAATATCCGTGGAGACACCATTGCTACGGCACTTGCCCAAAAGCTTCTCTTGGAGCTGTATGGACTCCTGAAAGAAGGATACCCCATATATCCAAGTGATATCGACCATGCCATCGGCATCTTGAGCAGTAATGATGGCGCCAGGCTCAAAGATATTTTCTTGGATACGGTTTACATCACGTCCAAGAAAAGGCCTATCACGCCGAAGGGTTTGGCCCAAAAGGAATACATTGATGCCATGCGAACCCATGACATCGTCTTTGGTATTGGGCCAGCCGGTACCGGCAAGACCTATCTTGCCATGGCCATGGCCGTTTCCTTTCTTACAAAGGCGCAGGTCAATCGTATTATCCTGACCCGTCCGGCTGTGGAGGCGGGAGAGAGCCTGGGTTTCTTGCCCGGAGACCTTTATGAAAAGGTCAATCCTTACCTGAGACCGCTTTACGATGCCCTGCACGACATGATGCGGTTCGAAAAAGCCTCTCAGTTGATCCAACAAGGGGCCATAGAGGTGGCACCCTTGGCCTTCATGAGAGGCCGGACCCTTAACGATTCTTTTGTCATCTTAGATGAAGCACAGAACACCACGTCAGAGCAAATGAAGATGTTTCTGACCCGCCTTGGATTCAGTTCTAAGGCGGTTATCACCGGAGATATCACTCAGATAGACCTTCCAAACGGTAAGATCTCCGGCCTCGTGGAGACAAAGGATATCCTGCAGGGGATCAAAGGGATAAGCTTCGTTCTCTTCTCAAAAAAAGACGTTGTCAGACACCAGTTAGTGCAGGAAATTATTAAGGCCTACGAGGATCTTGAGAGCAAAAAAGGGGTAACCCTTGCCCGAGGCCACAAGGCGACTGAACCTAGTGCGAAGAGATGACATACACTAAGAACATCAAGAGACACAGCAAGGCTTTTCTTGGGTCCATCAACGAACAGGCGCAGCTGCGCTGGGCCATATTATTGGGCACAGCCCTGTTTGTTGCCCTCCTGCTCTTTCCAAGTCTTTGGAGATCAACGCCTGCATATGATGTGGGTGATGTTATAAAGAAGGACATCAAATCGCCCAAAGACTTCCTTATGGAGGATACAGAGGCGACCAAGAAAAAGCGAAATGAGGCGGCCCGAGCTGTCTTAACCATTTACGATTTTGATGACACCTTGGCGTCTCATGTCAGTGGGCGAGTCAGGCAGGCCTTTGGGCACATCGCTGCCTTGTACGAAGGGGCAGACGTGGATGGAACGGGCCAGGAAAGTGCCGGCATCAAGGCCAAAGAGAAAATATCAGCTCACGATGCCGTTTGGAAAGAGAAGGAGGCTTTTGAAGACCTACTTGGGGTGCAGCTCGATGATAGGGCTTACAGCCTTCTGGAAAAGGAGCAGTTTTCTGAGTCCCTATCCCGGGAAATCGACCGCCTTTTGGGCAGTATATTTCAAAATGGCATCGCAGGAAATAAACAACACCTTCTCCAACATCAGGACAAGGGGATCACCGTTCGAACCCTTTCTACCAAGGACGAAACCCACGCTACGGACCTGGAAAAATTCTACAGCCCCCGAGAGGCAACAGTGACGTTGGAAAAGACTGGAAGAGACCTCCTTGAAGCATCTGGCGCTCCTCTTCGTAACGTCATCGTAGATCTTGCCCAGGGGCTGATCCAGCCAAATCTAACCCTTAACAAAGGAGAGACAGAGGAACGGAGGGCCAAGGCCGTTGCCGACGTAAAGGCAGTGTTAACCCAGATTAAGAAGGGCGAGATGCTGGTGAGAGAAGGAGAGAAAATATCTTCACTTCATATGGCCAGATTGAGGGCCCTTGAATCTGAAATGGGCAAAGGGGACTTATTTGCCATTAGTGGGGGGTTTACGCTCCTTGTCATTGCCTTCTTTGTCATTTCCTTCATTGCCTACTTCAAAACAGACGGAAGCCCGAATCTGGACAACAAAGACCTTCTGTTTCTCTGTATTTTGCTGGCCCTGCTCTTCTTGTTGAGTGAGATCTCAGCTTTCCTTGCCAAAGAGATTGCAAAGGGGCTCCCCTATTCCATAGAGATTTCTTCGGCCTGTTTCGCCATACCAGGGGCTTCAGGTGCCATGACGGTATGCCTCTTCATGGGCATGGCCGTGGCCCTGCCCTTTGCCTTGGCCATGGCCTTTGTGACCTCATTCCTCTTTGAAAACCAGTTTGACATGTTTCTCTTTTTTCTCCTGAGTGGCATGGTGGGGGCACATGCGGTGCGCACCTGCAAAGAGCGTGGGACCTTGATCAAGGCCGGCCTGAAGGTGAGTCTTGTTAATATCGTGGTCGTGACGGCATTGTATGTTCTCAGGGGCTCCTATCTTCAGCTAAAAGTAGTCTGGGACGGCATCTTCGGTCTTGTTGGAGGGGTCGCTTCCGGAATCCTCACCACAGGACTGGCCCCCGTAGTAGAAATGGTTTTTGGCTATACGACGGATGTGAAACTCCTCGAACTTGCCAATCTAGATCGACCTATCCTGAGAAAGCTCATGCTCGAAGCCCCAGGGACCTATCATCACTCCGTGATTGTCGGCAGTCTTGGGGAAGCTGCGGCCACCACCATTGGTGCCAATCCTCTCATGGCCAAGGTCAGCGGTTACTATCATGACATCGGCAAGATTAAGAAGCCACTCTATTTTATAGAAAACCAGTTCGCCCGTAGAAACAGGCATGACAAGTTGGCTCCTTCCATGTCAAGCTTGATCCTTAACGCTCATGTCAGAGATGGCGTAGAAATAGCCAGGCGCTACAGACTGGGAAAGCCGATTGTGGACATC
>Ga0180437_10011616_pt1 | contig 10532 bp, 12 predicted proteins | sample SS_ome_4_FD_132410 | JGI IMG/M metagenome (GOLD analysis project Ga0180437, IMG submission 132410) | Hypersaline lake sediment archaeal communities from the Salton Sea, California, USA - SS_3_D_1 metaG | ecosystem: Environmental > Aquatic > Non-marine Saline and Alkaline > Hypersaline >... | reverse complement strand
TAAATAGATTCCCGCCTGCGCGGGAATTGTATAGGTTAGGTAATTCGTTGACAAAACGTGTCATCCTAGAGACTAGCTTAAGCTAGTCAAAGGATCTGTTTCGGTTTAGACAAAGATACAATCTAACTAAGTTAATCATGAATATTATTTTAATTAGGAGTTTAACGCTAGAGTTAAACTTTGTGATAATTGATTAAGACAAAGATCCTTCGGCCAACTTACGTTGGCCTCAGGATGACACGTTTTGTCAACGAATTACTTAACCTATACAGGGATGACAGTTATGCGCGAGATGATAGTCTACCTTCTTACCCATGTTTGTGTGCGGAAAAATGGTCCCCAGTAACCTCTTACTTGCATTTTTTTGCCGCCATCAATTAGTTTTGCGCTTGCTGTGTATATCTTACCTTCTTTCGGGTCTAAAATTTTACCGCCTGACCAATAGTTTTCTTTGGTTTTTTTAAGTCCCCATAAAAACCTAATGCCTTTTACGGGCTTATCTTTAAATTTTCCAGGGCATTTTTCACATTTACCGTCAGGCTTTCTGTCGCCACCAGGATAAATTTTGGTGACTGTGCCATAAAGTACACCATTGCTCATAGTTATATTTACAATGCCACTTTTATCTTTGGTTTTGTCGTCATATGTAGTCCAGCTGCCTGTAGGCGATTGATTTGCAAAACTTGCTATAGAAAAAAAGATTAATGAAATTGCTAGTAAAGTGCGTTTTAACATGTTTACCTCCTTGTGAAAAAAATTAATTTGATTTTAACCATGTTCTGGTAGTGCTAAAGAATCCCAAGCTGTGTTTTAGCTTAAGAGTTTTACCATCGGTTGACAGGGTGGCTTTAGTATTTAAGATTTTCCCTGTTTTTGGGTCTAGAGCTTTGCCATTTTCCCATGAGTTGTTGTCAGCGGGCGATAAACCCCATAATAGAACTAAGCCTTTAATTGGTTTGTTTTTAAAGTCTCCAGGGCATTTTTTGCAAATTGGATTTTTCTTAACGCCTTTTTGAGGTAAAACTTCTAATACTTTTGCTGAGAATTTACCATTTTGTTCATATACTTCAACAATGCTGGATTTCTGGTTTTTTTCATTTAGTGTAATCCAGTTTCCAGTAAGTGAGCTTTCAGCAAAGGTCATACTAGAAAATATTATACTAAAGGTCAGTGCTAAGAATTTTTTTAACATGCAGCAATAACCTCTTCTTGAATAGATAAATTTCTAAAGTGCTCGACTGCTTGATCTAAGCATTGTACAGCTAATATTTGCATATCACCAATTTTATCCTTTGGCGCATTAGCTTTAGGGACAATTGCATATTTAAATCCATGTTTTGCAGCTTCTTTTAGCCTTTCTTGGCCACCTTGAACAGGGCGAATTTCGCCAGCTAATCCTACTTCACCAAAAACTATAGTGTTTTGTGGCAAAGGTTTGTCACGCAGACTGGATAATATTGCAATTATTATGGCTAGATCTGCGCCTGTTTCTGTGATTCTAACCCCGCCAACAATATTTACAAATACATCTTGATCATGGGTCGCAATACCAGAATTTTTGTGTAGCACGGCAAGTAACATTGCAAGTCTTTGAGATTCAAGGCCAACACATACCCGTCTAGGGTTTGCCATATGGCTTTGATCAACTAAAGCTTGGGCTTCAACAAGCATTGGTCTTGAGCCTTCTTTAGTGGCAAGAATTACACTTCCAGAAACTGCTTTTTCATAGCGTGATAAAAAAATTGCTGATGGGTTGTTAACTTCTTTTAAGCCTTTGTGTGTCATGGCAAAAATGCCAATTTCGTTTACTGCACCAAAACGATTTTTTACAGCACGAATCACTCGGTATCGACTATCTTGTTCACCTTCAAAATATAAAACACTATCAACCATGTGTTCTAATACACGCGGTCCTGCAAGGGTACCTTCTTTTGTAACATGGCCTACTAAAAATAAAGCTGTTTGAGTTTGTTTGGCAAAAGCTACCAGTTGCGCTGCGCTTTCCCGCACTTGACCTACTGCACCAGGTGCTGATTGCAGTATGTCGGTGTGCACTGTTTGAATTGAGTCTATAACTATTACATGAGGTTTTTCTTTGTTTGCTATAGTTAAAATTCTTTCTATGTTAGTGTCGGCAAGTAGTAATAAATTATTTTTTTCAAGGCCAAGTCTATTGGCGCGCAGGGTTACTTGTTGTAATGACTCTTCACCTGTTACATATAATACTTTTAAGTTTTGGCTTAAAAAACATAAAGTTTGCAATAGTATAGTTGATTTCCCAATGCCAGGATCGCCACCAATTAAAACTACCGATCCATGAACTAAGCCGCCGCCTAAAACTCGGTCGAGCTCATTTAAGCCAGTTGCAATTCTAGATTCTGCCTCTAATGTGACATTATCCATAGTGGTAATTTCTGGAGTAAATCCTGTGTAGCCTTGACGTTTTGAGTTGGTTTTAGGGGCTAGCACTTCTTCAACTAATGTGTTCCATGCTTTGCAGTCAGTGCATTGTCCTGACCATTTTGTATGTGCGGCACCACAGTTTTGACAAGCGTGGGTGATTTTGAGTTTCGCCATTCCTAAGCCTTTAAAATTTTTACAGATTGGCTTTATATTCTAGCACGGGCTTTTATAATTTTCTTATTTTAAGTGCCGCTATGTTGTTCACTATATGACCAGCAGTGGCTGGGGCTAAGCTGCCGTTAGCTTGGTAAGTTAGAGTGCTCCAAATTAAACCGTTTACCAAACATGCAGCTCTTGCGCCTTTAGGGTGGGCTGCTGCATACAAAAGGCTGTTTCCTATAATTGCACCTGTTTTAGCCAGGTTGTCTGGGGCTCCAGCTGTTTTGAAGCCTTTTTCCATGCCTGGCATTAGTAATCCTCGAAATAAAACTTCTTCTAAAATTGGTGCATGGAAGCTATGAACATTTTTTGTTGAAACAAGGTTCTTTGTGATGAGCTGTTTTGTTGCCCAATCAGATGGTAGTCGTCTGGCCCAGGGAACTGTCTGGGTATTTTTTGGGTTTGGCAACATAAATAGTTGATTTGTAGGGCTAATTTTTGCTCCAAGCTGCATTGTAAGGCAAGTCGTTGGTATTGCAATAAGCATGGATCCAGCTCCTGTTGCAACTTCCTTGCCAAATCTTTTGGGGGTATCCACAGGATATTTTTTTTTAAATTCGGCGAGCGGGCTCTTAAACAGTTTTTCGTAGCTGAAGGCTTTTTTATGTTCTTTTTCCATGGTCGTTCTCTTCGTGGTTGAGGTTCAATGCTAGCGGAAACTGAGCTAGAAAGACAATATTTTGCAATTTTAGCAAAAAAAATAATCAAGGCTAATACTTTCTTAAGAATTAAAGAGTATGTATTGGTCTATACAATAAAAATAGATTCGTTAGTAAACAAAAGAGAGGTGGTTATGTTAGCAAGAAGTTTATCAAAAAGGGCTGTAAGCCCATTGGCTGGTTCGCCAGCGCGTTTTTCTCCTGTTTTAGTGCCTAGAACATTAGGTCCAGTAAGGCAGATTCATAGAACTATTCCTGCAGATGGTCAAATTGCGCAAACATTTTATGCGTTTACAGGGACTTCGTTGGATTTTATGTTACCAAAATGGAATTTTGTAGATCCTGATTCGCATGAGTATAAAGACCAAAGAAGAGCAGATTTGAATGAAGCTATGCTTGAAGTTTTACCTGAGTTAACTTGTCCAGAAGCTGTAGCTGCTGCAAGGCGTACTAGAAAACTGAATGCCATTCAAGATTATATGGGAGAAGGTTTAGGTAATGAAACGCATAAAGGTAAAGTAATAATAAAGGGGTTTGTTGATCAGTTGCTAGAAGTTGAAGCGGCTTACAAGAAAAACCCATGTAGGATCCACATTCATTCTGTGGTGGCTGGAACACACGTAAGCTTGATGGACGCTTTTCATCGAGAGGATCAGTATTCAGGTGTATTTATGCACGGAGCTGGAGCTGGTTTGTATCTCACGACAAAAGCAAGTTTACATTTTGGATCAACTTTCTTTTCAACAGGATATAGTGCAACTCCAGCTGCTAAAGCAGAAGATACAGATGCTGAGCCAGGGCCAGAGCAAGAAAAGGAAAAAACTAAAACTAATGGACCGAAGTAATTTAATGTCATTGCGAGGAATGTATTTCTCGCAATGACGTATTTTATTATTTTACAATTTTCCAAGTGCCATCAGGTCTTCTGCAAGCTGTTCCGTAAACTTGTTGAGTTTTTCCAGCAATTGTTGCTTGTGTTGTATATTCACGACAATATCTGTTGCCTCGATAAGCTACATTTTTTACAGGAACAACTTTATATTGAGTTCCAGATTTTTTGTTTGTCCAATAAGCAGGTTGGCCGATAGCATTGCTTTCTAGAGCTTGTTGGGCTTTGATTCTATCTAGTTCATCCATTGATTTACCAATAGAGCCACCTAAAACAGCACCAGCCATTGCGCCAAGGCCTATAGCTGCAACTTTGCCACTGCCGCCGCCAATTGTGCTACCAATTAAGCCGCCAGCAACTGCACCTGATATTGTGCCAACATCTTCTTTATTCATATCAGCGCAAGCGATCAAGCCTGTTGACATAAAAATGCACATAACTAATGTGAATAATTTTTTCATAGTAGTTTTAACTCCAACAAAGGGTTACTAAAAGGACCGAATATTTTATACTGTATTCCTGGCAAAGCCAACTTTTATGTTTACTAAAAATACAAAAACTATAATTTTAGGAAGATTTATGACATATAGGCAAGTATATAAAGATCAACAATTTGGCGATTATACTCTTACTGCTGATAAGAAAAAACTAGATTTGCAGTATGTATACAATATGCTGTGTATTCCATCACAGTATTCAACAGGGCTCCCGCCTGAAAGATTCCCGCTGGTTATTAAAAACTCAATATGTTTTGCGGTTCTTTATAAAGGTAAGCAGGTAGGTTTTTCTAGGGTCATTGCAGACTTTTCAGAATTTGCATCTTTGTGGGATGTATTTATTGATGATGAGCATAGAGGCAAGGGTATAGGTAAAGCCTTAATGCAATATGTTTTTGATCACTGTTATCTAAAAGGTATTTTCCGTTGGTTCTTAATGACAGAAGATGCACATGGCTTATATCAAAAGTATGGTTTCAAAACTGAAGCTTATAATCCATATGTCATGATGAAAGTGGGTATTTAATAATTAATTAGCATATTGTTGTTTATTTCTTAATTTGAAAATGGCAACATTCAAAATTAATTTATTAGATAAGGAAAAAATAATAATGAAAAAATATTTCTTTAGATTTTTAGGTGCAACTGCAAATCTTTTAACTTCTTTAAGAATCTTGGTTGACTTGCCTTATTATGCAACAAAAGAATTTGCTAAATCTGCATATAGGGTTGCCGGGGGTGGGTCTTTTGGTGTTGTTTCAGGGGGTGTTGCCGGCTTTGTTGGTTTTCTTTCAGGGTGTATAAGTAACATAGTAGTAGCGCCTTTGTTTGCGTTGGTGTCGGGCTTTCTGGGTGCGAAGTCTGATAGTTTTGCCAAGGTTAAAAAATCTGTCTGTGAAACTATATATTTTTCTAAGACGCAAATACCTGAAATTGTTATAAATGGAATTTTGGGTGTTAACAGTAAGTTGTTGCTACCTATTGATAGATACTCTGATTGTGGAAGCTATGAAGAAAGTGTTTATCAGGGTGGCAGTACCGCTTCAATTAGCAAAAGTGGTATTAGAGAGGTTATAGATATAGGTTCTGACATAGAATTGGAAGATGAGCCAAAAAGCCCAGAGCTTATTGAACCTCCTCAAAAGAGTAATTCAGAGACACACATTCCTAGTTTAGGTATTACAATATCCGGAAAATAATATTGCGTGTTTAGGTATGGTGCACTTTATTAATTTATTGAAATGATATATTTTGGTGTATACGTTCTTTCTAATTTAAGGATTTGTTATGAATGATTCAAAAAAAAATAATGTTGAAAGAGTTACCAGTTCAAATGATCCGCAAGTTGAAGGTGCAACGTCACTATTGTGGTTAACTCCTGCAGGGTTGTTTAATACTATTACATCTAGCAGTTATGTATTAGGAGTTAGCTCGTTCTTTTCAGGAGTTTCTAATTTTTTTATTTCTAGATTTAATTATTTGTTTTCCTCGTCTAATAGCAGTGCAGTTCAAAGCCAGAATGAAAAGAGCGGCTATCTGTCTGGCTCTACAGCTATGCTACAAGTAAACTTTAAACATGATGCTGTAGGGTCACCAACTAAAGCTGATATTGAAACATGCTATGCAGGTGATATTATTCCTAAGCTTAAATCAAGACATGAACAAGAAGAGTCCAAAGGTGTGAGTGTATCAAGTGTCGCACAACTTAAATGTTAAATTTTTAGATTTTACTAAAAGGAAAGCTTTATGAAGTTTAGCAAAGAAAAGGTTAAGAAAGTTGGATTTGGTGTTGTGGGTGGTTTGTGTTCTGGAGTTGTTGGGACAGTTACAACTCCAATTTATACTTTAGCATCATTCACTATTGAAAGCGCTAAAGATGGTTATAATGCAAGTCGATTTGGTGGTCCGCTAGGTGGGGTAGCTGGTTTCGGTTTTGGCTTTGTTATGGGGAGTGTTGTTTCAGTTTTGTCTATTCCGGCATCACCTGTAATTGGTTTTAGCGTAGGATATCAAGGCGGAAATAAAAATAAATCTCAAGGTGTAGGCGAAGCTTTGCAAAAGATTTCAAGTTATTCTTTTATGGCGAGCTATGTTAGTGCTTTTATTAAGGGTAATTTAACCGAAAAAATGTTCAAGCCAGAAGTACCTAAAGTTAAAGCCATAGAGGAGCAAAAAGCAACAGAGTCACAGTCCTCGGCTGCATTAGTTAATCAAAAGCTTAAAACTTCTAAAGGCCCAGTTAATATAGAGCGAGATATGCACAAAGAAGTTGAGCAACTTTCACCAACTGTCACGGCAGAAGTCTATACTTTCAAAGCCTCTAGCCCTAAAGTTGCTGCATCCTCGAGTTTTATGCCGTAACCTGTGCTTAGAGAAAAATTTTCAGCTATATTTCTGATGAACATCTGAAGAAATACTGTTATAATCCCGCTGCAAAGAATAAGAACAATATTACTTATCTTTAAGTGGGATAAACTATGCTACTTGAACTCGAAAAAGAAACATTCAACTTCAGTAATTTGGAGCTGGATGAAATCAAAAAAAAACTTTCCAAATATAATCTCAGTCTTACTCCAGATGAAGCCTTAAAAATACAAAATGAAATTTTAAAACGCCCGCCAACATTGTCGGAGCTAGTTTTGTGGTCAATCCAAGGTTCTGAACACTGTTCATACAAGAGTACACGTAACCACATAAAAAAAATGGTTACTGATGGTCCAAATGTAATTTTAGGAGCAAAAGAAGATGCTGGGGTTATTACTATTGCTCAAGATGTACAAAAAAATAAATATGGGTTAGTAATTAGTCACGAATCACATAATCATCCATCACAAATAGTACCATACGAAGGAGCTGCAACTGGTATAGGCGGTAATGTGCGTGATGTTTGTTGTATGGGTGCTGAAGTTGTGGCACTGGCTGATGGTTTGCGCTTTGGTGATATTAACAAACAAAAAACCAAATGGTTACAAGATGGTGTTGTTTCCGGTATTGCAGGTTATGGCAATCCAATTGGTGTGCCAAATTTAGCCGGAGATCTATATTTTGACCCAGGTTATAATGATAATTGTTTGGTCACAGTAGTAACTCTTGGAATAGTTCCAGAAAAACAAATTATTCACTCATATGCTCCTAAAAATGCTGAAAATCATGTTTATATTTTGGTGGGCAAACCTACTGATATGAGTGGTTTTGGTGGAGCAAGTTTTGCATCAGAAGATTTGTCTGAAGAAAAAACAGAAAAAAATAAAGGCGCTGTGCAAGAACCAAATGCTTTTTTAAAACGTCATTTGCTAAAAGCTAATTATGCACTATTTGAAATCTTAAAAGAAAAAAACTTAATTGACGAAGTTGGCTTTAAAGATTTAGGTGCAGGTGGTGTAGCATGTGCAAGCGTTGAAATGGCAGAGTCACAAGGTTTAGGTGCAGAAATTGAAGTTGATAAAATTCCAGTAAGCGTGCCTAAGTTAAATCCTTCGGTTATTTTATGTTCTGAAACCCAAGAAAGATTTATGTGGTTAGTTCCAGAAAATTTAGTTGATTTAGTGTTAGAGCATTACAATAAAGCATATGCATTACCTGCAATTTCATTTGGCGCAACAGCTAAAGTAGTCGGTAAAATTAGACAAGATGGCATGTATGTTGTGCGACATAATGGTGAAGTTATTGTGCATGCTAAAGCCTCTGATATTACTAAAGGTATTGTTTATGATAGGCCTACCAAATCTTATACTAAAGATTTAAAAGAGCCTGCAAATATAAAAATAGAAAACCACAATAATCTTTTATTAAAGCTATTAGCACATGAAAATATCGCATCTCGCGAAGTAATTTTTGAAAAATATGACAAACAAGTGCAAGGCAGAACCGCAATTGAGCGAGATCAAGCTACAGCTGGTGTTATAAGACCATTTAATGAAACAAAATATCCAAAAGAAATTCGCAGTACTGGTGTAGCTTTAGCTGTTAGTCAAAACCCAAGATATAATAAAATAGATTCATATTGGGGAGCTATAAATGCTGTAATCGAAGCTGCAATGAAGGTTGCAGCTGTTGGCGCAAGCCCACAAGCTATTACTGATTGTTTATGTTTCGGAAATCCAGAAAAACCAGAACAAATGTGGGATTTCACAGAATCAGTTAGAGGAGTTATCGACGCATGCAAAGCTGTTGGTCTTAAAGAACATAAAGATGCATCTTTGCCAATTGTTGCCGGTAATGTTTCCTTGTATAACGAATCAAAAAATGGCGCAATCCCTCCAAGCCCAATGATTAGTTGTGTAGGCATTATGCCAAACGCATCAAAAGCTATTTCTAAGAGTTTTCAAAAACCAAATTCTACAATAGTTTTGGTAGGCGAAAGACAAGATGAGTGCGGCGGCAGTGTATTTTATAGTTTATATGATGAGCTTGGAGCTAATATTCCAAAGTCAGATTTAACTAAAGTGGCTAGTAGTTTACACGCAGTTATTAATGCAATCGAAAAAGATTTTGTTTTATCTTGTAATACAATTTCTACAAGTGGTGCGGCAGTTGCTTTATCTGAAATGGCTTTTAATAATGAGATAGGTTTTAAAGTTGAAGTGCCTGGCGGAAAAAATAAATTATTTACAGAAACCTTCGGTTTTGTATTAGAAGTTCCAAATGATAATTTAAAAGATTTAGAGCAAATCTTTGCAAACTACAAAGTTAAAATCTCTAATATTGGCAATACAGTTAAAGAGCAAACAATTGTGATTGATGATCTTATAAATTTATCACTTGTTGATGCAAAAAATAGCTATACAAATGGATTAAGGGAAAAGTTAGCATGACTATTATAGATTATAAATCTGCAGGTGTTGATATTGAAGCAGGTAATCTCGCAGTTGCAAAAATAAAAAACTCTGTTGCTGAAACTTTTTCAAAAAATGTTTTAACAAACCTTGGTTCATTTGGGGCAATGTATGATTTAAAAGATATATTGTCCGAATACAATCATCCTGTGATGGTGCAAAGTATCGATGGTGTAGGCACAAAAACTATAATTGCCAGAATGATGAATAAGTTTGACACTATAGGACATGACTTAGTTAGTTCTACTGTTAACGATATTATTGTACTCGGAGCAAAACCTTTAACCCTATTAGATTATATTGCTAATGACAAATTGATCCCAGAAAGAGTGGAGCAAATAGTAAATGGCATTGCAGCAGCTTGCAAAGAAAATGATATTTCATTAGTAGGCGGCGAAACAGCAGAAATGCCAGGAACTTATCTTAAAGGTGAGCACGATCTAGTTGGTGTTGTTACAGGAGTTTTAGAAAAAGATAAAGCTGTCTTAGGTAATAACATAGAACCAAATGATATCATAGTTAGCATTGCATCAAGTGGGTTGCACACAAATGGTTATTCACTTGCACGCAAACTATGTTTTGATGTTGCAGGGCTTTCTATTGATTCGCATGTTAACGATCTTGGCATGACTATTGGCGAGGCATTACTTACTCCTCATTTAAATTATACCAAGCCAATTTTGCATTTATTAGATCAAAACATAGAAATAAAATGCATGGCGCATATTACTGGTGGTGGTTTGTTAGAAAATATACCAAGGGTTTTACCTAATACATGTGATGCTGTGATTTCTAAAAAAGCTATTCCAGCTTTACCAATTTTTTCTTATCTAAATGATATTGGAAAACTCTCAGAAACTGAAAGTTATAAAACTTTTAATATGGGTGCTGGTCTAGTTATGATTCTTAATGAAAAATACTATTCGAAAATCGAAGCATCACTAATGAATTTTCCAAAATTTCAAATTAATAAAATCGGCAGTATTGTGCAAGGTAGAGGAAATATAAAATTATGCGAATAGCAATAATC
>Ga0180437_10011615_pt1 | contig 10535 bp, 6 predicted proteins | sample SS_ome_4_FD_132410 | JGI IMG/M metagenome (GOLD analysis project Ga0180437, IMG submission 132410) | Hypersaline lake sediment archaeal communities from the Salton Sea, California, USA - SS_3_D_1 metaG | ecosystem: Environmental > Aquatic > Non-marine Saline and Alkaline > Hypersaline > Sediment... | reverse complement strand
TGATGAGGCGCACATTTTCTATCTTCATGCCGCGGTCCACCGCCTTGCACATGTCGTAGATGGTGAGGGCGGCAACGGCGGTGGCGGTCAGGGCTTCCATTTCGACGCCGGTCTTTCCGGTACTCTCAACGGTAGTGGTGATGGCCACCGTGCTTTCACTGTCATCAATATCGAACTCAATCCTGACTTCACTGATAAGGATGGGGTGGCAGAGCGGTATCAGGTCTGGAGTCCGCTTGGCAGCCATAATCCCGGCGAGCTGGGCTACGGATAGCACATCGCCTTTGGCCATCTGCCCTTGCTTAATCAGCTCCAGGGTGGCCGGCTGCATCCTCACCAGGCCCCTGGCCATCGCCTGCCGGTGGGTATCCGGCTTTTCCGTGATATCCACCATCCTGGGGCGGCCTGCTTCGTCCATATGCGTCAGTTTTCTCATAATTACCCTCCCACCTGGGAGAAGGGGAGGTCCTTGGGCACGCTGCCCCGGGAAAGGTTATGCTGCCGGGGCTTGCTTTCCGCTGCCCTTTTTATAAGCTTTTTCAGCTCCTCGTTCGATATACCCTGGCGCAGCGGCTGACGCAGGTCAAATTCCTGCTCGCTCAGCAGGCAGGGGCGGAGCTTGCCGTCGGCGGTAAGGCGGAGGCGGTTGCAGTGGAAGCAGAAATGTTCGCTGACCGGCGTGATAAAGCCGATGGTGCCTTTCGCCTGTGGCAGGCGATAGTACTTTGCCGGTCCGTTGCCTTTGAAAGTGCATGGCTCCAGATTGCCTAACACAGCCAGGCGCTGGCGCATCCCGTTGACGGAAAGGAAAGACGAGCCGGACATTTCCCCGTTGAAAGGCATCTGCTCAATGAAGCGGACATGCCATCCTTCGTTGATTGTTTTATCAGCGAAGTCGAGCAGTTCATCATCGTTTATCCCGGCCATAACCACCACGTTGATTTTTATCGGGTTAAGACCGGCGGCACCTGCGGCCTCAATGCTTTCCAGCACTTTATCAAGGTCACCGCCGCGGGTGATGTGCCTGAATTTTTCCGGTTTGAGTGTATCTAGGCTGATGTTCACCCGGCGCAGGCCGGCGGCTTTCAGTTCGCCAGCGTATTGAGACAGCAGGGTGCCGTTGGTGGTGAGGGCGATATCGTCTATGGCGTCTATCTGTGACAGCATTTTTATGAGGCTGGAGAGGCCGATACGTACCAGCGGCTCACCACCGGTGATTCTGATTTTTTTTATGCCGAGCTCGACGGCGGCGGAGGCAATCTGGTAGATTTCCTCATAGCTCAGGATATCTTCGTGCGCGAACAGGTTTATGCCTTCGGCGGGCATGCAGTAGATACAGCGCAGGTTGCAGCGGTCGGTGACCGAGATGCGCAGATAGTCTATGGGGCGCTGGAACGAATCCGAAAGTCCGGTCATATAAGGCTATTTCTCCCCTGAAAGTGGGTCTTTTATTACCATACCATATTTTGTAGGAATTGGGCCGCCTTTCTGGCGGCCTGGCCGCGGTGGCTGATTTTATTCTTCTGCTCGAGGGGGAGCTCGGCCATGGTCTTATTCATATCCGGCAGATAGAAAATGGGGTCGTAGCCGAAGCCATGCTCACCGTGCGGCTCAAAGGTGATGAAGCCGGGACACTCTCCGGAGCATAGCTCCACCTTCTCGCCGGGCGTTGCCAGGGCGATTATGCACCGGAAACGGGCTGTCCGGCTCTCCCAGGGCACACCGTCAAGACGTTGCAGAAGATAATTAACGAGCTCCTCGTCGGTGGCGTTTTGACCGGCGTAGCGGGCGGACAGCCTGCCCGGTTCCCCGCCGAGGGCATCCACCTCAAGCCCGGAATCGTCAGCCAGAGTGAGCAACCGGCTCTTTTCCGCGATTACCGTGGCCTTCAGGCGGGCATTTTCTTCCATGCTCTCCCCCGCTTCCTCGACCGCGATTGAGATGCCCTGCTCTGCCAGGGTCACTATTTCATAGTCGAGGTCGGGAAGCAGGCTCCGGTATTCCCGCACTTTGGCCTTGTTATTGGTCCCGAGAAGAAGTTTTGGGCGCAAAAATGACTCCAGCGAATTCCCGTCGGTTACCCGGTGAGGTCCTCGACCGACATTGCAGCCATGGTCATCGTTTGCAGGGTGCCCCTTGAGCCCAGTTCGATGGCCACCTTGGACATGGCTTTGTTGTTCGGTGCTTCCAGAATATTTATGAAATCGTACGGCCCGAGGAGGGCGTATTGTGCCAGTATCTTGACGCCCATGGATTCAACTTCCTTGTTCACTTCTTGGAGTCTCTTTGGGTTTGCCTTGAGTGTTTTCCTTCCCTCATCGGTTAGTGTGGTCAGCATTACGTAAACAGCCATAGTCTCACCCCCCAGGTCACAGATTTACTATTAATAATAATCGCTGGCGGTTAGCTCAGTCAAGGGCGATGAACCGGTCAGCCAGTTTTTCGGCGACCTGCGGCATGGTGGTGTATTCCATCTCCTCCAGTGGCAGGCGGTGCGGTTCAAAAGGACCGTGGCGGCGCATCATATCGGCCATCTCGTTTGCCTGCTGGCGGGCCAATTCGAAAGAGACATCGGCAAACATATCGCGCGGTCCGATGAGCTTGCCCTCCGCCAGCTGGAAGCCGGCGGCGACCACCCTGGGCGGGCCGTCGAATCGGGCCGGCGTGCTCTGCTCAAGCGATACCGGCATCAGCGGCCCCATATGAGAGCCGCGCATCCACCCTTCCACCAGAATGGGGGCAGCAAAGGGCTCCAGCACCTCGCCCACCGCCGGGAAAATGCCCTGACAGCGGACGATGCATACCGGGTCGTCCTTACCTACATAGCGCTGGGCAATCAGGGAGAGGCGTTCCGTGGAAGTTACCGCGGCGACATCATCAGACTCGCGGGAATAAACGGCCTTGATGGCAAAGTGGGTCGGAGCGCCGATGAAAACGAGCAGGTCATATATGTCTTCGGGGGCATTGAGCATGATTTTCTTGTGCTCTTTGAGGTCGTGCACTTTAAAAGCGAAACCGGAATGCATGGTAGGGGCGATAACCAGGCCGATGGTGTTGAAGGGGTCAGCAAACATTTTGTAGAGCGGCATATTCCAGGCCCCCGCCGATGTCTTGTCCGCCATGAAGATAAGCACCGGCTCTGACTTCCGTTCTTCAAACTCCATCTCGGCCACCCCCGGCCCCATGCCCTTCACGTTGCCGGCGAAAGCGTCGGAGAGCAGGTCCTGGCCGGCGCCGTAGAGCTTCAGCTTCTTGGCCACTTCCGTTCCGGCGACAAAGGTGTCCCAGGCGAGCCGGTGTATCTTTTCGTTTTCGTCGCCCTGCTGATGGGTCATAATCAGCTGTATGTCGTCGCCGCAGCTGGTGGTATGGTAGTCTATCAGCAGCCCTTCCTTTTTAGCTTTGGCCAGATGCTCTGATGCTTCGTTGATAACTTCCGGGTGTGATGCGGAATGCCCGACAAAACCACCGATGTCGGCTTTTATGACACTGAGGGTAATTTTCATATTAATCCCTCCTTTGCCTCAGTATTCGATGCCTTTGCGTGCTTTAATTCCACTATCGTACGGATGTTTTACCTTCCTCATTTCGGTGACAAGGTCGGCGCGTTCGATGACGGCGTCTTCTGCGTAGCGTCCGGTCAAAATCAGCTCAATTCCCGGCGGTTTTTCCTCGATGAGTCTGATAACATCGTCCAGCGGGATGAGCTTGAAGTAGACAGCCACATTCACTTCATCGAGGACGACTATGTCGTATTTGCCGCTCAGCATGGCCTCGCGTGCCGTCTGCAGAGCCATCTCCGCCTGTTTGATTTCCTCGGGGTTTATATTATTGCGGTCAATCAGACACCTGAGACCAAAACTGGCCACCTCAACGTTGGGCAGCCTGGGGAGAGAACTGAACTCGCCGTAGGGGTATTTCCCCTTCATGAAGAAAACGATGAAAACTTTGAGGCCGTGCCCGGTGGCTCGCAGTATTGAGCCGAGTGCGGCGGAAGTCTTGCCCTTGCCGTTGCCGGTGAAGACCTGAATCAAACCCCTGTCTTTTTTCCTGACCAAGGTTGCCCCTGTAATACCATTACGGGGAGTTGTATAATTAGGCTACTTTGAACGTTTACCTGATGCTTCAGGCGAGGTTAGTTTAGCAGGCAGACCGGGATTTGTCAATGGTCTTAGAATGACAGCAGGCAGAGATATGCCCAGATACTGACCATAAACCTCTTTGTACAGTATCGAAGGGCACTGGTACCGCTGAAAAATGTGTCCTATGTTTGTGATTATCTCTGGAAAAGTTCGTCACGCGTGGCGGGGTACCTGACGTCTGGTCCTGAGGAAGTGGGTAAAGCCGACCAGGACGGGCAGGGCGATGCTATAGCTTACCAGCGGTGCCGGACTGCCGAGCCACCAGCATACTGGTGACAGCGGGATAAACAGCACTGCGCAGGACAGCGTTACGTTTCTTTTCAAAAGCAGGACCAGAATAGCCGGCCCGCCTACAATCAGCATCGGTAGGGTGATAACGGCCAGAAACACGCCGATGGTAGTATTGACGCCGCGCCCGCCCCGGAAGCCGATGAATACCGGCCAGTTGTGACCGATTACGGCGGCGGCGCCGACCGCCATAACGGCGAGCAAGGGAATGCCGGCCGCCTGGGCGATGAGGACAGCGAGGGCGCCTTTCCCAGCATCGATAAGGCCAACGATGATTCCGGTCTTGGGGCCCAGCTGCCGGTAGGCGTTGGCCGCCCCCATGTTCTGGTCGCCCACCTGGCGGATGTCAACGTGCCTGACCATATGTCCGGCGAGGTAGGCGGTGGGGATGGCGCCGAGGAGATAACCCAGCAGTATAAATAACCAGGGCATCGCTTGACCCTTTTTCGTGGTGCCGGGAGTGGGACTCGAACCCACAAGGATTGCTCCGGCGGATTTTAAGTCCGCTGCGTCTGCCAATTCCGCCACCCCGGCCAAAGCTAATAATTATTAAATTGCTGGCTACTTATGCTTGATTTGGCGATGTAATCTGATTTTTTTATCCCGTTTATGCCTGTAGGGAGTACCTCTTATAACAGCGCCGTGGCGTCGTTTGCATACCCTCAATTATATGGCTGTAAATGCCCATTGTAAAGTCTACCCAGCTATGACCTGGAACTTCAGATATGACTTTGCCCTTTCTCCTCTTTCTTACACAAATTCATACTGTTATCTTACCTTATTACTACCATGTTACTTTATTATGTTTACAGGGCTAAAACAGCTACTAAATGGTTGATGGTCACTGATATCACAGCTGCAATTATTCGGAAAGCTCAAATATGAAATAGTAAATTTGCCATCCAATACCAAATTAGTACATCAAAATATAAGTCATTTAAGTCATTTATGTTTGGACAAAGCAGCAAAGCCAAACCCTGAGTAAGTTATCGGGCACGCATGCCAACATCTCAATAGATTGATTTTTGGTGAGGTGAGAAATGCTAGCTGATAGTGTCAGGCGCATATATAAACATCGGTGGTTCTTCTTGTGTTTACGGCTGGTGCTGGGCAGTATTTTCCTGGTGGCCGGGGCCAGTAAACTATTCCAGGGAGCTGAACTACTCAGTCTCGTAATGGGATACGGGCTTCTCCCGCAAAACCTGGCTTATATCTATGCTTCGTCACTGCCCTTGCTGGAAATCTGCATCGGTTCCCTGCTCATTATTGGCCTGTTTCCTCGCCTTGTATCCGCTTTCAGCATTGCGCTCACTGCCAGTTTCATCATTGCGAATGTCTATTCACTATTTACCGGCGCCTCAGTCGGGCTTATGTGTGGCTGTTTCGGAGAGGTTATACCTCTAACGCATGCGCAATCTCTGGTGCTCAATTTCATTATGCTTTCAATGGCTACGTTCATGTTATTCCGGCATCCGCAATCCCGCCTGAGCCGCGCCTTTACCGCCGCGGTGAAGGCAAGCAACATTATCATGGTATTACTCGTCGGGCTACTCGTATTTATGTCTTTTCCGGCCCCCGTGGTGGCTGCCGATACTATTAGCGATGAAATTGCCCCCGCTGATGATAGCGGAGTTAATACTATTGACGCAAATCTGGTCGCTGAGAGCGGCCATATCCAGGAAGATGTCAGACCAGCGCTGCTGTATTTTTATGATGATAAGTGCCATAACTGTCAGCAGCAGAAACCAGTAATCGACGAGCTGGAGAATGAATATGGCGACAGTATCGCCTTCACACGAATCGATGCTCGGCATTCCCTCGAAATGCTGCGTGAATTCGAAGTTACCGTTGTGCCCACCATGGTTGTCCTTAACGGGTGGCAGGCTGATGGCGAGCAATCGTATCAGAAATTTGAAGGATACACGGAGAAAGATTCACTCGGCAAAAGCCTGAAAAACTTGGTCGATTCTTCCTTATCTATCGGCCCAACGGGAGATTACAGCGCCTCTGCCTCAGTAGCTGGCCTGTCAATTGAGGCACCGGCGGGTTATGGAAATGAGCCGATATCGGCAATATTCGATAGCTGCGACTATTTCGGGACACCGGTTGCTAATCTGGTAGCCCCGACCGGACAGACTCTCTTGTGGCCGAATGGTGCCAGTGTGGCTATCTTTGGTCCCAATGCTTCCATTCACATCGATACAGGTACCATCATGACCATCCGCGGGTGTGGTGAAGGGGGTGTAGACGACTGGATTTACCCTTACGCCGATATTTACATCGTGCCTTCCGGTAGTGTTTCCGTTGGCGGTGCCCTGACTGATGCCGGCGGTTCAAAGAATACGGTCTGGGGCGCTTCCGGGGGCCTCTTCATCAGCCAGACCATTGGATATACGTCACCCGGGGGCAACATCGGACCCGGTACCTATGCTGTCGTCTACGATGAATGTCAGAACGGTAAGCTCGATGATATCGATGCTCTCTTTGACCCGGCTTTTGAGGTGGTTATTACCGCCGATGTACCCCCGATGCCAGCATCCATCGCCAACGTGAAGGCTGCTGCCGCAGAGCAGGCAGAGTATCATTTGATGCTCAAAGGTAATCTTAAAAAATGTTTTGACGGGCTGCATTTTGCTGAGGACGTGCTATCTGTTCCCGAATGTGTCTTATCCCCGGCAAAGTGCCTTTTGAATTTCGCGCTGGGAAAGATTAAAGAGCAACTGTCTGCTGCCTTGGGAATCGGCATAGATGCGGAAGGCGCTGCTCTGGCGTATGTTGGCAATATGGCACAGCACTACCTCGGCATAGCGGCTGACCCGCCGGACCCCAACTATCGTGAACTTACTCTCCCCCCACCTGTAGAATACATAGATGCGCAGAGCATCGACACGGTCCTAATATCTACCGCCAATTTAACCAATGCGCTGGGGACGGAAGGGGCACTGGCCGCTGCTTTGCTTACCTCTATCGAGCGCTACCAGGGTGCTGATGGTACCTCCGATGGCGAATGGGCTTTGATTCATGCCAGAACCGCCAGGATGTATGCCAGTATGCTGGCAGGGCATCTGTCATCAACCAATGGGGCGGTGGCGGCGCTGGATGCGGCGCTCCTTGCCGATACCCGTCCGCTGGATGATGCCGTGAGCACCCTCGATACATTTCAGGAAAGAGTAGAAGCGTCCGGCATGACCGATAACGAGACACGGAGCCTGCTGAACCTGGGTCTCTCGCCGGAAGAAATAGACGAACTCAGCGCGCAGATTGCCAGCCTGGATTTCACCGGGTTTACCAAAAGCGAGCTGCGTAATACACTTGCTGAAATCGCTGATGCCAATGCCGATGCCATTGCTTACCTGGAAACGCTGGCGGCTGACATGGACGATGTTATCACCTCGCTGCTGGCTGAACCCTACGCATTCCAGCGTGTCCCCGTCGCCGATGCTGGCGGACCGTATACAGTAGATGAAGGGGCATCGCTGACGCTGGACGGTACCGGCTCGTCAGACCCGGATGGCAGCATCACTGCCTGGGAATGGGACCTTGACCTTGATGGTGAGTTCGACGATGCTTCCGGCGCCTCCCCTTCCGTTACCTTTGACCGCGCTTTTGCCGGCATCATCGGGCTGCGGGTGACCGACGATGAAAGCAGAACAGGTGTAGACTATGCCTTGATTTATGTGGCAAACGTCAACAATCCACCTTTCATATCTGCATACTCGCCGGCCTCTGTCTTTGCCGAGGTTGAGCTCGGCGATACGCTAGGTTTCAGCATTACCGCTTCAGACGCTGATGGGGATACGGTCACCAGTCAGTGGGCAGTGGACAATACATCGGCAGGCTCCGGAAGCAGCTTCGACTACCAGCCCGTCAATGCTGATGAGCTGGGGCTGCGTATCATTGGTGTCGAGGTCTCTGACAACAGCACGCTCGGCGGTACAGTGGCAAGAAAGTGGGGCGTCTCCGTTCTGGCTATTGACGCCGATGGCGATGGCTGGCGGGCGAACGTTGACTGCGATGATACCGACCCTGATGTCAATCCGGGTATGACGGAAATAACGGGAAACGGAAAAGACGATGACTGTAACATCTTGACCTCGGATGTACCTCCAGTGGCGGCGTTCTCATTTTCACCAGCGGCGCCCATGGCAGGCGATAATATCTCTTTCACCGACGAGTCCACCGATGGCGACGGTACGGTTGTTGCCTGGGCATGGGACTTCGGCGATGGCGCAACGAGCGACGAGCAGAACCCTGTTCATAGCTATGCCGACGGCGGTTCCTTTACGGTCACGCTGACCGTTACCGATAACGACGGCGGTATAAACAGCACCAGTCAGGTCATAACCATCCTCAGCGCTCCCCAAGCCAGTTTCACCCTCGGAAAAGAGATGAACGTGGCGCAGCTGGGCGATGGCGCCAGTGTTATTGATTTTTCCAGCGTATATAGCTCGTCAGCCTCCTACCGGCCTGAAAATGCCATAGATGGCAGCACCAGTTCCTCCTGGTATACCGGCAGCGGACAAACGACCGACCAGTGGCTGAAGATTGTCCTCACTGGAGAACAGACGCATATAATCAACAAAGTGGTACTGCGTGGCATCGGTGGGATCAGCAGCTTAAAAGACTTTCAGGTACGAGTTTCAACCGAAGGCACCGCAGACGCCGACTTTACCACCGTGGTGAGCGGCACCGTGCCCTTGGACAGCGACTTTCACGAGTTTACTTTCAACGCGGTTCCGGCCAGGTATATCCAGCTCTACGTGGTGAATAACTGGGGAAATGCCACGTATACTCTGGTCCCGCATTTTGAAGTACACACCCGTGACCGTGAAGGCGGCATTGTCTCTATGCTTGAGGGTCTGCCCCCGACCGTGGTTGGCTTTTCCAGCCAATCATCCGATAGCTTCTCGCCGGAGAAGATGCTGGACGAAGCCGGCAATTACTGGATGACGGCAAACGGCCAGACCACCGACCAGTGGGCGAAGGTGGAACTGGGAGGCGGGTCCGTCTATACAATTGAAAGGGTCATACTTAAAGCTCCCTACACTAATTACGCTATAAAGGACTTTGAAATTCTTGTTTCCAGCACTACCGCTGACGATGCGGCTTTTACTACCGTTTTCAGCGGCACGGCAACCAACGATACGGAGCTACAGGAGTTTTCCTTCTCCCCTGTTGAAGCCCGCTACGTGCAGTTATTCGTTAAGAACAATTACGGCGGCAGCACCATCCGCGTCTCCAACCTGAGGATATTGACCTCTGATAGGGCTAATGTCGCCAGGTTGAGCGGTGTGGGGGCATTTGTGGTAGGCTCTTCCAGCCAGTACTCTGATGCTTATTCTGGGGAGAAGGCCATAGATTTCAATGCCGGTTCTTACTGGCAGACGGCCAATAACCAGGTCCTTAACCAGTGGCTGAAGGTGCGCCTCATGCCGGGCGCTCCCCATCTGGTGGACCGCGTAAAGATTACCGGCCCCGGAAATACCTTTTCCCCTCAGGATTTTGAGATAAGGATATCGGACACTACTATGGATGATGCTACCTTCTTTACTGTATTCAGCGGTACCCTGCCCCGGGATAATGTTCCCCATTGGGCGGTTTTTCCCGCCGTGGAGGCAAAATATGTCCAGCTATTCATTGGTAACAATTATGGCGCCAGCTATCTCAGGATTAATGACTTCCAAATATATTCGCCTCAACTGGGTGGAGCTACCGTTCCTTTGGTGGACTTATCCACGGACTCGCAGGGTGAAGTGGTGGCGTGGGCCTGGGATTTTGGAGACGGTAACACCTCGGTGGAGCAGCACCCGCAGCATACCTATAACGCTGCAGGCACCTATACTGTCACACTGACGGCCACGGATAATGATAGCCTCTCTGACACCACCACCATGGACTACACGGTACTTCAACCACCAACGGCGGACTTCACCTGGACACCCGCCATGCCCACTGAAGGCCAGAATACTACGTTTACCGATAACTCCACTGATACTGATGGCCTGGTTCTCGGCTGGCTCTGGCAATACTCTCACATTACTAACCAGTATACCAGTCCTACTCCTTCAACGGCTTTTCCCGATAATGGCGATTACGACGTAACCC
>Ga0180437_10011611_pt1 | contig 10538 bp, 6 predicted proteins | sample SS_ome_4_FD_132410 | JGI IMG/M metagenome (GOLD analysis project Ga0180437, IMG submission 132410) | Hypersaline lake sediment archaeal communities from the Salton Sea, California, USA - SS_3_D_1 metaG | ecosystem: Environmental > Aquatic > Non-marine Saline and Alkaline > Hypersaline > Sediment... | reverse complement strand
GGCTTCTGACCACGGCCGCCTAGAGTCGTGCACGGCACACGCCAACGTTCCACGCCGGTTTCCCGGTCGAGACAAATCAGTGAACCGGCGGCGCAGTACACTGCGTGCGTGCCGCGGACGGCCAACGACGCGCCCTCATACGCCTGCGTGGCCTCGCCCTGCTTCCGCCACAGTTCGCGGCCCGATTCGGCGTCGATCGCCACGATGCTGCTCTGCGGGTTGTCGAGTTTCGGGATCAGCGGGCCGTAGGCGCGCACCGGGAACGCGCTCGGCCCGATCGTGCCGCGCGGGTTGCCGATGCCGGCAGTGTCGAACGGATCGCCAAGCACGACGTACAGAACGCCTTGGTCGTAGGCAAACTCCTGGGTCCGCTCGGTACCGGCGTAGCTCCCCAGAACCTTGCCGGTGAGGGCGTCGAACACGGTGATCGGCGCATCCAGCCCCGGCGTGCAATAGACCCTGTCCGCCAGCGCGACAAGCTGCCGCTGCAGTTGGGTCGGGGTGAACTTGATGTAGATGTTGATCGGTTGCCAATCGACGAACGAGTGACGCCAGAGTTCGATGCCGTTGAAGGCATCGCGGCAGATCAGGGCGAACTTGCCCGGCAAGGCCGGGTGCTCGGCCGAGGCGCGGTCCTCGATGCTAAACAGTCGACCACCAGCCGACACCAGACTGTTGATCGACGGCAAACACAGATGCGACCGGCTCCAGTCCGGCTCGGCGATCCACTGGAAATGCCGAGGTGGGCCGACCAGATCATCGTTGGCCACGGCGTTATTGTCCGCATCGTGATAGTGCTGTGGCCACTCGTCCATCTCCTCCGGGCGTGGCTTGACGGTCTTCTTCCCGCCGATCAACGCCACGCCGTTTGGCGCCAGCACCCGCAGCACTTCCTCCATCGAAAGTCCGCCGAGGCTGTCCGCGACCACGAGGTTCACCAGATTGTCCACATAGGGCAGGCGATCACCCGTCCACGGTTCCGCCGTCACTTTGCCGTAAAGGCCGAGCGACTGGATGGTTTGACGGGCCGCCGTCACATCCGCATCGAGGCCCTGCACGGTGCAACGGTCGTTTACTTGGAGTGCCGCCGTGAGTTTCCCGTCGCTGCACCCGAGGTGGACGATCAGACCCCCCTTGATGCCCGCCTCGTCCAAGATTTGCTTCGCCGTCTGTCCGTAGCTGGCCGGGGCGCAAAGAGCACTGGCCGGCAACAACAATCCGGCAGCCAAGCCAAGCCAACACCGCGGCACGTCGGCGCGCCGCACACTTGTTGCAATCCACTGAATGAGTTTCATGTTCCAAACCTCCTTTCGATCAAAGTCTGCGTCAATGTTACCTGCCCAGGGCTCCGCAAAGCAAGTCGCCGAACTATTCCGCAGTGTAAGATACCACCGCCGCTTGACGCACGCGAACCGGTGTGTGGGTCTACCGATTTTTGCACCCTGTCGAGCGCGACACAACCCGCGGCGGCACCGCATGTTATGATAGCCTCTGCAACCGAGCGGAGCTATCATGTCCACGAACCACGAAACGCCCAAGATCGCACTTCCCAAAGGCTGGAGCCAGTATGTACGGTCGGCCGTACTGCACGTCATTTCCCTGGCCCAATATGCCGCCATTTACACCCGCAGTTGGGCGGCCGATAGCACCAACACCCGTGTCCGGTTAAGGGCCGAACTCGATCGGGCAAACCAGGAAATCGCCCGGCTGCGAGAAGAGTTGCGGATCAAGGACATCCGTATCGCCCGAATCGAGCCGCACCGGCGCCCCCATTATCCCCCTGTCGAGAGGATGGCGATACTCCAACTCCGCGCGGCCCGCGGCTGGTCGCTCGAACAGACGGCCCGCATTTTTCACGTCACCGCTCCCACCATCTCGACCTGGATGAGCCGCCTGAAAGATGGAGGAGCGGATGCGCTCGTGCAGTTGCGCCAGCCAGTGAACCGTTTCCGTCGGGGTCGGGCAACGGGGACGGAAGCTCGGCGGCGAAGGCAGGCAAGGCGAGCAACGTTAGTGCGACGGCGTCGGTGGGCAAGAACGATCGAGTTCGGCCAAGGAACATCATAGAAGGTCTCCTGTGGGTGGGAGTTCGTGCTTAGGTCGGGCGGTCCGCCGAAGTCGCTTCGGTCCCGAGCTGCCGCCCGCAACCAGCCGGGGCAGCGCAACCTGCAGAGATGCCTGCTGCGAAAAAATTGCTTAGCCAACTCAGCCATCTCGACGGCAATCTCTTTCAAACTCTTGGGCCATTGGTCGAACGTAACCATCTTTGCGCCTGGGATCTTGGGCGCCGTAACGCCTTCGACCAGCGAACCAGCTGGCTGAGCATAAATGAATTGCACTTCATCCTGACCATACGTGCTCGTCAGGCTCTTGGCATAGATCTCCATTTCGGCGGCATAGTTCTCCGGGGCGTACCCGATGCTGTACTGCGCAGGAATCCATATGACGCCGGCGACCGCCATCGGGGTATGCGGACTGACGTTCCAGTTGTACGCGTAGGTGGGGACCGCGTCGATCGGCACGTCGCCTTTGCCGGCTTCGGGGAATCCAGGGGCCTTCAGCGGGAACGTGGCCGGGTTGGCGCCCTGTTCGTCGAGCTGAATGATCTGCTGGACAAACGCGCGGACGTCCTGGAGATGGTTGGCGACGGCTTGCCGGGCGACATCGGTGCCCGGGTACTGGAGAAACAGCTCGTTGAGCCGGTCCTCGAATGCCGGGTTGTCCAGATCCTTCACGCCGGCAAAAGATGTCCACGACAGCGGCGAGGCGAACGCGGGGCTGTTCCCACCCCTGCCGGCGGACATGGTCATAAAGCCCTGTGGCACGCCCTCACGGCCCAGCGCTTTGGCGAACGTGTAGGCGAACATCGTCACACCCTGGCCTTCTCGGGAGAAATCCGCGGTGGCCCAGTACGAGCGGTACTTGCCCCCGCCGGTCTCGAACTGGCGTTTGCGCGGGGTGGCGAACCGGTCGGCCTTCGTTCTTCGCTTGAACTCGCGGACCAGCGGCATCGTTTCGGGCAGTTCGACGTCTTGGTCGCGCTGGTTGTAGGCCCACTCCGACGTAAGCTGGGTGCTGCCCGTAAGGTACCAGACGTCGCCTACGAGGATGTCCCTCACCGTCCGCTTAAACCCGTGGGTCGATTCCACCGTCAGCGTGATCGGCTTGACGGAGCCTTCTCGCGCAGGGAACGATACCGACCACTGCTGGAACTTGTTGGGCTTGACGGATTGCGTGACGCCGTCGAGAGTGACGGTCACGGTCTCGCCGACGTTGGCGTGGCCCCAGACGGGGATGGGCAGGCCACGTTGGATGATCGCACCGTCGCGGAAGTACTCGACGACCTGGAGGATCGGGTAGTCCGGGTCGGTATAGCGAGCGTACTTGGCTTTCAGCGCTGCGGCGATGGCGGGGTTGTCTTCCTCAAAGATGAACTTACCGTCGATTTGCGCGAACGGCGTCGCCGGGAGCCCGGCCTTGTTGTAGAGGTTCGCCCCTTCCGGCGCGGCGTTGTAGGCATACTGGACGCCGACCGGCTCCGGCACGTTCGGCGAGGTGACGACGACGGTGTCGCCGACGATCGTTGCCTCGGCCGCGTACCACTTCTTGTCGGTCCCGCAGAGGCGGAAGTGGTTGAGCTTCTCGCCGGGGGTGGGCCTGGCCGGCTCGACGTACTTGCCCGGCTCGCGGGCTTCCCTGATCGACCCCTTGCTGCCAACCATCAGGCCCCCGAAGAGCGATTCTTCTTCGAACGCGACTGTAACCTTCTCTCCCTCGATGGTGTGTCCGCTATAGATCGGGCCGGTGTACGCGATGTCTTTGCCGTACTGCTTGGCGAGCGCCCAGCGGGCCATACGCATGCCGGGGTGCAGCTTATTGGAGTAGTGGATGCCGCCGGGGCTATCGGCATTGACATCGAACTGGACGACCATGCCGACGTTTTTGCGGTTGTTGATGAAGAACAGATGCTGGGCCTGGCGGATGTCTGCGAAGCCGACATTGTCGGGTCCGGACTCGCCGTAGCTTTGCATCTGCGTGAAGTAGAAGGGCATGTCGGGCATGCCCCAGGCGTCGCGCCAACCGCCCGCCAGTGCCTCCATCCGCGCTGCGTAGATGCGCCCGTCGCCGCTGTTGCTCGTGCCCTGACACCAGATCGCGCCGCGGACCGCGTAGGGGATGACTGGGTGAATCTTGCCGTTGAAGAACTGAGAGGGCCCGCGCCACATGCCGGCAATACCCGGCAGGCGCGGGCGACTGGGAATGCGCGCGGCCGCGAACGCAGCTTCGCCGGCCGCGTCTTGCCATGCAAGGATGTCCGCTTCGTATTGCTTATACGCGGCCAAGCCCTGCGCGGTGAGGGGGTCGGCGTCGCGCATCAGCTTGGCATCCGCTTCGAGCTTCGGGTGCGCCTCAATCGCCTGCCGCTGGGTGAACGCTTCGATGCGTGTGTTGCTGTGGGCGCTTAGCAGGATGCCGATGGGCACGCCCAACTCCTGGTACAGCTCGTGTGCGAACGAAAGCGACAACGCCGAAAAACCGCCCGCCTGTGCGGACTTCTTCCAGCCTTCCTCGGAGATCGCCCGGTCCCGCGGGTACAACGCGGACTCGGTTTGGATGTTGATTTCGCGGATCGGGATGTCCTCTTCCGCGCTCGCAATCGTTTTTGCGAGCTGACTGCACATGCTCTTGCCCGCCACCCAGACCATATTGGACTGGCCGGACGAGAACCACACCTCGCCGACCAGCACGCCTTGCAGAACGATCGATTCGTTTCGGTCGTTCGTCACCTTCAGACTACGTTCTTCGTGCGACGCCGTAAGCGGGCCGAGTTTAACCGACCAATCGCCGTGTTCGTCGGCGACAGCCGTCTTCTTCTGGCCGGCGAATTCCACGGTGACCTTGGCGCCCGGCGTATCGAAGCCCCATACCGGCGCATCGACTTGCCTTTGCAGGATCATATTGTCCGTGAACGGCACAGCCAACTCTAAGTTCTGATCGGCTGCCGTAATCGACGACAACGCCAGCGTAACGAGGACGCAAATCACTATTCTCGGCATCATTTTGACTCCTGTACGTGAAAACGCTAACATCCCGCATGGATCGCCAGGGCGAGCAGTGTAGTCGCAACGGCGGCGAAGGACAACAAAGACCGAATTCGACAGCGGAACTTCATGGAAAGTCTCTTGGGGGTGGGATTTTTGAGTCCGTTCTCCCCCGGAGCTTGTACGACTGCATCATCCAGTGCAGATCGTTCCTCACGACGGCCTAATCTGTAGAAGATTCCAATCTTCCTTGCTGGTTCTGACAGCGCTTATGCCTTCTCGAAAACAACCACATTTCCACTCACAGTTCATTTGCTGATCTTCACTACTAGAGACACGCTCTCCCCGGCAGGCAAGGCAAGTTCTCGACAATCGGGTTTCCCGGTAATCTCCTTCACCGTTGCCTTGCCCGTGACAACCTGCATTGAATCCATCCGGCAGGAAGACGGGAGGCGCGCCTTCAGGGTCGGGGCAACGGCCGAGGTCAACGTCAGGTCCAGCTTTCCCGCAGGAATGTCCCAGGCAAGCCTGTCGATCTTGATCTGCCCGCGTGCCAACACCCCGCGGATGGAACCCCGCGGCCATTCTTCCGGGAGGGCGGGGATGAGATCCAGCGTGTCCTCCCACACGAATACGAGCGAGTTGTTGACGATATCCGGAATCGTGCCGACGGGATCAAAGCCGAATCCCTTGGGGCCCGGAAAGAAGCCGATCATGAAACTGGGATACAGGTAACCGGTGGCGATTCGGGAAAGCACGTCATGGACGATATCGCTTCGGCCCAATCGCGCGGCACATTGCCCCTGATTCATGACTCCGTGGGTGATATTGCCCTGCTTGTGTTGCCGAAGTACTTCAAATTTGTTTTCAAAGGCGGTTCCAGCCGCCTTCCATAAATCAGGAGTTCTATCACGGTCAATCTCGCAAAACTGGTAAAGCGGCAAGAACTGTGAATGGTGACGATGCCCGTGGTTCTCGTCGGCCCCCGGCCAGGCCCATTCCTGCAATTCGCCCCGGTCATTGATCAGATACGGCGGCATCTTGCGCAGCATCTCTTTCCATTTCTTGACATTCTCTTCTTCGATGTCCAGCGTTTCACACGACTTGATGAGATACGTCAAGACCGCCTTTGACACGGCGATATCATAGGTGGCGTTCGCGATCAGCTCTTTTTGCTCGGGAGAGAAGCTCATGAAGAAGCGGTACTTTCCGTTTTCGTCCTCCGTTCCCGCCAGCATGTCTTCAAGGAAGAGAACGGTCTCCTTCAGCAGGGGAACGGCCCTCTTTTCCAGGAATTCCCGGTCCCCCGTGAACTGATAATAGTCATAGAAGAAATGAGCCAGCCATCCCATGGCGGAATACGTCATTTCTCCCGGCCATTTTCCCCAATGCAGCATCAGGCATTCGTTGGACGACCTTGACCGGGGTACGATCCCCCGGTACCCATAAAACTTCCTTGCATTCAAACGACAATCGGGGAGCCAGGATTCAATCAAGTTGAAATAGCCTTCCATGAGTTCCGGCATGCCGCAACTCAGCAGGGACTGGCTTGCCAGTTGGAGATTGGAGTCAATCGTGAAGGTTCCGTCCCACGGGGTGGCCCATGCATCCGTCCATATCCCGACAAGGTTTGGCGGAAGTTCGCCCGTACTGCAGATGATGAGGTAACGGCAGGCGTCATACATTCGCTCCATGAGCGCCGGAGACATGCGGCCTTCTTCCGCGGCACGACTCAGCAGTGCTTCCGAGCTCGCACTGCGGTCCGCGCCGCCATGAAGATCCAGCTTCACCCGCGAGAAAAGCTCGCCATGTATTTTCGCATGCGGGTTGAAGAGCGCGTCGTAATCTGCCGGGAGTCGGCCAAGCTGCTCTCTCATGTCCGCAAGATAGCTGGTTTTGTGGCCCGGCCCGAAATGTGGGTTCTCCGGGGAATATGCCCATGCTTCACTTTGCTCCTTAGGCAAAGGGGTCCGCCAAGGGCGCACCTGCATGATGAGCAGCACCCGGTCCGCGCCAGCAACCAGGGCCTGACCGTCCTTGAACCGGGTCTCTCCGCCATCGGCGACAACCCGGATCAGGCAGTCATACCCTCCCTTGCCCCGGGTGTAGACAACGTGTGCCGAAAGGCATCCATCGGCGGCTGTCACTTCCGGTTCCACCCCCTCGTTGTCTATGTCCATGGAAAAGGTGCCGCCCACCTTTCCTTTTGGGCCGCTGACGGCCATGACCGCGACGTTGTCGGGCCGCGACACGAAAAGCTTTCGCGCCCAGTCGCCGTTTTCATCGGACCAGCGGACCGCAAGCTCACCCGTTTCGAAATTCTCCGTCATCACGTACCTGTCCCAGGCCGAGGATCGCGCGGCCATTTGCAGGTTCAGACGGAAGGCAAGATGATAGGGATCGGTCGGAACGGACTTGCCGCTGTGTCCGGTTTTCTCCTGAGTCAACTGATGGACAACCTGCGGGCCGTATTTACCGGCCTTCAGACCGGCTGCTTTTATTTCGGGCATGGAATCCGCCAGGTCGTGCACGACTTCCCGGGTTCCTCTCGGCAGGAACATTCTGCAGTGATTCAGGGTAACCTGTTCATCGTAGGGGTTCCCGAACATCATGACCCCCATCGTTCCGTTTCCGCTGAGAAACGCTTGTTGAAAACGTTTGGCCGGCTGGGTGGATGTGGCCCCGACGAATAGTTCGCCCTTTTCCGCACTGGACGCCAGGCTTGCGAGACCAAACAGGACAACCAATGTCAACGTCTTCTTCATTCTCACTTTGCTTCTCTCCTCTCGTATGCTTTGAGACTCCGCCGTAACTCCGCCATCTCCTGCATCAGGCGATCGCTGAAATACACCTTCTCCGAGTGTTTCTTGGGGCGAGAGGATTCGGACCTCTGACCTTCGGCTCCGGAGGCCACAGAACAATTCGAAAAACCTTCGGTATCAGCCACTTACGTATCGCATATTTTGCACATCTGCCTCTGTTTGGCAAGTATTCCGTGCACGATTCCGTGCATTCGCTGAACGCTGCCCCCGCGGTCAAGTTCCAACCGCTGTAAGCATGGGGCAAGCCGTCGACAGGCCGAGCCTACTGTTCTCACGACGGACGCTGGGACCGGGGACTTCGACTTCCACGCTCCGTCCTACCACCGCCCCTAGGGCGTCACGAAGGGCAAACTACGCCCGCGTCGTCCAGGTCCACCGGCGCCTGAACAGCGGCCTAGACTCGACCCATTCTGATGGGGGACGGGCGCGATGAACACACATCCCATGGAACCGCTTCGTACCCATCCGGTCTTCGCGCTCGCCGACCGCCTAGCTGAGTACCTTGGGGTCGCGCGCGATTTCATACATTTCTAGTCAGTGACGGCAAGTTCCTCTACCTGGCGACACCGACGGCAGGACGGACCCAGGGACACCTGTATCGCAGCTCCGACGAAGGCGCAACCTGGGACGAAGTCGCCCAACTCAACGGCGATGACCACTTCGGCTACAGTTCCCTAGTGGTCCTCGAGAATGGTGACATCGGTATTCTTGCCGAGCGGGCTCGCCAGAAAGGAAAGCAACCATCCGTCTTGGCCGACATCGTGTTTCACCGCATCCCCGCGAAACCATGAGCATGCTTCTGGCCCACTTTGGGCCGATCACTGCTGTCCCAACGCACAAGGCGCCAACCGAGTGGAATCGCATAAGAGTGGTAGCCAAAGGGCCCCGGATTCAAACCTGGATCAACGGCGAGGCAGTTGCGGACATCGTCAATGAGGAGGTCTACAGAACGAACCCCAGGGGAATGATCGGCCTGCAGATTCACAAGGTGAAGCAGGGGGCAGGCCATTCCGAAATTGCGTGGCGAGATATCAGAATCACCGAGCTTCGAGACGAGAATTCTAGTCCCGCGAAGTGATCTCCATCAAGAGCAAGTTTCTCGAATCTGGCGCTAGACCATGGAGCGTCGAGCATAGAAACAGGAGCGAGGGCCTCGGCATGATATCCCTGTCCACCTTCACTCAAAACAAAGGACTCCTCCTCGCTCGGTCACGAGGAAGACATTCTCACTGGCTGCGGACAGCCCATCGAAAAGCGGCGCCGCATCCAGCGGGATCTCGGTGATTTTCGATCCGTCGGACTTGGCATAGAGGCCAACAACGCCACCCATTCTGCCCTGGACATGTCCCCACGGATCTTCCTTCTCCACACGGTCCCTCACGCCTGCGACATAGAGACAGTTGTCGCCCACCAGAAGAGCCTCACCCCGTATGGGGATACGGACCGACCACTCCGCCTTCGCATCTTTCTCCACTCGATTCCCCTTCCGCCTCTTGGACTTGTCCTCGGTGTTGGCAAGCGCCCGACGCGAGAGAAGGTAACCGTCCTTCGCCAACGTGAAGACATCATGGCCACAGCTCTGCCCGTACTTCCTGTAACTCATCAAGCCAAATGCAGACGTCCCGTCATGTGCGACGATCTGTCCTTTCGTCGAGCCCATTCCCCAGACAGCGGTGTTAAACAGGCTGGTATCCAGAAAACCGGAGGCCGTCTGAAGGACTGGAGCCCCCTTCACGGGATACAAACCTCTTCCCTCATTGTTCGCATGCACGACGCTCTCCAACTGCCCCTCTGTGAAGCTGAGCGTCCGCATGTGAACGGTTCCATCCTGAAGGGTCATCAGGTCGGACAACACTCCCTTTTCGAATTCGTAGGATGATGAAAGGTCCGCCTGCAGTCTCTTCTCCTGCAGGACTTTGCCCGACTTTCGATCGATCCGGTAGAGGTGCATCCCACCATTCAAATGGGAGGACCTTCCCGCAACGCAGTACACATTTTCGCCACTCACAACCAAGCTGCCATGCACTGGCCACAGCGACTCCAACTGATCCATCGCCACGATCATCGCGTCCTGGGGGGCAGCCCGGAAACGCCAGACCTGTTGTCCAGTTTGCGCATCGAGGCAATAGACATGGCCGTCTCGGCAACCGAAAACAAGAAGCCCGTCCGTGTAGGTTGGAGACGAGTCGATTCTTCCGCCGACGGTCTGCTTCCAGAGCAGGTTACCGGACTTCCGGTCGAGACAACAGACTCTGTGCGCGTCCTTTTCAGCCACGTACACTTTGCCAGCCACGGCAATCGCCTGCGTCAACGGGCCGCCCAGTTGCACCTTCCACTTCAAGGAAGGCTCGGTAGGAAGGGGCGCCGGGAAACTTCCTTTCCGCGCCGCGTCGTACCGGTACATCGCCCAGTCCGTCTCCTCGGCGGCCAGCGGGCGTGGGGAAACGGCGTCCCGCTGCAACCTCTCCCCGCTCGTATGCCCCGTGAAACCGACGGCTCCCTGCGCGCGAAATCCGGTCAGCTTGAAGGCCATCCGACAAGAGCAATTGTGCGGTGGCCGTTCACGGGTTCATGAAGTGCTATAGGTTGATTTTCGGGTTGTCGGGTAAATTGTCGCATCATGCGGGTGCGACACGGGAAATGTCGGAACTGCGCTCGGCTAGCCGAACGGGTG
>Ga0180437_10011610_pt1 | contig 10540 bp, 8 predicted proteins | sample SS_ome_4_FD_132410 | JGI IMG/M metagenome (GOLD analysis project Ga0180437, IMG submission 132410) | Hypersaline lake sediment archaeal communities from the Salton Sea, California, USA - SS_3_D_1 metaG | ecosystem: Environmental > Aquatic > Non-marine Saline and Alkaline > Hypersaline > Sediment... | reverse complement strand
TAATTAAGCATACAGTAGTCCTAATTAAATTGGGAAAATATTAACAATAATCAGATGTGCAAAGTCAACCAGTCGACCTCCAGCCGTTGTGGTTCTCCGATGTGCATTCTTGCCGTGATCGCCGATCCACAGCAGGTCCGCAAGATCCTACAGCATCTGGTGAAGGTTGGCCGATCTCCACCAGGGCTAGACGCCTGCCGGAATACCGGCATGAGCCGGTTGTATCAGAGCTTCATGTAATCACCAATCTGTCTCCCTGCCTGTTCCAGGGGAGTAGCATGTCCCTACAGCCTCTCCGGTCATTCTTACAGGGGCTCTTTTCTCGAGAAACCACAAGGACCTGGAGCGTAATCATAGCGGCGCCCGGTGGGATCTCGTTCTGAAAGCAGCGGCCTCGCGGTGCAATGTCCCCGATCGCCGCGAAAACTACGGATTCTGAACGATTCCCCGATAGGCGCTAGTTTTAACCGTTCCACTTATCGTCGGTGCGGGTTGATCTCGTCGGCGAGTCCGGGCGCGCCCCCGCGATGGATAGGATGATTAGTCCATAATTTCTGAATATTTCCCGATTTCCTGTTGACAAACCTTGGATATGTGCTATAATTATTGAAATATTACAAGATTCTTGTAATAAATACGGATTGAGGGAGGTTTCGATATGAAAACCCGAATACTTGCGTTGACGGCGGTGGTTTTTCTGCTGTCACAGGCTGCGTTTTGCGGAGGTTCAAAAGAACGGACCGAAACGCCGAATAGTGCTGCCGCAGCGGAACCGATTGAAGTGGTATTCTGGAACGGTTTTACCGCGTCCGATGGAGATGTGCTCCGAGACATATACGACCGGTTCAACCAGCAGAATACGAAGAACATCAGTGTGACCATGGATATCATGCCATGGGGCAACATGCTGGAAAAGTTGGCTGTCTCGATTTCCACGAACACCGGCCCGACATTAATACTCCTCGGAGTGGAAAGTATATCGGAATACAGCGCCAGCGGCGGGCTGTTACCCCTTGACGATTTCTGGAAATGGTCCGGTCTGGATACCAGTAAGTTTGCTCAAAACGTCATTGATACATTCAAATACGAAGGCACAACCTACGGGATCCCCATGCAGTACAGTACCCATTACCTCTATTGGAACAAAGACCTGTTTGTGGAAGCCGGATTGGATCCGGAACGGCCCCCCGAGACCTTCTCGGAGTTCATCGACTACGCTCGGAAACTCACAAATGCAGAGAAAGAACAGTATGGTTTCGGGTTTCCGGCAGGAAACATCTACATTACCAACTTCCTTTGGAGTAACGGTGGTGACTGGCTGACGGAGGATTTGTCGCAATCCGCAATCAATTCTCCGGAAGCGGTCGAGGTTCTCACCATGCTGCAGAATTTTGCCACAGAGGGTGTAACGCCTCTGGGCATGACGGGGATGGATTTGGACAATCTCTTCTATGCCGGGAAAGTAGCGATGTATATGAACGGTCCCTGGTTGATCAACGGATGCCGAACGAAGGGTATGAACTTCGGGATAGGGTCGATTCCAGCAGCGGACAACGGATTCAAACAGTTTCCCGGTACGGGGGTTGCGTTCATGGTTACTTCCAGTGCAACCGATGAGCAGAAGATCGCGGCATACGAATGTATCAAGAACTGGCTTTCAAAAGATGTGCTCAAAGAGTGGACGCTGAAAAACGGATTTCCGGCATGGTCGAGCGAAGTCCTCGCTGATGCGGAAGTACAGAATGATCCCATTCAGAACGTACTGGGCCCGTTGAGCAAGTATGGAAGGCTGCCGTTTCCCGGTATGCCCGAATCGGGTCGAATAGCCGCCGACTATCTCGATCCGCTTTTCGAACAGCTTATGTACGGCAAGATTACCCCCCAGGCGTGCGCCCAAAAGATGGAAGCCGGCATAAACGCCGTACTCGCGGGAAAGTAGTTCGATTGCTTGTGTGACGATTGAGAGCCTGTTGCGGCAGGCTCTCTGTCATATCAGCGGGGAGCTGCAACGTGGAGAATCTCCTGGCCCGGGCAAATACATATCTCAACAAACCAAAGGTCGCGGCATGGGTGTTCTTAAGTCCGTCAATCCTTTGCCTTTTGCTGTTTGTATTTGTGCCGTTATTCGTTGCCTTTGGAATGGGCTTTTTTGATATCACTATTTTTTTCAAGAATATCCGTTTTGTTGGAGTAGCGAACTACCGGGAACTCCTCCACGATCAACGGTTCTGGAACGCGCTGAAGAATACCGCATACTTCACCGCGTGCGTTGTCCCGGGCGGCACGGCGTTTTCGTTGTCTGTTGCCCTCTATGTTCAGAAAAACACCGGCTTTCGAAGATTCATCCGTTCGCTGCTCTACGTACCGGTAGTATGCTCCATGACAGCCATGGGGATCGTGTGGGCTATGCTCATGGATCCGACAATCGGCATCTTTGCGTATTGGTCGGATATTCTCGGAATGCGAAATTTCATGTTTTTGAAGGACCCCAATTGGGCCATGCCGCTTATTATGCTGATGACAGTGTGGAAGACATTCGGACTATCTATGATCATCTTTGTCGCCGCACTGCAATCCATACCCGAATACTACTATGAAGCAGCTAGAATAGACGGGGCAGGTGCCTTGACACAGTTCATTCATGTGACCCTTCCGCAGATTGTTCCGGTACTTGGTTTTTGTATAGTCACGTCAACAATCCAGAGTTTCATGCTCTTTGATCAAACGTATATTATGACTCGTGGCGGACCTCTGTTCCGTACAGAGTCGATGGTTCAATACATCTATTCGCGGGCATTTTCCCTGAGTCCCTTTCGTCTCGGTTATGCTACGGCGATAGCGGAAGTGCTTTTTGTCATCATTGCTGTTGTGTCGCTGCTGATGTACCGGTTCTTCGTGAAAAAGGAAGCGGGAGGTATGCAATGATGCTAAAGCAAAATGCACTTTCCTTTTCTAGACTGATGGTTTTCCTCGGCATATGCATCGTTGTGCTTTTGGTTGTGTATCCGTTCGTGTGGCTCATTCTCTCTTCTTTTAAATTCGAAACGGATATCGTCAAATATCCTCCGGGAACCTGGCCTTCGACCTTTACGTTCGAACAGTATGTCCGGGTGTGGCATAAACTTCCGCTCCTACGCATGTTTGTCAACACCGTGATTTTCTCGGGTTCGGTTACCCTGGCCAATTGCTTCTTATGCGCCATGGCGGGCTATGCGTTTGCCAGAATTGACTTTCGGGGTAAAGAAGTGCTCTTTATCCTAATCCTTGTTTCAATGATGATTCCATTCCAGATCTACATGATTCCTCTCTATATCGAGGAGCACAAGTTGGGTATTCTGAACACTTTTGCAGGTCTCATTCTGCCGCGTATTACCTGGCCCTTTGCGATCTATATGATGCGTTCGTTTTTCGTATCGATACCGAAAAGTCTTGAAGAAGCCGCTCGAATCGACGGAGCCGGAGAATACAGAATCTTCGGGGCGATAATGCTTCCATTGTGCAGGCCGGCCTTTCTCAGCATCGGAATCATGACCTTGGTGAACAACTGGAACGACCTTGCATACCCGCTTATCCTGACCAATACCGCCGAGATGAGAACATTATCCGCGGGTCTTGCCCTGTTTGTGGGCCAACGTGTCATAGAGTACGGCGCCACCCTGGCAGCGGCAACAATATCGCTATTGCCCCTGCTCCTGGCGTATATACTTTTGCAGAAATACTTTGTGAAAGGCGTTGTCATGTCCGGCCTGAAGGGCTGACGACCTACGACTATGAAACGGAGAAGGATGAAAGAAGCCAAACTGAGGGTCTGCAAGGATTTCGTTGTCGGGGAAACCGACCCCAGGTTGTTCGGTTCCTTTGTCGAGCACATGGGGTCCACCATCTATAACGGGATATATCAACCCGGACACCCTGCGGCAAACAAGAACGGATTTCGCACCGATGTGCTCGATGCGTTGAAGGAGCTGAACCTTGCTGTCGTCCGGTACCCCGGCGGCAATTTCGTTTCGGGCTACACATGGGAAGATGGAATCGGACCTCTCGACCTCAGACCCACTCGATTGGAACTTGCATGGAAGGCCATCGAGCCGAACAGTTTCGGGCTCCATGAATACATGAAATGGATGGAGCTGCTGGGCGCCAACCCTCTCTACACCGTAAACCTGGGCACGCGCGGGGCCGCCGCAGCACGAAACATAGTGGAGTACTGCAATTGTCGGGCCGGAACGAAATACGCTGACATGAGACGAGCGAACGGCAGAAAGGACCCGTTCGGTATCAAGCTGTGGTGCCTCGGAAACGAAATGGACGGCCCGTGGCAGATAGCGAGCAAGACAGCATACGAATACGGCAGAATCGCCTTCGAAGCAGGCAAACTCATGAAATGGGTTGATCCGGCGATCCAATTGGTAGCCGCAGGAAGCTCTCTTCCTCGTATGTCCACATATCCCGAATGGGATAGAACCGTGCTGATGCAGGCCTACGAAGTCCTCGACTATATCTCACTGCATAACTACATCGACAGAACGACGCCGACCGATCAAATAGATGCCGCGACGTTTTTCAACGGAAGCGAGCCGCAGGTCTTCCTCGATACTCCTGCATATCTGGCCAGAACCTTGTCCGTCGATAGACAGATAGCGGAGATCATCTCCGTGTGCGACTCTGTACGTGCAACGAAACGAAGCCGGAAAACGATCAACCTTTGTTTCGATGAATGGAATGTGATAAGCACAAACAAGGATCTGCGTACCGACTACTTCGAATGGACAACGGGCTGTCCGATAGATTGTACCCCCCACACGATGGAAGACTCTCTGGCATTCGCCTCGGCAATGATGGCAATCCTACGCCGGGCCGACAGGGTGAAAATCGCCTGCCAGTCACTACTGGTGAATACAGGGCCCCTCGTTTTCGCTGAAAAGGACGGGGGCGTTTTCAGGAATTCAATCTTCTTTCCGTTTCTTCATATTTCGTCATTCGGTAGAGGACTGGTGCTCCAATCACTTGTGCAATCACCAACGTATTCCACCGAGGAATTCGATGATGTTCCCGTTATCGATACCTTGCCCGTATTCAATCCGGAAACCGAAGTGCTCACCGTCTTCGCGGTTAGCCGGAGTAAGACTCCTGTGAGCTTTGCGATGGATTTCCAGGGCTTCGGAACACCGCGATGTATCGAACATATCGTCATGAAGCACGAGGATCTTCGAGCAATCAATACCGCGTCGAATCCGGACGTCATACAACCCGCTTACTCTTCACAGACACGTGTCGCCGGGGATGGGGTGAACAGTACCATTGATTCCTATTCCTGGAATGTAATCAGGTTTACTTTTTGATACAGGAGAGATACAGATGCAGCGATACTTGTGTAACAACCCTGCAGTACTTCAGAGAGCCGATCCATGGATTTATCGACATACCGATGGTTACTACTATTTTGTCGCATCTGTACCGGAGTACGACCGTATAGAGCTGCGGAGAGCACCTGTTCTCGCAAACCTGGGCGGTGCCGAACCCGTCACGGTGTGGAGGAAGCGGGAATCCGGTATTCTCAGTTCACATATCTGGGCTCCCGAATTGCATTTCGTGAATTCATGCTGGTACATCTATTTTGCCGCGACTGATCGACCGACACCCCTCAACGGCTTGTTTAATCATCGAATGTACGTACTGGAAAACTCTCATGCCAATCCCCTCGAAGGAGAATGGATCGAGCGCGGCCAAATAGAGACTCGATGGGATACGTTTTCACTTGATGCAACTTCTTTTACTCACAAGGGGGTCCAATATCTGGTATGGGCGCAAAAGGATCCTTCTATCCCCGGCAATTCGAATTTGTATATCGCCGCGATGAAAAATCCGTGGACCATTGACAAAAACCAGATAATGTTGTCCAAGCCCGAAATGCCTTGGGAGACAGTAGGCTTTTCGGTCAATGAAGGTCCCGCCGTCATTATTCACGGCAAGAAGGTGTTCATCTCTTACTCTTGTAGCGTAACAGATGCGAACTATTGCATGGGACTGCTCACTGCAAATACCGACGACGATCTCCTAAACCCAGAGAACTGGATCAAGAGCCCCAAACCTGTTTTCAAAACTTCGAAGGAATCGCACCAGTACGGCCCGGGACACAATTGTTTTACCGAGACGGAAGACGGCCGGACAACACTGCTGGTCTATCACGCAAGGAATTACGAAAGCATCATCGGTGATCCTTTGTATGACCTGAACAGACATACCCGGATACAACCTCTCGACTGGACTATTGCAGGATACCCGGTTTTCGGTGAACCGGTAAAGGACGGTCCGGTCTTTCTTCGATTAGACCGTGAGGAACGTGTATAATGACGATAGTATTCTTACGTAATCACCAATAGTGGACAGAGGTACAAATTCAGATGCTAAAGGAAATATCGCTTGACTACAACAATAAGGCAGAAATGCTCAAAGTCGCGAAAGCATTGGCAAATCAAGCAAGAATCAACATTCTTGAGCTACTCAACGAAAACAGTCTTAACGTGAATGAGATTGCGGAAAAGCTGTCCATCCCGATTTCGACAGCGGCATCCAGTATAAGGATTCTTGAGGATGCGGGGCTCATATTCACAGAGCTCCAGCCGGGAATCAGAGGGTCTATGAAGCTATGCAGCAGGCATTGCGATAAGGTGCTTCTCGAACTATATCGCCCTAAGGAAACCCAGCAGAGCGACACCGAAGTATACAGCATGCCCGTCGGCTACTATACCGACTGTGAGATCCACCCCACCTGCGGTCTCGTTGGTAAGGCGGGAAGCATCGGCATCGATGATGATCCGGCAAGTTTCTACCTTCCCGAACACGTGCAGGCCCAGATGTTGTGGTTCTATACCGGATTCGTAGAGTATAAATTTCCCAACAATGCCAGAAACGATTATTACATTATGGAATTAGAAATCTCATTCGAAGCGTGTTCGGAGGCACCCTTTTATCGCAATGATTGGCCGTCCGACATCACCGTATGGATAAACGATGTTGCCATTGGAACGTGGACAAGTCCGGGCGATTTGGGGGGGCGAAGAGGAAGAAACAATCCGCCGTGGTGGCTCGATGAACTAAACCAATACGGCATATTGAAGACTTGGAAAGTCGACCGCGAACATACCACCTTGGATGACCAATTCATTTCTCCCGTATCGATTGACGATCTGGCCCTTAACCGGAAACCCTATATAACTCTCCGTATCGGGTTGAGCAAGGATGCCAAGAACCAAGGAGGAGTCACTCTCTTTGGAGAAAACTTTGGGGACTATCCCCAAGACATAAGGATGAAATACACCTTTTCGCGGTGAGACGTTTCGGTCGGTTCTTTCTTTATTGATAGTACTTTTTATTATCTGAGGTGGGCCATCGAGGACCCGAAAGTAGCAGCCATCGAGACGATGGTGGCAATTCTCCCGCTCATCCTCAGCCGAGCAGAGTTGATCCCCTGACAGGATTACCCTTCGGATGCTAATCCGAGTACTTCGAATAAGAAACACAGCTGTTTGGAATCCCAACGAACGCCGAGCAGACATACTCATTCCCCGGAGCAGGGAGGGAGACAGATAAGTGATTACACGAACTTTGGATCCAACCCCGGTGGAGATAGGCTGGGCGCCTCCGCCCGACCTTCACAAGATGCTACAAGATCTTTTTAAGCATCTATTAGATTAAGAAACAAGCTGTTTCGTGATAAGTTGGGATCTATTAGACAGTAAGATAATTGACTAAAAATTTCTTTGCCGTGATGCAGCAATAACAACTTTGACGGGTAATCTAGGGAAGATGCAATAAAACCAGACTTTGATACAATCGGCCGATTGCGTTAGAAAAGCCACACGAATTCAAGCGCGTATATGCCTGGAGTTTCCGCCCTTAATCTTCTCTGCCTCTTTTCCATGTGTGGACCATCGTTCCAGAGCACGTAAATAAAAGCTACCTTTAGGATAACCTTTCTCGCTTGTCAGAGAGAGAAGAAAGGGGTTTGGCTATCTTGTTTTGGTTGTTAGCATTCTAGAGCTATCGGTATCATCGAAAGTATGGGTATACGTCACTGTGGTGCAAATTTTTCTCTCTTATCTTTGCCTACTTTCCTCGAATTACGCAGTAACTTGGGTACATTTAAATTCGGATGATCAGTCCTACACCGCATTCGATGTAGTTATCCTCAAATTCCTGTTCCGCGATTTCTCGGAATCTACCACCGGAACAACTGCAGGGAGAGACCCTGTCCACACCAAGTTCGATGAAGCGTTGAAGTATCTGCTCTTGACGTTCTAGTGTCATGGATTCAAGGTGGAATCCGCCCATTACCAGGTGGAGGTTTTTATTTGGTAAACTAGCCATAACTCTTTCGAGTACGTTGATGATGCCCGGATGGGCGCAACCACAGACTACGACAAGTCCCGCTTCCGTATCGATCACCAGGGACTGCTCTATATTTGGATCGGTCTCGGACTTGAATCCGCCGGTGCTGTACACATGTTTGGCAATCTTCGTGAACTTATCAAGTTCCCTCAATTTTGCCCCGTAGTTCTCAACCATCGCCTCCTCCCTGCAGGCTCCCGGGTAGCACACTGTTACATTCGGGTTCCTCTCCAAGAAGTCCATGAGGCCTCCTTTAAGGTGGGAATGGGAGATGACGACAATATCGATATCAAGCGGATCGATGTTCATCTTCTCCATGTTGGATAGAAGAAATTTCCCTGCCGATGAACCGTACCCCGTGTCGAAAAGGATATTCGCAACAGGCATTTGTATAACACAACTGAACCCTCCTGGTCTCTCAAGCTCGGGATTCACACTATAACGGTCCAAAACGATCGAGATAGTGGTTTCCCCGGTTTCCAACTTCCCGCTAGCACATACAATCGATGCAGCAAGCGTCAAGACAACTAATGGAATACCCAGTCTTATGTTCATTTTTTCCTCCACATTCGTTTTTTCCGAGCTGGATTCACCGTCTCACCATCACGCAGCAAGGTCCGAACAGCAGCAAGGTTCCAAAGTATGATGTTCTTAGAAAATCATATTAAGGTGGCGAATTTCCATCTTAAGGAACTTTTGAGACGGAGAAACAACTTCTAATTAGATTCTAAGACACTCGAAGTTGTAGTTGCAAATGATTCATCGAGTTTGCTACCAAATAAAACCAAATTAACGGACCTCAGACAGGGAAGACTTATTGCTGGGTACGCGGGGGATCGGGGTTCTAACTATTCTTGTATGCAGTCACCCTTCCGATGATGCTGAAAAAAAACATCGTCCCCACTCTGTTCTTTTCTCCCCTTTTAGTAGAAATGTACCCTTAACACTGTATCAGCTTTCGAAGTAGTATTTCTCCCCTTATCTTTAGGTAAGCCCTACGGTTTCGAAATGTAGTTGACGATCTCCTGGGATAGAGAATTCAAGCGGCTCAGAGTCAATTCGACTAATATCGCAATATGTATTTCGTTTTTATCGTAGAGCGCCTGAGCACTGAGAGAGGGAGTAAGAATTTCGCCCTGTTCCTCTTTGATTTTCTGTACCAATTTCAGAAAAATTTCCATTCCTTTCGCGTCGGATTCCAAGAAGGCACGCACCATACCCTCTTCATTGGTTTTAACCGAAAGTTCACCAACAATCATGTCAAATGGGCCGGTTTGGGGCCGGAGGCGGTAGTGTTTATGCGCAAATGAGGCGAAAATGGGCGATTTTTAGGATGTAGTGACACACATATAAATTTATTCTTGAAACTTTTCCGAACCCATGATACTATTCGTGCATGTTCATCAGAAAGGTCGGAAAGCGCAGCGGCAGAACCCCCAAGCGCTACGAATATCTCCAGCTAGTGGAAAGCGTGAGAACCGAGAAGGGACCCAGGCAGCGGCTGGTGCTCAATCTCGGCAACCTAGATCTTGATCCGTCTCAGTACCAGAGCTTCGCAAGGCGGATTGAGGAGATCCTCACAGGCCAGCGCAGCATGATAGATCTGGATAGGCGCCTGGAGAGAAGTGCCCGCGAGGCGGCGGGGAAGATCTTCAAGAAGCAGGCCGAGGAGCTGGATGAGCAGCGAGAGAGTGATTTTCAGCTGGTGGATGTCAATTCGCTGGAGTCCGACACATCTCGAAGTATAGGCCCTGAGTATCTGTGCCACTCGGTGTGGAAAGAGCTGAAGCTGGATGTGTTTTTCAGCGAGCAGGGAGTGTCGGCGAACGTCACGCCGTTGATCGAGGCGCTGGTGGTCGGAAGGCTGGTAGCCCCTGGGAGCGAACGCTATACCCGGGAGTGGGCGGAGAAGCGAAGCGCACTGTATGAGCTTACGGGGACTCCGCTGCGTCCGTCGCTGAACTCCTATTATCGAGCGGACGATACGCTGTTCGGCTTGAAGAGAGAGCTGGAGGAGCATCTGTGTAGGACGGAGCGGGATTTGTACTCGCTTTCTGAGAAGATGTTCTTCCTCGATTTGACCAACAGCTACTTTGAGGGCGAGGCGCAGGGCAATCCGAAGGCGAGATGGGGGCGAAGCAAGGAGAAG
>Ga0180437_10011609_pt1 | contig 10540 bp, 14 predicted proteins | sample SS_ome_4_FD_132410 | JGI IMG/M metagenome (GOLD analysis project Ga0180437, IMG submission 132410) | Hypersaline lake sediment archaeal communities from the Salton Sea, California, USA - SS_3_D_1 metaG | ecosystem: Environmental > Aquatic > Non-marine Saline and Alkaline > Hypersaline >... | reverse complement strand
GTCAGCGAGCGCGACGGCTCCCCGGGGATCGTCACGTCCTTCGCGTTGCCCTCCTCGTCCTCTCCGGGCTCCTCGGAGGGCCACAGCTCGTCAGGGCGACACCCAGGTCGGTCCGCCCCCTTCAGGGCCGGGTCGCGGCGCAGGAGGCGCTCCAGGCGCACGTTCGCGCGCCGGCTAGCAGCCTCCTCTCCGGTCTTCGGATCGACGCGCTTGGCGCGCCCCCAGACCCTGCTGGTCGACACGATCTCGACAGCACTCCAGGCACCGGCGCCGTAGGGCGCCCAGCACGTCCAGCGCGGGCCAACCTGCCACGGAAGCAGCAGGCGCGCCTGAGCCTCCTCGACCGGCGTCGGCGGCGGGGGCGGTTCGGGCACGGGCGGCTCACCCGTCTCGGGATCGAGGCCCTGCGCCTCGGCTTCCCGCTGCGCGATCCGCAGCTTGCGCTGCCAGCTCCGCAGCTTGCGCCGGTGGCGCGGCTCGTTGCGCCACTGACGATGGTACTCGACCTGGCGCTGGGCCTGACGGATCCGGGCGGCGAGGGTCACCTACACCCCCCGCAGATCGCCAGCGACGGGTGACCCGTCCCGGACACGAACATCTTGCCGCACGAGCTGCACTCGACGTCGGGCTCGGGGTCCTCCTGCCTCAGCTCGTAGATCACGTAGCCCGACGTGCGACGACGCTCAGGCAGATCGAGCACCACCGGGCGCTGGTAGGTCCCCCGGCTCGTCCAGTGAGCCTCGCGCACGTCGCGCCGGACCACGATCCACGCGACCCCGCCCGGAGCAAGAAGGCGCCGCAGCTCGTTCACGAGCGGTCCCTCGTCCAGCTCGTGGAGCACGTTCGCCACGTAGGCCGAGAGGATCACGTCGTAGGTTCCCTCGGGAGGGCTCTCGGGAGCCCAGTGGGGGTCCCACGGATCGAGATCGAAGGTACGAGCGTCGGCGCCGTGCCCGCACCCGTGATCGAGACGCCGATCGCCTTCGAGCAGGCCCTGCCCCGCGAGCCAGCGAGCGGGAGCGCTCGGAGCGCGCCGGTGGATCGCGGCGAGATGGCTGGAAGCCCTGGCCCGCTCCGCGAGCGCGGGCCCCTTCCTCGCGCAGTGCTTGCAGGGCTCCGAGCGAGCAGTCGTCGCTTCCTCAGCGGTGGAGGCCACGTAGCCCGGCCGCGGGATCCGAGCCCCACAGACGGCACGCCCGGTCCGCGTCCAGTCGTCGCGGGCCAGGTGGTAGCGAGCCGAGCCCGCGTTGCGGTACCAGCTCACGCTTGCCCCTCCCGAGACATCAGGAGTCGCGCGTACGGCATGCGCGAGATGTGCCGCACACAGTACGGCTTGCCGTAGTACGCCGGGCTACCGCACACACCACAGCGAGTAGGGTGGCTCGTGATCCCACGAGCCCACTCCCCCCGATCCGCGGGCGGGACCTCACGACAGCCACGGGCCTCGACCGTACTCCTCCAGCGCCGGGCGCTCACGCCGCCCTCGCGATCTGCCTCAAGAGGCACTCGCCCACGGCCGGCACGATCGCGTTGCCGAGCAACTTGATCGCCTCCGTCTTGGTCCTGGCGCCCAGCTCGTAGTCGGAGGGGAATCCCATCGCGTCCCGGATCTCCCCCACGGTCAGCATCCGCGTCTCCCAGCGCCCGCGGCGGCGCCGCACCCAACCCCAGTGGTTCTTGGTCGTCACCGTGCCGAGCGGGCGGTCCGGGCACCGCCCGCGGTGCCCCGTGACGTGCTGGGTGACGAACAGCGATCCCCACCCGCGGTCGATCCCCGCCTGGATCCGGCGGCGGACGCCCGCAGGACGGTCCTCCACAGGGCGCCAGCCGGCTGCCCTGGCGTCGTAGATCGTCCGGGCGGGCCGATGGCCCTCCCGAGGGAGATCGAAGCTCAGGGAGCCTCCCAGCCGCTGGTGGGTCGCCACCACGAACAGGCGGCGGCGGTGCTGGGGGACCCCCGTGTCGGCGGCGTCGATCTCGACCTCCTGGGCGTCGTAGCCCAGCGCGCCGAGAGCGGTGAGCCACGCCTGGTAGAGGACCCACGAGCGAAACTCCCTGACGTTCTCGACCACGACGAACGAAGGGCGGTGGACCTCAGCGCAGCTCACGACCGCCCACGCCGTCGAACGCAGGTAGTCGTGCTGGGGGGCGGTGCCCCGGCGGCGGCCGGAGCCGCCGCGGGTCGCCGCGTTGCTGTGGCCCTGGCAGGCCGGCGAGGCGAGGAGCACGTCATGGGCGGGGACGCCGTGCCAGTCGGCCTGCTGGAGGTCCTGGCACTCGATCGTCGTCTCGGGATGGTTGAGGCTGTGGGTCTCGACCGCGGCGCGCCAGTGGTTCGCGGCCCACACCACGTCGAGGCCGGCGCGGGCCGCCGCGAGGGAGAAACCACCGGCGCCCGCGAAGAGATCGATGGCGATCATGGCGCCACCCCCTCGGGCTCGCTGGCGCGGGCCCTGGACACCGCCGAGGCCACGTCGCCGGGAACGTCCTTCCCCGCGAGCGCGGCCTCGACCAGGACACGGCAGTGCTGCTTCGTGCGCGCTCTCAGCATGTAGCTGTAGGGCCACGTCCTCGACGGGCTGCGCACGTTGCAGGTCACGTCCCCCTGATCCTCCTCGTCCGAAGGGTACCAACGCCCAGCCTTGTCGAAGTCTCCGTCAGGGTGAACGGAGCGATTCTGGCGCCGTCCGTAGACCGTGTTCACGATCTCCTTGATCCACCGCTCGCGGGCGAGATCCGCCTTGCGGAGCGCCTTGCAGACCCGGCAGAACCGGGTCTTGCCACGGAGGAGCTGCTCGGGATGGATCCGGCAGACGCCGGCCCGGTCATGAGCGCGATCGAGGGACCGCTGGGCCTGGGGATCGCCGCCGGCTACGCGGCGCTTGAGGGACTGCATGGTGGCGTCCATCAGAACCCCCCTTCGTCGCGACGCGCACAGGTGTCGCACTGGTAGCCGTGGGCCCGGTCGAGTCGCGTGAGCGCGTTCTCGCGCCCGCAACCGGGACAGGGGAGGTCCCGCGGGTTGCTCTCGCTCGCCGCCCGGAGGGCGCTCACGCCACCCGGGTCAGCGAAGTGGATCACGCCCTCGCAAGGGTCGTCCCAGCGACAGGCGTCCTCGTGAGCCTCGGTCACGCAGTCGTCGGAGCAGGCGCGCTCACCGCCCGGCCCCACCGGGTGGTGGACCGGGTTGAAGCGCTCCTCGACCTTGTGGTCGCAGACCTCGCAGATCCAGCCGGGGAGGCAGCACGGGCACCCCGTGATCCTGTCGGCCCCCTCGTCCCACTCGCACTCGTCGCCCTGCTGGACGCGGTTGCCGCACCACGAGCAGGCAAGGCCAGGGTGCGGTCGATCGACGGTGATGGTGGCGGTCATGCCGACGCCTCCTCGCGCACGAGCTGGCGCTTGGTGACCCGACCCTGGAAGGTGACCTCGACCTTCGCCGTGCTCCCGTAGCGCACCGTCCACTCGGCGACGACCTCGTTCGCCTTCGCCAGCGCGCCTTCCAGGCTGCCAGCCTTCACCTTGATCGTGGCCTCGACCTGGCTGCACGCCATGCAGTGCCCGCGCTTCTTCGCGAGCCCGTGGTCGCCCAGGCGGAACGTATAGAAGGCGCTCACCGCGCACCCCCTGCCAGGCAGGGCCAGCACAGGTTGAGACCCTCGACGCGCGCCTGCTGCCCGCAGCGAACGCACGCGACCTCGGCGTCGGGGATCGTCCAGGGGGGGCGCTCGGTCGGATCGGCGGCCTTGGGGTAGACCGTGTGATCCACGGCGCCGTGGAGCTGGCGCAGGCCGCGCTTCGCCGCCCGGGTCAGCCCCCACTTGTAGCGGTGGTTCCCACCGTGCCGCTGCCTCGCGCACACCGTGTCGAGGACCTCGACCAGCCACTGCACGAGGTCTTCGCCCTCCTCGGGCGGGCGAGCCCCGTAGCCCTTGAGGCGCTCGACGGCACCCTCCCAGCCGCTCGTGCTCTTCCCCGACCGCTGGCTCGCTCGGATCTTCGAGAGGTCCCTGTCGTTCAGGACGTGCCCCGTCTCGCGAACGCACCAGGCCGAGCGCGGCTTGCTGCGACCCGTGTACCACGCCGTGAGCGCCTGGTAGATCGTGCCGACGTGGCCCGGCATGACGCAGAGCCCGTCGCGGTCCCAGCGAGGGACCGGATCAGAGAACGAGACGACCGCCTCGACCCCCTCAGCCCGCACGCTGCGCTCGTGGTGCCTCATGGCCTGCGCGACGAACCAGGACTCCGCATTGCGCTTCACCTCGTCCAACAGGACGAGGCGCTGCAGCTCGCACGACTCCCGGCTGGGGGTGTCGAGGAAGGGGAACGAGGAGCGGAGCACCTGGGGGCCTCCGGGCTGCCCGAAGGTGATCGCCCCGACCACGCCGCCCTTCCCGGCCCAGTAGGGCCGGCGCGTGTCGATCAGCAGGTAGCGGTACGAGGAGGAGTTGGGGAGCGTGCCGGAGTAGTGGTGCTGCACGATGAACGGGCGCACGTCGCGGTCGCGGTCGACCCGCACGACCTCGTGGTACCGCGGGTCGAAGCGCTCGTCGTCTGCGGGGCGGTAGCTGTCCCGGCGGTCTCGCCAGCGCTGCTCGGGGCCGATCACGCCGCACCCCCTCGCGCCTTCGAGGCGCAGGAGTCGCAGACGCGCTCCTCGACGTCCTCGCCGCCGATCTCGTGCGGGGTTCCCTCGCCCATTGGCGTGGCGCACTCCCAGCACTGGGGGCTCGCCTCGGCCTCGACCCTCCGCTCGATCTCCACGAGGCGCTCGTAGACCCGGCGCTTCAGCTCGGCCTTGGCCTGCGCTGCGAGCTTGTAGTTGCCCCGCAGCTCAACCTCAACCTCGATCTCGTGACCCTGCCAGGAGCACCCCGAAACGCTGTAGCCGAGGACCCGCTGCTCGCTGCTGTAGGAGCAGGGGTTCGCGTCCTCCGTCCACGGCGACCAGTCCCCGACGTGCTCGCCGTCGATCTGAACCTCTCCCTCGGGGCAGTTGCCCCAGCGCGCCGACCCGCCCTCCAGCTTGCCGAGGCGCACACGCTTCACGCCCTTCGCCTTCCGCTTGCGCTTCGGCTTCGGCTTCGGCTCAGCCGCCTTGATCTCGTCCATGGAGGGCAGCATGCCCGTGATCGGCTTCGCCGGCTCGGTCGCACCCAGCGCCCAAGCAGCGCGCACGAGCAACTCGCGCTCGGCCTTGAGGAGGGCCGGGCGATCGGGAGTGTCCCCGCTGCCGTAGTTCGCCGCGGGGCACTCGCTGTGGTGCAGGCTCGACACGCCCTGCCAGGTGAGGTCGGCCGCTCGCCAGACCCACGCCTTCGCGCTGGACTGGAAGCGGTACTCGGCGTCGAGGTCCACCGCGACCTTGATCCGGTGCTCGCGCATCTCGTAGCGAGCGCGCAGCGTCTGCTTGTTCTGGCGGCGGGCCATGTGCCGCTCGCCCTCAGGCTTCGTGAAGACCCACGGGCTCTTCGGGGCGCTCATGCATCACCCCGCTCGCGCCGCACGCAGGTGCAGCAGATCGGCCCCTCGGGGCGCTGGCGGAAGGGCTCGTCCAAGTCCACGGGGTAGAGGGGGTAGCCGCAGCGGGCGCAGGGCTTGGACCCCTCCGGGGGGACGATCCCGGGGAGGGCCCCGGCCGTCGTCTCGGTCGTCTCGTTCACGTCGTCTCCATCATGCAGATACAGCCGCTCCCCGGCCCGGCACCCCGCCGGAGCCTTCGTCGGCGTAACCCACTATACCGCATGCCACCGACCGCCACCAGGCGCCCCCAACCCGTTGCGGCGCGCGGAGTTGTGCGGGGCCCGGCTCGAGCTGGGAGACGCTGGCGCGCGGCCCCTCCTCCTTGCGCGCGGCCCCTCTCGCTGGTAGCGCCGCGTCGGTGCCCGGTGGTATAGTCCCACGCTCCGCAACCAGAAAGGCCAATCAGCTATGCCACGCAAGAAGAAGAAACCGAAGCCTCCGGCCCAAAGCGAGACGATCTCGATCCACCTACGGCTACCGCGCGAACTCGTGGAAGCGATCCGCGCTCGCGCAGCCGAGCTGGACCGTCACCCGTCCGTGCAGTTGACCCGCGACCTCCGCGAGCTGTCGTACTACGGCGGCGACGCACAGTGAACGGCACCGACCCCAAGGCACTGGAGGTGACGTGCCAGCTTCAGGAGTTCCAGGCAGCGCTCCAGGCAATCGCCCAGGGCGTGCCGGTTCCACTCCCGGCGACCTACCTGGGGCTCAGGCCCCCAGGCGACAACTACTCCGTCGCCCACCTGGCAGCGCAACAAGCTGCCAAGCCCCTCAAGCGGAGGCGTGTGATCCCCTCCCGCAAGGGAGCCGACGCCCTGAAGCGAGGCGTGCCGATCGAGGAGCTGAAGGAGGAGAACGAGGAAGTGAAGATGCGGATCACCCCCGCGGAAGACTTCGTTGCCGAGGCCCAGCGGGTCCTGGCAGCGGTCGGCCTGGGGTACCGCCGCGTCGGCACCGCTATCATCGAGGGCGACCGCGGCTCGAAGCTCCGCGCGACCTACCTCTTCTACCACGGCGCCTCGAACGAGGGTGAGATCTGCGTCTACGACTGGGCCACGCAGACCGAGGGCGACCGCGTCGCCGGATCGCACACGCGCCTCAACCGGCGCGTGCTGGAAGGCTACCTCGGACTGGTCGAGGAAGGCGACGGCAGCGAGGAGGACGGCAACGAGGGTGGAGATCGCTATGAGCACGAGCGCGAGTACCGCGATCGAAGCCGAGGGCGGGACCGGGGCCGAGACCAAGGCCGCCGAGATCGGGATCGTGGACGAGATCGCGACCGGGATCGTGACCGGGACCGTGACCGTGACCGTGACCGTGACCGTGACCGGGACCGCAACCGAAGGAACGATCGAGACCGAGACGACCGAGGGGGCCGCGATCAGTACGGCGCCAAGACCTACGGTCACCAACACGAGGACCGAGGCCAGGACCACGGCTACCCCCGAAGCTACGGCCGGGAAGAGCCCCGCCGGGGGCCCGAGCAGGAGCGCGGGCGCGAGCCCGAGCCGGGCCCCCGCGACGAAAAGGTCGAGGTGGACGAGTGGGTCGAGCGCCTGGTCAGCGCTGGCTGGAAGGAGACCCGGATCGGGACCCTGGTCAACGGGATCCTTGACCGCGGAAGCCTGGACGAACACCTCGGTGAGATCGAGCGCACCTTCCTGCAGGAGGCCGCCGAGGACCACTACGGCGTCGACTGGCCCCAGACCATGACCGCGCACCTGGCGGGGAAGATCCCCGGCTGGGCAGGGAAGCCGGGTGAGCCCGCTCCCTTGACTGGAATCCAACTGCTCCACGCACTCGAAGAGATGAAGACCTACAAGCCCAAGGAGAAGGCATGAGCCGCTATGACCGAGACGACCGAGACTACGACCGAGACAACCGTGATCGCGACGACGATCGCGGTCGCGACCGGAGGCCCAGGGGTGCCCGCTACACGCCCCGCGCCTCCCGAGGGAGCACGATCTCCCAGGAGCTGAAGGACTCCTACGGCGAGCCCGCCGACCCCCGGGACGACGGGGTCAAGGGAACGTGGCCCGCCAAGATCCTGATGTCGAAGTGGGGCGAGGACGGCAACCGCGGCGGGGACAAGCTCATGTGGATCCTCGGTGTCGAGACCTCAAGAGGCCCTCGGGCCTGGTGGTGGAGCGCCAACCCCGACGTGCGAGAGGCCTACTTCTACAACTGCGTGGACGCCGCCGCCGACGGACTGAGCGAGGAGGACATCACCGACCGAGACGGAATCCTCCGAGCTGGCGTCTTCTGGGGCCGCGAGGTCGAGGTGACGTGCGACTACGGGACCGGCGAGTACTCCGACCGCCTGGAGATCCGCGGCATGCGCCCCCTCAACCCCAACGACCGCGACCGCCCCCGCGAGTGGGGTGACCCCCCTCCCAGGTCCAGCGAGCGCAACCAGGGCCGCAGCCGTGGCCGCCGCGACGACCGGGACCGAGGTCGTGACCGCGACCGTGACCAGGACGACCGCGGACGCGGACGCGACAGGGATCGGGGGCGAGGGCGGGATCGCGACGACCGGAGCCGCGGGCGCGACCGAGACGATCGAGACGACCGAGGTCGCGGGCGCGACCGAGGCCGCGACCGAGACCGCGACCGAGACCGCGACGACCGGGGTCGCGGGCGGGATCGAGACGACCGGGGGCGCGACAGCGACCGCGACGACCGGGGCCGCGGACGGGATCGAGACGACCGGGGCCGCGGACGCGACCGAGACGACCGCGGGCGTTACGACGACCGCGGTCGCTACGACGACCGCGACCGCGGCATGGCCGACCGCATGGGCGTCCGCGACGAGGACGTGCCCTTCTAGACCACAAGAGAGCCCTGCCGGGCCCTCGTGCGCCGCCGGGGGCCAGGACTCGTTCCTGGCCCCCGGCAACCATCCCAGGAGACTGCATGGAAGACGAAAGAGACTACACGGACGCTGGGCCCCTCTTCTGCGAGGGAGACCTCGAATACGCCAACAGCCGAGCGCCCTGGCTGGCGAAGATCATGGAGAAGAAGAAGCCCTTCCCGGGAAAGAAGCGCTGGCCCGGCGGGGCCTGGAGCGCGAGCCGAATCAAGCTGCTCGGTTGGTGCCCCTACAGGCACTACCTCAAGTACGAGGAGTCGAAGAAAGACCCCCCGGGGCCCGCCGCCCAGGTCGGCAAGGTCGTCCATGGCGCCCTCGAGTACGCGGGCTACCTCCGTCTCCGCGACGGGTCGATCCCCTGGGTCGCCAGCGTCGAGGAACTCCAGTTCCTGGCCTGCAGGGCCGCCGCCGATCTCAAGGGCGACAAGAGCGAGGGAATGTCCTGCTCCCTATCCGAGCTGCTGGAGCGCAGCCGCGAGATCCTCGAAGGCCTGGGCCCCGTCGACTACCGCGGCCTCTACGAGGTCGAGGCTCTCTTCACCTGGCGACCGCCCGGCTTTGTGGGCTTCAAGATCGGAGGGTACATCGACGCGATCCTCCACAGCGGAGGCTCTGCCGACCGCCCGCGCCAGGTGATCGTGCGGGACTACAAGACAGGGATGGGAGAGATCCCGAGCGAGGAGGAGTGCTTCCGCGACCCCCAGATCGCAGCCTACCTCTGCTGGGCCCACGAGCGCTGGCCACACAGCTTCGTGGTCTTCGATATGTGGTACGTGGCCAAGGGCCCCAACGCGAGGATCTACGTCCCCTGGTCGAAGAAGCTCCAGAACACCTTTCTCGACACCGTGGACGCCGCCCGAGTCGCCCAGATGCACTACAAGAACCGAGCCACCCCCGGCGACCACTGCGGGCACTGCCCCTTCCGTGGAACCTGCGGAGCCTTCTCACAGCGCCTCCAGAAGGGGCTGGTCGACCTCCCCAAGGAGAGCATGCGCGAGATCCCCATGGACCGCCGTATGACCCTCCACTGCCAGGCCCGCCTGCTGGAGAAGATCGCCAAGACGCGCAAGGAGGACCTGGCGCGGTCGATCATCGAGGACCTCGGTCAAAAGCAAATGCGCTACGAGAGCCGCACCCACAAGGTGTCCAAGACCAGGAGGTCTAAACGCTACTTCGAGTCCGAGCGAATCATGCTGGAGGAAATGGCTGCGATCGGCGGCGTCGAGGTCCTCGACCTCATGGAATCCCTCACCCGCGGTATGAGCACCCAGAAGCTGGACGCCTGGATCAAGGGACTCGCTGAGGAGAAGCGTGAGAAGGCCCTGGAGCTGCTGGAGCGCAAGAGCAGCAAGGGGTACGGCAAGTGGTCTATCAGGGTGACCGAGAAGAAGGGAGCGTCGCCGTTCTGAGCCTGCCGTCGCCATGGAAGGACTGCGAAGGTTGCGAGGACAAGGAGGGATGCCCCATTCACGCGAGCGGAGCGATCGGCTGCATGGGCCCCACGAGCGCCGTGGTGGTTCTGGGGCCGCCGATCAAGATCCCCGTGCCCCGCGACTCGCGCTGGCCCGTGTTCGCCAGCTCGAGCTGGCTGCGCGAGATCCGCAGGCGCACCAAGCGAAGGCCCTACTGCGGAAAGTGCGGGACCTTCGTCCTGTGGAACGACTGGCTGAACTACGTGTGGTGCCCGGTCTGCAACGTGGCCATGCCTGAAAGCCGAATCGAATTCAAGAGCAGCAAGGAGACGACGTGAACAACGCCGAGAAGGTCCTCTGGGACCTGATCGTGGAGCTGACGGGGCGCAAGGTGATCCCCATGGATCTGGGACAGGAGCTGACTGGACGGCTCGAAGAAAGCGAGGAAGGGCAGTGAAGGTCTTCGTGGGACACGACCCCGGCAAGGAGGGCTGGGTGAGCTGGATCGACCAGGACGGCAAATACCTCGGTTCGCTCCAGCAGCCGCTCCTGAGCAAGACGAAAGGTGACACCTACGACCGCTTCGGCATGGTCAGGTTAGTGAGGGAGATCGGTGGATTCGGGTGGGGGGATAGGACGAGCAACATCGTCGCCTGGACGATCGAGGAACAGCAGCCCGGCGCCGGCGTCGGCACGGCGAGCGCGAAGTCGATCGGCATGCAACAGAGAGGCTACG
>Ga0180437_10011608_pt1 | contig 10541 bp, 6 predicted proteins | sample SS_ome_4_FD_132410 | JGI IMG/M metagenome (GOLD analysis project Ga0180437, IMG submission 132410) | Hypersaline lake sediment archaeal communities from the Salton Sea, California, USA - SS_3_D_1 metaG | ecosystem: Environmental > Aquatic > Non-marine Saline and Alkaline > Hypersaline > Sediment... | reverse complement strand
GTTATAAACAAGAATCCTGCTTCCCAGAAAGAATAGGGTATTGCAATTTTATTTGGTTTTTTCATTCTGCTTGCGATTTGTTTTGGATGTAGTTCCCAAGGTTTCATAGCGTCAGGATCTTTTGCTCGATTTTTTTTGTAATCTTCAGCCATACTATTAATTCTATTGACCACATAGTCCAATTCTTCTTGAGTTTGTGCCCAACATTCCCAATTCATCCACCACTTACTCACACCAATCTTTTCGAAAAACTCATAATTGTGAGGGATTTTATCTTTCGGCCAGCGAGTCATAACAAGTGGATAATTACCTCCTTGTACCATAACTGTGTTATGACTAATGCCAAATTCTTGTTTTCCAACTTCGAGTGTTAAATCCTGCATATCATAAGGATTACTCATACCCCATGCAACTACGGTTTTAAATTTAGGATGGGGATAAATTTTTACAGCGGCTTTTGTTACTACTCCTAGCGCTCCTTGACTTCCCATTAGAAAGGACCACATATCAGGTCCTAATCCATATTTATAAAATGGTTTGGCAAAAGGGAGTGCCCATGAGCCTGTTCGAACAACATCCCCATTAGGGAATACTATTTCCGCACACATGAAATTATCACCTTGCGGACCAACAGAACTGGTGTAGAGCGAAAAGCCCCGATCAATTGCATCACCCATCACTGTTGCAGCGGGAGGAGCACCATCTGCGATAGGTGGAGCCCACTCGGGATGATTCTTATGCATAAATGCCCAAAGTTGTCCATTGGTAACGCCTGGTTCAACAATCGCATATCGGTTTTCCTCGTCTATCTCAATGATTCTATCCATCCTACTTAAATCAAGTAATACTCCACCCGGTTTAAGAGTGGGACACGCGAACCCGCCGGACAATCCTGCTGATACAGGACTTACAGCAATTTTTTCAGCAGAGCAATAAAGTAAAATCTTTCGGATTTCTTCAGGAAATTTAGGTCGAACTACGATATCTGGGATTTGGGATTCTAAACCCATGACAGATTTGGCAAGATATGAGGCGGTGATTGCCTTGTTATTGGTAGCATAATTCTTGCCGACGATACCAATCATGGCTTCTAAATCTTTCTCATCTGGAAGTTTATAGCTCATAACTATTAACCTTTTACTCTATCTTCATATTTTTTGATTTTTTAAATAATGTGAAATATTATTTTGGAAAATTCACTACTAAATTTTAAATTTCGCAATATAAATTTCCAAATAAAATAGCATTTTTTCTTATACCATTAATTATTATGTCTTAAAAAGGCGATTAAAATTCATTATAGTATAATTTTAATAACCAAGTAGATATCATTAATTAATAATGAGAGTGGTTTCAGCTATCATTATAGACGCGTTCAATCTCTTGATGGAGCGTGGTAATTGCGAATGGTTTTTCGATAAAGGAAGTCGCACCCACTGATAATGCTTTGCTTGCTATTGATTTATCCGCACTGGTAAAAATTATCTTAGTATGGCGTTTTATTTTGAGGATTTCAATTGAGGCGTCGATCCCGTTTTTTAAGGGCATGCGATGATCCATTAGGATAATATCAGGTTTAAAAGGCATGGAAAGAAATATATCAACTGCATCCTTACCATTACTAGCTTTTCCAACAACTTCAAATCCAAAAGTAGTGAGCATCATTTCATATAATCTTTGGAGGGAAAGGTCATCTTCAACAATTAGAATCTTAACCATTAGCCATAACCTCCGGGATTAAAATAACAAAATTGCTTCCTTGTGTATAATCTCCCTCGATCTTATCTTGAACCCAAATCTCTCCCTTATATAAATTCAATATTTTTTTCACTAAGGTTAAACCAAGTCCTAAACCACTTACAAATTCTTTGGCATTATATCCTCGTTGAAATATTTTTTCCTTCATTGTATCAGGTATGCCAATTCCGTTATCGATAAATTCTAGCTTAATGAAATTATTATCTTTATTTTTTCTTTTTGAAATATTAATTATAATTTGAATTGAGTGGTTTCGATTGTATCTTATGGCGTTTATTAATATATTTTCAAATAGATCGGAAAGCAATTGATTGGCATATACTTTTATTTCATCATAAGGGGTATTAATCATTATTTCAACATTTTTGTCATGATAACTTTTAATCAAAAAGTTTTTTACATCTTTTAAAACTCCAAGAGCATTTATTTCTTCGATACTAAAGGAGAGATCCTCAACATCAGACAAAGTTCGTACATTTGAAACCAAATTAGTACCTCGTATCACTTGATCCTTAATAATACTCAAGAGTTCCTCGCATTCTTCTGGAACAGTAATTTCTTCAACTTTTATATTTAAAAGATCAATCGCGGAGGAGATATTTTGCAGAATATTATTGATATCGTGAGCAAAGATATCTTTATAGAATTTCGTACGATTGAAAGACTCTCTAAATTTGACTTCTGATTCTTTCAATTTTTCTTCAGTTTCTTTATTTTCGGTTATATCTTTGATAATGAATTGAATAAGTCTTTCTTGTACGATCTTAATTAACGACACTGAAGCACTCACCCAGATTTTTTCAGCCGCCGTACGAGAGATTGGAAATATAAAATCTTTCACCTCTTCCCCCCTTATTACTTTCTGAATTTTTTTTTTAAATTGGGGAATTAAATGGATGTTTCCCTCATTTAGAGAAAGAACGTCTGTAAAATGCTTGCCAATCATATCATCAATCGTATGGTAAGAAATAATATTTTTTGTAGCGGCATTACAATCGACTAATATACCATTAATATCAATAAGAAAAATAGAGTAGGGTGAATTATCAAATAATTCTTGATATTTTAACTGGGTTTTTTTAAGATTTTCTTCTGCTTTTTTAATTTGAGTTATTTCCTTCGTAATTTCTACTGCAGCAACCACATTTTCCTTCGCATCAAATACAGGATAGCCTTTAATCGACCAAATGCGTCCATCAGGAGTAGACATTTCTTCAGAGGTTGGTTTACGAGTTTTTACGGCCTCAATGATGGGACAACCTATACATGGAGAGTCTCTTTTCGGCCAAATTTCATAACACTTTTTACCAATAAGATTATGTATCTTAAGATCGACGGAGTCTGCTGCTGCTTTATTAGTCCATAAAATTTTGTTCTTTAAATCTTGATAGACAATATGTTCACTTATGCTTTCTAAAATGATAGATTTTTCTTTTTCTTCTTTTCTAAGCGTATTTTCGATCTTTTTTTGCTTTGTAATGTCCTCTGTAAATACTACAACTAAATCAGGAGAAATGAAGTCAAAAGTTGCTATGAAAATTCTATTTTTAATATGATTTCCTAAATTATATCGCATCTCTTTACAATAATTTAATTTATTATTATAGCAATTATTAATATCCATGGATATCATAGAATCGTCATTGAATATCTGAGAGAGCTCCATACCCAAATATGATTTGATTTCACCTTTACTTAAATGATTTAAAGCTTTGTTATAACTAACTAAATAGAATTTATTTTCTTTTCTTTTCCAAATATAGCAAGGTATAGGGATGGACATAAAAGCTGATTTAAATTTTTCAAGATCTAACTCTAATCCATCATTTAAATTGTTCATTTTGAGACCATTAAATTAGGGTTTTAAAGCAATGCGATTTTTTACCGAATCCTTTTGATAAAACTAGTAAAAAAAATGTTATTTAACCATTCGTTTTTTCAAAGTCTTAGGACTAATAGGACTTTTATTTGAAATAAAAATGAAATTAAAAATTGAAATTACTTCAAAAATCTTTTAGAGGACAGCCGAGTTCCAAGAAACATAAAAAACAGTGAGAAGATCAATGTCAAAGGTAATTGTCCTAAAACTATATAGACAAAATTAGGCTCGGCAGATACCGAATATAATGCGATGGATAAAACAAAATGAATAAGTGAATTTAGGAGGGCTAATTTCCAACTAGGTGATAAATAACCAATGATCAAGTTCGGGAGTAAGAACGACAAAATTATATTAGCAGTTGAGAGTAAAATCAAGGCAGGCATGAATCTCGTAAATAATTGCTCGGGTGTGAGCAATCTATTTAGATTTAAGGTTTCATAGATAAAAATAGTAGCAAAAATACTTAAAAATATTAGAAAAGGGGATAGAGGTCCAACTATTATCCAAGATAGAAATATTCTCCAAAAAGGGGAGCTTAATGTTTTTCCTTTGAGATTACTATTTATAACTCTTTCCATATCTTCTTGTATAATTTTTTCCGGATCATAATCGGGTGCATATAAATTGATAAATTCTAACATAATATCCCTTAGAATGGAAGATACTAATTCATTATTGTCATTGGAGCTTACTATCGCGGCTCCAAGTAAATCTTCTTCATCAATGGGGAATAAAATCAGTTTGTTATTTTCTCCAAGATCCACATTTTTCACAATACTGTTTAAAGCTTCCCGACTAAAGTTTGCCACTGAGGTGAAAAATCCTATAAGAATATTCTCATCATATTGTTCTTTCATAAAATTTTTGGAATAAAGTAAAAATCCTTGTTCATTCAATATATATATACTTTTTAACATATGTTCTCCTCTTAGTATTTTTAATTATATTCTTTTACTTTCTTTTTGTCAATATACTCAATATATTCACTTAAAGATGCTTTAGCTCTTTTAAAACTGAATAAACTTGGTCCAAATAACTCCGTTAATCGTACAATTAAATTATTTGGATTTTCTTTTACAAAAACTTTAAATTTCTCCCTATTTCGCTCTTCAGTGATTAAAGCCACTTCTTTTAACTCGTACATCTGCCTAATTGTTTCTTCTGAGGGATTGTTTAATTCGATATTAATTATTTCACCATTATGAGGTAAATCTTTTATTAAATCCTCATAAGTTCCGGTGTTAGCTTCATTTCTAGTTATTGTTAATATTTGATCACAGTTACTTACTACTCCTTCGGGGGCGTGAAAAATGAGTACCAGATGGAAATTTCGTTTGATGTTGTCCATATAATTATTAAATTTCTCAAAATCTAACCGTCCTAGCATTCCAAAGGGGACAGAAAACATGATTATTGATGGCGCTTGTAATAACGCTCTTCCTATTGAGAATAAGAGGAATTCTAATGAGGTTAATTCTGAAAATCTTTTATTTTTTTTATTTAATAATCCGGTCACTTCTAAGGCATTTTTAATAAATTCCTTCTTTTTATTGATTCGAATTGGAACTCCAGCAAGAATTTCCCCCACGATTTCATCAAACCTGGGACTGATTCCCGCATTTTTTAATAAAATATCTAATTCTCGCTTTCTCTGTCTTAGAATCTCATCGATGTCTATATCATATTGAATGGCTTTCTTTAATTTCATATTAAATATTTTTGAATCATATGCTTCGGGCAAAATGAAGATTTGTTCTTTTTGTTCTTCAGAAAGTAATTGTACAAAACGTCCAAAAACTTCAATTGTTCCAGAGAAATCTGAATAATTCCCCTTTATCGCTTCAAATAAATCCAACAATTCAATTCTATGATCAGCTTCGAGTAAAATTTCTTCATCAAAAATGATTCCTAATGATTTCCCTCTATGGATATCAAAAGAAATATCTTTAATTTGATCATGAATACTAATGTTTTTGACTACTAAATGTTGTGAATTTCGCTTCAAGGGATCCATATTGATACGATCGGTAATATTTTCACAAATTTTGTCTACAATCTCATAAACATGAGGTGGTTGAATTTCATTCCAATCTTGAATAATATCTTGTTCGTAAAATTCTTTTTCACTTATTATTTTTGCCAAATTCCTTGAAAATGAAAAGGTTGGTAATAAAGGATACTTTTCAAAATTTATATCTAACGATACTACAAAATTTGGAAAAAATATACGTATATTTCTATAAAAAGGAACATTTTTTATAGGATAATTCTCATATTTTTGATCTATTAGCTGAACCTCATCTTCTAGAATTGCTAAATGTTTTCGAAACTCTCTTCGAATCAATTTTCTCATGCGAGCAATGATTTTTAATGGACTGATCAAACCATCTTCATCAAAATCAGGTTCAAAGATTATTTCGTTAAAATCAATTTCATCTTCGATGGGAGTATAAATTTTGAGGAGTGGAACTCCCTTTTCTAAAACATCTTGATTTGTAAAGAAAAGTACTTCAAAAAAGGATTTTTTATAAATTAAGTTGACGATAGAGGCTATTCCAAATGTATCTTCTCTATAGGTAATCCAAAATTTTTTAGAAAATCTAATAGCCTCTAAAATTTTGGACCTTAGCTTTTCTTTCTCTGAAATATTAAAGTTCTTCAACAGTAGGAACCTCCATTGCTTTGTATCTAAAATATTGCTCCATTTTGGAATCTGTTTGTTTAATGCTGGCTATTGAGTCTTTTCCCATTTCCTCTTCAATAATTTGTTGAAGCTTGTTGAGATTTAGATTACTAAAGACAGAATAGTCGGTTCCTGCTTTATTTTCTAATACTTTTTCAATCTCTGGAATAGACTCAAGTCTAGCAATTGCATTTTCCTTTACTTCCTTTAAAGATACTTCAATAGACCTACCTTTACCGGGAAGCTGTAATAATAAGTCTTTTGGTTTTCCAAAATCTAGCATTCCACGATCTCTCCCAAATATTGCCACTTCAGTGCAAAATCGGGATTCTTCTGGATAATGGGTGATCACAATTAAGGTTGTTTTGAATTGTTCATTTATTTTAGTTAAAGTTAACCATAAATTTTCTCTAATAATCGGATCTAACCCAGATGTTGGTTCATCTAAAATTAGAAAAATTGGATTGTGGATAAGCCCAATAGCTATACTCACTCTTCTTTTTTGACCTCCGGAAAGATTTTTTACCAGTTCGTTTATTTTATCCTCAATTTCAAGGCTTCTTAAGATTCTTCGAGCTTTCCGTATAATAATCTTTTCCGATAAGCCATATTGCTTTCCGAAATGCAAAATATTATCAAGTGTGGTAAAATTTTGGTAGATTTTTCCTAAATCTTGAGGAACATATCCATATATAGGTCGAATTCGCTTTGAATTCCTTTTATTTATTGGTAGCCCATAAATTTCACAGAACCCTGTTATTTTACGCATTCCTAATAGTCCCTTAACAAAAGTGGATTTTCCTGCTCCACTCTCCCCTAAGATTCCTAGTATTTTTCCATGCTCAATGTTCATTGAAACGCCGTCTACAATAAGTTTTCCACCAGCATATACGCTTAAATTCTCACAATTTATAGCAGGAAAATTTTGAAGATAGGAGGGTGATAATTTACTCCCAAATCCAAGCAAGAATTTGATTTTCTGAGGAATTGAAAGCCTTTGATATAGTTTATATAAAATGAACAATCCGATACATACTTCTTCAATATATAAAATATATATCAAAAGCTGGTTCCATGGTTTAAAGTCAAAAGATTGTTCATATCGTAATTCTTCAATGATAATGATTCCATAAGGTGTGTTTCTCAAATCACCACCAAATCCCTGTTTTTCTCCAATCCCACCTGTTTTATAACTTATACATCCTCCAAACCATGATAAAGCTTCCTGGATTTTTTCGGGCTGAAATCGATAATCGTATAATGCTTTCGAAGCTAAATATGAAAAGAGAAAAGTAGAGGGCAATTCAAAATACATCCCGATTGCTGGTAATAAAGCGAAACTCCCATCTGTATTTTGACTATTCTTTAAAAACTCAATTGCTGAGATTTTTGAGATAGGCTCCCTTTGAAGGATTTGGTTAAATATTTCAAGCCCATAATAGGTGGAAATGATATCACTATAGAATCCAACTACTATAGAAAACCCACCATCAGCATTTTGGCATGATCTTATCCAATGAGTCAAATTTTCATTTCTAATATAATTAATTGTATCTAAGTTTTTAAGAGAAGAGAGAGCCCAGTAACTGGACTCAACTGTAGATACATTAGTATTTATTAGATTTGTGAATACATTGTAATATGGCCCAAAGAGTGACAATAAATAATCTAGATCATTCCCTACTCGAAATCCTCCATCAGCATTTTGAAGTTCTAATATAAAATTGGACAAGACTTCTATTTGAGTTTCAGAAAACCATTTGTTAGATAAGCTTAACAACATGCGATAAATATTTATTGCACAATAGGTTGAAAAAAGCGTTGCATTTAAGCCGGGTTGGGAGGAAAATCCTCCATCATACGAATTAAAACATAAATCGATAAACTTCAAAATATTATTCGGTTTAATTCTGGAAATAAAAACCTCTATGTTATATTCATTCAATCCTAATATTCCAAAATAATTTGATTCAACGGTAATTTGACCAAATAAGGAATTTATCGCCTGAAATTTATGAGTCCAATTATAATAGTTGGATCGATAAATATTATATTGGAAGTCGGGTGGATATGACCTCTCAAGGATGTCTAATGATTTTATTGCCGCCCATCCAGATTTAAAATCAGATTTAAGATTTAGGTCAGGAGTTAATCCGAATCCTCCATCTAGTTTGCTGCAATTAGCGATAAAATTTATGGTGTTATTTTCATTAAAGAGAAGAGGCATAGATAAATTCAAAATAGTAAGGGAGGCTAAAGAGTAATAAGTTGATTGGATATCTGATGGTTCTCCAGGAATGGATGCAAATCCTCCATCTATATTATATAAAGCATTAAAATAGCCTTCTAGAGCAATCTTATCGATAATCCTATAAGTCATATTCATACTTAAGAAAGCTAGGATCCCGAAATAAGTAGTTTCCGGATTTTGGATTAGAGTATCATTTAATAATGAATATCCACTTCCTGACCATGTGGAATTGATGAACCTTGAAATATTAGCATTTCCTAAAATTTCGCTTGCCTGAAGTTGATAAGCAGTATCAATTGCACAATAGGTTGATATAATATCTGACCTATTTATTAAAGGAGTTGCTTTAAATCCATATCCTTCTTCATTCAATACTGACAATAGATAGCTTATAATCTGAACCGTCTTATTATTGAGAATTTTTTCTTGAAGATACGTTTCATTAGCTAAAGTAATGGTCTTAATAGCATAATAAGTAGATTCAGTATTTCCCAATCCCCCGATGTCTGAATATGATCCCTCTTTATTCTGTTTTTCAAAAATATAATCGAAAAAGAATCTCGAATTTTCATTTTGTATCTGAATGGCAGTTAAATGATTTGGATTTATTAACGCGGGAGAGATTTCTTCTGCTAATGAAAAATTAATAGAATCAATTACTCGGAAATTAGTTTCAATATCAGGCTCAACAAAAAGCCCTAGATCATTTTGATGGCTAAGAGTGAATTTTACGGCATTTGACTTAACAAATTCTACCTCATTTTCCGATAGATAGGATACAAATCGCGTATTAACTAAGACCAAGGTCACTATCGGAGTTCCTATTAAAATAAAAAATAGAAAGAAATATTTTAAACGCCGTTTTTGAACTCTACTTAGTTTTATCATCACAGTTCACCTTTATTTGAATGTAATTTTTCTCTCTCCTCTTCTTCTTGGATTCGTATTTGGAAAAATCTACGAAAACTTGCTAAATCTCTACTCATTGAATTGATAGTAACTCCCCGTTCAATCATATATTGTATAAGGCGAGGGAGATTTTCTTCAAATGAATCCATTAATATTTCTATTACTTCATTACCTACTCTTAATACTTTTTTTACTGAAGGGAATTCACTTATTCTAGTGATTTTTGCCTCGTTTAGATCATTAATCTCGAAACGTGCCACTAAACCATTACTCGGAAGTGATTTTATTAGATTATGGGGGGAATCAAATTCTAGCATTCGTCCTTCCCGTAAAATAGCTGTCTTATCACAAATTAGTGCGGCTTCTAAATCATGAGTGATGATGAACATTGTTGTATTCAACTTTTGATTTAATTTCTTTAAATAACTCAGTATGCTGTAGCGTTTTGATGCATCAACACCGGTAGTAGGCTCGTCTAAGAATAGAATACTCGGTTTGTGAATAAGACCAATTGCCATTGATAGTCGCTTCTTTTCACCACCACTCATATGCTTAACTCGCTTATTCCATGTATCTGAAGGGATATCTAATATTTCAAATAACTCTTGAGCGATTTTTTTAGCCTCTTTTGTATCTAATCCGTAGGTGGAACTAAACACTTCGACATTCGCCATAGGACTTAATTCAAAGTATAGGTTTAGTAATTCAAGCTGTGGTACATATCCTATATTACTATGAATTATAGGATGATTTCTTTTGCTATCAGGTGATACTCCATTCACCTTAACCTCACCATTCCAGTTCTTATTATCTATTTGACAAGTTAATACTCTTATAATTGTTGTTTTACCCGCACCAGATATCCCAAATAGCCCGATTATTTCTCCTTTTTTTACTTGAAAGGAGACATCGTGAATTATATGGTTTTTATCGAATATGACATTTAGATTGTTTACCTCAACCATTAGATTATTTTCATTAACACTTTTGTTCATGAGAGTCGAAAATTTTTTCTTTTTTTAATATAATAAATAGATTAGTTTCTTTTAACTATATAG
>Ga0180437_10011606_pt1 | contig 10541 bp, 11 predicted proteins | sample SS_ome_4_FD_132410 | JGI IMG/M metagenome (GOLD analysis project Ga0180437, IMG submission 132410) | Hypersaline lake sediment archaeal communities from the Salton Sea, California, USA - SS_3_D_1 metaG | ecosystem: Environmental > Aquatic > Non-marine Saline and Alkaline > Hypersaline >... | reverse complement strand
CACAGGCTGTGGAAAGCGGTTTCATCGCTCCCGACACCGATCCCTTGCTGCACAATAACTCGATCTATCCTTGCCGCCAGGCTGCGGAGTGCGAAGCCCTCAAGATCCAGATCCGGGAAGGCAATAAGACTTTGTTGGCGCGAACGTAGCACATTTCGCGCAGGCGCGAAATCGCTGGGTGGGTTGCCGCTGAGGGCGTTGTCGTGTATTCTCTGGTACTGGCAGCGTGAGGACAATGCCTCAGGCGCTGGCAGCAATGATGAGCGGGGACAGAAGGCTGCGCATTTAGGATGGTGACATGATTCGAGCGCTGGTTGTGGCGGCGGCCTATGTGGCCGCTCAGATGCTGGCCGACATCACCAGTCTCAAGGTAGTGGTGTTCCTGGGCATGTCGATGGATGCGGGGACATTCATCTACCCCATTACCTTCACCTTGCGCGATCTGGTGCACAAGACGGTCGGCGTCGTCGCGGCGAGGGTGTTGATCGTGACCGCTGCGCTTGTCAACGTGGTGATGGCTGTGCTGTTCTGGCTTGTGGCCAGAATGCCGGGCGATCCGGCGGTCGGGCCGCAGACGGCTTTTGCAGCGGTGCTCTCTCCAGTCTGGCGGATTGTGGTGGCCAGCATCGGTGCGGAGGTGCTCTCAGAACTGGTCGACACCGAGGTCTACCGCCTGTGGGTGGAGCGCGTGACTGAACGGTACCAGTGGATGAGGGTGTTGCTCAGCAATGTCGTCAGCATACCGCTGGACAGCCTGGTCTTTGCCTGGGGTGCGTTCGGAGGGCTGTTTCCCGCCCCGGTGGTGTGGAGTATCGTCCGTTCGAACATTGTGTTAAAGGGGGCAACCACGCTGTTGAGCCTGCCGCTGATCTATGTGGTGCCCGAGAGCTCGGTGGGTGGCAGTGCCGCGGCTTCCAGGTAAGCAGGTGTGACCGCGGAGCGCATCTGCAGTTTGTGAACACCGGAAAAAGCAGGTCAGCCAGAAGCTGCACTGCGCTCTGGAACTTGACCATTGAGGCAAGGAGCAGCAACGTGAAGGCAAGCTCGTTTCTTACAGGTACTGTAGTTGGTGTCATCTGCACAGCTCTGATCGTGACACTCATTGGGGGGTTACTTGCCACGAGACCTTTGCCGGATGTAGCGGAACCTCCAGCGGGTGGGGCTGGCGATGTGGTAGTCTCGGTTGGTGAGCACTACCTCAGCAAACTGGCCACCGAGATGGCCGCTGCCGAGCTAGAGGACATCCGGCAGGTGGTAGTCGATGTGCGCCCCGCAGGGCGCGTGGACATGACGGTCAGGGCACGCGTCGTCATCCTGGGCATGGAGATGGACTTGAACATCACCATGTTGAGCTCGCTGGCTGTGACGGGCGATGACCTGGCGTTTACTGTGCACCGCATTGGGGTAGCAGGCCTAAACATACCCATCGACCTGCTGCCTCAGTCGCTCCGCGCCGCCCTGGGGCGTATGGAAGCGATGGCGAATGAGGAAGCGAACGCCCTGCTCGAGGAGAATGACCTCGTACCGGTGTCCGTCGCCAGCGATGACGCCACCCTCACCGTCACGGTGCAGTCGCGCTGACCGTCGCGTACGACGCCTGTTGTGCACGGGCCTCCTGGCCTGGCCGCAACTGAGTAGGACGCCGAAGTTGTCAAACTGGACTGGAGATAAGCACGTTGGTCGGGATCGTGATTGTTACCCACGGAGACATGGCTGAGGGCGTCCTCGACGCGGCGCGATCGGTCACGGGCCACTCACAGGGCAGCGCGGCTGTGTGCCTGCGGGATGGGGACTCGGTGGATGAACTGGGACCGCGCATCGCTGCTGCGGTTGACCATGTCAACGAAGGCGATGGCGTTCTTGTGCTGGTTGACATGTGGGGTGCCAGCCCCTTTAACGCCTCAGCGCGCCTGGCACTCAAGGGCCGGCACCCGATCGACGTGATAGCCGGTGTCAACCTGCCCATGGTGGTTGAACTTCTGGAGGAGCGCACAGCGAAAAGTTTTGACGAGTTGGTAGCCATCGCACTGCAGGCTGGAAGTGAGGGTGTTCGAGCCCTGTCCCAAGCCGTGGACAACCAGTAGGGCTGGCAACCAGTGTCGATGCCTATGCTCAACCAGGTGGCGGTGCTGTCTGATTTCGATGGAACGGTCGTCCCCTGCCAGACCATCGCCGAGATATATCGCGGCTTTGCTGGGCCAGCGTGCCTGGACTATGTTGACCGCTGGCGGCGCGGAGAAATCAGCTCACAGCAGGAGCTGCAGGGCTGCTTCTCGACGATCACAGCCAGCCGCGCGGAGATGGAGTCCTTGCTGGACGCGATTTCGATTGTCCCCGGGTTTGCGGCATTTCTGCAATTCTGCCGACAGCGAGACTACCACTTTGCCGTCGTCAGTGAGGGCCTGCGCTGGTCGATTGAGCATATCCTCGCCCGGCACGATGTCGGTCCGCTGCGGGTCTTTGCCAATGAGATCCGCTTTGAGCCCCAGGGCCTGCAACTATCGTTTCCTTGGCACGACCCAGATTACCCTATGTGCGGTGTTTCCAAGGCGACTATCGTCCGGCGCTATCAGGAGCACGGCTGCCTGGTAGTGTTCATCGGCGATGGCGTAACCGACGAGGCTGCAGCTCTGGTTGCCGACGTTGTCTTTGCGCGCGATGCTTTGCTGTCCTACTGCCGTCGACTGGGGATTGAAGCGATTCCATTCGACGATTTCGATGATGTGTATACCTCATGGCCGTTTGCGTGAGATGGCGCTGACGCTGCACGAGGCGCGGATCCTGGCGTCCACGGGGGTGACAGGCCCGTGTTCGATTGTGGTCTCCGACGAGGGATGCGAGGCCTTTGTGGGGCTTAAGACGTTGCGATGTGCTTGCGGTGTGCGGGGGTAGTGCTGGCCTTGGGCCACTTGGATGCCGGGTATGCCACGGCTAGCGCGGCTCTGAAGGCGCGCTGGACACATGTCAGCCATGCCTTTGATGGGCAGCGGGGCTTTCGTCACCGCGAGCTAGGCGTGCTTGGCGCTGTGCTGACATCGCGGGAGGCGACTGCGGAGGTCTTTGCTGATGGTGTGCACATAGACCCGGCGGCTATTCAGTCACCTGACGTGCGTAGGCAGATTGTCGACAGGGCCTTACCAGAACCTGAATAGCCGAAGGCTCACTTGAACTTGGCTGGTGTGTCTGTCTGCTGCCGCTATGATCTGCGGCAAGTCGTAGCGCGGGAGGGATAAGATGCGTGAGGATGTGCAATTAGAGGGTGGCGTTGGGCGCCTGGCAGGCCATTTGTACATGCCAGAGCTGGCGCCCCCCTTTCCGACGATCCTGCTGTGTCACGGCCTTACCAGCTGCAAGGAGAACTATGGGGAGTTCGCGCGGTTCCTGCAGCAGGAGGGCTTTGCCGTGCTGGCCTACGACTGCCGCGGGCACGGGCAGAGCGCGGGCAGTCTGGACGGGGAGGCCTGGCGTGATGTCGGAGTGGTGCTGGACTACTGTCGCCGACATCCGCGCGTCGATGCCAACCGCATCGGGTTAGTGGGTTCTAGCATGGGGGCGCACAACGGCCTGCGCGCTGCTGCCGAATACCCACAGCTGCGCACTGTGGTGGCCTTTTGCACCGCCCCAGGGGCGGTGTTGAAGATGGGTCTTCTCAGCGCTGACTACTGGCATGCAATCCAAGCTTCGGGCGGTCGGGTCCGCATAGCCTTGCCCAGCTACCTCACCTATCTAGAGGGCGATGACATCTTCGACCTACCAGCGCGCATTCGTCCGCGACCCATGCTGTTCATCCACGCTCGCGACGACGAGCTGATCCCCTACGTGGTTAGCGAACGCCTGCACGCTTCGGCCGGTGAAGAAAGCCGCCTGTTGCTGCTGGAAAGCGGTGGACACCGAGGGCCGCGCCACGATCCGCAAGTGCAGCGTGAGGCTGCAAACTGGCTTCATCACAAACTCTAGTTCTGGCTGCAGCCTGCCGCTTTGGATGGGGATGCAGTGGACAGCATGCAACCTGGCTGCGTTGGCGTGTCCATTACTTCGAGCAGCCATGGTGCTTGGCCACCGCAACTTGGCCGTTGATGGCATGTGCCCCTTGACCGTGACGTGCGCGGGCCATTGTTCTTGCTGCACAATGATCGGTTTTGCGCCTCCCCCCAAGCATACGCGTCCAGACAGCGGAACAACCTGAACAACATCATCAAGGAGCTGCAATGAGTGCCTTGAAGTGGTGGCAGACGGCGGTCTTCTATCAGATCTATCCGCGCAGCTTTGCCGATGGCAACGGCGATGGCATCGGCGATTTTGCCGGAATGATTGAGCGGCTGGACTATTTGGAGGATCTGGGCATCGACGCGGTCTGGCTGTCACCGTTCTATCCCTCACCGCAGTTTGACTGTGGCTATGACGTGAGCGACTACTGCGCCGTGGCGCCCGAGTACGGCACACTGGAGGATTTTCAGCGCTTCGTGCAGGGTGCACACCAGCGGGGGATTCGCGTGATCGTGGACTGGGTGCCCAACCATACGTCGGACCAACATCCCTGGTTTCTTGAAGCGCGATCTCACCGGCGAAGTCCCAAACGTGACTGGTACGTGTGGCGGAATGGCCGTGACGGCAGTCCACCCAATAACTGGTGCTCAGCCTTTGGCGGATCGGCCTGGCAGTATGATCCGGACAGCCAGCAATTCTACTATCACTACTTCTTCAAACAGCAGCCTGATCTGAACTGGCGCAATCCAGCGGTGAAGGAGGCCATGTTTGACACGATTCGGTTCTGGCTCGACCAGGGGGCCGATGGTTTTCGGCTTGACGCTATTGGCACCATCTTTGAGGACTCTGAGGAGCGGGACCATGACGAGACGCTGTCCCAGGCTGAGCTTCACCGTGTGCTCCGTCGAGCTCGCAGCGTGGAGGAGCGCGAGGTGGCCTGGCGCATGATGGAGAAGCTGTACGCGCGCCAGGTGGAGCAGCCAGAAGTGCATGCACTGATGCGTGAGCTGCGGAGTCTGGTCGATGGCTATCCGGACTGTGTGCTGGTAGGCGAGACTGAGGGCACGGAATACTATGGCAATGGGCACAACGAATTGCATCTGGTTTTCAACTTCCCACTGATGGAAGCTGACCATCTGACGCCACAGTGGGTGCGGCGCAACCAGTCACAGCGGCTGGGCCAGTTGCCGCCTGGGGCTTGGCCCTGCAACACGTTGGGCAACCACGACCGCCAGCGCATCTACAGCAAATATGGGGATGGACGGAACGATCTGGCCTTTGCCAAGCTCTCGCTGGCACTCATGCTCACGTTGCGCGGCACGCCCTTTCTGTACTACGGTGAGGAGATCGGCATGACAGATCTCCTGCTGGATGACATCGCGCAGTTTCGTGACAACCTGGGCCTGTGGTACTACAACATGGAGCGGGAAATGGGCCTCAGGCCCCAAGAGGCCGTGCGCTGCGCAGCGCGGTTCGGTCGTGACAAGAACCGCACACCGATGCAGTGGGCCGATGCGCCCAACGCAGGATTCAGCCCGCCGGGGGTCACTCCGTGGCTTCCGGTCAATCCGAACTCTGCGCAGGGCGTGAGTGTTGCCAGCCAGCGTGCCGATCCCGAATCGCTGCTCAACTTCTATCGGCGCTTGCTGCGGCTCCGCAAGCAGACACCGGCGCTTGTGACTGGCGACTATGAACCCTTGCTACAGGAGTCCCCGGATTGCCTGGCCTTTTTGCGGAGCTGCCCGAGCGGACAGAGCTATCTGGTTGTGCTGAACATGTCTGGCGAGCCTCAAACCATCCGCCCAGAACCCGGTTCTGACGCCGGGCGCTTGCTGTTTTCCAGTGGCGAGCGCGAGCACCACGTCAATCTGGCGCCAATGGAGTTGACTCCGCAGGAAATCGTCATCGTGGAGCTGCCACACCCGCGTCGGAAAGAGCCCATGGAGACATGATAGCCCTGCTAGGTGCTGTGGCTGTGGCTGAGTCACCGTTAGCAGGCGGCCGGCGTTCCGGGGGTCGCTGAGGTGAAGCTATGATTGAGAGAATCAAGTACAAGGGCTGGCCCAACTGCTACCGGCTCACAAATGGCTTGATCGAACTGGTAGTGACCACGGATGTGGGTCCCCGAGTCATCCGTTTCGGCCAGGTAGGGGGCCCGAACCAATTCAAAGAGTATGCTGAGACGCTGGGCCAGACCGGGGGCAGCGAGTGGCGCATCTACGGCGGTCACCGTCTTTGGCACGCACCAGAGGTCTGGCCGCGCACCTACTGCCCGGACAATGGCCCAGTGCAGATCGAGCGCCTGGATGATGCAGTGCGCCTGATTCAAAACACCGAGCCGACAACTGGTATCCAGAAGGAAATAGATGTCCAGCTGTGGCCCAGCACGGCTGTCGCTCGCGTTATCCACCGCCTGCGGAACAACAATGCGTGGGCCGTGGAGCTGGCGCCATGGGCACTGTCAGTGATGGAGCCGGGTGGCAAGGCCATCGTCCCGTTGCCGCCGCGGCAGACACATGCTGAGAACCTCAACCCGGTGAGCACGATCACCCTGTGGGCGTACACAGATATCAGCGATCCGCGATTCACCTGGGGGCACAACTACGTGTTGATTCGTCAGCACCCAGGGGCTGAGCCACCGCAGAAGATTGGGGCGACGGTGCCCGATGGCTGGGTCGCCTACGCACGAGACGGGCAGCTGTTCGTCAAGCAGTTCGCCTATGATCAAGCGGCACACTATCCCGATCTGGGTTGCTGTGCTGAGGTATGGGTGGATTCGGAAATGCTTGAACTAGAGACCCTTGGTCCGTTGCGGATCCTGCAGCCTGGCGATGCAGCCGAGCATGTTGAGCAGTGGTTTCTAATCGACGGGGTAAGCGTACCGGCGACGGAGGAGGCTGTCATTGCTGAGGTGCTGCCTCGTGTCAGAGACACGCTGCGCTTGGCACATTCGCCTGCAGGGCTCTAGAGCCCATGGGGCGGGTCGCGGCACCTGACGCTCGCGCGGTTCACCCTGCCCGCTCGCCTCTGTGGGTAGCAGTCTCGATTCTACCCTACTGATCAGGCAAGTGGAACTCTGCGATCACCGGCGCGTGATCGGACTCTGGGTACTTGATATCGGTCGCGAAGGCGACCGACTCATCATGTAGGATCTCGTTGTGGATCTCCGATCCGGCATAGAAGGCCAGCAAGCCCCGAGAGACCAGCAAGTGATCGATCATCCGTGGGGTGCCCTGGTGGAGGAGCGAAAAGCGAGCTGGCTCAGCGATGGTGCGCTCACAGGGCACCATCACGCGCGTGGCCAGCGCCGCATTGCCGGTGTTCTCCACGTCGCCCCGAAGGGCCTCGACCGGGACCTCGTCAGATTCGGCATTCAGATCGCCACAGGCGACGATCAACGCCTGCTCGTCAGCGTCAAATAGCTGGTCGATCAGAATGCGCGCTTCGAGCGCCTGCCCCACTCTCCTCATCGCTGACAAGAAAAAGCCCTCCGCCCAGCCACTCGCTGAGCGCCAGACATAAGCGTTGAGCTTCTGGCCCTCCACACTGGAGGGGCGCTTGGATTTGAGGTGCAGGTTGATCACGTGGAGAGGTCTCTCCAGGCCCAGGTTGATCCTGGCATAGAGCAGTGGTCGCTCCCACGTCACCCTTTTGGCTTCGTCCTCAGCGGGCACGGAGGTCACCTTGCGGTAGAGCGGCGGCGGTGCATAGTGGTGCTTGAACTGCTGATGCTCAATGATCTCGAAGCGACTGAGGATCACGAGGTTGCGCTCATCATAGACACCGACGCCGCTTTCGGTTGCTGTCGACACTTGGTGGTAGTTGGCATAGGACGTGCCGGCGATCATCTGCTGCAGTGCCAGCAGGCGCCGTGAATGCCCCAGCTGCTCCTGGCCGTTGACCTCCTGGAGGCAGAGGATGTCTGCCTTCAGTCGCACCAACTGGGGGCGCATGACCCCGATGCGCTCCTGTAGTGTGGGTGACTCGCCCGGTCTGTCGTCCAGATTCTCCAGGTTGAACGTTGCGATGCGCAGTACGCGACCCATCTGTCGGGCCTCCTCCCGCCACAAGCTCCAGGGGTGCAGTGAGTGTGGCGCACTCGGGCAGAAAGCGCGCTTCCTACGAGGCAAAGGCGCCTGCACACACCTCAGGCTCCTGGCAAGACAGGATGCAGGCGCTGTTTTGGCCACACTAGCTCAGGTATATCTAACCGAGGAGGCCGTCTCCCCACGCTCCGCGGCTTCGGCCTACCACTGAAAGTCAGCCACCGCCTGCCAGCGCTCAATTCCCGCGTGCTGCCAACTCCAGAAGTTCACCGCTTCGAGCCCAGCGGCCTTGGCCGCGGGTAGGAACTGCGTAATCTGGTTGGCGGTGGTGCTCCACAACCACTTTGTCCCATCACTGGCGTATTGCCACTCGTCGTACGCGGCACCGGTTGGTACGATAGGCCCGGTCCAGCCCAGATCCTGATACTGCAGCAGGCAAGTCTGCAAGTTGCCGACGGGGTCGGGGTTCGACCGCGATACCCAATACACTTGGGGCATCATGATGCCGCACACATCGAGGAACGGCTGCCAGGGGAAGTCGCTGTGCCACTGCGGGTAGCGGTAGGAACTCAAGGCCACAGGAAGATTGTCGAGCTGGGCGTCCTCGAGTTGCCGGTGCAACTCAGCGGTGTAGCGTGCGGCGTTTGGCCTGATGTCATCTCGCTTGTATTCTCTCTCGGCGTTGATGACAAAGCCATCCAGCTTGTACTGCTTCACCAGGTCAACTGCTACCCGCGCCTCGGCCTCTGGCTCCTCGCCAAAGGTGTACTGCCAACCCCACACCTGAAAGTCAGGAATGGCTCTCAGCGCTGCGACCAGGGGCGCAACACGGTCGTCCGTGAGAAGTATGTTGTAGCGGTACGGTGACGGACCATGGGCGATCTTGATCAGAACGTGTGTGAGGCCGGCAGCCTGGGCTGCGCTGGCGATTTGCTGCGGGCCGCCGCCTTCACACTCGCTAACCCACCAGATGAAAAAACCCTTGCCTAAGAGAGGCCTGGGCGCGAAGGTGGGTGGGGGCGGTGGCAGGGCGGCACTGATCTGTCCTCTCTCCTCGGAGCTAAGAGTGTCGATGTCGTCGATGGCAGGACCGGCGTACGGCCCCTGGCGGTCCCTCACCAAGTGGGTCAGTCCCGCCTTTGCCAGCAGGGCCCACCCGCTGGATAGGCTCAGCGCCTCGGCTGCAGCGTACACGGCATTGATCACTTCTTGGTTGGTATACATCTTTTCCTCCTCCTGTAACCCTTGAACGGACACCTGCCATAGGAAGGTAAACGAGCCCTGTGACGCCTTAGCCTGGCAGCCTCGCCAACGCCGTGCGCTGGCGGGCTAGGGCTAGCAGGAAGGCTTGCGCTGGGGAGGAGTCTAGCGACGTTGGACGCAAGCCGCTTCCGGGCCATCTTCTCCGCCGGACAGAGCCGCAGCCATGCAGTCGGTTACTGACCCTACAGAGCCAGGAGGCTGTATCCCAGCCAACCGGCCATCAGCAAGAAGAGCAGGCCCGTCGCCAGCTTGACTGCTGCCGCGTTCCTGGTCATCCACTGGGTAAGCTGCTGCGACGTGGTGCCAAGGTAAGCCACCACGAAAACCACGATGAGCGGTACCACAAACATCGCATTGTACACCACAAGGGCCAATGCAGCGCGGGTGCGCCAGTCGGGAAGGCCGAGCACAAAGACAATGGTCGGCAGATACACCTGTCCCGTGCAGGCCAGCTCAACAATGGAAACCGCAAACCCCACAAGCAGGGAGGCGAGGACGTAGTTGTTGGCCTGAGAGCCCTCGCGAATGAGACGGCGGATCCAACCGCGCAGTCGCTCGGGCAGCTTGAGGCTGATGTCCTTCAGACGGCCTTGGCGAGCCTTGCGAAAATCAGAGAAGCTGCCCCAGGCTAGCGCAACGCACAGCACCAGGGTCACGCCATAGAGCCACCTGCCGATGGTGTTGAGAATGGGCAGCGCCGTCAGGAAGCGGACCAGCCCGAGGCCGACGCTGAGGTAGGCGACGAAAACGCCGACCGTGAATGCGGCACCAGTCGCCAGCAGTGCACTGCCCTGGCGCTTGCGCACCGACAGGTAGGAGATCAGAAAGATCATGGTGGCAAAGGCGCACGGGTTGACGCCGTCCAGCAAACCGGCGCCCACAACGGTCCAAATCCCCAAGGACTTGAAGCGATCCAAAATCGTTTGCTCAGCCTGGGCCTGGTTGCCCTGCCAGCCGGCCCATGGCTCCTCCGCCCCGCTGGATACATAAGGCTGGATGAGGCGCTCGATGGCCGTAGCACGAATGTCATCGCCCAACAGATAAGAGTCCGCAACGAATAGCGAGGGCGCGGTCAGATGCTTCTCAATGGGCACGCCAGCGCGCTGTGACAGGTACTCGTTCAGCGCGGCGTCTTCTTTGATGTCAAAGTGCTGGACCTTCAGTTGTGGGTACTTCTGCACAACGTATTGAAGATCGATCTCGGCGCGGTCGCACTCGTCGCAGCCGAACTGGCGGAAGTAGGCT
>Ga0180437_10011604_pt1 | contig 10542 bp, 9 predicted proteins | sample SS_ome_4_FD_132410 | JGI IMG/M metagenome (GOLD analysis project Ga0180437, IMG submission 132410) | Hypersaline lake sediment archaeal communities from the Salton Sea, California, USA - SS_3_D_1 metaG | ecosystem: Environmental > Aquatic > Non-marine Saline and Alkaline > Hypersaline > Sediment... | reverse complement strand
CTCGGCTCATATTCGAATCAGGTATGTAGCCAATCTTGCCTTTCTTGGATAGATATTCATAATTTTCATAACCCGAATAACCCCTATCGGCTCCAACCTCCTTAACCTCCTGTTGTGTGTTCTGTTCGGTTGTCTCAACCATCCGCTCCAACGCATACCGGTCATTCGGATCTGTGAGAACCTCACTGCTTACTATCAACTGATCATCCGTCACGGCTGCCTGGCAATTGTATCCTATATCTATCCGCCCATTGCCACCTTTCATAAAACGCGCTTCAGGATCGGTGAGGTTGATCTTCTCTTTGCCCGTCTTGAACTTCTTTGTTACCTCTTCCAGCTTCCTCCTTAACTTCTCTTCTGTATCAATATCCTCCGGCAGCTCGTCTCCTCGCTCATCTCCGTAGATCTCATCCTCTTCGGCGTCCACTCTATCGGCTTCCTCCAGTATCTTATCGATTTTATCGTTGACCCTCTTAAGCCACTTCTGATATTCGTCTCTCGTCTTTGTCCGGCGATTTGCCGCATTGGCCTTCATCTTGGTACTGTCTATGTTAATCTGCCCAATCCTGACCAACCCAAGCTCCTTACACATCCGGACTATATGCACAAAGTACTCAGATAGCTCCACTGTATTATTCTTCCTGAAGTCATTTATCGTCCTGAAATCCGGTCTATACATCTGAGCAAGATACATATATGCCGTATCTGTCTCGCATCTTCTTGCAATCACCCGTCCACTTCTCTCTCCAACTGCATACCCGTAAAACAATAATTTTATCAGTATCTTCGGATGGTAAGTATTTTGACCTAACTCTGAATACTTGTCTTCTATAGATGTTGTCTCCAACTTCTCGACTACTTTATCTACAAGCCGAGCCAAATGTCTCTCTGCAATAAAATCATGCAGGGACGAAGGAAGTAACATTAACTGGTCTAGCCTGTACGGTTTGAATCTAGCCATTTATGACCTCCTTTTCTCGACCCATATTGTACCAGATTATCGTCGAGATTCAGAGGTCTTTTGAAGGTATTTGACAAACCATACGGCTATTATATACCATTGTTCTTGATATTCTCGGTCACCCTGTTGACATTGGACAGATCGAATATTTGGCCCAACTATTCAATCCAGCGGACGCGGCAAACCGGACCGCTGATTTTCACCGTTAGTCTCCTTCCTTGACAAAATATAGGAAAAGCAATCCTACCAAGGCCAGCACCGCCCAGAAAACAAACGGCAAGGCCAGATAAAAATCAGCCAGGCTATTGCCAAGGGGTGGTGAAATCAGACTCCCTAATCGGGAAAAGACTAACACCATGCCCATGGCCGTGCCGGCATACATTGTGCCAACTCCCTTGAGCTCGATGATCTGGGTCATCAGGATAGCCATGAAACCATCACGAACAAAGCCAGCAATAATGACTGCTCCCCAAACAAAGATCCCGCCTGGCAATGAAAGTAAGGCTACGCCGGTGAAAATCATCAGGATGGCTACCATCAATACGCCCTTGCGTGAACCCAGCCTGTCCGACAACAAGGCGATCGGGATAGCGGCCATCAGGCTGACCCCGTGAAACGCAGCCAAAGCGACATCTGCAAAGGTTTCCGGCCAACCGATCCCACGCAAATAGAGCGGCAGGTAGCCCAGAGCCCCCTGGATACAGCCGCCGATTCCAAACATCATCAAGCCGAGCAACCACACGTTCCTGATACGGGCCACGTAGGGAAGCCCATGGCTCAGCGGTACTGTTTCCTTTCCTAATGGCGATTTGACTGCTTTGGGAACAGCACGTGTAAAGGACCAGAAAATACCCACAACAATTGAAAGTGCACCATAGAGAAACAGGACTTGCCGCCAGCCACCCAACCAGGGCGATAAAACCGTAGCGCTCAATAACGAGCCCAACATAAACCCCAGCGCCATCCCAGCGGCCACAACGCCGTTGGCCAGCCCCAAGTGCCGTCCCGGAAACCAAACTCCACATGTCTTGTGGACATTCATTTGAATGGCAGGCGACATGAGGCCGAAGAGGAAAGCCGCAGCGGCCAGGGTTACAAAATCGGTTGACAATCCCCTGAGCGCACCCGTAATACCGGCCAGGAAACAGCCAACCATGAGCGTCCGTTTTGCGCCAAACCGATCACCCAAAGCACCGCCGATTAGACTCGTGACAATGCCGGTCAGATAACCAATGCCCCAGATCCACCCAATCTCAACCAAGTCTAAACCCAACTCCCTCGCTATTTCATCGAAGAGAACAGGCATCGACATCATGGGGATGCCGACCACAGTGGTATTGGTTAATGCCGCCAGGGTAAGAACGTACCATTTATAGCCTGATGTGCCGGATTGAGCCTCAGGAGATGCAGTCATCGGATGCCACTCTTAGATTGCTGACCAATCTTAATAGAAGCGAGAGTAATATCGCCTTCCTTGTCCATTATTTCGGCAGATCGTTTAATCGCTCGCGGTCTCTTCCCAATAGATTCCTCCGCCTTTGTGGTGACACCTTCAACGATCTCAGACCTTTGTAAGCGCCTCTTTGACGCGGGCTGGCGTCATCGGGAGCTGGAAAAGCTGAGCACCGGCGGCGTCGTAAATAGCGGTTGCAATGACCCCCCCCATGCAGATGATGGCCGGTTCTCCACCGCCCTGCGGCGGGAGATTTGCGTTTTCGACGAGAACCGTTTCGATTCTTGGCAGCCATGAAAAACGGGGAATGTCGTAGGTGTCGAAATTGAGGTCGAAGATCTCCCCGTTCTTGAAGTGTATTTCCTCAGCCAATGCATACCCCAATCCCATAGTGATGCAGCCTTCCATCTGGATCCGAGCTCCTTCTGGATTCACCACAAAGCCCATGTCCTGAGCACAAACAACTCGCTTGACCTTCACTTTTCCGGTCCCCTTGTCTATGTCAACCTCCGCCATTGTGGCCACGTAGGTACCCGCATCTATGCCGCAGGATATGCCATACCCTCGACCGCTGGGTGTCTTTGATGATCTCCAGCCGAACTGCCTCGCGGCAGCCTTCAGCACCCCTATCATCCTTGTATCCTTTAAATGTCTCATGCGAAATTCCAGGGGATCTGTGCCTGCCTTCGAAGCCATGATGTTCATATGCAATTCCCGAGCGTGTGTGTTGGTGTTATTGGCCGGTGCTCGCCAGGGACCAACAGCAAACGGGTGGCAACCGGGGCTCGTTCCCCGCCACTCCCCGTAGACGGCTTCACGGTGATGAGGTATCTCGTAGAATTGATCACACCCCCTTTGACCCGCGAAATAGACGCTGTAATCCCAGAGGACCATATCACCCCCGGCACCGGCTCCCGATTTTATGGTAACAACCGCAGCCGGCCGGAAGGTATCATAGAAGAATTCCTCCCTCCGGCTCCAGGCAACCTGGACCGGTCTTCCCGCTAATTTGGCTAACCGAGCTGCCTCTACGGCCTGCCCGTTGAAGTTCTTTCCACCAAATCCTCCACCCACGAAAGGAGTGATAACACGGACATTTTTCGCAGGAAGACTTAGGGCACTGGCTACCTCTTCCTGGACACCGAAAGGCCTCTGGGTAGATGCCCAAACAGTGGCCTTCCCCTTTTCAATGGCGGCCACCGCAGTATGCGTTTCAAGAGGGGCATGAGACACATAGCTATTCACGTAGGTTTCTTCAACGATGGTGGTAGCACGTGCTTTCCCTGTTTCGAGATCGCCTCCCTCCGAGGCTATTACCGGTTTCGGCGCCACCTTGAGGAGATGATCAAAAATGTTTCTCTCGTCGATACCTGTCTCTGGCATATCATAGTGAGCCTTTACTTCGGCCAGGGCCTTTTCCGCAACATCGGGGTACTCATGGAGCACTGCGATGAGATCACCATCCCGAACGACCTGAACGCCCCTCATCCTCTCGGCGGCTGAGGCATCCACGCTCTTCAATGTGGCACCGTGGGCGGGTGGCCTCAGGATCTTGGCGTATACCATACCCGGCAAGCGAATGTCCCCGGCATATTGGGCCTTGCCGGTGACCTTCTCATAGGAATCCCGGCGTAAATAGGGCTTTCCCATGATGGTGAAATCCGACACAGGCTTCAAGGGAGGTAATTTCTTCAGATGTCTCTCTATAATCTTGCCTCGCGTGAGCCGGCCGTAGGTCACGCGATGGTGGGGTTTGGTTCTGTCAAAGACAACCCCATCCTTTGTCCGCAAACGGCCAACGGGACACATGAGGTAGTCGCTTGCTAACTCCTTGAGGACACCCTTGGCCTCGCTGGCCGCTTCTCTGAGAAACACCCCGAAGTGACGGGTACTGAGGGACCCGAAGGTGCCTGCATCCCATGGGCAGAGATCCGTGTCACCCATGATAATATCGACGGAGTCATACGATACATCGAGTTCCTCCCCTAACATCTGCGCCAAAGAGGTTATAGGCCCTTGGCCCATCTCGATCTTTCCCGTAAGACAGGTGACTCTGTTATCGGCTCCGATCCTCAGGAACGCGTTGAAATCCGTAGGTACCCGTGAACCGAGAAACCCCGCGCGTCTCCTCTGTGCCCATGTGAGGGAGTCTCCCAGGTTGAAATAGATAACGATCCCTCCGCCTAGGATGCCCAAACGTTTGAGAAACTGTCGGCGACTCACCGGTAAGGGGGATGCGATAATGCCCTCGTCATAATCCCAATATGCGTCCGCATCTTTTCTCACGGCTTTATCCCTCCTCTCATCTCTTGGGCGGCGGTTTCGATGGCCTCAACGATTCTCACATGCGCTCCGCAGCGACACAAGTTCCCATCCATGCCTTCGATGATTTCTTCTCGCGAAGGTCTGGGGTTTTTTGATAACAGGCTGTGCGCCTTGAGAATCATACCGGGGGTGCAAAACCCGCATTGAAGGGCATCGTGCTTGATAAATGCCTTCTGGAGGGGGTGAAGCCTTCCGTTCTTAACCAATCCCTCAACAGTAAGGACTTCTCTTCCCTTAACCTCTTTTACAGGCGTTTGACAGGATAGAAGGGGTTCATTATCCACGAGAACGGTACAGGCCCCACACAACCCCGCCCCGCACCCGTATTTCGGTCCTGTAACCCCCAGATCGTTACGAAGAACCCACAGGAGCATTCGCTCGCCATCTACAGTCACGTTTACCGGTTTGTCATTAAGTTTGAAATAGATGGGCTCTTTCATATCAGTTCTCCTTTCCGGTACCTATCATATCATATCAAGCGGCGTGCTTGCCTTAAATCCCAAATCTACCTGAAATTCCGGATAAATTCGATGTATAGTGTATGACGGGAGGTACAGTAACCCATGGCTGAAGGTCCGCTCGTTCACCACTACGCCAATCGGTTGCGGAAGGTGCTCAAAGGGAGAGAGGTTCAGGTGGAGTTCGGCATCCGCAAGCTGAAACAATTCGAGTCCTCCTTGGCAGGCCTTCGCATTCAGGACGTTGAAGCCCATGGAAAGCAGTTCCGGATCCATTTCCCCGATAATCGGGTGGTTCTCGTCCACCTGATGATGTGGGGGTCCTGGCGAATCTACCGCAATGGAGAGGCCTGGGACAAACCCCCCGATCGGGCACGGTTTATTCTCCGAACAAGGGATTACGAGGTTGTAGCCTTTTCAACCCCTATCGTCCGGCTCTTTACCAATTCCGACCTTGAAAAGGACCCCAAATGGGGAAACCTGGGACCCGACCCCCTTCGACCCGATTTCTCCACGAAGCAGTTCTTCCGCTTATTGGGAGAACAGCCTGCCCGGGAGATCGGGGAAGTCCTGCTGGATCAACGCGTGATCTCCGGCATCGGGAACATCCTCCGCATCGAGATTCTCTTCCAATCCCGCATTCACCCTTGCAGGTCGGTCGGAAGCCTCTCGGACGATGAGAAACATGAAATGCTCCGGTGGATACTGAAATTAACCAGAACGTGGATGAGAACTATGGGGAAGAAGGCGGACTGGATTTCCATTTACCGAAAGAGCGGCCAGCCCTGTTCTCGCTGTGGGGCAACCATCGAGTTTTTCCGTCAAGGGGGACGAATCACCTATGCCTGTCCGAAGTGTCAGCCCGTGTAGATCAATGACGGGGCATCAGATAAAAGGGGAATCCAGCAATCGTTCACGGCCCCAAAACGATCACCCTTACCGGGTAACGGTGACCCGGGGAAGACGTTTAACGCCCACGAGGGTCCGCGAATTCCAGAGAGCAATCTATCATCATTATCGAATACACGGTCGCACCTTTCCCTGGCGAAGAACCCATAACCCGTATCATATTCTGGTCTCAGAAATTATGCTCCAGCAGACTCAGACGGAAAGGGTTGTCCATAAATATGGACAATTTATCAATTCCTTTCCCGATTTCGCCTCCCTGGCTCAAGCCCCCCTCCGTGAAGTACTGAGGGTATGGCAGGGCCTGGGATACAATCGACGGGCAATCGCATTGAAAAACATTGCCCGAACCGTAGCAAGGAATTTTCAAGGGAATCTTCCATCATCTCCAGAAACACTGATGTCCCTTCCGGGAATTGGCAGGGCCACCGCATGTGCAATCTGTGCCTTCGCCTTCAACGAGCCCGTCGTCTTTATTGAGACGAACATACGGAGGGTTTTTATCCATCACTTCTTTCAGAAGGAGAACGATGTCAGAGATGCCCAGATGCTCCCACTGGTGGAGAAGACCCTCGATACTTCCAACCCTCGCAAATGGTACTTTGCCCTCATGGATTATGGCGTAATGCTCAAGAAACAACATCAGAATCCAAACCGGAAGAGCGCTCATTATCAAAAACAGCCTCCATTCGAAGGATCCAACAGGCAGATCCGGGGGATGATTCTCAGGACTCTCACGACGGAATCGCCGATATCCCAGCAGGAGATCGCGAAAAGACTGGGGATGGACCCTGAACGGGTCAGGGGAAACCTCATCCAGTTGCAAAGGGAAGGTTTTATTAAGAGGAGAGGACATCGGTTTACGATAGCATAGAAAAGATTGCCCGGCGGTGGATGAACGATGCCTGAACCATACGTTTACAAATGTACGGATACCGCTATACTCTTCTGTAAAGGCTTCCTCCAACCACATAACCAATCAATGCAGAGATACTGGTCTCAAGCACTATCCTGCCAGCTCTTGAAGAAGGGGTTGCCTATGGAACTTCTTATAGTCCTCATAGTTTTATGCATACCGGTGATCCTCATTTCAATCTTTTGGATTTACCGCCAAACGGGTGCCAAGATTGACGCGCTGAATGCTCAGCTCATTGAGACGAAGACGCTCCAGGGTCAGACAACCGAATCATTCGGTCAAATTCAATCCTCACTCGGTCGACTAACTGAAGCAAGCCGGCATATGGAGGAGGTTGGTAAAAATATTGCCGGCCTCAGCGATATCCTGCGAGCACCGAAATTACGCGGGGGTATAGGGGAACTTCTCTTGGGGGATTTACTTTCGCAAATCCTATCCCCAGAACATTACAGGCTTCAATATTCCTTCAGCAGTGGCGATCGTGTTGATGCCGTAATAGTCCTAAAAGTTGGAATGGTCCCTGTTGATGCAAAGTTTCCCCTGGAGAGCTTTCAACGAATGATTGCGCCATCGGAGGGAGAGGAGCAAAAGAGAAACAAGCGGGAATTCACACGCGCTGTTAAGGGGCATATTGATACCATCGCTCAGAAATATATTCTCCCTGACGAGGGGACGTTCGATTTTGCATTAATGTATATCCCGGCTGAGAACGTATATTATGAAACCATTATCAAAGATGAAGGGCTAGGAGGAGAGAGGGATTTGCTCAGCTATGCGCTTGAGAAGCGCGTGATTCCAGTCTCCCCTAACTCGTTTTATGCCTATCTTCAAGCTCTTGCACTGGGATTGAAAGGCCTGCAGATTGAGAAGAAAGCCCAGGAGATAATGCAGTATCTGGCACGGATACAAGGGGACTTTGGTCGCTTTAAGGAAGAGTACGACACCCTTGGCGGGCACATTGAACGAGCGAGGAAGAAATACGATGATGCGAGCAAGTCGCTTGATCGATTTGAGGATAAACTGATAAGTGGACGAGATCCATCAAGGCTTTTGTCACCCAGGGATTTTGAGGCGTTAAATAGACCTTCTGAGGATGATTGAGATTTCCCCTCGGGCCCAAACACCCCGCTACAATTAACCCGCGGGCTAACGGCCCTGCTGAATCAAACGACGGGATGCCCGACAAACCGTAAGAACCGAAAGCGTCGGGCAACTTCCGATTCCCCGGATAGAAACTGGCCATACCATGATGTTCTTCAGGCGACGTAAACCACTGAGGGAAGGCGAGAAAAAGCCTGAGCCTCGAGGAGGGGACGCCGGGTTAAAATCCTATGACGAAAGAATGGATGAAATTACCCAGTGGAATATCGAACATACCGATATCCTTGAAATCTTGCGAAGGGAGATCAAAGAAGAGAGGCTGAGATCGTGGTCCAATGCGCTCCACATTGGGGCAAGAAAAGTCCTCAAAAAACCGGAGCATGGAAGGCGGACCCCGGAATATGACGCCTTGAGGGATTTGGATCAGTTCATCGCGAACCAGCGGATGGAGCTCCTGGGAAATCCCAGTATGCGGGAGGCCAGGGGGATAGAGAAGATGGACTCCCTTTCGGTCTGCATCGTCTGCGGAATAAGGGCTTTGCAGCAGGAGAAGGGACTCCCGGGAGCGATGAATACCTTGAAGCTGAAACTCTTGGAGAGGTATTTGGGCTGAGGTTTGCCTCACTGGGGTGATAGGGATTTAGCGGCAAAAGAGTTGAGGGTTAATATTGATGAACTCGTAAAAAGTCAAAAAAGGGACGGCAAAGTAAAAAGCTCCAAATGCAAGGCTTGCGAATCTTGAGGAGTGAGGCGTACTTACCAGTACGCCGCAATGACGAAAGATGAAGCGTAACGCAGCAGTTGGACTTCTTACGAAGCCGTCAATATTTGCCCGTTACGTATGGCCTATCTCGCCAGAAAATGGTAACCACCACTGGCCGTTGTGAATAACCAGTCTGCTTCTTGTATTCCAGGGCAATCTCCTTGGCCATTCTCACCAGGGTGTTCCTCGATGGGTATTCCCTCAGCTTTAACCAGATCTGCCAGTCGTTCTTAAACTCAACGGACCTGACCCGGTAGTATTTATCCAAGAGCCAATTCTGAAAATCAATCTGGAGCTGATCGAGGCTGGCGGTCTGTTCCTCGATCTTAACGAGCCCTTTATACACCCAGGCCTCAATGGGCCACGCCAACTGAACCCATTTGCCATCTATCTTATCAATAAGGTAAGAGTCACCCTTCTTCAATTTATCGATGATCTCGAAGTTCGTCCCGGGACCAGCCCTCACATTCAGGGTCTCGGCCAACACCACAGCGCGTTGGGCACAGAGCTCCTTACCTGGGATGAAAAGAAGCAGTAACAACAAGATGAGAAAAAACGGCCTCTTCATTGCTCCAACTCCCTCAGGATAGATGAGCCCCTGTACAGAGCTCAATATCTCCTCTTCTTGTAACTATAGCAGAATAAAACGTCATTGCAAGCGGTTTTTCCCGCAAAGCCCCAGGCAGCCCTCGAAAAAACGGGAGTGATGGCGTAAGACATTGGCAGCCCTGCTCCTCCAGAATTGATAGTTATGGCCTGCCTCTCCATTAAAGGCCTGAGGGTGAATCTTGTAGCTCCCCGTATGCATAACCCTCTCCAGGTTCCGATTTCCGCCGGTGATGATTTCGTATCCCTCGTTGGCGCCATAGTCGAAGTACATCCAAGGCGGCAGCGAGGTTATCCCCAAGACCTGGACCCTCCTCATAGGATTGTTCTTCCGGAGATGCTCAGCATCGAGGCTGGATTGAAAATAGGGCACAAGTGGCTTTAGGCGGCCGAAGACCTCGATGAATTCCGGCATGACCATCTTGAGCATCAATTTATCGGTTACGATCTCGATATCGAGGAGTCCGCTCTGGCTACTGATGGGGCCAAACAAAGGTCGGTGCTTTAGGCCTAGATTCATTGCACCGAGGCCGCCCATGGAAATCCCCGCAATGCCGACGGGGACTTCCGCCATCAGGTGGTCTCCATACGGAGACGAGCTTCGCAGGAAACGGATGAGCGCCAAGATATAGGTCTCATATTGACCCAATGCTCCCGGTTTCATGTATCGGTAGGGAATGAGGGAATATTTGAAGCACTCGTCGGAGTGAAAATGATCGCAGCTTTTACGACTCGCCGTCGGGGGGAAAAGAGGCCTCCCTTCATTTTCATCCGCGTAGAAGCTATTGTCCCCATCGGGGAGGAGAAGGGCCATGGGATAGATCGGGGTAAACGGATCGCTTGGGGAACCATTGGGGTTGAGGTTGTCCCTCACGATGGAGCGGGCGATCTCGGCCGGACTATAGTCATCCTGAAGGAGCCCTCCATGGTCCCTCAACTCCTCAAACCTCTCCCGGAGGTTTGCCTCCAGCTCGCCATAGGTGACATTGGACGGATCCGTCATGGCCTGGTGGACGAGGGCGATGTCCTCTAAAAGGAGCCAGTGGTAGTGTT
>Ga0180437_10011603_pt1 | contig 10543 bp, 7 predicted proteins | sample SS_ome_4_FD_132410 | JGI IMG/M metagenome (GOLD analysis project Ga0180437, IMG submission 132410) | Hypersaline lake sediment archaeal communities from the Salton Sea, California, USA - SS_3_D_1 metaG | ecosystem: Environmental > Aquatic > Non-marine Saline and Alkaline > Hypersaline > Sediment... | reverse complement strand
GTGCCGGAGGGATGGCACATGATGACGCTCCGGCTTTATCCCCCCGGATATGCGAGCGGAGAGCTCTTGGATGAACAGGGGCAGCCAGCACGCGGAGTGGATGTCTCCCTTTCGGGATGGGAGTGGCTCAATATAGCCGAACTGGGGGGATGTGAGACAACGGACCAATGGGGCCGGTTCGAAATTCCGGGATTGATCGCGGGGGCGTACTACAGAGTCGTCGCAACCGAGGGACCGAAGGACTCGCCAGCGAGGACGTGGCAAAGCTATCGCTTTGAGGTGTTGGGCTGGGATGGGCGTCATGATGTCGGATTCCTGCTTCCGGAAGGAAGCGATCCCAGCGCCGAGCGGCCGGATGGAGATTTGATCGGCGTGGTTTCCAGTGGGCTAGAGGATGAATGGTTCGATCACAAGAATCGCGTCTGGAAGCCGGCCGTGGAAACCCACGATCCAAATATGGGCTGGTGTCCACCGCCGGAGGGGGCGACGTGGATTTGGCGCGCAGGGCGTCCGGACGCAATGGCCGAGAAATACGGAGCAAAAGTGGAGTTTCGCCGACTGTTCTCTGCGCCACCGGCGGAGAAGAAGTTCGTGGGGTATCTGACGATCGCGGCGGATGACTATGCCGCGGTGCAGCTCAATGGGCACTGGATCGGTCAGACCAATGAGTACATGCGGACGGTGAGCATGGTTGTGCCGCCGGATTTCTTCAGGGCGGAGAAAAACGAACTCCGAGCAACGGTTCGAAACAAATCCGGCACGACGCGGGATTTCTACAATCCAACGGGGATTGCATATCGTCTGGAACTGATTGAGATAGGCGAATAGTTCGTCATTGGGGCATGTGTCTGCGAAGGCGCGGTGTATCCGTGCCTTTTTCGCGAGTGGGAATCGATGAATATCAGCTATTCTAGTAAAGTGCAATCTTCCTGCCTTCTGCCGTGTTAGAAAGAGTTTTCTTGGGATATTTTCTTACTCCCAAGAGGATGAGACGGTTCGTTGCCGAAATTTCGCTTTACAAAGAAGGGGGAAACCGAAAGTTATGGATGCGGATGGTATCCTTGAGTTTCGGGTTGTTGGGTGCAAATTAAGCCCTGAAACTCTAGCTGAGGAGTTATATAAGACATCGGTGGCCCTCTCCGAGCCTGGATGTCTACATGTTGATGCTTGCCAATCGGCTTTTAGAGGTATAGATGCCCCTGTCCTTAGGACCCTTGTCGGTGGCGGCATGGGGATTCTCTCTGATTTCTTTGTCGGACTTCTGCGAGTTGCCGCTGACCGCGGGCGTCGCTGTATTTACGTCCACAGCCCTGCTGGCTTCGAAGTTCGGATCCCTGTAAATACCTCACTTGACTCTGTCCAAGATTTGCTCCGCACGATTAGTGAGTTGGAGCAACCGTGGATTGATATTTCACCTTCTTCTTCGGCTGCTGGCAGCGGCCGAAGAGAAAACGAATCCATGCATGGTGTAGACTAGAATCCACTTAGGCAGGGGAACTGTGAAGGGATCCCTTCCGCTTTTTGGTTTGAGTTGTCATACGCTCGGAAGGAGCTCGCCTTTGTGTTTACATTACGCAGATCCGACATAAGTTTGAGTTGTTCTGCTGCGCTCTTCTGCTGCTGCATGGAAAACCTTAGCATTGCTGATTCGATTATGGATCATGCTTGGTGTCTGACGCCGCATGATCGCGGTAGAGTATATTCTGGGCGAGTACGTGGAGTCGATCTAGAAATCCGTTTCGTATCCAGTGAAACGGGGCCGGATAACGGAGACGTTCGTTATGCTCTGTCCATGTCTCTCTGGGGCATGCAAACGACCGAAGACCTGACGGTTTGGTACCAAACAAATGGACCAGACAAGATACGATTGAATTTAGAGGCGGAGATACAACCGCCCTTTTTGTTTCGTTTTATTCCCTGGGTATTTCGGTGGAAAATCGAAGCAGCACTCGACCATGCGATTGAGCAAGCTCAGGAGCAGTTAGAGAAAGTAGCCCAGTTGCCCGACGGGGCGAAGTCACTACTGGAGCAACAGGATGTCGTATACCTAGAGAAATACGAATCCGGAGTATGTTGGACTCGACCCGGTGAATCTGTTGAGATCGCCCCCGAATGGGTTCGTGTGCAGGTCCGCCCGATTGGCCATGAATGCTCGCATGTAGTTTCAACTTCAAGCCTAAAAGATGACAGATTGTCCTTTGCTGAATCTCTTCCGGTGGGTAGCATAAGGGACCAGCTACTTAGTACTAAGGAGTCGCTGTTTAAAACAGCAAATATGTACGCTACTGCAGTTCGATCCGGCTTTCATACACCTGATAAATCGAGCCAGGTAGATACTTCCCCCGGGCATGATTTCCTACGATTGGCAGCAGAGATTGGGAATGAACTCTGGAAGCACTATGTGGCTGGGCCCGGGCGTGTCCAAGGGCGGATAATAGCCCTCAAGGCCCACTCATCACCATGCAAGCGACTTCTCATCAACGCCGAGGACGAGGACGCCCAGCTACCGTGGGAACTGCTGCATGACTACGATGGATTTCTTTGGAGAAAAGTCTCCATTGCCCGTGTTGGTGCGATGCTAGATCAATCAGTTGAAAAAATTAAGCCGCTCCGGCCGACAGGTGTGCTTGTTGTAGCGGCAGATCCCCGCGGCGGTAAGAAATCGACTATTCACACCGAGGCCGATGCCATAGTGAAAGAACTCGAAGCTTTTGCGCTTTCGAAAGAGAGAATCCTTATCGATAAACTCACGGGAGAAGATGCTAATAAGAAATCCATCGAGGAGCACATCGAGACAGGTCAATACAATGTTCTCCATTTCTGTGGTCACTCCGAATACGTCGAGGATTCTCCCGATACCAGCTTTCTCGAAGTGCATGATGATGAGGATCCACGAGAGCCGAGAATGTTACGTGCCGAGGAAATCAAATCGTGGTCTGATACTCATGGTCTGCAACTTGTTTTCTTGAACTCTTGTTCAAGTGCGAACAGTAGCCGTTGCAATATGCCATTCGGTGGTATAGCGCATGCTTTTGCGTACCTCGGCATTCCTTATGTAATTGGTACTACATGCGAGATCAGCCACGATGCGGCAATAATCCTAGGGGTCACGTTCTATAGAGAATTGATTGAGCTTAGCGATCCATTTCGTGCTCTCGACGCAGCACGAGCTGCTGTGTCATCCGAATACGATGGCACAGACCCCGCCTGGGGCTCTACCGTGATGTACGTAGCCTAAAAAGCAGGTAGAACGTAAATCCAGGTAACACCATCTAGTGCTATGTGTCACTTCATGAAAGACAAGTGTATTCTACGCTATCGCTATATCTCTGTATCAACGCTTCGCGTGAATGATCTTACCATCCCACAGGTTGTGAAGTGTCAGCACGGGTCGGCAGGTTCAATCAGCAAAGGAGGGCAACCAGCACCACGAAGCCTGTCCCCTCCGATCTTTTTGTCAAGCTGATAGCGGGATCGGCTGTCACAGCTTGCCTCGCGTAGTACCCCTCCCCCCTCCCGTCAGTTTGGGTTTTGAGTGGCGATCTAGTCCGAATAGAAACCTTCAGTCAGAGTTGGCGGCACTGCGCTCCTTCCCCAAAATGATCTTGTGCTGGCGCTTTTTCAAAGGGGCTATCGGGCGGACCGCACCGTGGCGGCAAGTGCCATATGGAAGCCGTTACTAGTCTGCGGATACTCCACCGCATTCGGCATTTTTCTTCTTCCCCAATGGCAATAATTGCGCGTATGCGTCTGCTATACTTCGAAAGTGGATGTTCTGTGTGGGAGCAGGACATCCAAACGAAGCTGTGAGGGTCTCGCGCCAATCGGCTCTTGAATTCACGGTGCCGATGGGAGGGAGGTGAAGACATCAGGTGTAGCGAGACCGATTGTCAATACGTGTCGCCGTAATGCAGATGACAATGGAGGAGGTTTCTGCTGTGATACTTACGCAGACGCGACGACGTAAGGGATTTACGTTGATCGAGTTGTTGGTCGTCATCGCGATCATCGGAATCCTTGCTGCGATGGTATTTCCCGTTTTTGCACGAGCCCGTGAATCGGCTCGCAAGGCTGTGTGCCTTTCGAATGTGAAGAATATCGCATTGGCCATTCAGATGTACCTGGCGGATAACAACGATACCCTTCCGCCGGGTGAGCACCGTCTAGAAGTTGTAGAGTATTTCGATGCCGTCCCGGGCGGTGCAGACTGGGACTATGATGGTGACGGACAGGTCGGGGACTTCTCGAATGGGCACTGTTCGCATAACGATGACGGGAATCCCTACCTGCGTTGGCCGGTTATCCTGGATGAGTATACGAAGAACCGCGACGTTTGACGATGCCCGAGCGCGAAGCTAGAAAAGGGCGCGATGTTCATGGTCCCCGTTGAGGACTGGTTCGATTACCTGACCTCCAATGAAGGAAGTTGGGGCAATGGTATCTTCCCGACCATCTGCCAGAGTGGTTGGCCGGCTGGATGGGGCGGCGATATTACAGACTCGATCGCTCAGGAAGCCTACGCGGCGGGAACAAAGGGCGCGTTCGCTCAAAGCATTGCGCTCAACGAGGCCGGCAACATCGGCAAGAAGATGGTTGAGATTGAGCGCCCGGCGAACTACGTGATTATGGGCGATGGTGGAGCGCACGTCTCGCACTTCGGCATCGAGCTGCTGGCATTCCCGGACATCTGCGCTCTGTGTAACAACGGCGCGACTTGCGACTGGAGCGGAGAGGCTGCTGACTGGGAAGTGATGGCTCAGGATGACTGCTGCGGCGCTGACTATGACAAGTATGCCCCGATGAACGGTGCGTTCTTGGCGAATGCCGAGCTTCGTAAGAGATATGCTCGTCACCTGGGCGGCGTCAACATCGGTTTCCTCGACGGCCATGCGACATGGGTCAGCTCGGGTAACCTCGTCAATATGTGTAAAGATGGTGATATTGACGGAGTGGAACACTACGGCCCGGTTTCGGATTGTATTGTGCCGTGGACGGGCAATTTGTTCTCAGAAGACTATCCGGATGCTCCCACTATCTGGTAGTTGCTATCACGTTGCTCTCTAAACCGGGCGACGGCGAGTCATTGGGTGGAGCGCCCGATCGGTGGGCGCTCCGCCCGCCGCAAAGAACCGACGAGAAACCGGCGTCAATTGTTGATTCCTTTAACCGTTGACAAGGAAGCCCGCCTGCTTTAGGATGGCTAGCTGAGGGGGCCGGACTCCCATTGAGAACGAGATGCAGTCCACCCTATGGTCCCCAGTTGTCGTATCGCATTCGCGGATGGGCTTTCGTTGCCTGGATGCCCAAGAAGGCTGGAGTATAGAACTGTGGAGTCTGAAGGTCGCACTCAGAAAAAGCAGATAACTTCGCGCACGTTCATCGCGGGACTTGTGCTCGTCGTACTGATTGCGGTGGCTTCTTTCTACGTAACGATTGTCGATTTCGCCGCTTATCGTTTTGGAAACGGAGTCCCGGCACCTGCTCCATTTGCGGTCCTATTTCTAATCACCGCGATTGTCAGCCTACCTGTAATCCGGAGATATCTTCATCCGAGCAGGGCTGAGTTGCTTGCAGTCTACGTTATGACCCTCGCAGGGGCTCCACTTTTGAGTTGGGGCGTGCTCGGCTGGATGCTGCCGCATTCGATTGTCCCGCGATATCTGGCGCGAGCCATGCCGTCCTGGGAAGAAAATCTTCTGCAGTTTGTGCCCACTTGGTTCAGCCCAACTGATCGGCAAGTAGTAGAGGACTTCTTTCTCGGCCAGGCTTCTGTGCCGTGGGCACATTGGTGGGTGCCGCTGTTAGCGTGGTGTTCATTCCTCGTGGCTATGAGTGTGGCCGAGATTTCCCTCATTGTGTTGCTCCGCAGGCAATGGATAGAGAATGAGCGATTAAGCTTCCCGCTTGCGCAGATTCCGCTGGATACCGTCAAGGAGAGAGACGAGGGTGGAGGGCGTCTTCCCAGGACGCTTGTTTTCTGGATTGGGTTGATGATTACGACTGTCTATTCGTCTCTCTATCATATAACCCTCCGCTATCCGAGCGTGCCCCAGGTGCCGGAGTTTATTGTTCTTATGCAGTATCAGAAAGTCGGACCGCTTGCGGGCCTTGGGCAAGTGACCTTTTGGATTCTGCCGACGGCGATAGCGATTGCATATCTGATTCCGAAAGAGCTTTCTCTATCATGCTGGCTCTTCTGGTGGGTGCGAGTAGCTCTCACGGTGGCAGCAATTGCTGCTGGAGGAGAACCGAATCCGCCAGAGGAATGGTGGGGAAGCGGTTTTCCAGCCCCTGGCTGGCAGGGAGTGGGGGCGCTGCTGGCGCTCGCAGGCTGGACGGCATGGATCGCTCGACGCCATATCGGGCATGTCATACGAATTACGTTAAGGCGAGGTCACCATCGGGGAGAAGCAGACGAGCCAGCCATGTATCGAGTGGCGATGGTGCTCCTCTTGCTATCCTTATGTTGGCTCGTGGGATTCTTATGGTTTGCTGGAGCACGGGTTGGAGTGGCGGTGGCCGTCGTCGCTCTAATTGTACTATTCCATGTGGTCTGGGCGCGTCTGCGCGCCGAGGCCGGACTCGGCTTCATATCCTTTCCGCAGTTTGTGGGCGCGACGATGATTGAGACGCTCGGGAGTAGGAGCTTCCGCCCGCGCGATATTGCGGTAATCATGTCCACTCGATGGGCATACTTTTCGGGGGGAGGCTCTTCAGCCGAGATTATATCGGGCAATGCCTTGGAGTCTCTTAAAATCGCAGACGAGGTTCGCCTTCGCACCCGGCCGGTGCTTCTCGCTATGAGTGCAGCGTTTGCGCTGGCTTTGTTCTTTGGCGTGTATGTCCTCCTGACGGGGTCATATCACTACGGTTTCTACGCTGGTCTTCGCGCGAGCACCGACCCTGATCCCTGGTTGGGAGAGCAGTTGCGCGTAAGCAGCAATATGGCCGTCAACTACCTCACCACGCCAACCTCCTTCGATCCGAAAGCAGTTCTTGCGGCAAGTGCAGGAGGGCTGACGGCGGTAGTTCTAGGAATTCTGCGGCTGAGACTCTGGTGGTGGCCTCTTCATCCCATCGGCTATCTCGCGGCAAATACTTGGGCGATGTGCCAGCTGTGGGGACCCTTCTTGGTCGGTTGGCTTTGGAAGACACTGACTGTTCGGTATGGAGGTCTCCGCTTGTACCGGCGGAGCGTGCCCTTCGCAACCGGTCTTATTGCCGGTGATCTCTTGAGCCAGACGATGTGGGCCATTATCAACGTGGTAACGCAGTCAGGGCTCTAGGCCGACTTTGCCGACGAGGGAAAGACCTCTTCTCGATGGAGTGGGATAGACCGCTCGCGCAGTCTGCTTTGCACGTCTGAGACGGGAATTTCGTCCGGCAGACTCCTTTGCTCGACAGCTAGGGAAGCGATAGCGCCGGCCGCCTGTCCTGTGACTGCCGCAGGAGGAATGACCCGAGTGACATCCCAGGCATCGCCTTCTGCGGAGATGCACCGGCCGGCGGCGAGAAGACCACGCACTCCGGCCGGGAGCAGAGCGCCGTGGGGAATTTCCCAAATAGGGCCGGACTTTCGCCAGTCCGCACACATCCCGATGGAATCCTCGACGTACGTGTCTCCGGACCCTGGCTGAAGTATCGTGCGTCCCACAATGTGGCGGATCATGCGAAACTGAGGCATAGCCGGTAGGAGGAGAGGATAAATAGCGTCTCTCCTTGTATCTCCACCAGCCGCGTGAAGCTTGGCGTAGTGCTGCCTGATAAGGCGTCTCCCGTCGAGCACGAACTGGGTGATGGTTTCGGCGTCCGTTCCGACGCGATCGTGGCTCTCCAGAGCAGGAAAAAGGCCGGACCAATGGTCGCCGAGGCTCACGAGATCGATGAGATAGGCGCCTTCTGAGGCTTTGACCGCCTGGCTTGCTTTCTCAAGTGAAGCCTGAAACTCCCAGACCGTAAGGATATTCCCCCCCTCGACACACTCGACACCGGCCCGATGTGCGATGTCTGCGTCCCCGGTGGCGTCGACAACGCAATGCGCGTTAAGAAGTCCCCTACCGCCTTTTGTCTCCACCTCAAGGCCGACGACTCGGTCGCCATCCTTTGTGGCTGCGACGGCGAGTGTGTCGAGCCAAATGGAGACGCCGGCCTCCTCGAGGACTTCATCCAGCGCCAGCACGAATGACGCGGGCGAGAAGAAAACGATGTAGCGATCATTCTCGTTGGCGTTTCGTGCTTGACGCCAGCCAGCCGGAATTTCGCCAGGGCCGTATTTCATGCTGAGATGCAGAAGTTCTTCGGCAATGCCAAAGCTTACCTGGTGCCCATTGCCGTCGCACAGGGGCAGGTAGTAGAAAATCAGTCCAGCGGTCGCGAGTCCGCCAGGTATGATCGTTTTCTCGACGAAGGCGGTTTTGTGACCGGAGCGAGCCGCTTCGAGTGCTGCCGCTACTCCGGCCACACCACCACCGCATACCACGATATCGTACGATTGCTCGAAGTTCATGTTCGTGCCCTCCAACTACTGTACATAGTCAGAATTCACCACAATACTTCGAGAGCCTGCCCAAGCGTAAGTTGCGCCTGGATGTCGAGGACATTTTGCGGCTCTGTAAACCCTTTTAGCAAGCAAGCGACTTGACCGAGGTAAGGGCTGCGTGCTATAGTGTGCGACTGGTCTTGCATCGGCGATGGGGTGCCGATGCATGCTTCTCTTGGGGAGGGAGGGAGTATAATTTGACTGACACGGCTACCAAGAAGCGCAAGAAAGCTGAGAAAGAACAAAGGTCTTGGGCAGTACGGTATCTCGAAGATATGATCTTCGAGATGATGCTGAACAGCGGGCAGGCGGCAAAGTCGCGCGAGATAGCGAAAGCGTTGGATGATACCATCAAGATCAGCGCGAAGTTTGTCCGGAAGACCCTTTATTATAGCGAACGGTTCGACATGGATGACCGTCGCTGGAATCTGGCCCTTCGCACAGCCATCAATCTACCATTTGAAGGATCGATCGAATTCGCACTGAGATCATATGGTAAGCCGATGGCGCTCCGCGCTGTTCACAATGAAATGGCGCTAGTGCATCGGCGACCGGTAGAATTCTTCGACGAGCTCTTGGGGGAGACGTTGAAGAACCGCGGGAAGTACTCGCAGACTCCTGATGGCTTGTGGTGTCTGGCCGAGTGGCTTCTCGATGTATCCGAGACAGAGCCGGAGCGATGCTTCCTTCGAAATTTTTTCCTAAGTGCAGCGAAAGTCCGGTCGCTCGTTGACGAGTTGACGGATACTCGCATGAGCACAGATCAGCCAGCGATTGAAATGGCGGTGAAGATCGTTCGCCGTCGTGGTGAGCCGATACCGAATAAGTTGCTTTCCTATATCGTTTGGTATCTACGAGATGGAAACCTGGATCCAGTGCAGTTCCTTCAGGATTGCCGCGAGGATGAGCGGCTGATGATGTTGTCCGGTCCGAGTTGGAGGCTTGTGGACTTCGTGGATGACTATCACAGGGAATTGAAGCGTCTCGCGCGGCGGGCGGACAAGGAACAAGACGCCGAATGGGTAGAGGAGGAGGAACCCGAAGGGCCGATTATCGTGACGCCGGGCGACCTCGAAGAAGTGTTCAAGCATGTCAAGCGGAGGAAGAAACCACAACCGGCGCGGGTGCTGGCCGAGGTGGTGTTCGAACATGGACCGACGTCTCGAAGGTTTCAGGAGTCCGTGGACGCACTGATGAGCGCCATGAGTTTGGATCCGCGCTTTATTCGAGTCGGAAGTCAGACTTGGACATTACCGGAATTAATGCCGAAACATACCGATAAAGTTCCTAATTCCTTGTTGCCCGTCCCCGTGGAACCGAGTGAAGATGAAACGGACATGGAGCTGGACGACGAGGGCCTTGAGGACGTACTCGTAGCCTGGGTGCACGATCCTCGCTATGAAGACTTCGGAGAAGAACCCGAGATCGACATTGGACCGGAACAGCAACCGACGGATGAACTGCGCTATGTCTTATTGTATGAGCATTGGAAAGCGGGCACTCTTAAAGTCCGAGTTTGTGATCGGCGTTTCTATCCGTCGGAATCCGATCTGGTATGTGCGGCGTTTCTCGACAAGGAAAAAAACAAGTCGTATCCGGTATGGCTGAGCTATACGACCTCGCTTCTGTACGAGATGGGCGATTGGTACAAGGCGAGGGATTTGAGGCCGGGAGCAGTCTTTACGGTTATGCCTGGCTCGGTGCCAGATGAGTTCCTGATATCATATGAAGGTGAGGAAGACTCGCACTTGGCGCTGACACAAGCGCGACTGAAGGAGCTCAACAAGGTCAAGAAGAGCCTGAAGAAGGACGTCTCGGTATTCGAAATCATGCAGCGCTTGTTGGCGGACTATGAAAAAGGTGCGTCGTTCATGACGCTGTGGTCTGAGGTCAACGTGATCCGTCGGACGACGCGTCGAGTTGTTGCGTCAAACCTGGCTTCGTACCATTGCTTCTATCAGCGGCCGGCGAACTCGGATTTGTGGATTTTCGACGAGCGAAAGG
>Ga0180437_10011602_pt1 | contig 10543 bp, 7 predicted proteins | sample SS_ome_4_FD_132410 | JGI IMG/M metagenome (GOLD analysis project Ga0180437, IMG submission 132410) | Hypersaline lake sediment archaeal communities from the Salton Sea, California, USA - SS_3_D_1 metaG | ecosystem: Environmental > Aquatic > Non-marine Saline and Alkaline > Hypersaline > Sediment... | reverse complement strand
TGGCAAGCGCCACCAGATTTTCCTTGGTTACCTTTGGATGAGTTATATCGGATGAATTCATAAATGTATTTTATCATATTCAATGCCCAAATGTAACATTATTTAATGCGTTTACATTAGTTCCTTCTAACATTTTCTACAAAAGAAAGACGTATTAGCACGATAACCTTCTCAAATTAAGCCCTTTTGCTTAAGGCTGCTTTATTGGATGCATGAGGACCGCAATAGAAAGGCCCGGCTGAACAATTCAGGGGATTCGGATATTGGAAAGGTGTTTTTTGAAGAACTGCACCATTTTATCCAGATACTGTGGCTCGATGAGCCCATCGCCGTGACCCGCACCTTGGACCAGAATATATTCAGAGGGCACACCGGCCTTGTCCAAAGCCGCGGCAAGCGACTCGCTGTTGCAAAAGGGCACGAGCGGATCATTGTCACTGTGAATGATCAAAAAAGGCTTGATAATCAGTGTCAGCCAAATACCGTCTGGCTGGATGATTTGCCATAGGGAAACCAGGAGTCGCAGGAGGGCCGGAGGCCGGGTGGATTACATATTCTGAAATATTCAAAGTTGACTTTGAAGATGCGTCTTGATAATTAAAATATCAGCGAATTTCCTGACAATGCCATGAAAGGATTCCTATCATGAGGTATTTTGCAGGTTCTCTCCGTCTGTTTCTCACCGTTTGTTTAATTCTTCCCGGCTTTCATTCGGCCGAAGAGAAAGAATCGCCTCCCCTCGTTTTGACAGGAGCCCGGTTGATAGACGGGACGGGCGCGCCACCCGTCGCCAATGCCGTGATCGTCATTTCCGGCGATAGGTTCCATGCGATCGGCCCAGAAGGCCAAGCGGCCGTTCCCAAGGAAGCCAAAGTCATCGACGTCAAAGGCAAAACGGTCATTCCCGGTCTTATCGACGCGCACATCCATGTCTCCTATAGGTCCGATATGGAGGATAATCCCACGAGCAATGCCGCCTATGCCGCCTATCGGTCGGCACAGCTCCTCCACTCCTGTCTCATGGAGGGGATTACAACTGTACGCGATGTCGCCGGATTCGAAAATGCGACTCTTATGGCCAGGAAAGCCTTTGATGACGGCATCCTCATCGGATCCCGGCCCATTGTCTGCGGCCAGGGAATCACCAGCACAGGAGGCCACGGGACGGAAGGCTGTACCCGCGGCACCGTAATGGAGGTCGACGGCCCCGAAGGATTTCGCATGGGAGTCAGAGCCCAGCTCAAGGCCGGGGCGAATATCATCAAGGTTCTCTGTCCTTTCTCGCGCGAAGAGGTTATGGCGGCGGTCGAAGAAACACACCTGCATGAAAAGTTCGTGACGGTTCATCCGAGCCTGTTCAAGGCCGCCTATGATTTTATCTACTGGACCGGCGAGGCGGGTGCCGACTGCTTCGAGCATGCATATGCGGTTCCAGACGACCTCATTCCGGAGATCGCCGCCAAGAACATCTACTGCGTGCCCACCATGTCCATCCTGGCTATTCTGGCTGAGCAATACAAGAAGCGTGGACCGGGGTGGGATTGGAAGATCAAGAAGTACCTCGAATGCGACGAGATCTTCAAGAAACTCAAGGCCGCCGGCGTAAAAATGGCGGTGGGCACCGACGCCGTCGGTGAAAACATGGTCGAGTATCCGGGTCTCTACTTCAAGGAAACCGACCGGTTCGTGGCTAACGGATACACACCTATGGAGACGATCGTTGCGGCCACCAAGATCGGCGCCGAAGTCAGTGATGCCGCCGACATGCTGGGGACGATCGAGGAGGGCAAGCTGGCCGACCTGCTCGTCCTCGACCGGGATCCGCTGGAGGATATCGGAAACCTCCGCACGGCCCGGATCATCATCCAGGGCGGCAGGATAATCAGACAATGATAATGTATGCCAATTCTTCCCACCCGATATTGAACTGATCTCCCAGACTTCCTGGGACAAATGATACGGCATGAACTATCGCCTGATTAATATATCGGTAATGGAATAGTGTCAAAAACATCGAGTATAGAAATGTACTGAATGAGAACAAACCAAACTTCTGTTTGTGATATACTGGGAAACCGCCAGGGGGCGAATTCTCAATTGCGATCCTGGAGACACCATTTCTTTTTCATGACGGGAATTTCTGCAACCTACTGGCACCTCATGCGTTAATGGAAGTATGAGGCTGGAGGGAGACTCTCTAGCTCGATGCGGCGGTCTGACGAGGAATTAATGTTGGACTTCATCAATGGGGATGAAGCTGCATTTGAAAGCCTCTATTACAAATATGAGAAGCCCATATTAAACTTCATCAATCGCATGGTCATGAATTCCACAGAAGCAGAGACTTTATGTCAAGAGACATTTTTCAGAGTCGTACGCGCAAAGAAAAGCTACGAACCCACGGCCCCATTCAAAACCTGGCTATATCAAATAGCTTTAAATCTCTGTCGAGACAGAATGAGAAGAATGAAACATCGTTCCCATCTATCCTTGGACGGCCAGGCATCTCTTCATACCGACGAAAACGTAAGCTTGGGAGACACTGTCTCTGATCCATCAACCAGCATTGAAAAACAGATGGAAAAACAGCAGATGTTAGGCTTTATCAAAAAAGCCATCACAAGCTTATCTCAAGACGAACATTTCGTGGTCACAATGAAGGAATATCAGGGGCTGATACTATCCGAGATCGCAGGCATCATGGACTGTCCCCTGGGAACGGTCAAATCCCACTGTCATCGAGCCCATAAAAAGCTGGCCAAAATGTTAGCAAAATATTTGGTAGAACAATGAACAAGTGTGATGATATCCAAAAGGAGCTGGACGCTTACCTTTGCGATGATATCGATGAGCTGACAAAAGCCGAAATCGAAGATCATCTGGAAGAGTGCTCCCATTGCGCCTTGGTATTACGGAAACACAAGAGAATATCAGAGGTCCTGCAAACCTGGGAAGAAATTGAACCGTCCCCTTTTATGTATGAGCAGTTGATGTCCCGCTTAAGGACAACGGGATTGAATTGGAAGGCAATTTTTTCGAAAACATTTTCAAGAAAAACGGCGCTTCGCCTGGCTCAAGTCACAGCCATCGTGATTGTAACCCTTCTAATCAACAGTTGGCTGCAAAAGCCTCTCCCGGACAAGCGCGAAGATCAAGCAACGATCAATTTCTATTTGCAGGAGCATCAAGGTGCCGTGGTGCAGAGTATCTCGACTGAACTGCTTTCACGGCCGGCGACCCATATGTACATAGGCCGGGATGATATCTTGTATTTTGAATACGTAGAGGATCATCCCAAAGTAACACGGCCGGGTATGATCCTAAGAGGACCAAAAGTAAAGCAGCAAATCGCCTTGACAAAAGCCCCTGCGATCACCAAAGGGCTTATCATAGAAAAATCTCAAGTTCAACTCAACGTAAATTTCGAGCCGCTGGTTCCTGAAAGGCTTCCCAATGGCTATGTTCTTGCCAGCATCAGAGCCATCGAGGATTACAACAGCCTGCACCTGCTCTACACCAAAGAATTGGATACAATATCGCTTTTCCAACAACCCTCACACAGCCAGAAAGGACTTTCCCCACAGGATTTTAGGGATTATGCTGTTTACTGCAGCCGAGAGCCTGACACAGATCTGGATATAAAGGGAAGAGGGACCATCCTTGCCTGGAGTAACAGCGAGATTTCCTTTGTCCTGATCGGTGATATGGACCTTTCTGAACTGATTGCGATGGTGCCTTCGATCAACCAGGCCAAAGGAAGATGACTGACTTAAATCAAATTTAATATATAGATTATGGGAAACCATAGGAAAACAGACCAAAGGGAGGTTGTGATGAAAAAAATCTATTTTATGGTGTTGCTCTGCATTCCGCTTTTATTGTTTTTGGGATTAAAAACCTCGAAGACTATCGGAATGGACGGACAGGCGGCTCAGACTCCTGAACCGTCCTGGGGAATGGAAACAGAGGACATCTCCATGATTGAGGTGGGGAAACTGCTTGAACGGCTGGGCAAGGAGATTCAACAGAAGGGGGAATTCACCGCAGGTGGAAACACCTTTGCCCTAAAAGGCAAAGGCTCTCTCGAATGGGGAGCCAGACGCATGCGCGGCGGCACTTCACTCCAGATCGAAATCGGAGCCTTCGAGCGCCCGCGGCGAGGGAATACCTATGTCGCCCATGTATCCGGCGGTAGGTCTGCCACTGCGGCGGATGCGGCAGAAGTTTTGGCCGGAATTGGCAAGACTCTCGCCAGTAAGGATGTCTTGGTTATAGACGAACACAGTGTGAGCCTGGAGGGCAGAATCGGGATTACCCAAAGGATGACCGAAATGGTCAGAGGAAGAGGACGGCGTATGCCCTACAGGTATAATTTCGACATTCTCTTTGGAGATAGAGGCTTTCCCGTCCCTGAAGACGAACAGGATAGTGTTGAGGCGGAACAGCGCGGCTGGATTAAAGAACTCGCAATAAAAGAGACTATGAATGTCGATAAAGCGGCCGTGATCAAGCTTTTCGAACAGCTGAGTGCCGGCTTGCAAGAAGGACACATAAGTATTGGCGAAACCAGTCTTCCTGCCGGCGATGTGATCCAGTTCGGTATATCGCATCTGGTTACTACCGAAGGCAACGGCAATCGCATCCGTATCGGTATGCAATTCGGCCCCACAACCCCTCAAGTTCGTACGGCTGGACCCAGATATTCCAAAGAATTCTTCGATGAACCCATGAAAAATGTGGGAGCCCTCTTGAAACGGATGGGGACCGAGATCCTGGAAAAGGGAGCCTTTAAGCTGGGCGAGAATGAATTCAAGGCTCAGGAACTGGCTACTTATGAAGTCTCTGCTTCATCGAGAGGCTTTTCCATCGAACTGGCTTACATTGAAGCGAAAAAGGAAGAGTGAGGACATAGCAGATCGAACGCAAACAGTGCCGCCTGGTTTAGTCCAGCAGCCAAGTACACACTTTTCACGGGCCGTAAGATTTTGGCCCAAATGAAAGAGAGGGAAAACATGAATTATTTCCCCACCATCCCCCGCCCCGCTCAAATGTGGCGATTCCTCTCCTTCTGGATCAACCTGGCCTATCTGCTCCTCATACTGCGGGCTGTTCCAAAGATTATCGTCAACTATTGGTTCCTGAAACATGCCGGTCTGCAGAATGTATTTTGGACAAACTTCTTCATCCATATGATTCTGTTTCTCGTTGGCATCGCTCTCTTCACACTCGCCGTCTATCTCCCCTTCCGACTCTTAGCCGCTAGTCCCGAACTGCGCAGAGGATCGATCCAAATTGGGCTCTGGATCGGCATCTTCGCCGGATGGATGCTTTCATTCTCATACCAAAAGTATCTCCTGGCTTTTCATTCCGTCTCTTTCGGTGAACAGGATCCGCTTTTTGGAAAAGACATCAGCTTCTATGTGTTTTCTTTACCAGCCATTCGGATCACTCTCACTTTTTTGACAGTACTGGCCGTCACGGGAGCGGCCGCGGCGTTTACAGCCCGCTACAGCCGGCTCCGCTCTCAAGACTATTCCTGGTCCCAAGAATTCCCTCCGCTACAAAAATTCAGCCGCATGATCACCAATCCTTTGAATGTGTATCTACTGATCCTGGGTTTGTCACTGACGGCGAGAACATATTTCAGTCGCTATGGCCTGCTTTTTAAGGACAACAGCAAATCAGGCGTCCGCCTGGGCGCAGAGTATCTGGATGTTGAAGGGATATTCTCTACCCTGAATATAATCAATGTTTCTGTCTTGGTGGAGGTTGGTATCCTGGCGACGATAGGGATCACCCTTTTCCGTTTGATGAAATCTTCCAGGACAGGGAAACTTCCTGAAGAAATTGAGAATGACCACTCACCCCGATGGAGCTTCTCGCTTCGGACTCCGGTCAGGATCTTGGTCACGCTGCTTGCCGTCGACCTGGCTTTCTTTATCGGCGTGGTCCTCAAGGATCACCTGGTTGTGGCCCCCAACGAACCCTCGATCCAAATTCCCTATATCCAGCGCCACATTGACACTACACTAAAAGGGTACCGTCTCGCTAAAATCAAATCAGTAGACTGGAATCCTCCCCTAGATCCAATTTCTACCGGATCCATCTTGGCGAGCAAAACGGTCCAAAATGCGCCCATACTGCCCACGTGGGTGAGTTTCCTGGAAGAACCTCCAGACATTCAGCACTTTCAGAGGGTGGAGGCGGCCGGGAGCACATTTGTCTATGGTCCGGTGCTCGAACTGTATGAGCAGGAACAGCAGCTGCGCCCCTACTACAAATTCATCTCTGTGGATGGTGTTCGCTATACCATCGACGGCGAAAAGCGCATGTATGCCAGTTCTGTGCGTGAACTACCCTCCCGTGGCTTGCGAGGTCCCCGAGCATGGTTGAGGCATTGGGGAAGCTCGGCTCTGATGTACACTCATGGATATGGATTGGTCATGAGCCCGGTCAACTGGATAAATCCGGAGGGAGGCCCCCTTTATGTTCTGCACAGCGTGCCGCCGGTTGTGACACATTCGTCCTTTGAGAGCGAGCCGAGGATCTATTTCGGAGAGGGGACCAAAGACGATTATATCCTGACTGACATCCGTTATCTCAAAGAGTTCGACCACGCCACTCGCCAATCTCGTCAGGAATATGTCTATCAACCTGAAGAACAGTTGGGCATACCGCTCAACTCCTTTTTCAAGCGCCTGGTCTTCGCATTGGATACAGGGGATATCAAAGAATTTCTCTTTTCCCGTTTCATCGATCATGAACGAACGCAGGTGCACATATACCGCACCCCCATGCAGAGGATCCGTCAAATTGCTCCTTTTCTGTTTTTAGACTCCAATCCGTTTGCCTTCATTGCCGACAAAAAAATTGTGTGGATGGTAAATGCCCTCACCAGCACACAGCATTATCCCTACTCTTTCCGTGAGGTCCTGGGGGATAAGGCAGACGAACGGGCGGTAGAAAAATATCCAGAAAGGATCATCAATTATGCAGAAGACTCAGTAAAGATCTGCATGGATGCATATACGGGTAGAGTTCACTTCTACAAGATCTCAGACGATCCTATAATCAAGGCTTGGGACAGTGTCTATCCCGGCCTCTTCGAACCGAAGTCAGCTATGCCCGAGGCTGTGGAAGCACAGCTGACCTATCCTCTCCAATGGTTCCACATACAATTCGACGATATCTACAAGCGCTACCACCAGCAACATCCCATCGAGTTCTACAATGTCGAGGATCTTTGGGACGACGCCGATGAAGTGCTTGGCTCGCTAGGGGCCGGGCTCACCGAATTCGGCACCGGAGATCAGATGACATTCTCCTACGAAGGATATAACCTTCTATTAGATCCGGCTGACCTACCAGCCGGCGCTGATATCGGTCCACCCGGCGAGCTTCAGTTTGTGATGATGATGCCTTACACGCCGGAAGGGGCACGAAATCTGCGCTCCTTGGTGATGGTCCAACAAGATCCGGGATACTACGGCAATCTCATCAATCTCCGGGTTCCTCAGGGCACGTTCATCGCAGGCCCGGAACAGGCGGACACCAGTATCGATAATGATGCCCAGGTCAACCAACAGATCACTCTTTGGGTAAGGCATGGATCAGAGGTGATCCGGGGACACACCATTCTGCTTCCCGTGGCCGGAGATTTAATATACGTCGAACCGCTCTGGATCGTCTCCCTACAAAATCGATTGCCACAGATCAAACTGTTTTCTGTTGTATATCGGGGCCGCACGACCATGTCTGTTTCCCTCCGGGAGGCCATAGAATTTTTGGGGATAACTGAATCGGAAGAACACAAAGCGAATGAGCTGCCCTGGTTCAACGAGCTCCCCCCAGTGGCAAGACAGAAGGCACAAGGAGATCCCTTTAGACAGCATCGACAACGAAAGGAGGAAAAATGAGCGGTATGCGCGGGTCTCTATCGGCTTCTGTGGCATGGGGATACCTCCTTGCCATAGTTTTCATGCTTTTCATATTCCTCATCCTTTTGCCCGATGCTGAGGGTCCTTCACCTTGGGATGCGGTGGCCTTCCGGAAAGGCGTCCTGGAGATGTTCGCAAATTTCCGTATCCTCGATGAACTCGCGGACCTGAGCATAGTCAAGGTTGCAGATGTCGGGGAAGGACTGCTCAAGGTCGATCTGGATCTTGTCGGGGTATCGAACCGTAAGTTCGGATGGGCGCCATTCCTATTGGCGATTTCGTTTGTGACCATCGCCCTGTGTCTGCGAGGGATCAGGCAGCGCCTCCTTTGCAGCCACTTCAAAATTCCGACATCCGTTGATGGCCAGGTTTCCACCTATTTCTTTGGACGCGGGATCAACCTCTTTTTCCCCTTCGGACCGGGAGATCTGGGGACAGCCAAAGCCTTAAAGCACAACGGCGCTTCAGAAAAAGCAAGCAATAAGGTGGTCTACTACAACCGCGTCTTTGAAGTCATCGGAATCACATCGATCTTGGGACTGGGATTCATATATCTGGGTTGGGAAGGAGCCGTCGAACCCTTCCTCTGGACCGCTCTGATCTTCGCAGCAGTGGTCACATTGACGCGCCCTTTAGGCTTATCGAGCCGGAAGATCAAACGCTATAACCTTCCCGCCCGGATCTGGGATGCATTCAGTGGAAAGGAATTTGTCAAAGCTGGCAAGGAGATAGGTCAGGATCCCAAGTTGCTGGCGGGCATGACACTGCTTTCTGCACTTACTCTGGTGATTGAGATCGTCGGCTACTGGTGCATCAAGCAGGCTTTCTCCTCTCCCATGGATGACTATATACTGATGAAAGACCTGACATTTGTGCATTTTGCCATTGTGATCGCTGTGGCCAATATTGCCAGGATCATCCCCTACACGTTTGCCAGCTTCGGCGTCTACGAGATTGTCTCGGTCTTCATGTTCCGGATCTTCGGTGAAGGTTATCTCAGTGCCACAACCGTCACTCTGCTCGATTCACTTCTCATCAACACGCTGACCTTTGTCTTATTCTTGCTGGCTGCACACCTGTACAAAACTCCCAGCATTCTGGAAACATGGCGGAATTTCGTCGATATGTCTGCGGCCCGCATCCACGAGGGAATCCTTCCGACACCCATTCCGAAGATGGCGGATGCATCTCCCCCAGGTGGTGGAAGTAATGAGTGACAATATGAATTCTTCTTCACGGCTTCTGCCTCACATTCCGTCGCCGCGAGTGTTATGGAAGTCCTTTTCATTCTGGATTTGGGCCCTGTTTGCCCTTTTAGTCATCAATGCCGTTCCTGACTACATCGTCCAGTACTGGTTTAATCTGTCTCTGGGATATCAGTCCATCTTTTGGACCAATATCAGGATGCAGTTTTTTTTGTTCATGCTGTATGGATCGGCTATGGCAGCAGCGGTACATATTCCCATGCGTTTGCATGCCAAAAGCCGTTTGCTGAAAAGGGCAGCTATACATTCCGCAATCTGGATTGGCATATTCGCAGGATCACAACTGGCACAGCATTACCAGCAGTTTCTTTTAGCCTTTAATGGGGTTCCTTTCGGCAGGACTGACCCGGTTTTCGGCAAAGATATCGGATTCTATATTTATCATCTCCCCGCATGGAAGATATCTTTGAAGGCTTTTGAATACTTGATCTTGGTCAGTTTTGCTGCTTTTGTGATCGCACGATGGGATGAACTGCGTGACACAGGAAGAAAAATACATCGAATCTTTTCGCCTCCATACCTTCGCATTCTAATTCTCTGCTTCGGTCTGGTGGTCATGATAAACACATTCCTGTCCCGATACAGTCTCTTGTTGAAAAGCAACGAGGATTCGGGTGTACGGACAGGAGCAGACGCCCTGGACGTGACGGGAGTGTTCTCGACCCTCAATCGAATTTATGTAACCACTCTAGTAACAGCCGGAGCGGTTGTTTCAGTCCTGCTTCTTCTCTACCGGGCGAAGAAGCGACACGGTAAGGTATGGCGCACCCCGCTGAAGATCATGGCAGGATGCTTGGCTCTCCAGATCTGCTTCTCCCTCTGTGTGATATTAAGAGACAGCATTTTTATCAAACCGAATGAACCCCATGTGCAGCTCGACTTTATCACCCGCCACATAGAGGCCACAAATACAGCGTATCGCCTCGATCACATAGAAACCTATGAATGGAACCTTCCGCAAACGCCCGCACCCACTGAAACCCTTCTGAAAAGCAAGACCCTACAAAATGTGCCCTATCTACCCACCTGGGTGACCTATCTCGAAGAGCCACCCGACCTTCATCACTATGAACGCATCGAAGTCTCTGATTCCACCATGGTGTTTGGACCTATGCTGCAGATCTATCAGCAGCAGCAGCAGCTTCGCCCCTATTACGACTTTTTTTCCGTGGATGGAGTTCGCTACAACATTAACGGGCAAAAACGCATGTTTGTGAGTGCCGTGCGTGAGCTTCCTTCCGTGGCCTTCATAGGAAAACAGGAATGGCTCAAATATTGGGGATCAGCTGCCCTGCTCCTCACGCACGGCTTGGGGATAGTGATGAGCCCGGCTAACCGCAT
>Ga0180437_10011601_pt1 | contig 10544 bp, 11 predicted proteins | sample SS_ome_4_FD_132410 | JGI IMG/M metagenome (GOLD analysis project Ga0180437, IMG submission 132410) | Hypersaline lake sediment archaeal communities from the Salton Sea, California, USA - SS_3_D_1 metaG | ecosystem: Environmental > Aquatic > Non-marine Saline and Alkaline > Hypersaline >... | reverse complement strand
CCTAAACGCTTGAATCGTCGAAAAAATATGTTTGAGTGGCGAGGAGCGAGTTTTTCGGAGATCTCGGGTCATTTCGGGGGCGAAGGGACGAGGATTTTCTCCGGCAAGAGTGAGTTTTTCAGAGACCTTGGGAAGGGGGCCCTGGAGAATTTCCTTGCATTGAGGATAATATTACAATAAACTTTCTCATCTTATTTGTTGTACAACAATTGTAGTGTACTTCATCGAGATGGAACGAAAAGGCATCGTTTTCCCACTGGTACTCTTTCTTCTCCTCGCCGGGTGCTCCGTTGGGCACGTCGGAAAATCTCCGTCGAAGATTCAGGCCGTTTGCGACAGGGAGGCTGATCTCCATCTACAGAAGGGCAATTGGGACAAGGCTATCGAATCGCACGAACGGATAGTCCACGAAAAACCGGATTTAGCTATAGCCCACTATCACCTGGGATATGCGTATGGCTTCAAGGGAAGGCATGATAGGGAGATCGAGGAGTACGAGAGGGCGATTCAACTGGGATTGAAGAAGTTCGATCTGTTCTACAATTTGGGCATGGCTTACGCGGAACACCTCAGGGATTACGATAAGGCCCTTGAGGCCTTCAAACAGGCGGAAAGGATGGATACGAAAAATGACGAAATCCATTACGCCCTGGGGCTTGCCTATTGGTTCAAGGAATCGGAAAGCGAGGCCGTAGCGGAATTGATGAAGGCCGTCAATCTCAACCCTCGCCACATCGAAGCCCAGAGCCTTCTCGGGGAGATCTACTTCCGAAGGCGACAGTATGACTTCGCCAAGGCCGCGTGGGATAGAGTGCTGGAGATAGACCCGGATAATGAGATGGCGAGGAAGAGGCTGGAAGAGATCAGGGACCTTCTGTCCCGATAGTACGGAGGATACCTTGCAGCGTGATGGTCGGTCGATCGATGAGCACGCAGATTTCGAACGAACCTCTATTCGACGAAAGGAAGGTACCATGATAAATATTAAGAACATTCTCGTCCCCACAGATTTTTCCGATTTCTCCAGGTATGCACTGAATTACGCCGTGGCCTTTGCCCAGGCCTTCGGGGCGAAGATCACCCTCATTCATGTGACGCCTGAACGGGAGTTGGATGCGATTCGACAGGTCTCCACCTATTTTGAGCCGGGGCAATTAGAAAACCTGTTGAAGGAGAGGGAATCAGAAGATCGCAGACAGCTCGAGGGGTTCATTCCTCCCGAGTTGAAAAAAGGAATGGAAGTCGAAACCGTTCACAAGGTTGGAACGCCATTTGTGGAGATTATCAGGACAGCAAAGGAAAGAGAGGTTGATTTAATCGTCATCGCGACCCACGGACGATCGGGCCTCTCCCATATGCTTTTCGGAAGTGTGGCGGAGAAGGTGGTAAGGAAAACACCTTGCCCCGTGCTCTCTATCAGGCATCCGGAGCATGAATTCGTCATGCCGTAACGGCACTGACCAGATTACCTGCTCCGTTGTGACGGGAACGGGAGGTGTCCTGCTATACACCTGACTGAATTCTGAAAGTTCCCTCATTCTTCTCAGTACTGTACCATGCGGCTTCCAGCTCAGTAACTCGTGTTCTCCAACGGACCGATACTGACTTTCTCTCCTGACAAAACAAAAATCCCTATTTCATGAATCTTTTCTTTCTGCCATAATTAGGGATGATCATATGGATGTTCGTTTGCAGGGCTCGGCAATGCGGCCTTCAGCGACTAAAAGCCGAGGGAAGGGAAGCATGAAAATCAGGGCGAAGAACTGGCTGAAAATCGGTATCTTTATCTTCATCGCCGTTGCCGTATTGGTAAGCGTATCGGATATCCGGAAAATAGTCCGCCTCTCCGCAAGAATGGACCCCTACTTTCTCGGCCTCTCCTTTTCCGCTGCCTTCGTGAGTTATCTCCTCATCGCACTCTCCCTAAGAAAGATACTCGAGCTGATGGATATCCGCCTCTCTTTTTTTGAGATCTTTAACATCTCGTGGGTCTCTACCTCCATCAATTACGTCATGTCCGTAGGAGGCATCGGGGGATTTACCGCACGGATTTACCTGCTCAAGAAAAAGGGAATTTCCTATAGCGAAACCATCGTTGTCTCCATTATCCATTCCTTTATCATGAATGTGATACTGATGTTGTTCGTCCTTATCGGCTTCAGCAGCTTGATTGCAAGCAAGCAGATGAGAATTTACAACTTCATCGTCTCCAGTTTTCTCATCTTTTTTGCCCTCTATCTGACCTACCTAGCCTTTAAATCAGTCGTCAACAGGGAGTTCCGCGAAGGCTGGATCCACCGAATCGCCCGATGGATCAACAAGCTCCACTCCTTTCTCTCCAAGGAAGAGGGAAGTTTGATCGCAGTTGAGACGCTCGCCATCTTCAAGGGGGAGTTCAATCAGGGGATGGAATTGATGGGGCTGAGAAGGGGGGAGTTGAAGGCACCGGTCCTCTATTGCTTCCTCGATTGGATTTTCTGCCTGTTCACCCTCTATTTCTCCTTCCTGGCTGTCCACTATTTCATCCACCCCGAGGTCCTCGTCGTGGGGTTTGCCGTGGGGCTCTTCGCTTCCATTCTTTCCCTGATTCCGGGCGGACTCGGGGTTATGGAGGGGTCCATGGCAGCCATTTACTATAGCCTCGGGGTTCCCCTGGAGGAAGCCATCGTCGCCGTCATCCTGTATCGCCTCATCTATTACGTATTTCCATTCCTCACGAGCCTCCTTCTCTATAGATCGCTCTTCAGGGAGGCCAGGGTTTCCGTGAAACCGTCGGCCCGCGGGAAAAGGGGTGGACGAAAGCCGCTTGAGTAGGGAGAATTGGGAGATCTTTGGCTCCCATAGGACTTGTAATTACGAAATTGATGGTTATTTTTTTTAGGGAAAACTGAGCCTCAAGGGGGAACAAAATGGAGAAAAATGCGATAAAAAGGGAGTACGGTGTTGCGGTCGTCATCGCCGTGGGCCTCTTCATGCTGTTGAATTGGGCGCTTCCATCCCAACTTCCCGCCAAGGAACCATTGGACGTCGCGTCGTTGGAAGAGGCCTTTATCGATGTGGCCAATAAGGTGAAACCCTCGGTGGTGAGCATATTCAGCGAGAGAACCGTGAGCTTCGCGCCACAGGAGAGATTTGGGGAGGACTTCTTCAAGGGATCCCCGTTCGAGGAGTTCTTCAGGGGATTCGGATGGCCCAGAAGGGAGTACAAACAGAAGCAGAGGGGTACAGGGTCTGGGGTAATCATCGACAGAAGCGGTCATATCCTCACCAACTACCACGTCGTTGCCCAAGCCGATAAGATAACGGTGAGGCTCTATGACGGCAGGGAATTCGAAGGCACAACTAAGGGGAGTGACCCCAAAACCGATCTCGCGGTGGTTCAAATCAAAAGCGAAAACCTGAACCCCGCCGCCTTAGGCGACTCGGACAAGTTGCGGGTTGGACAGTGGGCCATTGCCATCGGCAGTCCCTTCGGCCTCGAGGAAACGGTAACGGTCGGCGTCATCAGCGCGACGGGCAGATCGGGCTTGGGAACGCCCACCTATGAGGATTTTATTCAGACCGATGCATCCATAAATCCGGGCAACAGCGGGGGGGCCCTCTGTGATATTCGGGGAGAGGTAATCGGGATCAATGCCATGATCATCCAACCCGGGCAAGGCATCGGCTTTGCCATCCCCATTAACCTTGCCAAAGTCATCAGCCAGCAATTGATCAAGCGTGGGAGGGTTATTCGGGCTTGGATTGGGATCGGCATCCAAGATCTCACGCCGGAGCTGAGAAGGCAATTTGGGGTGACCGATAAGGAAGGGGTCCTCATCAACAAGATCTTCCCCGAAGGACCCGCCGAAAGGGCGGGCCTCAAGATCGGGGATGTTGTCAAGGGGATTGACGGCCAGGAGGTGAGGAATTCGCGGGAGTTGGTTCAGCATGTCCTCAGGAAGGAAGTGGGCCAAGAGGTGAAACTCAAGATCATCCGTGATGGGAAAGAGACGACTATTCCGGTCAAAACGGAGCAGATGCCCGGTGAAATGAGGGCTGAAGCCGAAGTACCCGAGATCAAGAAGGAGTGGTTCGGTCTCAAGGTGGAAGAGCTTACCCCGCAATTGGCCCAAAGATGGGGGATCACGGCGAAAAAAGGGGTCGTGATCGTAGAGGTCGAGCCCGGAAGCGCCGGCCACAGTGCGAGCGTCCAACCGGGGGATGTAATTCTTGAGGTCAATCGTAAAAAACTCGGAAATATCGAGGACTATCAACGAGCCATGCAAGCGTCAAACCCGACCGAGGGGGTACTCTTCTTGATCAACCGCAAAGGGAGTAATATCTTCGTTATCCTCCAGGAGGGGTAAGAAGGATCGGAAGATTGGGAGCGTTCAATCATGAAGGTAATCCTCCACAAAGGGAGAATTGAGGCCTACGCATCGGAGGCCGCGCTTGGCTTTCATTTCGAAGGGGACGAAAAGTTGCAACCGGATACGGCGGCGATGGATAGGGCCTCTGGAGGTCTCATATCCGATGTTATTCATAGTGGGGACTTTCGAGGTCAACTGTATCAACCCTCTCTCATCTACACCAGGGAAACCATCCCCCCGAAACGCATACTTTTGATGGGACTGGGCAAAAGGAGCGGTTTCAATGTGGACATATGGAGAGGCGTCGGCTCTAAAGCAGCCCAATTTCTCCGGGATAAGGGGATACAGGAGTTCTCGGTCACTCCCTACCTCAGGGGTGAGCGAAAAATCAGCCTCGAGGATTTCTCCCAAAGCCTCGTCGAGGGTATCTACCTTGGCCTTTATCAGTTTACCGAATTCAAGACGGAGGAAAGGGAGAAAATCAAAGAGGTTAAACAGGCCAACCTCGTCTTACCCGATGAAAAAAGGATTTCTCAGGTCCAAGAGTCTGTGGACGCCGCCGAAATAATTTCAAAGGCGGTTTATCTCACACGGGATTTGGTTTCTCGGCCTGCAAATCGGAAAACTCCTTCAATGTTGGCCCAAGTGGCCAAAGACGTAGCGGAGAGTAACGGCCTGCGCCTGAAAGTCCTCAATGTGGATGAGATGAAAAAGTTGGGAATGGGGGCACTCCTGGCCGTAGCTGCGGGCAGTCGCGAACCTCCCAAATTTATCATCCTGGAATACAAACCTCGCAGAAGGAACCTCGACACACTAGTAGTCATTGGAAAGGCAATTACCTTCGACAGCGGAGGACTGTCCCTCAAACCTTCGGAAAACATGGATAAGATGAAGCACGATATGGGAGGAGGAGCGGCGGCAATAGGGATTATCCAAGCCGTATCTCAGCTCACGCTACCCCTTCACCTGATCGCCTTGATTCCCGCAACGGAGAACCTCCCCAGCGGTTCCGCATATCGACCTGGGGACATCCTCACCTCCCTATCCGGAAAAACTATCGAGGTCATCAGCACCGATGCGGAGGGAAGGCTCATTTTGGCCGATGCCCTCGCGTACTCACAGCGGTTCAAGCCGAACGCCATCATCGACCTGGCTACCCTCACGGGAGCCTGTATCATCGCCCTGGGCGAAAATGTCACGGGAATGATGGGAAATGGCGATGAGCTCAAGGCAAGGGTCAGGCGGGCCGCGGATCGAACGGGCGAAAAGGTCTGGGAACTTCCCCTGTGGGAGGAATACGATGAAAAGATAAAGAGCGACATCGCCGACGTAAAGAATGTCGGGGGAAGGCCCGCGGGGACCATTATCGGAGGGGCTTTCCTCAAGAAGTTCGTGGGGGAATATCCATGGGTCCACTTGGACATCGCTGGTCCCGTTTGGACGGACAAGGACAGGCCCTATATCCCCAAGGGGGCTACGGGGGTAGGGGTACGGCTCATCGTTCAACTCTTACGGGACTGGAGGGCGAACTCATAAGGATATAAGGATAGGAGGACAACATGCCACAGTTGAGACAGGACCCCGCCACCAAGGAATGGGTGATCATTGCAACGGAAAGGGCAAAAAGGCCCCATGATTTCAAAATGGAAAAGAGAGCCGCGGAGGTTCCCGAATTTGTGAAGGATTGTCCTTTCTGCCCGGGAAACGAGTCCATGACTCCTCCCGAAGTGTCTGCCTACAGGCCTGCAGGCACCCCTAACAGCCCCAACTGGCTGGTGAGGGTTGTCCCCAACAAGTTCGCCGCCCTCATCCCGTCGGGAAGCATTGAGAGAAGGGAGGAGTTCGGTCTCTTTCGATGGATGGATGGCATTGGCCACCACGAGGTCATTATCGAAACCCCTCTGCACAACGAGTTCATCCCCCGCATGGAGAACGAACACCTAGAGCAGATCCTCCTGGAATATCGGCGGCGCTATAACACCCTCAAAGGTGACCCTCATTGTAGGCTCATTATCATCTTTAAGAACCAGGGCCGCTCGGCAGGAACATCGCTAGAGCACCCCCATTCACAACTGGTGGCTACCCCTATCGTCCCTTCGTCTATCCGCAAAAAGCTCGAGGAAGCGACCCGATATTACGACGACACTGGACGCTGTGTATATTGCGATATGATTAGAGAAGGGTTGGTTTGCGGGAAAAGGCTAATCATGGAAACTGAAAAATTCGCCGTGTTTCACCCCTTCGCCTCTCGTTTTCCCTTTGAGACACTGATATTCCCAAAGCAACATCACGCCTCCTTCGGCCTGATCCCCGAAGAGGATTTAAGGCAATTCGCAGAGGTGTTGAAAGAGGTTCTCGGGAGGCTCTCGAGAGGCCTTAGCGACCCCGATTTCAACTATGTAATCCACACAGCTCCCATCAAGGACGAGGAGGAGGACTATTATCATTGGCACTTGCAGGTTGTCCCAAGGTTAACCACCCCGGCGGGATTCGAGATGGGATCGGGAATGTACATCAACGTGGCCCTTCCCGAGGAGACGGCTGAATTTTTGAGAAACCTCAAATCATAGATCTTTCGTACAGGGGCCTATGCTGGGGGCCTTATGCCGAGCCGAGGGAAGCGAACGCGGTTTCTTCGGGAGCGAAAAGGGGATTGAGCTAACCTACCGCCTTCACATACCGCATCCTGAGATCGTACAGCGCGCTGTCGACTAACGCCTCTTCTTCCCTTGTCAAATTACCCTTGGTTTTCTCCTGTAACATCCCGATGAGATCAATGGTCTGTTTCGCCAAGGGAAGGTTCTTTAAGGTTTTCCCCGATTCCGGGTCTTGAATCTCCCCCAATTGAATGAGCGCTTGGGTGCTCAATGAAAAGACGAAATTGGAAAAGGTAACCCCGGGCAGCGGACCCTCCCTCTCCTCCTCCACCTTTTTCTCCTCTTTAGGCTCTTCCCTCCTTTGCTCTCTTGCCTCCACCTTCTCTTGCCGCCCCTCCTTTTCTAACCCCTGCTCATCAGCCTCCGTTTTCTTCGCCTTCTCCTCTCTATCGCGAGGCTGTTTTCCCTCCTCCTTAAAAAGGTGTCTCTTATCCCTTACGACAAACCCCTTCTCTTCCTTTTCCCTCTCGTCTCCTTCCATCCTTACCACCCCTCCTGGTCAAACATGCGGGAAATTCCCCTTGTAGTCATAATAAAAAAAGGGGAAAACAGATGAAATTATTAGAAAATATGCAAAATAGAACAAAATGTGAAGACATTACCCTTTTTTCCCTATAAATGAACAAAAACTTTCTTTCTTAGGGCTTGAAATTTAGCCACTCTATTATTATATTTATTAGCACTCAGTATAAACGAGTGCTAATAACTCAGGCGGAGGGAATATAAGACATGTCCAATTTACCGGTTTTAAGTAACGGTTTGGATCTATATATGGCCCAAATCAGGCAATTCCCGATCCTCTCCCCCGAAGAGGAGTTCGAATTGGCCTTAGAATATCGGGAAAAAGGTACTATCGAGGCGGCCCACAGACTGATTACATCAAATCTCCGATTTGTTGTCAAGGTCGCGCTGGAATACAAGAATTACGGGGTTAAACTCCTGGACCTCATTCAGGAGGGAAACATTGGACTGATGATGGCCGTTAAGAAATTCGATCCCCACAAGGGATATCGCTTCATATCCTATGCCGTTTGGTGGATCAGGGCTTACATTCAAAATTTCATCATTAAATCGTGGAGCCTCGTAAAAATCGGGACTACCCAAGCCCAGAAGAAACTGTTCTACAAGCTGGGTAAAGTCAGAAGGTTATTAGAAGCACCTCAGGGAGACCATCAACAATCCTATCAGGAAATCGCGAAGGATTTGGGGGTGAAAGAGGAGGAAATCCATGAGATGGAGCAACGTATGGGCAGGAGGGATGTATCGCTGGATCTTCCCTTCGATGAGAATCAGGAGTTAACCCCTCTCGAGCTCCTCTCCGATGACTCGCCTGATCAGGAGGACATGCTGATTCGATCTCAGGACTCGCAGATCCAGAGGAATGAGATCTCCAGGGCCCTCGACAAGTTGAGCGAGAGGGAGAAATACATTATCACGCACCGTATTATGAGCGATAAGCCGCTGACTTTACAGGAAATCGGCGATAGGTTTCACCTTTCAAGGGAAAGGGTCAGACAGATCGAGAAAGAGGCGCTGACGAAGCTTCGAAGGGATATTCCGAATACGGCCCTATCATAATTGCCAGTGCCATCCATACGGGGTCACCCGATGCCAATTTATGAATATCAATGCGAAAATTGTAACACTGTCTTCGAGGTCTTCCATAGGATGGAAGAGGAGATCAACCCCGCCTGCCCAAGATGTCTTGGGCGGGCGAGGAAAATCATGTCGCCAACGAATTTCATCCTCAAGGGATCGGGATTCTACGTAAACGACTATCCGTCTGAGAGCAGAAAGAAAGCGAAGAAGAAGGAAAAGGAGGCGGGAAAACCTGCCGACACCTCATCGAAAACCGAACCACAGAAGGGAAAAACCGGTAAAAATCCCTAGTGCCCTCCCTCCCGAGAAGACCCTTCAGAAGGAGCCCTTCCTAACGCTTGCCCCCGCGACTGCTCTTTCCCCGTAAAATCTTAACGACCCTGTCGAGGACTTTATTCGCTACCTCATCCTTGCTCATCAGCGGCAGCGATTCGACTTCCCCCGTGGAATCGATGATGACCACCCTGTTGGTTTCGGTTTCGAACCCCGAGTCGGATTGGCTAACATCGTTGGCCACGATCAAGTCCAGATGCTTCTTCCTCAATTTCTCCCGGGCGTTTGCCATCAGATCCTCCGTTTCAGCCGCGAATCCAACCAAGACGCGATCCCCCTTAGCCGACCCGATCTCGCCGATAATATCAGGATTTCTCTCGAGCTCAAGGGAGGTACGGGCGCCCATTTTCTTGAGCTTTTGGCTGCTCAGGGATTTCGGGCGATAATCGGAAACAGCGGCCGCCTTGATGATGGCCGAACACCCCTTATAGTGCTCCAGTACCGCATCTCGCATCTCGGAAGCTGTCCTGACCGGGACAAACCGAACATTCCTCCTCGGAACGGGAAGATGCGTAGGCCCGCTGATCAGGATTACATCCGCCCCCCTCCTTTGGGCCCCTTTTGCTAGGGCAAATCCCATCCTTCCCGAAGATCGGTTTGTAATGAAGCGAACTGGGTCGATGGGCTCATGCGTTGGGCCGGCAGTTATGAGAAGATGATTACCGGCCAGATCCTTCTCCACGAAGAGATCCTCGATATGATCGACAATATCAGCGACCGCCGCCAATCTCCCCTGCCCGATGGCCTCGCACGCCAGATCCCCTTCTTCCGGACCGATAAAATGGTAACCCGCCTGCTTCAACGTGGCCACGTTTCGCTGAACCGCAACACTCCCCCACATATTGACATTCATGGAAGGTGCAAAAAGCACGGGAGACTTGGTGGCCATTACCATGGTGGAGAGGAAGTCATCTGCTATGCCATGGGCCACCTTCCCGATGATGTTGGCCGTGGCAGGTGCAATCACCACGACATCCGCCATATCCGCCAGTGCCACGTGACCTATTTTCGAGCCCCCGAAGAGGGAGAACAGGTCCGTCTGGACGGGATTGCCCGAGAGGGTTTCAAAGGTGAGGGGGGTAATGAATTCCTGGGCATTTCTGGTCATGACGACGTGTACTTTTGCACCCTTTCTGGTCAATTGCCGAACCAATTCAGCGCCCTTGTACGCCGCAATTCCCCCCGTTACGCCTAAAATGATGTCTTTCCCATCTAGTACTTCCACTTCAAGACTCCATTTTATGTACTTTTTTACCGCATTATACAAGCTTAGTGCGAAAAAGCAAAGGCAAAGCACGTTATCTCCTACTTGTCTCTCTGGAAACCTTGGATCCAACAGGATCCGTGAAAAGCTCGCTCAGAGTTCGTGTTTCGTGTCCGTTATCAGTAATATTTGGCATTTGAAATCTAGGCTTCCGCCTTCAACCGTTCCCTTGAAGTCTCGGAAAAACTCGCCCTTCGCCACTCAAGAGATGTTCTTGTAGGAAAACCCCTTGTCCCTTCGCTTCAGTACTTCCGGAGTGACCCTTTCGGGGCTCGCGGGCGGGGAATACTTACCCCTTCCGGTCTCTAAAGGACCGGCTTTCCCCTTCCCGCTCACCCT
>Ga0180437_10011600_pt1 | contig 10544 bp, 26 predicted proteins | sample SS_ome_4_FD_132410 | JGI IMG/M metagenome (GOLD analysis project Ga0180437, IMG submission 132410) | Hypersaline lake sediment archaeal communities from the Salton Sea, California, USA - SS_3_D_1 metaG | ecosystem: Environmental > Aquatic > Non-marine Saline and Alkaline > Hypersaline >... | reverse complement strand
GGCTGTTCTAATTTTGATCGATCATGGCTAATGCCCCGCAAAGATAATTCTTTTTGAATGTGTTGCAAGGCCTTACGAACATTCTCCATATGTTGCTTTGTGTCTTCTCGCCAATCCATAATGATCTCCAGATAGAAAAATTAACACCCAGTGTTTTATTGTACAGGAATAGAGACTTGACTTATGTAATTTTTTGAATTATTAACTACCGGTACCGTAATCTCGACGTGTTCGAAGAGGCTGAACTTGGTACGGATTATCCGGATCTTCTTCGTTCTTTAGCTTTTTCAGAGGGATCTTCTTCTCTTTTATCAACTTCTTTGCCCGATGCTTTAAAATTATGCGAGTTATGCGATTCATATCAGGTGCATCAAATATTAGTATTTTATAGAAAATGGAAGCCTGAATTCCAAACCCAACGCTCAATACGCTCAATTCGAGCTTCGAGTGAGAGGGCTTTAAGTTCTACAAGATGCTTTTGCCATTCAACTTCTTTTGCAGTCTGTTTCTTTTTATCTTCTTCTTCAGCGCAATCAGAGCAGAGTTCAACTTTATATTGCGACTTCATTCCTTTGATCACTTGGATTGACTTACCGCAATTGAAACAACAAGTATTTTCCATATATGCCATTAGACATTCCTCAGAAGTCTCTTAGGGCTTAATTATATCAAGGTAATCGAAGAAGGAAAATTTGTGCTCACTTTCAATGAAGCGTAATTTCTTAATACGCTCCATATCATCCTCAATCCGATTGACTAATCTAAAGATATATGGGCGACCTTTAAGTCTTTCAGCCAACTCATCAAGCATTTTATCCCAGCTACAGCCATAGAGTTCTGAGCAAAGAATTATAACCATTTTCTCATCAGGGGTCAAATTTCCAAGAACTGCTTTTATTTCGTCAGAAGGTTTCATTTTGCTTCTCCCTTAGCATGGCATATAGTTGAGTTTCTGCTTTTCCTAATACTTCCATACGATGCGCTGCCTCACCATGCTTATGATCAAGCATAAGTTGAGGGCATTCTTCAGCGTTTTTATGCGCTTCAGCCCAGGCCTGTGCAATAAGATTATCTGAGCTTATAGCGATATTAAAAAGATCTTGCCGAGCTTTAAAAAAGCGATCGAATACTTTTCTTGAAGCTTCAGGGATACAAAAAGACTTAAATCGATTAGGATCTTCATGAAAAACTGTCAAAGCTTCAAAATACTCGACTAAAGATTCTTCAAGCTTTGGTTCCATAAGTCTCTCACATGGGTAGAACTACTGGAGGTTGCCATTCAACTGGGATTCCAGGAATATGATCTCTCATAAAATCGCGATTAGCTTCTCGAGTTTCCTTAGATAAGTTCTCAGCAAGACACTCTTCACAATTTTCACAAATATGTATAGGTGCATGAATTAGTTTATTACCAAAACAGACACCCATAATTGAGCTATTTACTTCACCGAGCTTTTTTGGGAATCCGCAAAAATGGCACTTTTCAAAACCATGAATATTCTTATAATTTTGCTCAAAGAATTCTTTCATCCGCTTTATAGAAAGCTCAGAATATTCTTTTAGCATCTGAGACCCACAATCTATACAAATCGCACATTCAAAAATCACATTTGATCTTCGATAGACTTTTTTAATCTCATAAAAGGTAGCGGAATGGAATGACCAGCTATCATTTAATGCTTGAGTTTCAGAGTTAAAAAGTTCTTGTTCGCATATTAGACATTTAGTAAAGGGGCCTTTTTCATAGATTGAATGGAAAGATTCTGGTATTTCGATAAACATGTCTTCTTCTGAAGAATGTTCTTCAGAGTGGTCGCTCATCTCAAGTGTTCTCCACGCAGACTTGTTTAACATCTCGTTGGCAGTTCTTATCAAAAGCGATAAACGAATCTTCTATAAGAGTGCCTTCTAAGTCATGTACTGGAATATCACGCCATGCAAAAGTCCCCCCGCTAGCACACAGCTGCACGGGCACTTCAACCTGCAAGACATAGATAGTTTTAACACAAGGGTATAAGTTCTCGCAGGAATCTTTAGCATGTGAATGGATCTTCCGCTTAACCCAACGAAGTCTCATTCGAAAGCCCTTTGAAAGTGATCGGAGTGTAAGTCAAAATGACCAGATCATCTTCAACACGTACACATGATTTTCCGAACTCATCTACAAGACCAGCTACAAGTTTTTCAATCTGATCTTCTTCTAAATATGGGTAAGTGATCTGACAACGCCCATCCGTTAAAGTGGTAAATTGAGATGATTCAACACCAACATCCATTTCAATTCCGAGGATTCTCTTCGCTAATCCCATTAGCTTTCCTCCTAGCATTTTCATTCCAAGTACTGCGAGCAATATCTTCTGAATCAAACGGACCTAACTCAAAATCGCAGTCTGTGCAGTGTGCTCGCCAGATATCTTCAACTTCACAGACACAGCAACTTTCATTACATTCAGGACAAGGTAATTCGCGATCTATAACAAGAAGAGAAAACATTTGTATCTCATGTAATTTTGCTATGATAATCTTCAAAATACGTCTGTTATATCTAATATCTGAATCTTGAAGTAGCTCTAAACGAAGAGCTTTTAGTTTTGCGTATACTGGATTGTCTAAGAATGTAATATCTTTAGGTAGTTTAGACATTCTAAGTCTTTCAAGATTGGGCACGACACTTTTTGCAGAACTTTTCACCCGCTTCATATTTAAATGTCTCTTCGCAGCCTTCTTTCAAGCAGCGCATACACGAGCCTTCACTCATTGGAGCATTCCATTCAGGGCTCACAAGTTTACGTTCTTCAATCTCTTCATCTGAAATTTCTTTCATGTCTCGAAGCACATTACCACATCTTGGGCAGTTGCGTAGGGTCACAGGCTGCTTCAGTTTATTCAAACAATTTCCACAAATAACTGGACACATTCCAGTCCCGAATAAATAGTCAAAATCTCGTTCATCAATTTCATAAAAGAACGTCCTCTTATCCCACATTGCCCACTTCATCATTTTAAAATTGAATTCTTCGCCTATTTCTAATTTCTCTCTAACAATTTCAGCGACCTTTCGAGCAGAACTTTTTGGATCACGTTTCCCTCTTCCGACCAAAAAACCTTGTAGGACTAATGCAACTTCTCTTATTTTTTCATTTATATCTGTAACTACCATCCGTACCAATCCTCAAAATCGCGTTCTTGCTCAAAAACATCCTCAAGATCGAAGTCCATAAAAGAATACTGAGTATCATCGCAACCACAACCAGCGCCACAAGCAGGGCACCACCAGCAGCCCCGCTTCTGCGCGCTTCGTGAATTAGCTTCTAAAGGGTTAACTCGAGTTGGGTGAAAACATTCTGGACAAATATGGTCTGGAGCAAGGTTATGCCGGTCAACATGCTCTTCATGCCTTTTTTCATCTTCGTAATGGCAAGAGTCTTCAAAAGTGAAACCCTTAGCGACTAGATGCTCACCCAAACGCACAGTAAGAGGATTAGACGTAAATTTATCTTCTTTAACCCAGCTCATTTTTGGTTCAAACGGGTCTTGCCAACCGAAGAAAGTTATGCTCTCCTTTGGGTAGATTCTCTTGAACCCATAATTTGGGTGTTCTAAGACAATCCCGATATCAGGAAACAAGTCAGCAATATTACCAATACAAGGCCATCTGTCTTTACTGCGACTCCCAAGGAGCCTAGGCAAGTTTGCTGGAGAAACTTCTAGAGGTCCTTCGATCAACTCATCATAAAGGGAACTCTTTCCTTCTTTTATAGCTTTTAAATAAGAAGAAATAGCTTTGAATACAATTTGCTCAAATTCTTCTTTAGTGTACTCTTCCTCATGTGATAGATAAATCAAAGATGAATCTTCATAGCTTGTATATGAGACTGAGTAGATGTGCATTATCTTCCTTTAGCTAAGTAAAAGAATTTGCGTATATTTTACAAATGAAAATGAGCAAGATCGGTAGAATTCTAATGCACAAGCTTACTTGTTGAATAGATTCTATAGGTATACTCTTTGTTCAAAGCTTTAGTTAAATGTTTATTGCAACAGAGTTTACGCTCTTTAGTTTCCTCATTGACCACGACCCAAGTAGCCATCGTAGAACAAGGAAAAGGAGCACCTATAGAAGGCTCATGATTTATTTCGCAGTCGGGGATCTTTTTGAACTCTGGATTAGAAGAACCTGCTGCACCTTTGAGTACTGCCATCTGTTTATCCTAAAGAGAAGGGACCAATACGCACCTTTGGTTGCTCTCCACGCACGAGAGCATTATATACAACAAGGAACACATCTTTATCCACGATCACATGACTCTTATCTAGACCCAAAGCTTCTTCCATTTTCTGGTGAGAATGAAACAATAGAGGCGCTTTTTTATTCTTGCTCTTTTTCATTTTGCTCCTTTCTTTTCGCTCTTGCTGCTTTTAAAATTTCTTTTGCGACTGTTTTAGCGTTCCACCAGACATAAGGTTGGATATCAAAAGAAAGCTCCCATTTTTTAAGATTAACTTTAAAGTCGTCTTTATAACATACTTCAAAGCGGCCCATTATCTTCGAATAGAAAATGTAAACTTCTGAGAGTTTCCTAACTTCTTGAGCCACAAGTTCAAAAAACTTACCTTCAGGTAGTTGCTGTAAAGGGTTAGGAGAACTCATCAATCTTCACAATCTCGATTATGAGATCTCAGCTCACTTGTCGAATAAATGCGTTTTGCCCAAAGAACTCCTTGAATAAAGCCGTACCATCTGTGAGCTTTTTCAATCTTACCTTCTTGTATCAATTCTGGGATATAGTTGAGTAACCAACGAATATGATCTAAATCTCGAACATTATTAGACTCGGTCAAGCGTTCAGGTTTAAAATCATAGTCTGCAAGGAATTCATCATACTGTTTGATCCGCTTTAACATTAATTCTATACGCACAATTACCAACCTCTACGACCAAGATACCAAAAATCTCGTAGAGTGTCTTCAAGGACTTTTTGTTTCACATCACTATTTTCAAAGTTAGTTAGTTCTTGAAGTAAAACTTGAGCTTTATGTTCAAAAGGCGGTAAATCAGGACCTTCTTCTAAAGCCATTGAAATGCCGCTTTTTAAACGTGTTTTAAAGGGCGCGCTCTGTTTAATAGACTCTGCGACAGCATCTTCTATAGCTTTCCTAATTGATCTTTCTAAAACTCCTTGTGTATGCTGCCGCACAAAAGCGTTTACATCAAAAGATTTGACTGCTTGTTCAACAGCTTCTTTGATATCTTGATCTAAATTCATTGTGTGTTCATTTAAAGCAGCTACAATACGGTGTTTCATACCCATAACTGTCATTTCAAGGCGCATCATTTCTGACATAGTTTTACCTCAACTTAAAATTGACCGGATTAAATTGATTAGCTCGTTTTTTGATCTCTATAAGACGGCTCTGCTGATCACAAAGAGCCATCCCTCCTTTAGCATCTAACTCCCATTCGAAGGATTCTTTAAGAACCTCTTTAAGTTCTTGTTCGGCTCGAGATAAGCCGGATTTTAGCAAATCTACATATTTTGCTTCACGTCTGCCCAAATCTAAATTAAGACTTTGGACGATCTGTTCAAACATACGTTTGAACTCGATTACTTCATGATAAAGAGCGACTTTCTCAAATCGCTGAATAATATGATCTAAATCTTCAAAAATGATCTTAAGCTTTTCTACATGCTCTTGAAACTCTTTGAGTTCTTCTTTTGTTCTCAGATCTTTCATTTAATACCTGCTCTAATTCTAGGTATTAGTTTTTGAGATATCTATAGAATCACAAGATATCTCAACTTCTATATTGTACAAGACTAGATTGGCTTATTTTAGATTTGCTAGGAAGGTTTAATTGAAAAAGTTAGTTAGCTCATCTGTTGACTCAATTGATCTTCTAAGGTCGATCAGGTGTATTGCAGAATCATGTAGGTTTGCCATGTCACCCGATTTAATCAAGTCAATCTGTTGAAGAGCAAAATCGAGATCTCCACCAGAAGCTTTTATTGATTCAAGAAACTGTTGAACATGATCTAACTCACTGGCATACTTGGTTATAGATTGAAGATCTTCTGCAAGTTTTCGAACTTCTTTTGATTCTTTCATCTTCTCTTCAGCCTCTTCAAGACCTTCCTCTACCTTTTCAACTTCATCTTCATCATAAAGGTTGATCAACTTCTGAAATTCCCCTTTATGGACTTGCTCCTCGTCAGCAACATCTTTCATGATCTTCTTAATCTTCTCATCATCCACATATTCAGCGATCAAATCATAAAGTTGTGTTGCTTCTTCTTCGGCACTAAGAGATAAACGAAGAGCGCGAATAATTTCAGCTTTTGTCAACGAATCTCCTGGATTTTTCCCTGGAAAGGGGTGCACGAAGTCTACCATTTTATCCTTCTCCTTTTAATGCTGTCCAAAGCTTCTCTTCGACTTCTTTTAAATTAAAACCTTCTAGGTTTAAAAGATCGCCCGTAGCTTCATCTCTAATGGAGGTGATTTCTAATTCAGGAGCTTCTGCAGGTGTTGCACCTGACCAAGGGTCTACTTTTTCTGGATATCCTGGCCAATAAGAATATTCAACAAGAGCATCTAATTCAGACTCATTATCTGCTGCATCAATATAGTCAAGATGAAGCTCTACGACATCTGCAGTTTTTTGTAGCTCTCTTGCGAGCTTTTTGAGTTCTGAGGTTAAGTCCATAGATGACCTCTAGAAACGAATTTACAGATCTTTAGTTTATTAGTGGATTATAGAGAAAAGTTTTAGAATGTCTTGAAGTCAAAAGTTCAAACTACGCTTCGGTTTTGGAGACTGTTTAGCGATCCATTTCGCGTAACCTAATGGGTCACAAGATTGGCACATATTCGGCGGGCGGGTGCCAGATTTATGTGTGACATACCAATGTTTTTTGCATTTAAGGCAGTAAGCTTTTGTTTGCATTATGCGTCAGGTTCCTTTACGCTCCCGCAACGTTTGACTGCCACATACATATCATACTTCTTGCAAAGTTGCTTGAGCTCTTCAGCTGCGTCTTCGGGTATCAAAACATGTTTATGCCCGCACAAACCGGGTGCTTTTGTGATACATTCACCTACAAGCACAGCAGATTCATTATAATAAGCAGGCCAACAAGTGTAGATCGTTTTACTGCTCATTTTGTTCCTCATCTAAAATCTCGGCACTTAATTCCTTTATCGCCTCTAAAGGGAGATGAATATGTAAATCTTCAATGTTGCCCTCCCTGAAAAATCTAAAATAATCTTGAGCATTTTCGATGCTTAATCTTATATGATCTTTCTCTATTTCAACATAAACTGGGTGCTCTTTATTTTCACGCTTCCCAAGCATTTGGTTATACATTCTGATTTTAGCAGGTATTCTCATCAGCTTCATTTCTTCTAATCTCAAAGATAATTACGTAAAAAGATATGCCTTGTTACATCAAAAAAGGCACAGAACCAAGATAGATCAGATCTTCAAAAAATTCCTCAGGAACTTCCTGATCAGTATCTACAACTTTAATATAAGCTTTTGCCTCAGGTGCTTCTAGATCAACAGAGGCAAATATACAAATAACCCCGAAATTTTCAGTGACATGTAAGATTTCTGCACCGTCTGGAAGCATAATGATCTCATCACCGCTTTCTTTTGCTTCAAGTTTATATGCACGTATAGCCCGCATCTAAAAAACCTTCTCAACAGCTTACCCCGTATTTTACAAGAATGATTTCACAAACATGGAAAGAGCAGGGTCATGATAACCCTGCTCTAGATAGATTTATTTCGCGGCATGCCGCGAAGCGATGCGGCTAAGGACATCAAGATTCAAATTCTTAAGAACTTCTTCAGCCTCTTGTTCTGCTTCTTTAGAAGATCTTACTAGACCACCACAACTGTGTTTCCAAACTAAAGGTTTAGCTTCTGGATTAGCACAGAACATCTCTTTCTCACCAATTTCTTGCTGGCAATGTGGACAAATATCTACGATTTTTGGTACCATAATTTCTTTACGAATAATGCGTGGAACTTCCTCAGCACTCTTACCTAATTCATGCGAATGCGCATCAAGCTTATTCCGAGGCATGTCTTTCTTTGCTTCCATCACTTTGCCTTTAACAATCTTGTGGGAATGTTGCTCCCAAGGTCCTTTTGCAGAACGAATATTATGTACGCTTGAAATGCCATTACCTTGGTCATCTAAAGAAGCCACATGATAATGAGTACCATTAGGTAAAAGTTCGTATTCTCCTGCGGGTTCATTCCAAGACTCGAATTCTTGAGCTTTCTTGGCCATCCTTCTTTCTAACCAAAATATTCAACGAATTCAACGAAGACAAAACCACCAGCATCTTCTGCAGGTCTTTGCACATTACAAATTGGATGTTCCTGAGGTAATGCGTAAGCAGGATGATCAGGACATTCTGGAGGACTTTTAATCTCCGTACAACCATCACAGCCATAAGGATATACGCCTACACGCCCATGATTGTCATAAACTTCTGAATTTTCGAACTCTGCAACATCTGGATGTAAAGGAGAAGCGTTCCACTTTCCTCCACCCGCTAACGATGCTCGTACAAGGCAATTTGCTCCAGCAACGCAAGAGATGTCTACGGTCTCTTGTTCTCCCGTACCGGTCTTAGCATTGTTAAGAGTAAATTCAAACAGGTTAATACCGTCTGGAAATTGATCAGTTGGGCAATTAAGTGGGGGAGTGCCAAAAGCAAAATTACCACTTAAAGCTAGCTCTGCAGGACAAGTGTACTCAAGCTTCTCATTCGGAGTAAGAGTGAAACTGCCTTGCAAAGGATTGTCAGAAGAAATCCCAAAAATGCCATTCACGTCTTGGACATGACCTTCTGGATAAGAGCCAAGTGTTAGATAAACTAACAGATCCTTATCTGAGGTATTCTTGATTTTAAGTGCCGTGATATCCATAAGATTCCTTTCTAAAAGAATTTCTTACCCGAATGCTATTAATGGATTATGATTAGGTGGGATTAAAGTTTCGAAAGGAGTTTAAACGCTTCTCGGCAAGACCAAGAGCAAGGATAATAGCGTCCACTGTATTGAGGATGATCACTTTCTACCCAATATTTTCCATCTTCGGACTTACCTTCACATGGGCACTGTTTTCGTATCTTCATCAGGAATTGTTTTACCTCTTCAAGTTTACTTTGCAGATCTTCAATTTCAAGTTCACGTCCTAGAGTTTGTGGATCATCACTATCAAAAGGCTCATAAAGAGTCATACTAATGCCTTTCCAGTCGCATAAATTGCTCTGACTGAAGCTCTATTTAAGCTAAATAAAGGATCCTCTGGATGCAGACTACCGCACCAACACTTTACAGCAGTCTCAATATATTCTTCCATCAGATTAGCGGAAACTTGAGAAGGTAACTCTACATACACTTTGAAATAATCTGTAAGCAGAGGTTTAAATTCTCCTGTAAGCCAAGAAATGAGCTTTTTCTTTGACTCCCCTCTCGGTTGAGCTTGGGGATAACTTTCCCAACGATACCAAGTCTGCTCTGAAACCCCTACTTGTTTAGCAGCAGCTTTAACAGAAAGCTCTCTCTGTTCTCTGATTTCTTTTAGATCAAAATCGATCTTCATAGTTCATCCTTATTTATCAAGCAGGCAATCACCATCCAAATTATAAGGATCAAAGGCCAATGTACATCTACGATTTAATTTGCAATTATCGCATGTAAACCAGCTTTCTATAGTCATGTACCCATCTGCCCCTTTAATTCTTCTTTTTCTAAGCTCTGCTAATGCCTCATCGGTTAAAGGTTCCTTTCTAAGGAATTTTTCAAAGGGATCTTTTTTAGACATAGTTCTTTCACTTAACCATAAAGATCTTTCTTCATCTGCTTCCAAGAGTCTTCAGAAAGATCACCTTCATTCTCTACCTTACGCATGCTCTCAAAATTCCAAAGAGGTGCCCAAGCCCTGACACATTTCATATCAACTTCTTGCTCTGGATCTTTTGACTCAAAACACTTCTTTTGACTATTCCATTCGAGCCGCCAAAGACCGCCAATATCACTTAGCACGAGATAGTCATTGGGCGGGTAGCTATCATCTATATGATCAAAAGGTAGCTTTTTCGAAGCATCATAAAAAGTTAAAATGACTTGTGAAAGTATTGAATTGCTCATCTTCCATCCTTAGTTTTAATTTATTTTACAAAGATGCTAGAATTAAGACATGGAAAAAGCCCAATGATTTCTCATCGGGCTTTTGCTAAGCTAAATACCTACTGCTTGGAGCATTACTTCACCCTCTTCAGGTGTCCCTGGGCTCCAATTATAGAATAAACCCTGAATCTTTGCTTCTTCTACATTCTCACGCATCCAATCAGCTGCAGGCTCACGCCCGCCGGCATAACCGAACTGCTCAGCAGCTTCCAACGAAAGACCTTCTTGCAGAAGCAAATTAATTAGATTCTCTTTAGGAGCTTGCTGCAAAACTTCTCTTTGCTGTGCAAGATCTCTTGCAGCATTTTTTGGTTCACAATGACCGCAATCAGCT
>Ga0180437_10011599_pt1 | contig 10544 bp, 10 predicted proteins | sample SS_ome_4_FD_132410 | JGI IMG/M metagenome (GOLD analysis project Ga0180437, IMG submission 132410) | Hypersaline lake sediment archaeal communities from the Salton Sea, California, USA - SS_3_D_1 metaG | ecosystem: Environmental > Aquatic > Non-marine Saline and Alkaline > Hypersaline >... | reverse complement strand
TATGATGAAGATGACTTTTTCTTACAAAATTTCTATGATACTAGTCGAATTCAAAATTATCGTCCTCCTAATTATTCAAATCCTCTAAATAATCCAATATCTGCCTTTGATGAGAAAAATTTATTAATAAGACAACTTGAAAAATTACAAAGACCAAATCCTCATAACTTTCCCCCATCTAATCCATATAGTTCTCCAATAACTGATACAACGAGGCTTAATCAAGACAATGTATTTAGGGACAAAAATGATAACTTTTCCTACTTTCAAGAATATTCTAGAAATCATCTTTCCGACTTATTTGAGTATCCTTACGATAATGGAGAAAACTCTCAAGATCTAAAAGGATATACGTCTAAAATTGATAAAATAAAACAAAAGAAAAAATTCGAATTAGAACAAGAACGATATAGTCTTGAAGCAACACTAAAGGCATTAGATTCCAAATTTGAATCTGGAAATATTTCTGAAATTGACTATTTCAAAAATTTCAAAAAGTTACAAAAAGAGATTTACAAAATTGACAAGAAAATTGAAGATTTGAATGAAGAAATTAAAGAACGAGAATCAATCTCAAAATTTCCAAGAAATTTAGACCGAAGGCGTTATATTACTTGATAAAAATAATTTCTAATCTCAAATATTTCTGTCAAATTTAATTAAATTTGGATAAAGAAAAAGTGATGAGATACTTAGCTTCCTTCTAATTCTTTTCTTAATTTTTCAATTTCATCTTCTAACTTTGCTTTAGTTTTTAATTCAGGTTCTTCTTCTAGCTCATCAAACTCAGAGATATATTGTAATTCATCTGCGGGTACCTCAGGCATTTGACCACCCTGTTCTAACAGCATTTCAGTCTCCAGTTGGTTTAACTCATCAGAAACATCTATTGCTAGGTCAATTTCCGGGTCACCCGCTAAAATATCAGCAGATTCCTCAATTTCAGCTACATAGGATTCAGAATCTTCTGCGATCTCGGCAATTTTCTCGGGGGCGGCTTTAGTAGCAATTACTTCTAATTCATCACGAATTCCTCCCATTAAATCGCCAGTCGTAGAAATCATTTGTCCTTCTTCTATAGCTTCTATTTGTCTTTCAATTTTCGCGCGAATGTTGTTAGCTCTATCAACTTTCATCTGATATTGTTTGAATTGAATTAAATAATTTTTAGCTCTCTCCTTTTCTCCTCGCTTTAGAGCAATTTTTGCGTTTTTTCGTGCAATTTCTGCTCGTTTATTATATGCTTTATTTGCTAAGGCTATCTTTCTAATATGAGATTTCGCCTTTATTACTAAATCTTCTTTTTCTTTACCTTTTCTAGGAAATAGCTTCTTTTTTAAGCCCACGTTAAGTTCACTCTTTTTAGTAGTATATTTTTATAGGATCTGTTTTATAATTAATATGATTTTTTTGACTTAAAAATTTGATAGAATTTAATAAATTAAAATTATTCCTATCAATAAAACTTTCAGAGTCCAAACATTGAGGATATAAGATAATGAAAAAAATCATATTAAATTTTGAAGTTAAGGAAGAGAATTTCAATGATTTAGTGCAAGAAGCTTTTAATATGGATTTTACAGACTATTTAATTTCTCAAGAAACGGTATTTGAATTTAAAAACATTGAAAGGATCACAACTTACTCATATAACCCGAATATTGAAGCGGATAATTTGATTCTCCTCACTAGTAATGATATACCATCTGAGGTAAAAACTGAAGCACAGCTAGGTCTTTATAGGGAAATATTGACCAAAAAAGATGAACGGGATATCATTGAAGATTCAAATAAGACTAAAGTTAAATTTATTATAGTAAAAGCTAAAAATTGGAAAGTTATTCCTTTCGAAAATTTAATCGCAGAACTACATAAAACAGGTATCGATCTAATCGCTTCTGTAGAAACAATAAAAGAAGCTGAGCTAATGTTAAAAACTTTGCAGCTAGGAACTGATGGAATTCTCTTCAAACCTCAGAATGTAAATGATATTTTTGAGTTAAAACGTTTAGTTATAACGGAATTTTCTATTAAATTAAATAAAGCAAAAATAACAAATATTCAATCCATCTCCGAAAGTGAAAGAGTATGTGTAGACACTACATCTTTATTAAAAGAAGGAGAAGGAATGTTAATAGGAAGTACTGCGAAAGGATTTGTTTTAGTGCAAGCAGAAGTCTATGAAACTCAATTCGTTTCTTCTAGACCATTTAGAGTAAATGCTGGAGATGTTTCTGCCTATATTTTAGTTCCTAGTGATATTGAAAATCAAGAATATAAAACAAAATATTTAAGCGAACTAAAGGGAGGAGACAAGGTTATTGTAGTAAAGTATAATGGAGATGCCAGAATTGTCACTTTGGGAAGAGTAAAGATCGAAACACGCCCTATGCTTAGATTTGAATTAGAGTATAAGAACGAAAATGAGATAGTAAAAGTCAATTATATAGGACAGAATGCTGAAACAATAAGATTGATTAAACCTGATGGTAAACCTGCATCTGTTGTTGATTTAAAGGTTGGTGATGATATCCTTATTCATCTTGGACTAGGAGCTACCCACTTTGGAACTAAAATTGATGAAAATATTATAGAAAAGTAAAATTGAAATTTGTACTTGATTTAATCTTCATAACAGGCCATAGTGCTTTTACTTTCCTCTAAAATCACTTTAACATGCTTATTTGGGTAAATCTCCTTAACTTTTCCATGTATATATTTTGCTAACAGTTCACTAGTTGTAGCTCGCAATGGAAGGAATATAGTATCCGATTTTGGAAAGACATATCGCTTTTTAGTTCTCGTTATGATCTCAATACTATCTTTATCTTCATATATCTCAAGATCTTGAGAGAGTTTAGGAATTAATACACAGTGATCTATAGGTTTTATAATAGATTTAACTTTTTTTTTTAATTCAATAAAATCTACTACAAAATAATTTTCATCTAATTCCGAACTTAATTCTACCGTGACATAATAATTATGACCATGTAAACGAGAGCATTTGAAGGGTTCTTTTAAAAAATGAGATGCACTAAATTTTACTTGAGTAGAATTAATAATAACTTTATAAGGCATTATAACCCTAAATTATGAAAGCAATTCATTTAAAATTCTTATTCTGTTTTCAAATGCTTTTTTACAAATATATAGTTTACGATTAAAAATCATAAAGACCTGTATTGAGCAATTAAATGTCAAAAGGTTTATATTTCTTTTAAATTATATAGCTCAACTATAAATTGAGTATTATCATACTATACTAAGAAAATTATGAAGGAACAAATAAAGATCGCGATCACAGGAGCAAACGGTTACCTTGGAACTAATACTATAAAAGCAGCAATAGAGCGGGGTTGGTTGGTAAATGCTGTGATAAGGAGAGAAGAAGTTTTTGAAGAAGTTAAAAATCTTGGCACAAAACCATTTTTAATAAGAAAATTCGATATCCCTCAATTAGAAGCTGCATTTAAAGGATGTAAGGCCGTTATCCATTTTGCTAATATAGTATGTGGTACTAAAAACCAATTTGAAAACGTAAATATTGAAGGTATGAAAAGTTTATGCATTGCTGCTAAAAATTCAGGTGTTTCAAGAATAATATATCCTTCAGGTCTCGGTGTTGATAAATATAAAATAGAGACCTGGGCAAATAATAATTATTTTTATTCCAAAAATAGAGCAGAAGAATTGCTTATGAGCAGTGGTGTTCCTTATGTTATATTTCGGCCATCCTATATTTTAGGGCCTAATGATGAATTGATCCCAGAAATTATAGAACAAATTTATGATGGTATAGTATACATTGCGGGAGATGGGACTATTCCGATGCAACCTATATTTATAAGGGATGCAACGTCAGCTTTTTTAAATGCTGCTCAAGGAAATGGAAAGGATAACGAAATTTATAATCTAGTTGGACCTGAAACCACAAATATGGTTAATATAGTAGACCTTGTTTTAAATAAAATTAAAGAAATGGGATTAAATTTGCCCGCTCCGGAAATTCGTCATATTTCATTTGATGAAGCTGCAAGATTTCTAGAAATTTGTCAAGAGATGGTTGATGTGATGAAATGTGATTTGATAGAAGATGGTAATATAACTGCAAAATCATTAAATTTCACCTTATCTTCACTCAATTTTGCAATAGAAGCAGCGGTGTATGAAAGATTGGATATAAAGCTAAATTATAATCAAAAGCGAGCGATATTATTACTATCTGGAGGCATTGATTCTACTACTGCTCTTTATTGGGCATTAAAACATAATTATGAAGTAATTGGACTTTCGCTGAATTATAAATGGAGACCTGAAAAGGAGAAAGAAGCTGTAAAAAAATTAGTAGGACTTACTAATATTAGACTTATAGAAATACCAACCCCCTATATAATGGTTGCTACCGATTTAAGATTAGAAAATTATCCCGTACCTTCTGTAATTAATGCACCTGAAGGATATATCCCACTTCGGAACTTAGTTTTTTACTCAATTGCTGCATACTTTGCAGAAATTTATGGAATTACTACTATTATTGGTGGACATATTAAAGAAGATTTTAAACGATTTAATGACTCAACTCCTGCTTTTTTCACAGCTCTTCAGGATCTAATTAATTTCTCTAAAAATAAGGGAGAGAGAAACAGAATAGATTTTATCTTTCCGTTATCCGATTTGAATAAATCAGAAGTAGTAAAAATGGCACAGGAATTAAATGTACCTTTAAATCTAACCTGGAGTTGTTATAGCGATTTTGAAAAAGCTTGCGGGAAATGTATACCTTGTCAATCACGTGAAAAAGCTTTAAAGCAGTTAGCTGAAAGTAATAAATAAATTAAAAATCTTAATAAATTATTATAATAATATTATCTTCGCTTCACAATGGGGAATATTATTATATTCTCAGGACACATTTAACATTAATCTATTCAAAATCGTCAGATATCGGAGAGCCTTGTTGTGATGCGATATCTTTATATCATACTTTTTTACTTATTGAATTAAATAAAATCACAAAAAAAATGTTAGATCAATAAGGTAATAATGATAACTAAATTACGGAAACTTGATTAAAATAATAATAAACTATATAATTTCTAATTAATATATCACACAAGATATAAGCTTGAATTTAGAGTTCATTAATTTTATTAATTGAAAAAAAAATTTTCATTTAAATTCTTTATAATGACCGAAGAAAAAGAAGAGAAGCAGATTGTTAAGCATTGTGTATATTGTGGTGCAAAAGTCAAAAAAGATCAAGCCTATTGTCCCCAGTGTGGAAAATTAGTGATAAAAATTAAAGGTAACTCAGAGAAAGAATCATCAAAAGAGATCACTCCCTCGATACAGAAAACCCCAGTTAAATCAAGGAAATGTTCAAATTGCGGAGCGATCATTACATCGACTATTTTAGAGCAATGTCCAATATGTAATACGAAATTAGAGAAGCTTCCTAAAGAGTTGATCGCTACTACTACGATCTCTACACAAAAAAAAACAGGCTTCATTTTCTCAAATAAAAAATTAGTACCTGAACAAAAATTTATCTTAAAAAAAGATATTTGGAATTTCCGAGAAGGAATTTCAGTTTTTGGGAATTCATTATTAGCTTATGTTACAATTCGATTTCTTATAATCCTATTAATAGCATTTCAATTTGATCCTGAAGGAACAGGAACAATCGATCTCAACATCACTACTCTCATTTTAAGTCAAATCCCTGATATAATATTTGGAGTATATCCATTATGGTATATCTATTCAAAAAAGCATAATTTGAAGAAATTAAGCTTATACTTAAATCTAAAATCTTCTTTAAAAGCCCTAATGATTGGTATTATTGGTAGTATAGTGCTTATTCTTCTAGATAATTTTTCTTCTATCATTATTGAGTTTATGTATAATTCTGGAATGGATTTTTTTAATATTTTTGAATATTTGGGAGAAGAATATCTGGTAATTAGGAATGCAGATATATTTTGGATCATCCTTTTATGTATCTTATTAAGTTTATCCGTTATTTCAACAGAATTAGTATTTAGAGGCGTTTTACATAATAGCCTAAAAGCACAGTTTGAAAATAATTTAATCGGGAGGATTTCTATTATTTTGATCGTTGCATTGATTTATGCAGGGTTATTTTTACTTTTTTCTTGGCCAGTTGGATTATATTTCTTTGCTATCAATTTTCTTGTTTTCATAATATTGGGTATCCTCTTTGAAATTAATGGTAACCTACTTAACACAATTTTAGCTAATGCAATTTACAACATCATCCTAGTTATCTTCATATTCATTTTTTAACCAAAACAAACAGATACATTATTCTTTAATATATAAATTTAATAATAAGAAAAATCAAATATCTCTAGTGGTATTATTAATAGGTTTACCTCTATTATTTACGACAAATTCTAATCAATACGGAGATAAGCAGAGTGGTTAAAAAACGTTATCGAAATAGAGGTAGTAAGGATAATATAATTATTTCAATTGCTGGTGCACATGGTATTGGAAAAACGACGATTTTCAATATTTTAAAAAAAAATTTAGCTGAAAATACGAAATTTAAATTTTTTCCTGAAAGATATAAGAAGATACCACCATTTCCATTTGGTTCAGGTGATAAACAAATTGCATTCCGAAGTGAAATACATTTTCTCCAGCAGCTTATTAAAAGAAACAAAAATATTACAAATTTTGATAACAGGTATAATGGAAGAGTCATTATCTTAGATAGAACACCAGTTTGTGTTTTAATTTATTCAAAAAGTTTAAATCTTAAGGAAAAAGATTATGGGCTTATCTTAGATATGTATAATTCAGTAAAGTGGAAAGAAAATTACATAATCTATTTAACAGCTAAACCAGAAACAATTTTAAAAAGAATTATACAAAGAGGAGCCATTGATAAAATTCGTAAGCATTGGAATGAACATGATAAAGAATATTTATTAAAAATTCTCTCCTATTATAATGAATTTTTATTATCTAAAAATCAAGCTAAAAATGTATTAATACTTGAAACAGACAATCTCACCGCTGAAGATGTTGTAGAAGAAATAAAGAAAATAATTACAGATTTATCCGGTTATTCTTTTAGAAAGTCTGATAAATCTCCAAATACACAAAAGAAAATAAATGAATTTTTTGATTAAACGATAAAAAAATAAATTAATATGGATTATTTGATATAAATTAATAAAATATAATTATAATTACATTTAATTTAATTAGAATTAAAGGTTCTTGATTTAGTATGTCATCTCTAGTTCAAGATATTCGTGATAAAATGAGATCTATCCTCAAGATTGAAGAAGATAAGACAGATTTGGAAAATCTAGCAGTTTTATCCAGAGTTGGAATGAAAGTTGCATCCGCAATTTCATCTGAGTTAGATGCGGATGCTACATCCGCTTCAAGTACTGCTTTAATTGATTTAGGATTAAGATTAAGCGAAGCAACAGCACATGGTGCTTTAACTGAAATAATTCTTCATAATACTTCCGGATATAGTATACTTTTAGCGATAAATGATGAGTATATAGTTTTTGGGGGCCTTAAAAATGTATATAGAATAGGGTATTATTTAGGTTATTTAAGAAATTTAGCAAGAAAGCTAAATCGATTAATCTCTGGAGATCAATTAACCGAGATGACTTTATCTTTAGAAGAATCTGAAAAAGCGAAATTACAGATTGAAGATAGTGAAGGATTAACTAGTATAAAATTACCAAGTACTGAACAAGATAAGGCTGCTTTAGATGATTTACTAGGATTTTTGGATAACTGGGAAAAGGAAGGAGCAGATACTGAGGAATTAGAAGCAAAAGCGGAAAATAACATTGTATCAATTCCAAAATCAATGGGGATTGAATATGAAAAAGTTATGGAACATACCATGCATCAAGATGAGAAAGCATCACCAACCTCTTCTGCAGTTCAAGATACTAGTTCACAATTCAGAGTATACGATGATGAAATTCCTCCCATCCCCCTTGAAGATTATACTCCTATGGAAATAGAGGAAGATGAAACGGTTCAAGAACCTCAAATTGTACAAGAACCCCAATTTGTTCAAGAGCAAGCTACAAGTACAAATTTACCTTCATTAGAAGAATTAGCTCCCCCAGATTTTAATACAGACTTTATAGAAGAAGCAACTGAATACGATACTCAATTTGTTTTAGACAAAGAGTCGCAGACTTTTGAGAGTGTATTAAAGGATCTCGGATGGGATGAAGAAGATGATTAATAAAGTTAAAAAATTTGATTAATAACTACTTCTTTAGGATGGTTAATTATCATTTTCTTAATTTAGAGATATTTTTTATAAAAAGGGTAAAAAGACTAAGCGATGAGGGCAAAAATAATATTGCCAATGTATATCTATAATGTCTTCTCGACGATACTCATTAGTAATTGCTTTAATTAGGCGTGATATCTGTCTTTTAAAGTTTTAATCCAAAAGAGTAAAAAAAAAAATAAGATTATTTAATTAAATCTTGAGATTTTTCCCATTTAAAATCAAGATTTACGTATTTTTTCGTATAGAAGTAAGATACTAATAATATCACTGAAGATATAGGACCAAATAGTACTAAACCAAGAGTAAAAGGTATCCCTATTCCATTAGAGATCTCTGGTAATTCAAAAAGAATACCATTTAGAAATACTGCTACTGCTTGAAATATGTTGAGAATAAGGGCGGGAAAACCAGCATAAATTCCTGCTTTTAGATTGCTTGTTGATTTTTCATCATCTTCCGCAATATCCGCATATACAATGTATGGAAATAAATTCCACCCTCCTAAAATAGCTCCGATGCCTAAAATGTAAACTATACCTAGAATCAAAAAATTTCCCATTGGGATCATAGCGAGAAGCGTGATTGGCATAAAAAAGATTCCTAATAAAAATACATAAGTCAAGACTGGTTTCTTTCCTTTTCTTTCTATAAAGAGTCTCCATATGTATAAAAAGATGAAAATACTTAGGAGTAACGATACCGCAATTATAAGATAATCAGTTAAAGCACTCAAATGTAGAGCATCTGATGCATACTTTAGCATTCCTGTTGTGATCATTGTCCATCCAAATCCGGATATACCAACCATTAATACGATTCTCATGAAATTTTTGTTTCGTACAGTAACTTTAAGGCTTTCCACTAAATTGGATTCTATTTTATAGTAAGGTTCTGTTGGCATCTTAAAACTGAGCAAATAAAACAAGGCAAAGACGAGAATACCAAATATTATTATTGGGAGAACATAATCTAGCGAAGGTGAGGGATAGCTATACGGAAATGTTGCGGGTTCTAACCTTGCATCTTTTAGTGTGTTAACATATCTGGTAAGAAAGAGCAACGAAAATAATGACATTATCCCATTTCCAATAAAATTGAATGTGTTTTGATATTGAGAGGTTTTGGGTCTATCTTCAACTTTGAATAATTCCGCCATCCAAGCTTGATAAGGGGTTGTGGAAGCGTAACTCGCTCTGAATACAATATCCCAAATTAAAAGCCAAAGAAATAATGAAAATTGATCATTTAAATCTAAAAAGAAGTCTGGTAATAATAAGAAAATAGTAGACAACCCCAATAAAGGAGCAAAAATAATCATATAAGGTTTTCTTCTTCCCAATTTAGTATATTTCATGTCACTAAACCATCCAAATAAAAATTGAGCAAGCGCGATGGTTAAATACCCCATAGCTAGTGCAAAGCCTGTCAAAAAGGATGATAAGTTAAATCCGGAGGTATATAGTGTCAATAATGCCCAACTCTCAATTCCGAGTACTATAGATGTTCCAATTCGTGGTGATGCAAAAAATAATTTTTTACCTGTAGATGTTTCTCTTCGAATTAATTCTTGTGATTCATTCATAGATTTAACCTTCTAATTCGATAATTGATATTATTTATTATAAATGTTGATAATTATAGTTTAGAGCTTCTTTTATTTAAGTATTATAAATTTCTAATTAGGTATTTAAAAAAATATTAACATTTGTTCTTCAAATTTTTTTAATAATTAGTAAAATTAAAAGTATCACTCTCTAATTATATGTTCAGAGTAGATTCAGTAGTATATTTCGATGATGGATTTTGAGTTCGGAAATAAAATTATTCTTTTTTTGTATTATCTCATTTTATTAGACCTAATTAAATAATTTAATATCGCCTATCCTTTACTAATACTTTTACATGTAAAGCTTCTGGACCTTTTTTTGAATCTGAATCATTTAAGGTAAATTCTACTTCATCCCCTGCATCTAATTTCTTAAAGCCATCCATATCAATACTAGAAAAATGAACAAATACCTCTTGTTCTCCATCGGTTGTAATAAAGCCAAAACCCTTTTTATTGTCGAACCACTTAACGATTCCTTTTTTCAATTCTGGCATAAAATAAATCCCAATTATCTTCTCTTTTTATTACTTTATTTAATTTATAAATAATAATCTTAATTTTCGTTTTAAAAACGAAATTTAAGAAAATAAGTAAAATTTACTTTTAAAAGTTTTTTAATAC
>Ga0180437_10011598_pt1 | contig 10545 bp, 11 predicted proteins | sample SS_ome_4_FD_132410 | JGI IMG/M metagenome (GOLD analysis project Ga0180437, IMG submission 132410) | Hypersaline lake sediment archaeal communities from the Salton Sea, California, USA - SS_3_D_1 metaG | ecosystem: Environmental > Aquatic > Non-marine Saline and Alkaline > Hypersaline >... | reverse complement strand
GGATTGGATGAAACAAAGCAAAGGGAGCCTCTGGTGGGGCGTAGCGGCAAATTATTTAATAAGATGATACTTGGAGGTCTTGGTTTAAAAAGAAATGATGTGTGGATAACTAACACTGTTTTGTGTAGACCTCCTAAGAATAGGAATCCTATATCTTTTGAAGTAGAAACGTGTTCTATACATTTTAGTAATCAAGTGAATCTTATTAAGCCAAAAGTAATTATTACATTAGGCGCGGTACCATTGAAGTTTCTTACTGATATATCGGGTGGCATTACAAAAATAGCAACTAAAGTTTTGAGATCTGATAAATATGACACAGATGTTTTTCCAATGCTACACCCTTCTTACATAATGCGGGCAGCTAAATATGATTTATTAAAGGAACATGTTGTATCTTTAAAGAAGTATCTAATAGATAAAAACTTATTAAAAGAAGATGTCAAATAAATCCTTATATCTAGTTCTAGGGTGTTATGGTAGGGAAGATGATGGGTTTGTAAGTTGTTCAAGCACTAAGAATAAGATATTGAAACTTTATCCAGAACTAGAAAAAGGAGATGAATTATTTGAATATATAGAATGTTTACGATTGTTTCAAAGACCTTTAAGGGATTATAACGCAATAAGAAGAGTCCTCTTCAATATCCAAGAAAAATATTATCAAAATCTAAAACCGATGTGGACCGCTAAGCAATTTAGATTAATTGAAAACTTCACTTTGGTGCATAAAATGTGTGGGTTATATCTTGAACTTGCGCATGATTAGTTATCATTATTGTGATATTTTGTTTAGGGTAACATGAGTAATATAAAAAAAGCTGGTCCGCTTCCTATTAGTAAAGTTTTGAAAGAGCTTGGAGAAGCTGGTGCTGAAACCGGTATTAAACAAACTGTTAAAAGAGTAACACGTGATATTGGTGAAGATATTGCTACTGGTTTAGCTAGAGGTGAGGGGAGGACTTTATTAAGAGCTATCCCCAAAAATTTAGCTAGTGCATTTGGTAAATCTGAGTACAATAGAATACTTAGATTTTTCACAGCTATAGATGATAAGTTTTTGAAACAAGTGTTAGGTCAAGATGAGTTTTTACAGTTTGACGAAGCTATAAAAAGAGGTATATTAAGATCAGCGCCAGAAATTGAAAAAGAAGCTGTTGAAAAAGGAATAAAATCTGCTGGAGGAGGTAGAAACTTTTTGAAGCAGATTTTGCAAGGGGGTGATGAGTCATCTTTCCAAAGTATGAAGCAAACTCTAACTAAAGGTGGAGTTGCTAAAAATGTTGATAAGGAATTGACGAAATTATTCAAAAAGAACCCAGAAATACAAAAAAGAATGTTATCTCGAAGCATGAGAGAAAAGGCTATGCAAGCGATGTGGAAAGGTACTGGTTTGGCTGTTGGTATTTCTACAACTTATTCTTTATTAATTTCCTTATGGGATTATCTTTTTGAAAGCACAGATAATGCAAATCAAGCAGTAACAAATGTTGTATCAGAATTAAAAGATCTAATAACAGAAGGAGCAACAACTAAAGCTCAAAGCCCAGAGTTAATTGTAAATATAAGAACAGCAATGGTTCAGTTAATTAGATTGAATAAAGATTTGAGAAGTGCAGCGATAAGTTCTAGAATGAAAAGAGCTAAAAGTAAAGAAGAAATGCCTCAGTTTGTATCTTTTTACAAAAATCAATTTGATGCTAAGGTTCCAGCTATAAAAGAAATTGTTGGAAATATTGAAATGGTTTTTAATAATATAGTTCCGCTAATGGGTGAATATGATGCTAGCTGGACAGAAAGTGTTACCTCTTTGGGTGTTGGTGGGTCTGCTAATAGAGCAAAGCAAGTTTTAGTATCCATAGAACAAGCAAAGCCGTTACTAGAAGTTTTTGTTGTTGAGTTTGAGCAGGCTAAAAATAGATTGGATTCTAGTTTAGCTAAGCAACCGGTTACTTCTGGGCGAAAGCTTATGCTTGTTGCTCAAGAAATGGAAAAAAAAAGTCCAGACTCTGATTTGGCAGAAGACGAGAAATATTCGGAGCTTGCTAAAAAAAAGATAAAAGAAAAAGATCCTGGCGTAATTGCAAAAGTTCTTAGTCCGGTTGTAAAGATTATACCAAAGGATACACTTGTTTGGATAGCAACTAATCCAACAAAATTCAACGCCCTTCTTGCATCAATAGATGCGGCTTTGTTTAGAACTGGAGCCGTAATAACTCAAAAGATAGTTGAGAGTCTAGCAACTAAAGGTGTTCCGGCTGCTATGGCTGTTATTGGCAAAGGAACCTCTGCTGCTGTTAGTAAGGGTGTTGGTGTTGCTGCCGGTTCTGTTGCCGTATTTACATCGGCTATAGCTGGTTTAGATGTTGGTCACTATTTTGGAAAGTTGTTTTTTGGTGGTGGAGGGACTCTGGAAGGGGAAACCTCTCAACTTCTGAATTATCTTGAACAAGCAGATGGTGGAGTTAAAGGATCTGAGTGGAGCAAATTAAATAGAAGACTTCAAACAAAACTTGCAGGTTCCGCATATATAATAGGAAAAGGCATAAAAGAGTTAGAAGCAAACAAAATTACAGGCACTCAATTAACACAAGATAATATAAAGAAAATTTACAATTGTAACAACGCAATATCGCAAGTTGCACAAGGTATAAAGAATATAGAAGAAGTTACAAACATCCTAAAGCAAAGCTATACAAGAGACTTGTATATAAAGCATGGAGAGGGTATTGCTGGGGCATTTGGTAGAGGAGTAGATGCCACAGTTAATTTTGTTTCTACATTTGGAGGTCTCCTTGGAGAAAGAGAACTTGGAGAAAATCCAACAGGTTTCGCTAATATCTATAATGCTATGATGGATTTTGTTGAAGAGATAGATGGGTTGCTTCTAGAAATAAAAATTCAAATGCTTCCATATAGAAATAATCTAGAAAAAATAAAAGGTGTGTTGGAACAAACACAACCCCTTATTGCGGAATATTCTGAAGAGATAAAGACTGGGAAGGTTTAACTTTTTGCGCCTTGTTGTTTTAATAGATAAACATTTTCTTCATGTCTACTAGCGATACCCATTATCATATCGTCTAGACCCAATGTCATATCTCCACTTTCTTTTATTTTGTCATATACTTCTTCGCTAAATGAAAGAAAAGCAATTTCAGCTTCTAAACTTCTTTCTGTAAGATCTTTGGTGTCACATTCATCAACAAATGTTTTTGTATATTCAGCGTGCTTTTTTGGATCCATAAACTTAGAACCAAACACCCCAATTAGTTTTTCAGCAGCAACATCTAGGTCTTCTTCGACATTTTCATACAACCTATCAAATAATAGATGCTCACCATAATAGTTATCGCCTTTCGCCGTCCAATGCGCTGTTTGATGAACCACAGTCAAACCTTGCAACATGCCGACATATTCAGCCAACATTTCTCCACTGTTGGTTTTAGATTTCTTTTCTTTTTCTATTTCTTTAGCTACTTTAAATAAGTTTTTCATGATCCACCTATCAAGTATGTACGATAATTGATATCTTGATATATATTTAGTAAGGCAATAAACTTGCATTAAAATGTTACTTGAATTTGGAGACATATGAATAAAACAATTTCTAAAAGAGTATTTCTAAGACTAACCGCTCAAGCTGACGAAGCAGACATATATGGGCACTCAAATATAGCTTCTAGTTTAACCTCTCAAGTTGTTAAATATGCAGATAGTGTCAGGAACGCAGAAGACAATGAGGATTATGAGTATAGTAAAGAAGAGCTTATGGAAGAAATAAAAGACCGTCTTTGGGATTGTGCCACAAGAATCTTTGACTATTATGATGAAACTCCCGATGCTAGGGATATTCAGGGCATCATAGATTTTGAAGCTGAGAGTTTTGTTAGTTATATAGAAAGCTTAGTTAGTAAAGATGTTGGTCCATTTGAGCCAAAAGTTATTGGTGAGGATGAGAATGAAGAGTATATTGAAGAAGATGATGAAGAGGAAAAGTTTGTAGAATTTACTTTAGATGACGAAGAAGACGACGACGACGACGAAGAGGAATAATGGGTGGAATTAGGGATTTGCTTGGCGGCAATGATGCTCCAAAAACACCTGTTTCTGGAACTATAAGAAGTTTTGGAGATGAGGAGCCTGCTTTTGAGAATAAAAAGGGTTTGAAGATAGATAACTCAAAATCAACAGTAAAAGCAGAGCCTGAAAGAATAGATGTTACAGCAAATGCTCACAGAATATTAAATGATAGGGAATTCCAAAATAGATTGGGTTGGAACTTGACAGCTAGACTGTTAGCTATATTTAAAGACAAGAAGCTTCCAGAAAACAAAACTAAAATAGAAAAAGATAATGAAATACAAGTTCTACAAGATTATACTCAATTTGCAACATTGATAAATAACGATCAAACGCAAGAGGAAGGGATTGGCTCTACCGCGTTCGCCGTTGCTATAGCTAGGTGTGCGTTAGTTCAGAGAGATCAAATTAATGAACAAGGTAGAATGATAGACATTCTTTCTAGAAAATTAAAAGCGCTTGAAGCGGAAATCAAAACCAAAAACAAATAGCAAGCCAAGGTATTTTTGGCATTATACTCAACAAAATGAGCGATTATATAGATAAGAAAAAAATCTTCGCAATGATTGTCGAGGAAAAAGAATCATATCAAGAGTATGTAAGACTATGTCAAAGATACAATGTCCAACCGGACCCGATAATAACCCAAATATATACAGACAGATTGAATCTCCTGTCAGAATTATACAACACGGGTGGAACGACCTTAGCAGCACGCTAGAAGGTTATACGACAATAATATCACAAGCCAACCAATCAATAGATATGGTTGAGTATATTGATTCTAAAGTAGAGTTGATGTATGTACCATCTAATGCTGGTTGGAACTATAAAGCTTATTGTCCCTTTCATAAGGGCGGTAATGAGCGAACACCATCCTTCTTTGTAAACAAGGATGACAATAGATATTTTTGCCAAGCGTGTGGCGCTGCTGGTGGAGTTGTTGACTACATAAGTAGAACATTGTCTAGACCAAAGATTATTGTTGCAGAACATATACTACAGTGTCTAAAGGGTAATGTAGAAATTGAGGCAGAAAGCATAGATAGAACAAAGAGAAGAAAACAGATAGAAAATATGCTTTTAAAGATGTCTGATATGCATAGAGAATTTATTTCTCAAAATAATGATGATGATGGTTTTGAATATATAATGAAAATTATGAAAGGATTTGATTTGGTTTATATACATAATAGTGAGAAGGTTGAAGAAAACATAGAAGAAATTGTGGATCACTTCAAGCTATATTTAGAAAAATATCAAAACTAAAGGGAAATATGAGGATATTAATAGTTCCAGATTTACATCTTGGTGCGGGTACATCTATAGGAAAGGATAACAATAAAGGTTTAAACTCAAGAATTGAGGATCAAAAAAATCTACTTGAGTTTGTTCTTAAGACAGCTAGAAAAAAACAAGTTAATAAAATTGTTGTGCTAGGAGATATATGGGAGCATCCAAAGCCAGACCCAACCGTTGTTTATATTTTTCTTGATTGGCTTGTAAGGTGCGCACAAGATTTTACCATTGATGTGGTACAAGGTAATCATGATTTTATACGAACAGGATCTAACAAGACATCTATGCTTGATTGTATAGATATTCCATATATAGAAGGGTGCTGGATCTATACAGAAATAGACACTAGCAAAATAGCAATAAAAAATGGAACCGAGGCTCTTGGTTTCGTGTATGTTCCATTTACTGATAGACGGCAGTTATGCGCTAAAACAACCGAAGAAGCAAAACAAAAGCTTTTCAATGATATAAAAATGAGAATGGGACATTGGGGCGATGAGTACAAAAAGATATGTTTTGGTCACCTTGCCTTAGAGGGGAGTATGTGGGTTGGAAATGAGATTGCCGACGATCATAATGAAATTTTCGTAACCAAAAAGATGATGAAAGATCTTGGTTTTGATTATGTTTTTATGGGGCATGTACATAAACCTCAAGTAATAAGCAAATCAAACCCTTATATGGCACATGTTGGTAGTTTAGATAGAACAAAATTTACAGGTCCCGATGCTACAGAAAAGCACGTAACTTTATTTGATACAGTTAAAGATACAATTGAAAATATCAAGCTTCCATGTAGAAACCTGGTTGATTTTCCAATATTTATTCCTAATGTAGAAGACGAAACAGAATTTGTAATTAATTACATAGATAAACTAACAAATGAACATTTAGAAGATGCGATAGTTAGATTAAGAATAGAAAGTAGCTCTCCAGAGTATAAATACATTAATAGAGAGAAAATAGGTAATTTCTTAAAGAAGGCTGGTGTTTTCAACATATCTTCTGTTACTGAAATCAAACATGGTGAACAGGTTTTAAAGAATGATGTTGGTATTGACGAGACAATGGGTCATAACAAAGCTATAGATATATTCGTGGATAATATGAAAGGAAGTGACCAATTCAAATCCGAAGTGAAGAAAGTGTGTAAAGAAATCATAAAAGAAGTAAGAGGTAAATGAGCGATTGGGGATATATATGGCTCAAATTAAAATATCACTTCGGTAAACGAAAAAATGATATAGATAATCTTAGATATTTGATTGCCAGGGATGATATGCGAATATCAGAACTGTCGTATGAGTATTCTCCACCAAATCATTGTTGTCCAAGTTGTGCTTCTAGCGAGTATAGATACTTGGTTGCAAAAAATGAACGAAGAAAGGAGTGGTTGGAAGTTTTATTAAAACGAAAAGGAAGGGTTAAATGATACCTAGATACTTAAAGATAAAGAACTTTATGAGCCATAAGGAATCTGAAATAGATTTCTCTAAGCTACCAAATGCCGCAATCATAATTGGAATGGAAGATAGTTCTTTCAAAACAAGTAATGCTGTCGGTAAGACCACGTTATTCAACGCTATATACTTTGCTTTATTTGATGTAACTGTTGGTAAGAAATCAAGAGTAATTAGAGATGGTGAAAGTAAATGCGAAGTAGAATTTGTTTTTGAAACCTCTAAGGGAATATATAAGATATTTAGAACCAGAACAAAAACAACAAAGAACGTCCATATCTTTAAATATGAAGATGATTGGGAGGACATCAGTAAAAAGACATCTTCTCAAACAGAAAAGAAGATATGTGATATACTAGGTATATCTCAAAAGATGTTTGAAAAAAGCTCTTACTTCAAACAAGATGATAAGTTTGATTTAGCATCAGCAACTTCTGAGAAGAGAAAAGCAATAATTATGGACATGCTTCACCTGAAAGAATGGAGCTTGTATGAAAGGCACGCTAAGGCAAAGAAGTCGATAATAGAGCAAGATGTTGGAGTTTTGCAAAAAACAATATCTGTTTTAGGAGACCCTAAAGAAACATTAGCTGAAAAGGAAAAGTCTTTAGCTCATGTAATATCTAACTTAAACCGTATACAGAAACAAAATGAAAAGAATGAAAAAGTTCTTAAAGAGAAGAGAGAAAAGTTATCGGAATTAGAGGGTAAAAACTCAACAAACATAAAAGAATTAGATAAAAAATTAGCTAGTGAATCTAAGTATCTAAATTTGATATATGAAGACATAAGACAGATAAAAGGCGAAATAGGCGGCAAGGAAGGAAAACGCCAAAAGATTTCTGAGGATTACATACAAAAACAGAATACTCTTGAAGAATATAAAATTGAATATGAGCATGTTATTTCAAATTACCCAGAAGAAATACCTGATGATGTATACAATAATTTAAACAACGAGATAATAAATTACAACAATATTATAAAATCGAAAGAATCTATGTTCAAGATTCTGGCTAAAGATGTGCCTGATGATGATTTCTGTCCAACTTGTTTGACTGAACTAAATGATGAAAATAGAAAAGAAATAATGGACACAAAGCAAAAGAAGTTAGATGCTTTGTCTTTAGAGATCAAAAAAGTCAAAAGCGATAGAGAAGAGCTTGTTAGTAAAAAGAATGAATATGATGTAAAAATTGGTGAGTTTAGACGATATCTTACTCACAAAGCGAATTGTGAAGAAGTTATTAAGAAATTAAATGATTCTATTAAGTATATGAATGAACAAATTATTTATATAGATGACAGTTTGGTTTCATTGTCGGTAGACTTAAAGGCAAAAGAAGAAGCATGTAGAAGGGGAGAAAAGACCGTTCAAAGTATAAGAGATGATATAGAATCTAGTAACGGTGTAAATTATGATAAAGAAATAGAGATATTAAAAAGAGAGATTAAAGATTTTGAAGCAGAAATATCAGATAATAAAAGGATGATCATGGAGCATTTTTACTCCAAGGGTGCTTATGAGAAAGTTATTGAAAGTATGAAAAAAGATGTTGAAAAAATTGATAAGATGAATAAAGAACTAAAAATTAAAGAGGAGGAATTATTAGTATACAAGGCTGCAACAAATGCTTTTAGTTCTTATGGTATACCTGCAATGATAGTTAGTACAGTTTTGGATTCATTGCAAAACGAAGTGAATGAAGTTTTGAAAGTATTAAGACCAAGCATTCAAATACAATTCTTTTTAGAAAAAGAACGTAGTGATGGTAAACAAGAGGACACTCTTGGTATGAAGTTTTTTGTTAACAGTGTAGAGTGGGATTATTTAGAACTTTCTGGTGGACAACGGGCATGCATATCTTTAGCTCTCAAGTTTGCAATTTCTGTAATAAATAGGAAAAGATGTGGTGCTGATATTAGAGTTCTTTTGCTTGATGAGGTTGATCAAGCTCTAGATGAAAAGGGTATTGAATCTTTCTTTGGTGTTATAAAAAATTGGAGCGAGGATATGGTTATATTAGTTATAACACACAATAAACAATTAAGACAGATGTTTGATTCGTTTATATTAGTTTCCAAAGAGAATGGAATAACTACAGCTAGGGTGGTAGATGAATAAAAAATTGCTGGTAATAAGCGGTAAACTAAAGCATGGAAAAGATACTTTTACGAAGTATGTAATCGATCAATGTTATATTGAGGGTAAGCATGATAAGATAACCTCTATAGCTTTTGCTGATCCAATAAAGAGAATTGCGCGCTTAATGTTCCCACAAATAACTGAACATGATTTGTGGGGACCTAGTGAAAACAGAAGCAATATAGTTAAAGGATGTATAAATCCTAAAACCAAAGAACCATTAACAGTAAGGGATGTTTTAACTTTTATTGGAAGTTGGGGTAGAGCTTGTAATAAGAATTGCTGGGTAGACTCAACTTTTGGTTACATTGGTAACCATGATTTAGATTTTATAATTTCTGATGGTAGGTTCTTGAACGAACTAGAGCTATCAAGAAAGAAAGGAGCTAAGATAGTGAGAATAATAAGACCTGACGTGATATCCACTTCTACGGATGAATCTGAAGTAGATTTAGATGATGTACCTTTAGATTATTATGACGCTGTGATTTACAATACATCTTTGCATCAATTAAAAGAAGAAGCTAAAAGAATAGCAAATATGTATATTTTAGAATAGAAATATGGCTGTAATAACTTTAACCGTAGTTCCATCTACTAAAGAATATGTTGCTGGTATTCCAGCAAATGTTACTTTGACTACCAATGTAGTATCTATGATATTCTATACATTAGATGGAACTGAACCCACATCTAGCTCTTCAGTATATACAGGACCAATAGAATTACCAACGCAAAACTCTAGCGTTAATCTAAGGGCATTAGCTACTAATGGAGTTGATACAGATGCTAGAGTGAATGTTGTATATTCTCCAGATTGGACAGATGCTAGACTACCTCACGCTAAAGTGACAATTCTTAGCCCGCTATTGTCTAGTGGTTGGTGTGGTTGGCGAGGTGGACCTCAAGAGTCTTTATATAGTCAACCTGCATCTTATACAGTTGATGAGTTTGGTGTTCCTAATGAACAAGTTGATGGTTATGGATATGAGCCTTCTGTATATCCCGTAAGAGGTTCTGATGAACCAATTCCTATATTTGATTTAAGATACTCAGAATCAAATGATATAGGTGAGACTGGAGAAGATATTGGAACATTACCAAAGGTTGGTATTATACATGTACCACCACCTCCAGAAGAAACAGACGCTAATAAGTCTACATTCAATCCTAGAGCTATGGTTATGTTTCAGGATAGTAGAAAACCTGATGAAAATGATTACATAATCAATAGGCAATTCTTTGAGTCACAAAACTTTGAAAAGTATGCTTATGGTGGTAAATATAATAACTCAGCTATAAGGGATGGAGATTCGGCACCACATGGTGCTTTGTTGAGGTACCTATATAATGAGAGGGAGAATACGATAACTTTCTATTACAGAGACTCTCTAACAAACCAATGGATAATTTCAACAGAGCCGTTCGATCCCACATCAATGGATAGAAGCACAAGACAACCTACAGGAAGATATATAATGCCAAACGTAGGTGATAGGCGAGTGTTCAAATGGATGCTCTTTAAGCGTACAGCCATAATCTAATAGATTTTAAAGG
>Ga0180437_10011597_pt1 | contig 10546 bp, 8 predicted proteins | sample SS_ome_4_FD_132410 | JGI IMG/M metagenome (GOLD analysis project Ga0180437, IMG submission 132410) | Hypersaline lake sediment archaeal communities from the Salton Sea, California, USA - SS_3_D_1 metaG | ecosystem: Environmental > Aquatic > Non-marine Saline and Alkaline > Hypersaline > Sediment... | reverse complement strand
GGATCAAAGCGGCGATCTCCAGCAAGTGGGCCGGGCCTATATCATAGGGATTATGGTTAGAAAGCGTTTCGTTTCGGTTAGCTTCTTTGTTGCCGGGCTTTTTCTCGCTACTCGTCTTTGTGGTGCTCCTGTCTCGGGTGATACGGGAGGGGATGAAGCGGGAGAGGCAGCGCCGATAAATGTGACGGCTCGGCTGGACAGGAACGTCATCACGATAGGGGACAGGATCAGGTATGAGCTGACAGTCGAGGCGCAACCCGGTGTCGAGTTCAGTTTCCCGGAGTTTGGCGAGAATCTCGGCGTGTTCGCCATCAAGGATTTCGGGCACTCACCTGAACAGAAGAGGCGCGACGGCACTGTCATAGCAAGTCAATGGTACGTGCTCGATACGTACATCACAGGCATATACGTCATACCGCCCGCGGTTGTGAGTTATACGCTGGAGGGCGATGAAGAAGAACACGGCGTTTCGGTCCCCCAGCTTGCGGTGCGCGTCGAGAGTCTTCTTGAGAAAGAGGGCCAGCCGACTGACATACGCGATATAAAAGGTCCAGTAGAGATTCCAGCCGACCGGCGGCGAGCATACATCCTGGCGGGCGTGATCGTCGGGACAGTTTTGGCTGTTGTCTTACTCGCGTTATTACTGAAGAGGCGCCGCCGTCGTCTTGAAATCGAGCAGATCGAGCCGCCGTGGGAGACGGCGTTGAGGGAGCTTGGCGCCTTGAAGTCCTGGGATCCGTTGAAAGAGGGTCGCGTCGAAGAGTACTACGTTACGCTTAGCGGTATCGTCCGGCACTACCTGGAGCGGCGGTTCGGGTTGAGGGCGCCGGAGATGACGACAGATGAGTTCTTCGAGTTGATGTCGCGGGACGGTACGCTCGTGCCGGCTCACAAGCAGCTTGTCAGTGAGTTCCTGGAGCATTGTGACCTGGTCAAGTTCGCCAGATATGGGCCGTCAAGCGATGAGATCGACGGCGCGCACGGATCGGCGGTTCGGCTCGTGCAGGAAACGGTTCCTGAACAGCCGGAAGAGGAAGAAAAGCAACGATGACGTTCAGAGACCCTCAATTTCTTCTGTTCCTGCTTGCGGTGCCGGTTATCTTAATAGGCGAGTTTTTGCGGAAACCGGCGGGTCACGTCCGGTTCTCGTCGCTGCGGGTGCTGCGTGAGATCAGGCAGCCGGTTTCGTTGAAACTGCGTCGGCTGGTACCTCTTTTCTCGGCAATCGCCGTAACATTATTTTCAGTGGGATTGGCGAGGCCCCAGAAAGGAATCGAATACACCAGCGTAACCACCGAGGGTATAGATATCGAGCTTGTGGTGGACGTTTCAGGCAGCATGAGGGCGATGGATTTCGAGATTGGCGGAGAACGTAGAGACAGACTCTACGTGGCGAAGCAGGTTCTCGCAGAGTTTATCCAGGGACGTATCGGCGACAGGATGGGACTGGTGGTGTTTGCCCGGCTGCCTTACACACAATGCCCGTTGACGCTTGATTACGGTGCGGTGCTATCGCTGCTCGAGCGGGCCGAAATAGGTATGGTGGAGGACCGGACAGCCATCGGGTCGGCGATAGGAACCGCCATCATGAGGTTGCGGGACTCCGACGCGAAGAGCCGGGTCGTAGTTTTGCTGACCGACGGTATCAATAACGCGGGAAAGGTCAGCCCGGACACCGCAGCCGGTCTTGCGAAAGACCTGGGTATCAAGGTCTACACCGTTGGCGTTGGGGCGAAAGGGTTGGTTCCCTACCCGATGACGGACGCCTTCGGCAGAACGCGTTTGGAGCGGGTAAGGTTGCCGGTTGACGACGCCGGACTCACCCGTATTGCCGAGACCACCGGGGGACAATACTGGCGGGCGACCGACACGAATACCTTGAGGGGGATTTACGCTGAGATAGACAAGCTGGAGAAAAGCGAGGCCACGGTTGAGAGGTACGCGGAATATCACGAGCTGTTCCCGTACTTTGTGATGCCGGGGTTGGGATTCCTGGTCCTCGGGAGCCTGTTGGGGAATACGAGGTTCGCACGGATACCGTAATAGTATGGAGATAAGGTACGGCAATCTGAATTTCTTGTATCTGCTTATACTGGTGGCGGCATTGGGTATGCTGCTTCTCTGGTCTTTTCGTCGTCGCCGCCGGTTGTTGGAGAGATTTGCCGGTTCCGAGCTTATCGGTAGGTTAGCCGTCGGCATGGACCGTCGCGAGTACAAAGTCAATGCTGTACTCTTTCTGCTCGCTGTGGCGTTTATTATAATGGGCCTGATCGAACCGAAGTGGGGCTACCGCGTAGAGCAGGTAAAACGGCGCGGTGTCGATATCGTGATAGCTCTGGATACATCGAGAAGCATGCTGGCCGAAGACGTTAAGCCGAACAGGCTGGCATACGCCAAGCGTGAGATCGAAGACCTGCTCAAAGTGCTCCAAGGCGACAGGGTGGCGATAGTGGCGTTTGCCGGTACGGCGTTCGCTGAATGTCCCCTGACGCTCGACTATGCTTTTGCGCGGATGGTGCTAAACAGTATTGACACGAGCGCGATCCCTCAAGGTGGCACCGCGCTTGCCGGAGCGATAACGAAGTCTCTGGAGGCGTTCCAGGACCCGATCAAGAAGTACAAGGCCATCATCATACTCACGGACGGCGAGGATCACGAGGGTTGGGTCGACCAGGCTGTTGAGTTTGCAAAAGACAGGGGCGTAAAGATCTATGTTGTCGGCATCGGTGGCACTGAAGGATCGCTTATTCCTATTGAGGACGAGCGTGGCGATAGGTCTTACATTAAGGAGGATGGCGAGCCGGTCATTTCGAAACTCAATGTGGAGATTCTCGAGAAGATCGCTGTGGCGAGTGAAGGCGATTATATCCAGGGAGGCGGCGCGGGCTCCGCGTTGCAGGATATCTACAGAGAACACATCGTACCGATGGAGAAGAAGGAACTGGGCACCGGCGAGATCAGACGGTACGAGAACCGTTACCAGTTGCCTCTCCTGATCGGTACGCTGCTTTTAATATTGCAGCAGGGTTTCGTTGCGACTCTGGTGGAGTCGGGACGGAGGTTGTTTCGGTCGAGTAAGAGGCAAGATCGGCAGGAGGAGCAGGTTGAATCGGCTACGGCATAAGCGGACGGTATGTATAACGTGCTGGGCGATCTGTATCACGGTCAGTGTGCTTCTCTATGCTGCGGAAGCTTCTGCAGAGACTCTTCGTGCCAAGATTCACGGGGGCAATGTGCTGTATGAGCAAGGCCTTTATGACAAGGCGCTCGAGGTGTACAATGATGCTCAGGTGGATGCGCCCGACTCGGCCGAGCTTCATTTCAATATAGGCAATGTGAAATACAGGGAAGAAGATTACGAGAATACAATAGAGACGTATCAGAAATCGTTTAAGACTAAAGATATAGCGCTCGAAGCGAAGGCATATTACAATACCGGCAACGCGAAATATCGCCTGGGAGAGAAGACCAGCAATATTGCGCTGTGGCGGGAAGCGATGGAGTACTACAAGCGGGCTATCGAGCTTGACCCGGACGATGAGGATGCCAAGTTTAACCTGGAGTTCGTTGAGAAGAAGATCAAGGAGGCTTTGAGCAAGCAGCAGGAGGAACAGCAGCAACAGGAGAAGCAACAGCAGCAGCAGCAACAACAAGAGCAGAAACAGGAATCTGAGTCGTCTCAATCGCAACAGCAGGAACAACAGGAGCAGCAGGCGAGCAAGCAGGAGGAGCAGGAAGAAGAGAAGGCGGAAGAAGAGCAGGAGGAACAGATGGGTGCTGCGGAGCCGGAACCGCAGCAGATGGAACAAGAACAGGCTCAGCCTGGTGAAGAGAAGGAAGAGGAACTACCGGCGCAGGATATATTCAGCATACTTCAATCTGAGGAGGAGACCGCGCGGGATCAGGCGCGCGCAGCTGCAGCGCGCTACCAGCAGCGAGCCCTCAAGGATTGGTAATGACGGTTGATGGCATGAAAGAGGTCGCAAGGGATCGGGTGATATGGGACGCAGACTTATACTAGTGCTGGTGCCGCTCGTATTGGCGGTGGCAAGTCTCGAGGCATCCGCTCAGATCAGTTTCACCGCATCCGTTGACAAGAACGTGGTGGCTTTAGGCGATACGGTAGTCCTGACGCTGACAGTAGCGATGAGCGGGCAGGGACAATTGCCCGACCCTGAACTACCTCCTCTGATAGGTTTCGATCTCATTTACGAAGGGGGGACGAGCAAGGAATTCAGTTACGTGAATGGTGTGATGACGACATCTGAAAGCCGCCGGTACGTGCTCGCCCCCAAGGAGGAGGGGGAGTTCGTGATAGGCGCCGCGACATTGAGGTATGGCGGGAGCGTTTATCGAACGGGGCCGATTCAGGTGCGGGTCGTGGCCGCGTCGCAACTGCCTGAGCAGGTACCGACGGAACGGGAGAATTTTTTCTGCACGCTCGCCGCGGATAAGGAAGAAGCGTTTCTCGGTGAACAGGTGAACGTTTACTTCCGGCTGTACGTGCGCGGTGTGCAACTGGTGGGTGAACCGCGTCGTGAAGGTCCCGCCACGGAGGGTTTCCTGAGATATGATCTACCTTTCACAATAGGCAGAGAGATTCAAAACGATCTTATTTATGAGGTGGTGAAACTTCCCATAGTCCTTTTCCCGCTCGAGACGGGCGAGTTTACGATAACTCCTGTGGTTCTGACCGGCGAGATGAAAGTGCCGTTACCCCGGAGAAGCTCGCCGGGCGTTTTACGAGATTTTGACGGCTTTTTCCGCGACAGATACACGGTGGAACGATACAGGCTTGTCACAGAGCCGGTGACGATTCTCGTCAAGCCGCTGCCGGATGAGGACAAACCGCCGTTTTTTTCGGGCAATGTCGGCAGTTACTCGTTCGAAGTCAGCTCAAAGCCGTCGCAGCTTAAGGTCGGCGAACCGATCAGCGTGACAATGAAAATCACCGGAGAAGGAAATATTGAGGCCGTGAATCCGCCTGTCATAAGCGATATCGAGGATTTCAAGACCTACGAACCCGAGATTACAACGAATGTCGTGGAGAAGGAACCGGTTTTCAAGGGAGAGAGGATTTTCGAGGCGATACTGGTGCCTCAACGTCCCGGCAGACAGGTGATTAGGAACGTCGCATTCAGCTTCTTCGATCCCGAGAAGGAGGACTATGTGACGTTGGCGAAGGGGCCGTTTGAATTCAACGTGCTGCCGGCTCCTGTGGAACCCATGAGACGTGTGGTTGCCGTCGAGACCGGTCCGGGCAAGACGGAGATCAAGGTTGTCGGAGAGGATATAGGTCCGATTTTCACTGAGATGGGTAGTGCCGGACGACCCGGGCCGGTTGAGGGAGTGGGATTTCTTGCATCGCTCGGTGTGCCTCCGTTGGCATACGCCTTTTTGGCAGCGGCGGTCGGGAAAAAACGCAGGCTGGCGTCGGATGTCGCCTACGCCAGGAAACAGCGGGCGACCCGTGATGCCAGAAAAAGGTTGGCCATGGCGACCAGAGCGCTCAAGCGAGGCGACGGCGCGGTCTTCTGCGGCGAGATGACAAAAGCCGTGACGGGGTTCGTGGCCGACAAGTTCGGGGTGCCTTCGGCGGGACTGACGGCCGTTGACGTCAGGGAAAAACTGACGTCCGCGGGAGCGCCTGAGGATTTGGTGAAGCGTGTGACGGATCTGCTGGAAGCGTGCGATTACGGGCGATTCGCTGCGACCGCACACACTCCCGGTGAGATGGCTTCGATGTTGGACGGCGCCAGATACGTTCTCTCGGAACTTCAGAGAGTGCTCGGCCGTTCCGGCGTGGCGGATGATAGGTAGATTCAAAGGATGAATACGGTGAGGAACGAAAGAAGGGAAGCAGCGAGGTCCGCACTGATGCTGTTGATCGCCGTCGGCTCAATTCTCTTGTTTCCACTTTTGGCGGATGGTGAGGTGGTGGGTTTGAGCGACGAGCCGCTTTTCAACGAAGCTAATCAAGCGTACAACGGCAACGATTTCGCGACGGCAGCGGAGAAGTACAAGCAGCTTCTGGATATGGGGCAGGAATCCGGCGAGGTGCTGTACAACCTCGGGAATTGCTATTTCAGGATGGGTCGGTTGGGCAACGCGCTCGTGTACTACGAGCGTGCCAGGAGGTTCATGCCGCGCAACCGCAACTTGCTTGAGAATATCGCCCTTGTCGAATCGAGAGCCGCGGACGATATCGCCCCGCCTAAGTTCCTGGCCGTCGTTAGTAAAGGGTTTGTCTGGCACTACATGTTGAATGCGCGGGAAGCCTCGCTGCTGGTTCTCGCGGCGAACGCTGTTTTTTGGGTGAGCTTGTGCGTGCTTACGGTGGCGAACAGGCGTTTCATCAGGGCGACGGTCGTGCTATTTGGGTTAATTCTGATCTTATCCGGCTGCTCCTATGCGTTGAAGGAGATGGAACGCCGCGGTTTGGGGAACGCTGTGGTTACAGTGGAAGAGGCGGCGGTGAGGACGGGTCCCGGAGACTACGCGGTCACCTTCAATCTGCATGACGGAGCGCGACTGAGGCTTGTTGAGGCGCGCGATGGCTGGTACGAGATACGCTTGGCGGACGGTAAGAGAGGCTGGATCGAGAAGGATAATGTCGAGCGGATATGAAGCCGCGTTCGATGCCGGTTTGCTTTGCATGAAGGTGTATATAGTGATAAAATTGCTTCTGTCGGGAAACTTGGGACGGATGCGCTGCAGTATGGCGGCGCTCACAGTAAGGAGGTGTGTGTAATGGTTACACGAAGAGAGAAACTGGCTCAAGCGGGTGTGAGATGTTCTGTGTTGCTTCTCACCGGGCTGCTAGCCATTTCAGCGTGCACGGTTGCATGTGCGGAGTTGCGTGGAGACGGCGCAAAACTGCTCAAGCAGTTGGACAACGCGTATGTTCAGATATGGGAGCAGGTAGGGCCGGCTGTTGTTAACGTCGACACTGAGCGAGAGATAACGCTTCCGGAGTTGCCCCCGTTGTTCAGGGAGTTTTTCCGGGACTGGGGTTTCCGTGAGCCTGAGCAGCGACGGCCTCGCGAGCAACGGCAGCAGGGACGTGCGTCTGGATTCGTGATAGACAAGGAGGGACACATTCTCACGAATTTTCATGTTATCGATAGCGCCAGCACGGTCAAGGTACGGTTCTCTGAAGAGGAAGTGTACGACGCCGAAGTTGTTGGGGCGGATAGAGGAACGGACATAGCGCTGATCAAGATCGAGACAAAGAACGATTTACCTGCCGTGACACTCGGAGATTCCGACACACTGCGTGTCGGTCAGCTCGTTATGGCTATAGGCAACCCTGGGGGAACGCTTCCCCGGAGTTTCACGGTCGGCCACGTGAGCGGTCTCGGCCGTGTGTTGCCTCGGCTAGCAGAACGAGGTATGCGTTACGGATTCCGAACTTTCATACAGACCGACGCCGCGATAAATCTTGGCAACAGCGGCGGTCCTCTTGTCAATGTTGACGGCGAGGTGGTTGGAATCAACACCGCCATGGCGGCGTTCGCCGAGAACATCGGGTTCGCCGTGCCCATTAACCTTGCCAAGGAGATTCTAACCGACCTCAAGGAACAAGGAAGAGTCATTCGAGGCTACTTGGGCGTGGGTCCGGGTTTGCTGGAACCGGGTGCGGCAAAAGAAGTGTACGGTGTACCGGATGACAAAGGCGCGCTGGTTGGCGATGTAATGCCCGGAGCCCCGGCGGAGAGCGCAGGAATCAGAAAGTACGATGTCATAACGGAGGTCGAAGGACAAAAGATAGATTCCTGGGACGATCTGGTAGGGGTTATAGGAAGCTTCCGACCGGGAACAACGGTGAGCGTGAAGTATTTCCGCGACAAGAGGGAACGTGTGGTGCGTGTTAAACTCGCCGAACTGCCCACTGTTGACATGGAGCAGGAACGAGTTGTCACGGCCCGTCCTGAGGAAACACTCGGGATCACGGTCCGGGATATCACTCCAGAGATCGCGCAAGGTCTCGAACTGGAAACCGATAGTGGCGTGATTGTCGTGGACGTAGACCCGACGGGACTGGCGGCGAGGCAAGGAGTGCTGCGCGAGGACGTCATACTTGAGGTCAACAGACAGCCGGTGAAGAACGTCACCGATTTCCGGAAGGCGGCGGGAGATGTTGAGCCTGGCGGTTGGATTGTGCTGCTGTTGAACCGTGACAAGCGGACTCTGATCGTCCACATCAGGAAGCCGCAAGTGCCCGAGTAACGGTTCAGGGAATAATCTGTGCCGTTTTCTGAACCGGCACACTGTATGCCGATTGAGTATGATGGCGTGTGTGACTCCCGATACGTGAGAGTTGCGACCGGCTCGGTTTAGCGAGTCAAGTAGCAGCGGGCATCTTCTGACTCAAACCGGTCTTCCGAGCATTTTACGTTCCAATTCCTGCTGAGCGGAGCTCGAGGAGGAGATGACAGACCTTTTTGAAGGTGAAGACGAGGCCAAACTTGCGGAGGACTTTCCGCTTGCCAGAAGGATGACTCCGCGCGACCTGTCGGAATTTGTCGGGCAGGAGCGGCTCCTGGGAGACGGCAAGATACTGCGTCGCGCTATCGAGTCGGACAGAATACGCTCGCTGATCCTGTACGGTCCGCCCGGCAGCGGCAAGACGGCGCTCGCCCGGATAGTCGCGCGCCGGACGAAGTCCGCGTTCGAGACGCTCAACGCGGTAACCTCCGGCGTGAAGGAGCTCAGGGAGCTTATCGCGGCCGCGAAACAGCGAAAACGCGTGTCGGGGAAGAGGACCATCGTTTTCATCGACGAGATCCATCGGTTCAACCGGACGCAGCAGGACGCGCTGCTGCCGGACGTCGAGAGCGGTTCGATCATACTCATCGGTGCGACGACCCAGAACCCGTTCTTCTCGGTCGTGGCGCCGCTTCTGTCGAGATCGCAGATCTTCGAGCTGGAGCCGTTGAGCGAGGACGAGATCGAGACGGTACTTCGTCGTGCGGTACAGGATAAGGAACGGGGTTTTCCGGACAACGAGGTGGAGCTCACCGACGACGCGCTGAAACATCTCGCGCGGTACTCGAACGGCGACGCTCGCGTGGCGCTTAACGGTCTCGAGATAGCTGTGCTAACGACCGCGCCGAACGAGGACGGGACGGTTGTCGTCACACGGGAGGTTGCCGAGGAGTCGATTCAGAAGAAAGCTGTCGTGTACGACGGGACCGGCGACGATCACTACGATACGATATCGGCTTTCATCAAGAGTATGCGCGGTTCGGACCCCGACTCGGCTCTGTACTGGCTTGCGAAAATGTTGGAGGCCGGGGAAGACCCTCGGTTTATCGCCAGGCGTATCGCCATAGCGGCTGCGGAGGACGTGGGCAATGCGGACCCGCGGGCGCTCGTCGTCGCTAACGCGGCATGGCAGGTGTGCGAGTTCATCGGTATGCCGGAGGCGCAGATACCGCTCGCTCAGGCCACGGTCTACGTCGCGACGGCGCCCAAGAGCAACGCTTCGTACGTGGCGCTCGGCAAGGCGAGGAAGGACGTGCACGAGGAAGGAACCGTACCTGTACCCCGGCATCTGAAAGAGGCCGGTTATCCGGGTTCGAAACGGCTCGGACGCGGCGAGGGCTATCTATATCCGCACGATCACGAAGGTGCCGTCGTCGAACAGTTTTATGGTGTCGAGGACGGCAGGTATTATTCGCCGACGAACCGAGGGTATGAAACCGAGATTGCGAGAAGATTGGAGGAAATTCGTAAGAAAATCAGGGAAAACCCGCCCCGACAAGACTGATTATCGGCGCCGGCGGAACCTGTGTTCCCTGTAAGACAACTCCACTCCGAGAACTATGAGAAACAGGCCTACCACGTTGGCCACGGTCCACAGGTTGGTAAGAAGGTAGAAAACATCGTCGAACTCTTCGGCGACCGGGACGAACCGGGCGATCCCGTCGCCGAGCAGGCTCACGAGCGAGCCCAACATCATGATGACAAACCCCACCGTGGCGAGCACCATCGTTCTGGAGTACGCGCCCTTTTTCGCCGTTGCCAGCGCACCCCACGCGCATAGGCACATCTGCACGAGCCATAGGGTGAGATAGTAACGCGCCACGAGATTGCCCCCTAGTTTCGCCCACGCTGCGTTGTCGATTATAGCAGCTTGCTAACTGCACCGCAACATCAAAAAGTGTCCGGTGTATGTCCTGCTTTAAGGTGCGCCGCTTGAAATAGACACCGGCAATACATACAATCTAATCGGGTGGTAGGTGAGTTTAACGGCCCGAAGAATCACGAGGTATGAGGGATAATATGCGACCGACCGCTGCGAATCGTTTTCTGGACCGGCTTTGCTCAACAGCCGGGCGGGTTGTTTTGACGTTGTCTCTCGCCGCGGCAGTTGTCCACGGCTGCGGAAAGCCTGTCGAAAAACGCGACATTGCGACCTTGCGCTACCGTCTAAGCAGTGACCCTTCGACGCTCGATCCGGCCCATTCGACGAGCACTGATTCGGGTGTGGTGGTTCTCAAGGTGTTCGAAGGGCTTGTGCGGTTTGTGGCCGAGACGCTGG
>Ga0180437_10011595_pt1 | contig 10547 bp, 6 predicted proteins | sample SS_ome_4_FD_132410 | JGI IMG/M metagenome (GOLD analysis project Ga0180437, IMG submission 132410) | Hypersaline lake sediment archaeal communities from the Salton Sea, California, USA - SS_3_D_1 metaG | ecosystem: Environmental > Aquatic > Non-marine Saline and Alkaline > Hypersaline > Sediment... | reverse complement strand
GGACTATTATGGAATACTGTGATCAATTGGTGGCTTGAGTCTCATATGTACTGAACCAGCACAGCCTTTTGACCTCGCAATGCAGATTGTTTACTCTTAAAAGAGGTTGACAAACACAAAGATTCCAAAATGGAGGGGTCGAAATTTGTTTAGGATAAAAATGTTCACTCGCTCAAAAAAAAGTATTGTACTTATCTTATTGCTTGCTATCGGAACCAACAGCTACTTATACAGTATGAATTTTTTTTCTTTATGGAATAAAGCTAACCAGCAAAGCACATTCCAAAAAACTAAAAATTATATTAAGGCTAAAGCTGTTCGGGTTAAAAACAAAATTGTTAAACATGCAACAATAGATAATGTTAGCTTGGCAATCACTGTGGGATGTTATATCTCCCTTTTTGCATTTTTCTGTTCTCCGTGGGCAAAAAAAATTATGTCTAAGAATTTAAAGGATATTCCTTCATCTGCAAAAAAACAAATAATAGAAACAGCAAACAAGTTGAACATCAAAAATGCCGAAACCATAAGTTTGAAAATTTTGGAGAATTTAGAAGGATGTAGGTATAACGGATGCAATGATGTAGCTGGAAACATTTTATTTTCTAAAGCAGTCATCCAAAATGTCGCCAAAAACAAAAGCAAATTTATAATCGGACATGAGCTAGGGCACTTTAAATACAAACATGGCTTTAGATACAACCTGGTACACCTAGTCACAAGCATCTTAGCTCTTTACGTTTATCGCAATATGCTTCCAAAAACAAATGACAATTTGTTTGACAGCAACATAAGCATAATGGGGCGCCTTATTATTCTTTCTTTATCTACTTTTAAAAACATGTTGCTGCTATTAGGACCTGCAAGAACCGCCGCTAGCTTACTGCTAAATAATAGCCTTGGAAAATGTATGGAAGCTCAAGCAGACATTACAGCCGCCTCGCTCGGAAAAAAGGTTGCCGAAGCTGGCATAAATGATTTTAAAAACAAGAAAATGGAACCTTCCCCTTCGATATTTTTATCAATGGTTGCAAAAATTTACGATCTAGCTCACAATCCTCATCCACCAAACTTTATACGAATAAAATATTTGAACTGGTATAAAAACTGGAAATATGGATCGAATTCACGGTAAAAAGGGTATTCATCTACACAACTCGTTGGAAAAGCCTGTTCCATCTGATTCTTTTGCAAAAATCGATAGGATTTTTTATAAAATCCCACATTTGCCAAAGCTCGTCAGAATCAACAGAAAATAATCTGAATAAAATTCTTCCATGGATACAGCTACCATCTATTGGGCCGAAGGCTCTTGAATCATGGCTACCTAACCTATTATCACCCATAACCCAGTATTGATTTTTGCCAAGCTTAACATAAAATTCGTCACCATTGCCCCAATAGCTTTTACCTTTTGTTATCCTTGTACCCGTTGCAGGAAGCGGTGTGCTAGGATATAAAAGCACAGGTTTGCCCTCAGTATCCGTAAAAATACGATTTTTATTTATATTTTGAAATGGTTGCTTATCAAACGGCTCATTTGGGTCATATGTTTTGAGGCCTACAAACTGTCCAAGATTTATGCTTGAATTTTGTTGCAGTAATTTTTTTAGTTCAGCTGGATTTTTCCTCCACACTTGGATCAATGGATATTTATTAACATAAGGTTCATGTAATTTTTTGCCATTGCGATAAACTACCGTTTTTCCATTTTCTACAATACCTTTAACTACGTCACCTGGAACACCAATAACCCGCTTTGTCCAATTACTTGGACCCCACACATATTTTTGAAATAAATAAACTGCAGGATTTGATGAAAATTTGAATGTTGGTTCGTTCATGGTAACAATATCACCACGTTTTATTGTGGTAAAAAGAACCGTACATTTATCAGAAACATATCGTTCTCCATCAAGCATGGTTGTTGCCATAGAGCCTGACGGTGGAAGTTGGTAGAGACCAAATCCAAACGTACGAACGGTAAAAACAATCAAAAGAAGAAATATGACTTCTTTGAATGTTGAAAAAGTGCTTTTTTTGTCATTCTTTGCTTTAGACATGAATAATCCTCCCAAAGTTTCTATTAATATTTATATTATACAATAAAACTGCTAAAAATGTAAAAAGCAATAATATAACGCGAATTCGATAATTCAAGATATTTGAAAGGCGGCCTCCAGCCGCCGTCCCTGAGCTTGACGAAGGGTATATCCCCTAAAAAAAACTTTTTCTCAAAAAAATAAATACATAGACCACATAATGCAATGTTATACTTGTATTGTTTTACAAAGCAAAAATTAAATTTTAAACTCACCAAAAAAATTTGTTGCAATTTATCACAAGGAAATATACCCTTCGTCAAGCTCAGGGACGGCGACTGGAAGCCACCTTTTGTTAAATTTTAATTATCGAATTCACGTTAATATACAAAGCAACTGATTAATGCGCCTAAATATTTATAAAAAATGATATACAAACCATCAAATTTCAATAAAAATTGATGTTGCGAATAACAGAATTCTGAAAAATAATTGGAAATGTTAATACTTTTCCATTTGGTTTATACATTAAAAACAAAAAAGTAGTTTGCAGAAAAATTTTACACTAAGCAAACGGATTATCGGCACTTGACAGCATAGTTTTGAGTTCATCGTCATAAAGATCTTTTGATTCTGTGGTTTTAGGTTTATTTTTTGCAACTACCACTTTTGGATCTGTCAGAGGAACTTCAATTTTTTCAAACTCATCTTCTTCTACAGCTTGTACTTTTGACTTCGATTTTTTAAAACTTTTATTTTCTGCCAAAAACATATCATCACCTTCGATGATATCTATCAACGTTACTTTCTCTTCACCCGGTTTTTTTTCATACATTTCGGTGTAAATATCAACTGCATCTTCGGCATCGACATCCGTTTTGAAGAACCATCTATTTATAGGATCACGAAGCGTATCAAATAACATACCTTCTCTGGAGTGTTGCTTCGCGACTTTGATGTAATCTTTTGTATAGTCACCAATTCCTGCACGCAACATTGGTTCAACAACGGTAGGGCGAATAAAAACAGTAAGGTTATTTTTTTCATTTTCAAATTGTTTTGATTTGAAAAACCAGCCTAAAACAGGAATACTTCCCAAAATGGGCACAGGGCGCGTTGTTTGACTGATATTAACCCTGATTAATCCACCCAAAACTAAAATATCCCCACTTTTTATATTTGCATTCGTTTTTATTTCTCGCTGTATCCTATCTCCCGCAGAAATATCCCCAGAAATACCTTCGGTAAACTCATTGATATCGATGCTTACCTCTAAGTTAACAGCACTTTCCCCTCCTATACGCGGCCGAATCTTGACCACAAGATTTCCTTCCAGGTCCTCCTTTTTAATCGTCACCGTACCACTAGTATCTTTCTCTCCCTCACCATCAACTCTTCTTGTTTGACCAACATTCACCTCGGACTCAACATTATTTACAGAAACAATATACGGATGCGAAAGAATCTTGGAATGTCCAAAAAGATTGAGAACTCTCAACACGCTCCACACACTCCCCTCTTTGTCGCTGATGGAAAACAACGTTGATCCTCTATTTGCAGACGCTGATGCGTCTTCAACAAAAGGATTGGCAACCTTTTGATTCATTAAATCACCAGCTATTGTCGTGCCAGCCCCTGAATCACCAATAGGCGGATCTGTAACCGTGCCAACTATTTGAGCTGACTGAGCATTAAAACTCTGGCCACTATTTGAAAATCTAATCCATGGAATATCACTATGATTTCTTATTGCACTTCCTAAAAATCTGCTTTGATCTAAGCTAAGATCAGCTATTAAAACCTCTATGATAATTTGACGCTTTGGTTGATCAAGCTTGTCTATAAGTTTTTCTATTCTTTCCCAGTCATCTTTTTTTGCCGCAACAATTAAACTATTTGTACCTGAATATCTATATTTTCCTTCTTCAGGGGTCCCCTCACCTTCTTTAGGCTTGTCTGTTTCGATTATGACACCTTCAAAAAACCGCTCTGGGCCAAAACCACCGCCTCCTCCTGGTCGCGATTGTGCGCCCTGTTGACCAGCAGCACCCACTATAAGCTGTAACACATTTGCTAAACGTTCTGCATCTAAGTAAGAAAGCTTTTTTCTGTGCAACACAGACCTTCCTGTATCCATAGGAACATCTATGTGATTAGCAACAAAATCTTTTATCCGTTCTATATCTTTCTGCATCCCTATCAAAATCAATGAATTTGTCCGTGACTCGGATATAATTTTTGCACCACTATCAAAATAGCTCACCTCGCTTCTTTTTCTTGCTCCAAGCCTGTACCTATTTTGCCGTTTCTGTGCCATGATCTGTTCATTAAATAATTTTGCCACAACATCTGACACTGCATAATTAAGCCCAATTATCTCAATCTGTTCCCGAAAGCCAACTTTATCAAGCTCAATAAGTATTTTCATTATTGATCGTATGTTACTTGCCTTATCTATGATAACCACCCCATTTGCCTCGGGCACAATTTTAAAACTGGCCTCCACCTCTTTTGATACAAACTCTTTTAACACCTTGCTTACCAAACTTTGGCCATTTGTCTGTCCAGCATCTGCAACCCTGATATTAGAAAAATAGGCGAGATAGATAATTCTTTCATCAGTATTTGGAATCTGCTTGATCGGTGTTGAAACATAAATCTGCATCGGCTCTCGTGCTATATTCGGATCAGTTTTTACAATAGAAAACATGTTACCCTTTGGCAACATGCTATAACCAGAAATATCCAAAACAGTGTGTAAAAGATCCCATGCCTCTTCGATGCTCAACCGTTCTGCCATGTTAATATTCAGCTTCGATTTAATCGCCATGGCGCCCATTGGCAAAATAACATTAACATTTTTTTCTGATGCTAAATAATTTATTACATCTACTAAATCTGCGTCTTTAAATTTGAAATCTATTGTTCGCAATTCATCAGTTTTTTCTTCTGACTGCTTTTTGTCTAATTTTTTTTGCAAAATCTGCTCTATTTCCTCATCCTGACCAAAAATAGATTGGTTACAAAAAAAACAGGTAAACAGAAAAATAGTTATTACACATTTGTTCATAATATTTCCCCCGCGTATCTTAGCAATCATCTATGCTGCCTCCTCCACTTTCGGTTGGAGTGTCGCAATTTTTATAGAGACATCAATTGCTCTCCCATTTTTTGCAGATTTTTTTATCTCCAACTCTTTTATATTGATCCGTTTCTTTTCTTCTAATTCTTTTAACAATCTACACATCTGTTCTGTTGAGATACTGGTAAACCTCGCATTAAGCTCAACCTCAGTATATTCCAACTCTCCAAGCTCTTTCTTTGAAACCGTACTTTCAGTTGGTTTTCCAATACCTAATGTTTGCAAAAGATCATTAATAAAATAACCCTCAATTTTAAAAAGCTCCTCTTGCGCTAAAATAGCATTAACCTCTTCCCGCCTTTTTTTAACATCTTCCATCCTACTAAGTATATTTCTCACATCCGCTTCTCGTCTTTCATTTATTTCTTCGATGCGACCTTTAAAGTAACTCACGTTACGGTAATATCTAAAAATAAAAAATGAGATAAAGAGCAGCAAAACAATACCTATGACAGTCAGGTATTTATAAAAATCTTTTTCCTCCAAATCATGAATGCGATTTATTATCTTATTTAAAAAGTCCATTTTTTAGCCTTACAACTTTTTAGCCAAGTCTATCTTTATGGTAAATTCAGTTTCTTCAGGCGATTCTACTGATTTAAATAGTTTTGACTCCCTCAATCTTTTCTCTAGCGATTTAAGGTCTTCATAATTTCTTACTCTCGCACTAAATTCAATTCTGTTATCCGCCTCTGAAATAACTATCCTTTTAACATCTAGACCCATCCCTTTTCTGTCCAACGCATCAGTTAAAGCTAACAAGCATTGCAAAAAGGTTGCTCTATCTCTTTTTGAAAATGCTCCCCAAACACTTTCTTGCTCCCTAACCTTTTGTTCAGAATAATCTATTACCTCCTCTAAAGATTCTTCTTCCTCAGGAACATTAAGTTTTTCCCTTAAAACAGCAATCGCCTCATTTTGTGATGCCTCAACCTCATATTTTAATTTCCTTACCTGCATAAAACTGTGAATAAAGAACATGCCAAATACAAAAAAAATTAAAAGTAGGGCCACTATAAGCTGTTTTCTTATAAGCATGAACTCTTTTTGAGCAACGCCTACACTATGTAAATTAAATTTATCGGTAACATCAGAGGGTAATGCAACACCCAAGCTTAATATATTACTCCTGGGGATGGACAAAGCATTCTTAACCGTTATAATTTTTTCTTCTACCAAACTTTCTGTCTTAAATAGCTCACAAGATATATCTAAGAATTTCGTAACAAAATCAGCGATTCCTAAAATTCTCGCGCCCTGTCCTAACAGCAAAATTTTTTTAATTTCTGGAGAATCTTGTATTTGGGAAGAAAAAGACTGCAAAGTAAAACGTATATCTGAAAAAAAGGATGCGAGAACTGTATCAACAGCAGCATTGTGCTTTGCATCATCCGTCTTTTGATCGCCAAATCTCATAATTACTTCTACCGCCTCTTGCTGTGAAATGCTAGACTTCTGCGAAAACTCCCTAGCAAAACTAAAGACGCCTTTTGGTAACGTACGAACAAATGATAATACCCCACCGTATAGATAGGATATTTTTGTTTCACTAAAACCTATATCAATAAGTACAACGCCTTCCTTAAAATTGGAATAAGCAGGAATTTTTTTAAAAAGCCCATACAAAGAAAAAATATCCACCAACACTTTTGAGGGAGAGATGCCTGCATCTTGAAAAAGCTTAACATGTTCTTGCACCACACTTCTTTGCACCGCTGCAACCATTATTTCAGAACTTTTTTCTTCCAGATTTTGGTTAGTGATAATAAAATCTATCAGCGCTTCATCCAAAGAAAACGGAAGTAACGGCTCAACTTCATAATTAACAACCATTTTTATTTTATGGTAACTTAAAAACGGAAGCCTTAACGACTTAAAGATTGCTTGTGAACTTGGTATAGCAGTATAAATCTCATCATATCTGCCTAATAACTTTGCGATATTTTTTATCGCGTTAACCACTTTTTCATCATGGGTTAATTTGTTCCCCAACTCAAGTTTTCCATCTATGCAGCGCTCCACTGTTGTGGAGCTTCCACTCAAATAAATTTTTGTGGCCGCAACATTTGTTTTGTCAATATCAAAACCAATCACTCGTTTTGGGAAAATATAATAGGTCTCTAATTTTTCGGGTATTAATACATCTTTAATCATGCTCAGACGCCCTATGCTACAATCGCAGCTTCAGCTATTTTTTTACCTTCTTTTCTACTCTTTTTACTTCTTCGCCGTCTTCTTCTTTTTTTTGCTTTCGCTTCTTTCTTTTTAGCTCGAGCAATTTTAGCTTCTTCCTCTTTGCCTCGTTTAAAAACAAGGCGACTTGCTTTGTACTTATGTTTTTTATACTTGAAGAATGCTTTGTCGACAGGATCTCTAGGTGTTTTTGCCTCTCGTGCCTCAGCTAGTGTATTTTTGTATTCAACCACATGCCTTTTGGTAAATTTCTCTGCGCCACCGTCAGGTTCAATAACCTGCGCAGAAATCAAAATCAAGAGATCCTCTTTAACTTTTTCTTTTTGTTTATTTTTGAACAACCAACCCAAAATTGGAATTTTATTGAGTACTGGAATCCCTGATACACTATTACGTATCGTATCTTTAATCAATCCTCCAAGCGCCAAAATCTCCCTATCTGCAGAAACAACAACCGTTTTAACTGTTCTAGTATTTTTTGATGTCCTTGAGCCACCAACAAAAGAATCAACGATAACCTTTAGCTCCATAATAATCATACCATCTGAATTTATCTTTGGTGTAACAAGTACTTCAAGATTTGCATTATAATCAGTAAACGCATTAACAGGTTGGCCTCCCGTTGTTATGGTCTGAGAAACAGTCCTTCTTGACTCACCCAACTTTACTTTTGCCTTTGTATTGTTTGTCGCCAATAAAAATGGATTGGCTATAATCTGGGTATTTGCAATCTCCTTAAATACATTAAATATTCCCCAAACACCAAACTTATCCGTACCAAATGAAACAACCGTGTTGCCAGCAACAGAATTCAATACCAAATTGATTAAATCTCCCAATAATCTATTTGCCCCCAAAGCTTCAGTTCTATTTGGAATAAACGGACTCGGAGTTCCAGTTAAATTAATCCCTGATGTTTGAAAATTAACCCTGCTTCCATTCGGTTCTTTAAACTTATTTCTTATTTGTGTACCAATTCTGCGCAGATCGTTTATATCGAGGGACAAAATCAAAATTTCTATTGCAACCTGGACCGGTGGCTCATCGAGCTTGTCTATAATCTCTTTTGCCTTCAGGTAATCATCATAATCACCACGAATAATTACCCGATTTCCTTCATCCTCTGCGGTAAACTGCATATCCTTAAAATATTTATCTCCACTCCGCACGGCACCGCGTATTCCAGGCCGCCCTTCCTGCTGACCAAACTTTACAAGATTATTCATAATGTTTGCAATGTCTTTTGCCGCTGCATATTTGAGCTGATACACATGAAGTGGGGAATAAGGCGCGCTAATATCAACATCAATATGTTTCGTCACAAACTCTTCAATCTTTCTTATTTCATCTACAGTTCCAAGCAAAATCAAAGAATTTGTTCTGGGCTCAACGATTATTTTTGTATCTGTTGGAAAATATAGCGCCGTTGGTTTCTTCTTTGGTCCAAACAACCGTGCCGCAACACTGGTATCTTGATCCTTTTTAACAATATTATTAAAAAGATCTTTTACATATTTGGCTTCGACTCGATGGAGCTTTAAAATGGACATGGTTTGTGGCATAGATACTCTGTCTAACTCTTTTATGATTTTCATTAACACTTTTATATTGTATGCACTATCGGTAATGATAAATGCATTGTTTGCATCAAGCTGAATCACTGGAGGAGAATCTGCGCTTTTTAATGAATTTACTACATTGACTATTGTTGAAAGAGGACAATCCTTAACAAAATACCCATAACGGATCATTGCATCATCATCAGGAAGTTTTTCCGGCTCTATACCAATATACACAGGGACAGGAAACTTAGCAGCTGCCTTTGATGTTACAATTCTATATGTTTTCGGATCCGCCTGCGGAACAACAGTCAAGCCAACCATATGCAAAAAGGTATTAAATAACTTCCATGCCTGTTGTTTAGTAAGCGGCTTTTGTGTCTTGAAAGATATTTTATTACCTTTCAGCCCCTTGCCCACAGGAGACATTGGGTTTATAATTTCATCTGTAATAAACGTTACATCAAATAATCTTTCAACATAATTTGCAACATTCTTGAGATCAACATCCTCAAAATTAAAAACTACTCTTTCTTGCTCTGCCTCGATTCTTTTCGCCTCTTTTGCAGCAACCTCCAACCCCACATTTTCTGCTCGTTTTTTTGGCGCTATTTCTTTTTTTTCTACTATTTTTTCTTCTACAACCTCTTTCTCAGGACTGTCTTCAGGTATTACCTCTTCTTGAACTTCTGGCTTTTCTTCTTTTCTCTCTTCAACAACTACCTGATCAACGTCAGCATTTGTTGGCAAAGCGTCTAAATCAATTGCAAGATTTTTTAAAGAGAGATCATCAAAGCTATTTTGCGCTAAAGTGTCTAGCTTTGGTTCTTTTCCTTTGTCCACAGAAACAGACAGTTGGCCTTTTGATGGCAACTTTTCAGTGCTGTAATTTTGCAACAAATTTCCATATACAAAAGCAAAGGACAAATAAATAAAACATGTCGCAAGTAATAGTAACTTAATTCTCATTCTCATAGTTCTTTACTCAGGAATTTTATATTTTTTTCGCCTTTTAGGCCTACCACCTTTTTTTAACATATTCAGCCTCTCGCGTAACCGCAATTCCTTTTCAGTTGGAGCTAAACTATGTCTTTGTCGCAACATCTTCCTTTTTTCTTCTTTAATCTGTTCAGGGCTGGTCACAGCTCCTGCAACAACTGTCTCTTTTGGTTTTGCCGGCAAAAACTCTTTTAGTGCATAGTTCATGGTATAAGTATTTCTTCCTCTTTGCAAACGGGCAACAATCACATCCCCCTCTTTTGACGATATAACGGAATTGTAAATTTTTAATCTGTTAGCCGTTGCTGTCGCAGGAATTTCATTGATGCGCAAAATAATATCACCCGTTTTGAATCCAAGTTTTATTCCCAATGAATCGTGTTGCATCTCCCCTATTCTACACCCAACACTCTCGCCTCTTTGATAGGAAGAGGTTAATCCTAAGATATCAATAAACTGTGCCAGATTTTTTACACGCTTTGTAAACATCGCAGGGCTCACATAATAATTATTTGGGGCAAATTTTCTTACCACTCCTTCCCAATCATCTAGGTTCAAAAATGTTGGATCATTTTGCGCGTCTTTTTCTCTCAAATAAAATACCTCTTGCTG
>Ga0180437_10011594_pt1 | contig 10549 bp, 13 predicted proteins | sample SS_ome_4_FD_132410 | JGI IMG/M metagenome (GOLD analysis project Ga0180437, IMG submission 132410) | Hypersaline lake sediment archaeal communities from the Salton Sea, California, USA - SS_3_D_1 metaG | ecosystem: Environmental > Aquatic > Non-marine Saline and Alkaline > Hypersaline >... | reverse complement strand
TCCAGAGGCCCTCCTTCCCATACGCTAACTTGACTTTCATGTCCGATCAACCCCCATTCCTATGTCGAGTCCGAACCCTTGCGATCGCCCTGATAGTGTCAATTGAGAGGATAGATGAAAGTCAGGCTGGCTTATGGCAAAGAGGGCCTTTGGGTCCAACTACCCGACCATAGCGTCACCGTGGTGGAACCCAGGTTCGTGCCGGGGCTCCCCGATGAGGCAGCAGCCCTCAGGAGCGCCCTGCGAGAGCCCATCGGCACGCCGCCGCTGCGGGACCTGGTGAAACGCGACGACACGGTAGCCATCGTCTTCAGCGACATCACCCGCCCGCAACCCCGCCAGCGGATGCTGTCCGTGTTGCTGGACGAACTGGCCCACGTCCCCCCCGAGAACATGGTGCTCATCAATGCCCTGGGCACCCACCGCCCCAACACGGAAGAAGAGTTAATCGGGATGCTGGGGCGGGAAATCGCGGCAGGCTATCGCATCGTCCAGCACGATGCCTGGGACAAAGGGAGCATGGTCTATCTGGGGCCCACCAGTTTTGGGCACGAGACCTACATCAACGGCGTCTACATGGAGGCCAGGGTCAAGATCCTGACTGGCTTCATCGAGCCCCACTTTTTCGCCGGTTTCAGTGGGGGCCCCAAGGCCGTCCTGCCCGGCCTGGCCGACGAACGCTCTGTGCTGGGCAACCACGACGCCGAGATGATCAGCCACCCCCAAGCCACCTGGGGCGTCACCGAGGCCTGCCCTGAGCTGGGTCGAAGGGGCAACCCCATCTGGGAAGAGATACGGGAGATGGCGGCCAAGACCGGGCCGACCTTTCTTCTCAACGTGACCCTCAACAAAAACAAAGAGATCACAGGGGTCTTTGCTGGCGACGTCTGGCAGGCGCACGCGGCAGGCACGGCTTTTGCCCGAGCGTCGGTCATGGTGCCCGTGCCGCAGCCCTTCGACATCGTGGTCACCACCAACTCGGGCTACCCTCTGGACCTCAACCTGTACCAGGCGGTCAAGGGCATGTCGGCTGCCGCTTTGGTGGTCAAGGAAGGAGGCAGCATCATTGCCGCCGCCGAATGCTGGGACGGCATCCCCGACCACGGGGAGTACAAAAACATCCTCAAGATGGCCGACAGCCCACAGAAACTGTTGGAAATCATCCGAGCACCGGGGTTTCTGATGCAAGACCAGTGGGAGGCCCAGGTGCAGGCCCAGATCCAGCTCAAAGCCGACGTTTATGTCAAGACTTCCTATCTCTCCGATGAACAGATCCAAGAGGCCCTGCTTCTGCCCTGTCACAGCATCGAAGAAACCCTGGCCCGGCTTCTGGACAAGTATGGTCCCGCTGCCACCATCTGCGTCCTGCCCGAAGGACCACAGACGGTGCCCTACATTGCCGGTTGAGTCTGAATGCACTTGTAGGAATTTTCTTCACAACCCTCGCCACAAGAAAGCCGCCAACTTTTGTTGGCGGCTCCATGTTCCAAGAAAAGGGCCCTCATGGTCAAGTATTCAAATCTAACCCTGCACGAGAGACCACGCTAATTGCCTGACAAGTCCCTCTGGCCTACTGGGTGCGGGTTCGCCAGAAAGCCCCCCACTCCATTTATTCGTTTGGCGTAGATGAGCAAGTCATCGCTGGGAGAATAAAAGTCGTGGACTACCGACTCGTAGCGGAAACCATGACCTTCATAGAAACGGCGGGCCGGGGCATAGGCTGGCGTACTGGAGGTCTCTACCAACAACAGTCGGCCACCCTGGGTCCGTACTTCCTCTTCCACACAGCCGAGCAACGCTCCGCCAATGCCCTGTCCTTGCGCCTGCCGCGCGGTGCAGAGCCAGTACAAGTCGAAAGTGCCCTCAGTGAGGGGATGGGGGCCGTAGCAGGCAAAACCCAATGCTCCCTCTCCATTACGATAGACTAGAAAATCATACCCGCCGTGATCAGGCTGGGTCAGATAGGCTTGCAGTAACTCGTGTACGCAGGAAATCTCGGTCGGGGTAAAGATTCCCACATCGGTCGCTATGGCCAAGATAGCTTCCTGATCTTTCCCCGTAGCTCGTGTAATCATCAATATCACCCTGGCTCAAAGCCAGCGAGAGAATATATTTAGTCATTGCTGTGTAATCGTAGCCAGCGGCGCAGGCAGCCCGGGCAAAGCCAGCGTCGGGTGAGAGGTCAGGGTTGGGGTTCACCTCCAGCACGTAGGGCACGCCGTCGGCTACCCGCATGTCTACCCGGGCGTAACCCCGGCAACCGATAACCTCATAGGCCCGCAGGGCCGTCTCGGCGATGAGCTCACCTAACTGGGGCTCTACATCAGCCGGACAGACCACCGGGGTATGGTGATACTCGAAAGAGTCTGCCAGCCACTTGGCCGCAAAGGACACGATGCACTCCAACGGGTCGGAGAAGGCGCTGAAATCAATCTCGGCCAAGGGCAACACTTGCGGTGGTTCACTCCACACCGCAACATTGAACTCTTGGCCAGAAATGAAAGATTCAGCCATTGCCGCCTGAAGGTAGCGCTCGACCACATAAGCCACCCGGCGGCGCAGAGCTTCAGGATCGTGGACTACCGCCTCTGGCCCCACTCCCAAGCTGGCGTCCTCAGCCACTGGCTTGACGATCAGGGGGAAGGGGAGATCGGGCATAGGAGCATCTGGAACCTCGGCCGGGGCACGGAACACCCTCCAGGGGGGGGTGGGCACTCCGGCCGCAGCCAGCAGAGCCTTAGTCCGCGCCTTGTGTACAGCCCGGGAGATAGCGTAGCCGTCAGAGCCGGTGAAGCGATAACCCATGGCCTCCAGCGCCCAGGCGATGCGCGCCTCCTCGAACAACCGCCCCTCCAGACCTTCACCCAAGTTAAAGACCACATACTCGGTGGGCGGGTAAGGAGCCAGAGCTGCCTCCAGTTCAGTTTGTAGCGGCATCGGAACCACCCGATAGCCCGCCTCCTCCAAAGCCCTGCTCACTGCCCGGGCACAATTAACAACCCCTAGCTCAGCGATTATATCCTGGGGCTCACCCTTGGCCAGCTCACGGCTGACGTTATAGACCACCAATACCCCAGGAGGTTCCTCATCAGATTGTGTCATCCATCCTCCCCTATAGCCAAAGCATGTGTGCTGTCCAGAAAGTCCACCCAGCTTACATCCAGCGCGCCGATGGCCTGCAAGCCAGGCCACACTGATTTGGCTCTGGCGTTGTAAAGCCCCCTGTCCTCGCCGGGACAAGTTCCGGAACTGGGAAAACGTGAAAGCCAGCCCCGTCGTAGAACTCGTAGTGCGCCGGGCACATGGCTATTGCCCAGCACACTTTCGCTATCTACTGTTCGTCAAACTCGATGGTGCGGGCCTGGCGTCTGGCTTGCTGATGCTTGCGAGCAGACATCTTCTCTTGCTTTCGTAAGCGGAAGCACCTCGGGCACAGATCAACATCCGCCTGCTGACTCTCAAAGGGTTGGCCGCATTCCTCACAGTAGTGGCGAGCGCGATATTTTTTTCGATCCATCTTCTCTATCCTTGGGCACAGGCAGCTACCACCAGAATCGGGGCAGTCTCTCAACTCTTTCCTTGTTCACCTTCAACAACACGCGGTCGCTCTCAACCTCTTGTACATAGTCTACTGGAATGTTCACCTCTTTGATAACGAGGATCCCCTCCCTTAAGGTGATGTGCGTGGGACTTTCGGTCTCAGGATCTATTAGCACGTCATGTACCTCGCCAACGGGACCGTCGGTACAGAAGATGGGTATACCTTTGATCACATTCCTATAGTTGTTGGAAGTGTCCCTTATCTGATCCATACCCCCTCCCTGGATGGCTGTGTCTTCCAGCTAGAGATGGAGCTGCATCTCAAACCGTGTCTCGGTTTCCCGACCCTACTCTTCTTCCCAATCCTCGTCCCAGTCTTCTTCATCCTCCCAATCTTCGTCATCAAAGGCGCAATCCAACGTTAAAGGCTTTTCAGATATCACCTCTAGCTCAATATCACACTCTGGGCAGAATAGTCGTTCCCCTACTCTAACTGGGCTGTCAAAATTGAGCTCGGCTTCGCATTCAGGGCACAAAGCTACTGCCATCGGGTTTTACCTCCTAATCTGTTTTAAATTTCGGAACCATTGTACCACAATTTTCTGTAAAAGTCGGTGTAAGTTTGGTGAGAGAACGGTAAGAGTTTGGTGAACAAAAGTTTCCTCATTCGGTCTCTTCCGGCTCGACGAGCATATATCCAAAGCCACGTACCGCTTGCAGGTACTCAGCCTTGGCGGCATCCCAACCCAGTTTACGCCGAACCTGGCGGATGTGGACCTTTAGCAGTTCCCGGGCCTCGCTGTCCTCTCCTTGATACCCCCACACTTCCTGCAAAAGTTCCTGATATTCTACCACTCGTCCCACATTGAGAGCGAGGTGTCTCAATAGACGAAACTGTATAGGAGGCAATTTGATCCGACGATTGCCAAACGTGACCTGCTTCCTGGCCATGTCAACAATCAGATCCCCGACTCGAAGGGTCTCGCTTCCTCGGTCGGAGGTGGCTTCCTTAACACGAGCCACGATAGCTTCAATGCGTTCCAGTTCGTGCTGTTTGGGCACATAAGTGAATTTCACGCCCTCGCCCGCCTGGCTGCCGGAGGTGAGAAGGATGATGGGCAGACCATCATGCTGGCTGAGCTTGGCAAAGAAAGGCGCCCCCTCTTGTTCCAGATACGACCTTTCTATGACCACCAAACCGGGCGGGCTTTGCTCTAGCGCTTGCAGAGCGGCCGTCATGTCACAGGCGACAGATACATTGTGCCCGTCTTTCTCCAGGAGGGGAGAGAGGGCCGATAAAAAGACCTCATTGGGGTTGACAATCAGAATTTTCAATCTCACTACCCCTCATCACTGGCTCTCTGACCATAATTGAAGAGCTCACAAGAGAGCCAGCCATCCGGGTTAAACCAAAAGGCGTGTGTATTCTAAACCCTTTCTCTGCTGTTGTCAATTTCGGTTAAGAAAGCCGCCAACAAACAGCGTTGGCGGCTTTCTATGATGTAAAGGATGGGGTAGCGCTCTAACGAGGACCTTACTCGATAGGTTTTACCACAATGTTGTCAAAAGCAACGTGGAGATCAGAGGCTTCCTGGGACTCGAGGGAGAACCCAACTTCCCCCTCTGCATGGCTGTCGTCTATCACGTCAACGACCAGTTGCCCATTGATATAACACCATATATGTGAACCCTGGCATACCACGAGCAAATGGTTGGCGCTGTCGCCCCTGTTGATAATGTCAGGGGCTGACATCCATCCCACCACATCGCTGCGTTTCCCGTCCACAACCTTGAGCAACCTATAGTTCCCGTCCCCGGTTATGTTGAAGACATAGACATTGTTCCAGCCCGCAATCCGAAAGGCCAGGCCATAGCCAGCACCGTTGGGCCCCTCAACCTTGCGGGCATCCACTTCCAGGGCGAAATCGGAGAAAACCCTTCCCGGGTATCCTTGCCAGGTCAGGTAATAGGGTCCCTTCACCAGCCCGTGGAATTCGCCATTCTCATACCACCATTCGTGCCCGTCGCGATGTTCTAGCCAGCCGCTGGCGGGGTCGCTGAAATCGTCCTCCAGCAGGATCTCTGGCTTCGGCGTGGGCGTGGGCGTGGGGGGTTCGGGGGTGTCTGCAGGAGCCTCTGGGGTGGGTGAAGGCGGGGGAGGCGGCGTGGCCGGGGCCTGAGCCACTGCTATGGCCCCCAGATCACCGCTCAAGTTCACCATCTCGGCAAAGACCCATCCCTCCCGACCATCGGCCGTAACCACCTTCAACCAGTCGTTGGCCTCCGTGCGCCCTACCACTTTCAACCTCGTTCCCTCTTCCATCGTCGTAAGGATGTCATAGTTGGTGTCTGGACCAGCCCGCAGGTTCAAGAGATCCACCGCTACCACGGCTCCTGGTTCAGGGGTAGGAGTGGGAGAAGGGACTGGGGTAGGTACAGGGGTATCGGTTGGCGTTGGGGTATCAGTAGGGGGCGGGGGGGGTAGGGGGGTCGCTGTAGGTTCCGGCGTCGGCGCTGGACCACAGCCAACGACAACGGTCAGGACCAAAAGGACTAACAATGCGCGTTTCATGTAAAATGAACCTCCTCTTTAATTCATCATCAACACTTCTTCGATGCGCTCCAACGCCCAGTCGAGTTCCTCACTGGTGATAACCAATGGCGGCGCGAAGCGGATAACATGTTCATGGGTCTCCTTGCAAAGCAAGCCTTTCTCCTGCAAAGCCTCACAGAAGCGACGGGCGCCACCGGCTTTGCGTCTGAGCACCACGCCGATGAACAACCCCTTGCCACGCACCAGCTCCACGTGGTCGCTCTCAATGCGCTGTAGCCGTCCTATGAAGTAGTCGCCCAACCTGGCCGAATTCTCGATCATGCCCTCTTCCACCAGCACTTTGAGGGCCTCACGGGCCACAGCGCAGGCCAACGGGTTGCCGCCAAAGGTAGAGCCGTGACTGCCAGGATTGAACACACCCAGGACTTCCCTGGAGGCCAGCACCGCCGAGACAGGGTAAAAGCCGCCAGACAAGGCTTTGCCGATGGCAACCACATCGGGGCGCACGCCCTCGTGCTCACAGGCAAAGAGCTTGCCCGTACGTCCCAGGCCAGTCTGGATTTCGTCGGCCATGAAGAGCACGTTGTGCCCAGAGCAAATCTCGCGGGCTTTCTTGAGGTAACCTTGAGGCGGGACCACCACGCCGCCTTCCCCCTGGATAGGTTCCACCAGAAAGGCCACGGTATTTCGGTTGATGGCCCTTTCCAACGCATCGGCGTCGCCGTAGGGGATGGTCACAAAGCCGGGGGTGAAAGGGCCATACCCATCGTGATACAACCCCTCCGTGGAGAAAGTGACAATGGTGATGCTGCGCCCGTGAAAGTTGCCGGCGCAGGTAATGATCTCAGCCTTGTCCTTTTCCACGCCCTTGACGGCGTAACCCCACTTGCGGGCGGCTTTGATGGCCGTTTCGATTGCCTCTGTGCCGGTGTTCATGGGCAGCATCATCTCATAGCCTGTCAGTTCGCACAGTTCCCTGGCCAGCAGCGGCAGTTGGTCGTTGCGGAAAGCGCGAGAGGTGAGAGTGACCTTCTGGGCCTGGTCTAGCAGGGCTTTGAGGATGCGCGGATGGCAATGGCCCTGGTTCACTGCCGAGTAAGCACTGAGGAAATCCAAGTACTTTTTGCCTTCCACGTCGTAGACCCAGATGCCCTTGGCACGGTTAATGACTACATCCAGCGGATGGTAGTTGTGGGCGTTGTACTGGTCCTCAATGGCGATGTATTCTTCAGTGTTCATACCTTCTCCTGTGCTCTCTCAACCACCAGCGATGAGGTGTATCACTCCTACCTCGTCGCCGTCTTGGATCTGGTAGGTTCTGTATTCATCCCTGGGAATGACTTGGCCATTTACGTTGACCACGATCATGTCGAAAGTGAATTTGCACCTTTCCAGTAGCAGGTCCACAGTCATCCCCTCTTCCCATTCGACTTTGAACTTGCCATTGTTGATTCTTATCATTTCCTGAATGTCTCAATTCATTGAGCACGGCTCACGTACTGTAAATCCAGCCTTCTCCTTGACCGTTTCAGGATACGCTGCCACTTTTCCATATGCTCCTTGTTCTCCGTGATCAGCGTTGCGTTGGTTCTTGAAGCACACAGAGCGATCAAGATATCATTGGCGTGATCCCTCGGCTGAATGGCTCCGTATTGACGTGAATAGTAAGCTACCATCTGACCAGCCTGGTAAAAGTCCTCAGGCTGCGGCGAGATGACACGGCCAACGTCAGCCAACGCCTGAACCATCTGGTCGAGATCCTGTTTATCGCTGGCACTTCGTGTCCCAGCGTAAAGTTCCATCCAAACCACTGTACAGAGCATGAACTGGCGGGCAGTGAAGGAGGCTGTAACGAGTTGGTCGTAGCTCCCATCTCTCAACCAGGGGATCAGAACAGAGCTGTCGAAGGTTTGAAGCCCAGCCAAGCAATCGCTCCTCTTCTAGTTCTGCCCAAACGTGCCACGTTTTTGAATGCGGCGGGCGGCGGCCAGAGCTTCGCTGTAAGCTAACGTCTCGTCAATAGCTTGCTGAACAGCTTTGGAGTAGTTGTCCGTCTTGAAAAGCTTTCGCAGCCTTTCAAGTTTCTCTAAATCTAGCAGCAATGTCTTCTCTGCGATTTGCGTCTTCTCAACAGACATGATGTATCCTCCTTGACCACTTACTTAGCTTATGCAGCATTGAAGATGACCTCACTCCTCACCTTATCTTCATACATTAGCTAACGGGGGCGCTGCCCCTCTCCGTCACTCAATACAAGCAGGCAACACCCCTGCCAGGGCCATCTCTAAAGGCGCTCCTTCACGACTTCCACCACCTCGGGGAAGTCAATGCGCAACCGCTTGAGGGTCTCCAGGGTGGGGATGCCGTTTTCGGTCCAACCACGTCGCAGATAGACGGCATCAATCAGCTTCTCGTATTGGTTTTCCCGATACTTACGCAACACGGCCACCTTCTCCTCGGTGGTCTTGCCCTCGGGGTCTATACAAACCAACTCCTTGAGCTCCTTGTCGTAGCGCTCAGCCCGGGATTCGTACTCCTCCACCGTGACCGGCCCCATCGAGCGATAGGGAATGGCGTCGTGCTCACGGGTACCGAAACCCATCTTCAGGTTAAAGGCCCGCTGAAAGTTATAGACCGATTCCGACATGCGGACCAGATCTTCTCCGCTCTTGACATCTTTGCGCCCGGTGACCCCGACGAACAACTCGACATAGTTCTGGACGTGCTCCGGCACCTTGGCCGGCTCGTCCGTCTCGGCGTTGCCGGGTGGGCTGATGTCATTCCAGGGCAGCTTGCAGAACCCGTTCAGCCCGAACCAAGTGCGCCACATGGGGAAATAGTGCAATGCCTCAGCTTTGTCCTCAAAAGTAGGAAGCTGGTTGTTCACCATGTCCATAAAGATCAGCCAGGCCTCGTCGTGCTGCGGGCCTTTGGAGGTCAGGCCATAGCCGCCCTGCTGGGCCAGCGACTCTTTGCTGACGTATTCCGAATACTCCAAGCCCTTGGCCTCCATGCCGATGTCCTGCAAGAAAGCCGGGTCGGCCCCGTACTCCTCGGCAAAGATCTGCTTCATACGGCGGATGCCCTGCCCGGCGATGGCTCCAAAGCCCTCGCCGCGCCCCATCTGGTGCAACAGTTCGATGGTCGCCTCAGCGTTGCCAAACTTGAGCTCCAGTCCGCCGGTGATCTCCTTGTCGAGTACGCCAGCCTCGTAGCACTCCATCACAAAGGCAGTCAATGTACCAAAGGAGATGGTATCAATGCCGTAAGTATCGCAGTAAAAGTTGATCTCCAGCAGCGCGTCGGGGTCAAAAATGCCACAATTGGAACCACAGCCAGCGATGGTCTCGTACTCCGGCCCGTCCACGTTGACCACCTGCCCTTTGTATGGCCCCGTCTTGACAGTGTACCCATCCACGCTGTGGGAGCAGGCCAAGGTACAGCCATACCAGCAGCCGTCGGGGATACCCTGGGTGAATCTCTTCTTCCACACCTCACCAGCAATCTTTCCAGCCTCTGGATGCGAGCCGTACTTGAAATTATGAGTGGGCAGCAGGTCATAGTCGTTCATGATTTTCACCAGATAGGGGGTGCCCACCTGGCGCATGTTACACTGGAGATGATCGTAGTCGTGGATCTCTTTTTGCATCTTGGTGCCCACCCTGGTGATCCGCTCCCGGTCCGCCGGGTGGTTGGAATCCCCCTTGACGCCGAGGTACTTGACCACCAGGGCTTTGATCTTTTTGTCGCGAAAGACCGTGCCAATGCCACCCCTCCCAGCCTGCTTGATGCGCACGCTCTGGCGGCGCTTATCGAAGAAGCTAAAGTTAAGACAGCCGATAAGAGTGTGCTCGGCACCGGTACCGGCCGAGACCGACGAAATGCCCTGTTTCTCGTCCTCCGACTCGGCAAACATCTCCAACATCCCTTCCCCAAGAATGTGGGTGTTGGCGTCCAATCCTTCTGGCGCTTCGATGATGGATACCTCGCCCTTCATGCCATCTACATAGACGATGACGTCCTTATCGGCCTTGCCCTGCACCTCGATGGCATCCCAACCGGCGAACTTGAGCAGCGGGCCGAAATGGCCGCCCACGTTGCTGTCCATCACCGAATGGGTGGTGGGGGAAAGGCTGACCACCAGGGATTTGCCGGAACCAGGGTACTGAGTGATCCCACCGACGGGGCCGGAGGAGATCACGATCTCGTTCTCCGGGTCGTTCCATTTGGTGTCAGCGGTCACCCCGTGCCACAACAACCACAATCCAAATCCCCTGCCGCCTATAAAGATGTCCTTCATCTCCTGGGTCACAGGCTTGCTGGCGATGCTGTTATCAGAGAGGTTGACGTACAGCGTGCGGCCAGCATAGCCTCTCTCGACCTGGCCCAACTCGTAATCCATTTCCGCCAGTACTTTTTGCTCCGCGCTCATGCTACGACCTCCTTGACTTTGAT